>Ga0070706_100006274_pt1 | contig 11244 bp, 14 predicted proteins | sample KBSK5501metaG_FD_65476 | JGI IMG/M metagenome (GOLD analysis project Ga0070706, IMG submission 65476) | Corn, switchgrass and miscanthus rhizosphere microbial communities from Kellogg Biological Station, Michigan, USA - KBS K5-50-1 metaG | ecosystem: Host-associated > Plants > Roots >...
GGCGTGCTCTCGAACCCTGCCAATGCGTCCCATGCCTCTCGCTTGAAGGAGGCGGAAGTCACGGCGGAGCGGCTGAGGGTGCAGCTTCTGCTCCTTGGAGCGCGCAGCGCGGCCGAGCTCGACAGCGCGTTCGCCAGCCTGGCGGAGCGGCAAGCGGGGGCCTTACTGGTGTTAGGCGACCCATTCTTCGGGCAACAGTTGAACCGACTCGTGCTCCTCGCTGTGAAGACCAGGCTGCCGACGATGTATGCGTGGCGTGAGCATGTTGTTGCTGGGGGGCTCATGTCCTACGGCGTCAACTTAATGGAGCTGTATCGTCACGTCGCTGTCTACGTCGATAAGATCCTCAAGGGTGCCAAGCCCGGCGACCTTCCCGTGGAGCAACCCACCAAGTTCGAGCTGGTGATCAACCTCAAAACCGCCAAGGCGCTCGGCCTCACGATCCCGCAGTCCCTGCTGATCCGCGCGGACGAGATCATTCAATGATGGACCGGCGAGCGTTTCTCGGCACCCTAGCTGGAAGTGTCCTCGCCGCGCCGCTCGCTGCCGGGGCGCAGCCGGCAGGGAAAGTCCCACGAGTTGGCTATCTCATTGCAACCCGGCCCTCCGACTTCCCGAAGATTCATGAGGCGTTCCGGGAGGGCCTGCGTGACTTCGGCTACGTGGACGGTCAGAACGTCGCAATCGTCGTCCGCAACGCCGAGGGCAACGTGGAGCGGTTTCCTGCGCTGGTTGCCGACCTCGTGCAACAGAACGTGGATGTGATCTTCACCGGAAGTACGCCGGCGACCCAGGCGGCGAAGGCGGGAGCACCCACGATCCCGATTGTGTTCGCAGGCGTGGGCGATCCCGTCGGGTCCAAGTTCGTCAGCAGTATTGCGCGACCCGGGGGGAACATCACGGGCCTGTCGCTTCTTACACCCGAACTGACCCCCAAGCGGCTGGAGCTATTAAAGGAGGCCGCCCCGGAGGTGTCCCGCGTGGCAGTGCTCTGGAACGTGAGCTCCGAGAAGCACGCGGAGGAGCTCCAAGACCTTGAAGTCGCGGCCCGGCGGCTGGGGGTGCGGCTCCAACCCGTTGCGGTGCAACGCCCCGAGGAATTCGAAGCGGCGTTCGCGACGATGACCCGCGAGCGGGCGGGCGGACTCGTGGTGTTGGCCTCCCCCCTTCATCATAATCAGCTGCGGCAGATCGCCGACCTCGCGCTGAAGCACCGGCTAGCGGCGATCTGCGAGTTTACAGAGTTTGTGGGCGTAGGCGGCCTCATCGTCTACGGGCCGAGTTATCCGGACATGTTCCGGCGCGCCGCAGGTTACGTAGCGAGGATACTGAAGGGTGCGAAGCCCGGGGATCTCCCGGTGGAGCAGCCCACCAGGTTTGAGTTGATGATCAATTTCAAGACGGCCAAGACGTTAGGCCTGACGATCCCACAGTCGCTCCTGCTTCGGGCGGACGAACTGATCCAATAATGGACCGGCGATCGTTTCTCGGCACGCTGGCTTGGAGTCTCCTCGCGGCGCCGCTCGCCGCCGAGGCGCAGTCGGCGGGGAAGGTCTACCGGATAGGCTTTCTGAGCTATGTCGGGTGTCCGATTCGTCCTGAATTCATGGGTCCATTCCGCCAAGGGCTGCGCGAGCTCGGTTACATCGAGGGCCAGAACATCATCATTGAATGCCGAGGTGCACTAGGGGCGACCGACCGACTCCCCGGCCTCGCGACCGAGTTGGTTCGGCTCAAGGTCGATGTCCTCGTTGCCCAGAGCACGGCATCGGCCCTGGCGGCCAAGCAGGCGACGAAGACGATCCCGATCGTCATGGTTTACGTCGGCGATCCCGTCGGGAGCGGGCTCGTGACCAGCCTGGCGCGACCTGGAGGAAACGTCACGGGCTTGTCTGTCCTCACCCCCGACATAGTCCCCAAAGCCCTCGAGATCCTCAAGGAGGCTGCTCCCTCGGTGTCTCGGGTGGCGGTATGGATGGACCCGACGAATCCCGGCCAGACGTTGCCCGATAAACAGATGGACGCCGCAGCCAATATCTTGGGCGTCAGGCCAGAGCGTGTCGACGTGCGAACGGCAGCGAATCTCGACGCCGCCTTCGCGGCGGCCCTGAGGCAACGTGAGGAAGCCTTGTTCGTGTATCCACTACCAATCGCGCTTCGTGACATTCAGAGGATCGCACAGTTCGGGATCAAGAACCGGCTCCCGACGATAGCGATCACTCCCCAGAATGTCCGAGAAGGGGTGCTGATGTCCTACGGGCCGAATCCAGATGAACAGTACCGTCGCACGGGAACTTACATCGACAAGATCCTCAAAGGCGCAAAGCCGGCTGATCTTCCGGTGGAGCAGCCGACCAAGTTCGAGCTGGTGATCAACCTCAAGACCGCCAAAGCGATCCCGCCCTCGCTGCTGCTGCGGGCGGATGAGGTGATCCGATGACGTTCGCAAAGCCGGCCCGTGACCCTGGGAGAGTTCACCTGTTGTGGCTAGAGGCGTACAACGCAGGGGATTTGGACGGCGCCATGTCCTTCTATGAGACCGGCGCCTGCTTCGTCTCCAAGTCTGGGCAAGTCTCGGCGGGCGCAGAAGGCGTGCGTGACGCATACCGCCGCATTTTGGTGAATCGCCCGCAGATTCAGGTGAGGGTAGAGAAGGTGATCTCAGCAGGCGAGGACCTCGCCCTCGTAATCGTGCCCTGGAGTGTGAGCACACCGTCGGCAGATGGAAAGGTCCAAACCTTGAGCGGAGTTGCAACCGATGTCGTCCGTCGTCAGCCGGACGGGCGCTGGCTCCTGGTCATTGACAATCCCTATGGCATTGACTGAGACCATCTCCAAAGTCGCCGCTGCGGCGGGCGGACGAGATCATCCAGTGATTTCGAGGCGGTCATTTCTGAGTATCCTGGGCTTCATTTCCGCGCCGCTCGTCGCAAACGCGCAGCCGGCGGGGAAGAGAGTCCCTCGGATAGGTTACCTGGACGGTGCCTCCCTTTCCGCTAACTCCCCACGCATCGAGGCATTTCGGCAGGGGCTGCGCGAACTCGGCTACGTTGAGGGGCAAAACATTGCCATTGAGTGGCGGTCTGCAGAGGGCAAAGCAGACCGGTTACCTGGCCTTGCCGCCGAGCTAGTACGCTTCAAGGTGGATGTCATTGTCACTGGTGGTGCGGGAGCCACCCGTCCCGCCAAGGACGCAACTGCCACGATACCCATTGTCATGGCACAGGACAGCGACCCTGTTGAGAGCGGATTTGTCACCACCCTCGCGCGACCGGGCGGGAACGTAACTGGATTGTCAACGCTTCACCCAGCAATAAGCGTGAAACGACTGGAACTTCTGAAGGAGGTGCTTCCTAGGCTCTCTCGCGTGGCCTTCTTCGGGACTTCGACTTGGGCGGGCAACGCACATGGACTAAGAGAAACGGAACTGGCCGCAGGAGCGCTGGGGGTAAAGCTTCAATACCTCGACGTATCGGATCCCAAGGATTTCGAGATCGCATTCCAAGCCGCACGCAAAGGGCAGGCTGAGGCCGTCGTGATGCAGGTGTGGGGACCCGTTCTTAGCCCTCGCCGAAAGGAGGTTGCAGAACTGGCGGTGAAGAGCCGGCTCCCGACGATATACAGAGACCGAGAACAGGTGGAGGCAGGGGGACTACTGGCCTATGGCCCGAACATTCCTGACTTGTTCCGGCGTGCCGCGACTTACGTGGACAGGATCCTGAAAGGTGCCAAGCCCGCCGACCTCCCCGTCCAGCAACCCACGAGGTTCGAGCTCGTCATCAATCTGAAGACAGCGAAGGCGCTCGGCCTGACGATCCCGCCGTCGCTGCTGCTGCGGGCGGATGAGGTGATTGAGTAGGCGATGGCCGGGTGGCTGAACTGAGCCCACGCTTTATCCTGGCCGTTCTCGTGCTGGTCGCCTCAACGGCGGCGGCAGTAGCGGTCTCCGCACAGACGCCCGGTGGGAAGGACCGCCCCGGCGTTCCCCCGCAAGACGCCTGGACGTGTCCGCTTACCCACCCCATCAAGGGCAACTTCACGACCTACTCCGGCGAGCGGTGCATCTACCACATGAAGCGTGGACGGTTCTACGGCAAGACGAAGCCGGAACGCTGCTATGCCACCGAGGAGGATGCAGTGAAGGACGGGTGCAGGAGATCGATGCGGTGAATGGACTGATCGTGCAGAGGAGGCGTTAAGCATGGCCCACAAGTCAGGCGCACGTCTCATGATGGCCGGGGCCATCGTTACCTTCATCGGCCTGTGCATCGTAATTATCAGGCTGCTCCGGGTGCCTGAATACTGGGTGCCTTTCATGGTCGGTGTCGGGCTGTTTCTCCTGGGGCTCATTCGCTGGCTGACGTCCAAGGACTGATGAGGAGGCCCACCGGGACCGAGCCCACACTGGACACGCTGACGCATCGCCTCTGTCCGCTCGCCCGCCTGCGCTGGTAGACTCGCGGCCAGCCCGAGGCAGCGATTCCAAAGGGAGGAGCGATGGCCGACGATAATCCCCTCGCCAATGTATCCGATGCAAAACTGGTTGCGAATGCGTTCAGCGGCGGCGGAGCATGGGAAGTGGAGATGATGCGACGCCTCAAGGACACGCTGGACGCTGAGATGCGCGTGGCGAACGAACTCTCCGCCAAGATCCACAGGCTCAACCGGTCGCTGCTCTGGTACACGGTGGCGCTCGCTCTCATGGCGGCCTTCCAGTTTGGGGCCTTGCTGAGGGACATCACGCGATGATCGCCACCGCTAACAGCTACCTCCGCATCCTGCTCGCCACGCTCTGCTGCTTGCTCGCCGTCGCCACCTCCGCGTCCGCCGAGTGCGCGTGGGTGAAGTGGTGGACAGGGTCAGACGTCGACATGACGTGGAACATTCTGGATGCGTTTCCCAGGCTGCCTGATTGCGATCAATCGCTGAAGGCGGACGTGAGCCGCCTGAAGCGGGACGGGTATGAGGTACACGGCGCTCCCGGGGTTGGACACGGCGTCAGCGCGCAGAAGGCTAACGTGAAGCGAGTGTATCAGTGCCTCCCCGACACCGTGGACCCGAGGGAGCCGAAGGGGAAGTGAAGCATGAGCGCGACCGACCGGAAACGCGCAGGAGGGCGGCTCAGAAACAGATGATTTTGTGTGCCACGGATTCCGCCTCTCAGCCTCTCGCACGGGCGCGAACTTACACGGCGCCTCGCGGAGAGGGTTTGTTTGACAGCGCGCGCACCAGCGCCACAGTGACGAGCTTCTGGCGCTCTGGAGGCGGGGACCGGGCCGCGCCGTGGTCGTCCTTCAGAGAGCGCCAGGATCCCTGGGAGGCCTGGGGCTCGGCTGCCTGGGCGTCTGGCGTTGGGCTCTGGGGTCGAGATGGGAGGCCTGATGAGTGGGCTGGAAGGGATGGGAGGCGCCACGAAAGGCGGCAAGCCAAGACGATCAGCTACTGGACGCGACCCAGGCGCAACCGGGACGCGGCTGCCAAATCTGGGCTGCGAGTCAGTCGGCTACGTAGTTCCCGGCCAGCCAGTCACTGTTCCGGAATATCGACCAGCGCCGGCGCGTCGGGGTCCGGTGGGAGTTCGGGCTCCTTCTGATCGATGATCGTTGGCTTCGGCTGACCAGCGGGCAGAGCCTTCGGCATCCGGTCGGCCAGCGGGTCGTACTCCCCGATCCGGCCTTTCAAAAATGCAATAACCATCCCGCGGCCCGCCTCATGCGCCTCTTGGGCATCCGGCACCTTGCCGAAGAAGTAGGGCGCCAGGAAGCGGAACGCCGGGCTCTGGATCAGGGTGAGGTCTTCCTTGAACATGCGCTGGAGCTTCAGCCGATGCTCGTAATCTGCGAGGCCGAGTATGATGCCGGCCAATTCCTGGCGCTCCGCGTAGGTGGAGCCCTTCTTCCGGCCGGCGCCCGCGCGGCGTCCACCCCAGTTCCTGCCCTTTTTCGAGGGTCCCATCAACTTGATCTTAGTCAAGACGCCCCAATGAAGTCAATCACCTGTGACTTGATTGGGACCCTGCGATCTCCGCGGCGCGCCGGAGGACCTCCGGCAGGTCGAACGTCATGGTGCCGTCCTTCCGCTGCCTCGAGTAGGGCAACTCGACCAGCGCCTGGAAGAGGTTCGTCATCGCGGCCCCGTCCCGGCGGATGAGCCCCAGGTGTGTCAGGTGGCGACGGTAGCGGCTCACGAACTCCCAGATCTCGTTGTAGCGGACAAAGTGGGACCCAGCCACCTCGGCGTCGTACCGCCTGGACAGGAACCGGAAGAGTTGGGACTCAAGCTTGAGTGGGCTCAGCGTGATGGTTTCGCCTGTGTCGACCAGGTGAATCTTCTTGAGGTCCCAGTCGTCACACGGCGTTTTCATAAGGCTCTCGTGGAAGGTGACCATCGCCAGGAAGCCCTCGAGGGACCAGGGGATCTCACCGCTGGCGATCCGCTGCCAGCGCGGGTTCATGATGCGATCTCCTCCTGAGCGGCGCGCTCGGCCCTGAAGGCCTGCATCCTGCCGCGGGCGGCCTCGATCTGGTGGGCGAGGCTGAGATCGGCTGGCGGCCGCGGGATCTTCGCCGCGATCGACTGCTCGAACTTCTCGCGGGCCTCTGGGGTGAACTGCTCGAGCCGCTCGGCCGCTCGAGTCCAGAAGCCTCTGGCCGCGGAAGGAACGTGGACTTCGTCGGCCCGGATGGTCCCCACGTAGGCCACGAACTGCTGGCGCGGCCGGCCGTCGACCCGGCGAGACTCGGCGATGCCAACCACCAACGACGACCACGGCCGCTCCAAGCGCCGAGACCGTGTGTGCCTTGAATGGGCCCCGACATTCGTCCGGTGCTCAAACCTCACGAACACCGGAGCCTCCAGTGTAGTGACCACCGCCACGCGTGGCGCATCAGGTCCGGCTCCCTCGCGGCGATCGCTCGGTAGACTCCCTGCGCCACGCGTTGCCTCGGGGTACAACGATCTCGCTTCTGCTCGACGTCGTAGACGCGCGACCCCAACCGCGGCGTCCAGGACCAGGAATGTAGTGGCCACCGCCACGCGTGGCGGGAAAGTCCGGAGATCTCGTCGCTCGGCGCCAGCGCGCCAGGCTCTCGAGGCTCCGGCACGTCGACGGCGCCGTGCAGGCGGCGCGCGAGGGAGCGCACTCCATCCCCAACGTGATGCTGACCGAGGCGGAGGTCGTGGCCCACGGGCTGGGACCGATCTGAGCCGAAGCCGCGAGAGAGCGGCGGCCGTCTTGCTACCACTCTGCTACCACTCTAGGGTGCGCCGAGGAGAGGCAGGAGCATGAGGGCTCAGGCCTCATCGCTGGAATCTCCGGCGCTTAGGTCATCCTGGGGCTCCTTGCATTCGTCCCCGGGACACGCTATAAAAGGAGGCCGCATCGGGCAAACGACCGTCCCAGCCCTCGCCTCGCGACGCTCGCCCCTGCGGCAGTGTCTCCCGGTTCGACACCCATCATCTCGAGGAGCAGCATGGCTCAGCGTTGCGACATCTGCGGAAAGGGTCCCTCAGTGGGCCATAAGATCAGCCACGCCCATAATGTGTCGAAGCGGCGGTGGCTCGCCAACCTGGTGTCAGTGCGCGCGAAGATCGGCGGCGCCGTCAAGCGGCTCCGCGTCTGCACGCGATGTCTCAAGGCCGGGAAGGTCACGAAGGTCGTCTAGGCTCCCGCAAAACAGCGGCGGGGGGCTGCGAGGCCCCCCGCCGGATATGAAGAGAATGAGTCCCGGTGGGAGGCCGCCACCCCCCACCGCACGACTGACTGCTTACTTCTTCTTTTTCTTGGCCGCCTTCTTCTTCTTCGCCATTGAGATCGTCACCTCCCTTCGTCCGCACAGCTGATTGAACTCTGCGGCCGCGCGATCGCGGCTCGGGAATGCATGCCTACCGCCGCTTCCCCTTCTTGGTCGCCTTCTTCTTGCCGCCCTTCTTGGCCTTCCTTCTCTTCGCCATGGTCGGATTCACCCCCCTCGTGGGTTGGCTAGTACCCCATCGCTTCGCGACGAAGGTAGGCGGCCTGCTCCCGCCCCCGGCGCTCGTAGTGGTAGAGATCCGCGTACAGCTGAGGCAGGCACACGACCGGCAGGCCGCCCTTCGAGATCGGCGCGTAGAACACGCCGGGATCATAGGGCGTCAAGAGGTGCACGTTGCCGCCCTCGCCCTCACCGGGGCGGAGGCCGAGGGCCCGGGCAACGGGCTCGGGGCTCCCCTCGAGATAGCAGTGGATGGCCGGGAAGCGGACATTCGGCGCCACCAGGGCCGCCCCGGCATGCAGCGTGAACGCGTAGCGACGCCCTTCGGCGTGGGCGGCCCGCGCGACGTCCCCTACGAGCTTGCGCGTGACCCGCTCGGGCGAGAAGAAGGTCTCGCTCGGGTTGAGCCGATGCGAGTACGCGTCCACCCAGCCGTCGAGCAGGTCGCCGGGCCGCGTGAGCTGGATGCGCTGGTGCTCACCGCGCTCGATCCACGAAAGCTCTTCCAGCCGCTTCACCACGTTGTGGGCGTGTCCGAGGCTCACCTCGGCGGCCTTGGCCAGCTCCTCAAGCCGCCATACGTGCTGTGGGTCGACGAGGAGGACGCGCGCCACGCGCGTCGCCCGCGGGGCGAACAGCGACTTGAGGGGACGTGTGGAAGGGCTCTGGTTGGGTTTGCCTTCCTTCTCGATGAGGACGTTTTCGAATGCGAGGTAGCAGTTGCCCGAGAGGTCCAGATACCCCATCCCGGCCCGTTTGAGCAGAGCCGCGCCTTGGGCACCGATGTACTCGGACATGGCTACAGGATAGGCGTCGGGCAGCTCCCTGCGGATCTCCCCCAGCCGCGTAATGGTCTCCCGAATTTGCCTCGGCTGACCGATGGAAGTGATGCAGGCAGCCAGGCTGTGCTGGCTGGCTCCCATCTTGAATTTCACTAAAATATCGATGAGTTGAGACCCCACTCGCGCACTCGACAGTTCTTCCCAGCCGCTGGCCTTGGAAAAAAGCTCTCGCAGCTTTTGGGCTGCCGACCGCCTGATATCTTCCGTCTTTGGCATCGTTTCACTTGTCCCATCTCTTTCAGCGTACGCTGAAACAATAGGAACAAATGAAAGTGCTGTCAAGGAAAAAGCGTGCCTTGGAGATAACTGAACAAGGGAGAGCCTGCTACCGGGAAGCGCTGCCTTCGTCCTCGATGCCGTCCATCGTCTCGTCGTCCAGCCCGAAGTAGTGACCGATCTCGTGAACCACGACTTCGCGGACGAGATCCGCCATTTCCTCAGGATCCCCGCAATCCTCTTCGATTGGCCCCTGATAGATGTGAATCGTGTCAGGCAGCACATTGCCATAGCCGGAATCCCGGCGGGTCAAGTCCACGCCGCGGTACAGGCCATAGAGCGTATCGGGCGGCTCGATGTCCATTTCGCGAAGGGTGTCCTCGTCCGCCCAGTCCTCCACCACCACCGCGATATTGGCCAGCTTTTCCCGAAACTGACGTGGCAGCTTCTTGAGGGCTGATTCGACGAGGGTTTCGAACTGCGCGCGATTCATGCTGCCAACGGAGGAGCGGCGGGACGGAGGCTACAGACCTCGAACTCGTTCGACGTTGATGACGTCCCTGACCTCACGAATGGACTGCATGATGTCCTGCAGCTGCTTGAGGTCTTCGACCTCGACGACGAAGTGGTTCAGCCCCCGCCGGTCCTCGGTGACCGTGACGTCGGCCTTGGTGATATTCCCCTGCCGGGAAGAGATGGCGCTGGTGATCTCGGCCAGGAGCCCGGGCCGGTCGCGGCCGATGTAGACGGCGATGCGCACGGGCCGCTTCGCCGCCTCGCCGTCCTCCCACTCCACCGCCACCAGGCGCTCCCGGTCCAGGACGTTCTTGACCACCGTCAGACAGTCGCGGGCATGCACCGTGAGGCCCCGGCCGCGCGTGATGAAGCCCACGATGCCGTCGCCGGGAACCGGCGAGCAGCACTTGCCGAAGCGGACCAGCAGGTCGTCGACGCCGCGGATCCGCACCGCGCCTTCGCCTTTGCGGACGGCTTTCTGCGCCTTGGGCTCCGCCGTCTCGGCCTCGCGGACCACCGAGGGCGCCAACTTGCCCAGGACCTGCTGGACGGAGGTCTTTCCGTAGCCGATCGATGCCAGAAGGTCGTCGGGTGACGGGAACCCCAGCTCGGTGATCAGCTTCTTCATCTCCTCCGAGGCCAGAAGCGCGGTCGGCGAAAGCCGGTACTTCTTGGCCTCCCGCTCGAACAGCTCGCGCCCCAGGGTCAGCGACCGCGCCCGCTCCTCCACCTTCAGCCACTGGTTGATCTTGCTGCGGGAGCGGGTGGACTTGACGATCTTGAGCCAGTCCCGGCTCGGATGCTGGGTCGGCGACGTGACGACCTCGACGATGTCCCCCTGTCGCAGCGTGTAGCGGAGCGGCACGAGCTTGCCGTTCACCTTTGCGCCGACGCAATGATGGCCCACGTCGGTGTGTACGGCATACGCGAAGTCGATTGGCGTCGATCCTTCAGGCAGCGCCTTCACGTCGCCTTTCGGGGTGAACACGTAGACCTCGTCCGGGAACAGGTCGAGGCGCACCGTGTCCAGAAACTCCTTCGGATCGCTGGTTTCGGTTTGGGATTCGAGCAGCTGCCGCAGCCAGGTGAAGGCTTCGTCGAACTTGTCGCGGTCGGTCTTGCGCTCCTTGTAGAGCCAGTGGGCGGCGATCCCCTCCTCCGCGATGCGGTGCATCTCCCACGTCCGGATCTGGATCTCCACCGGATCGCCTTTGGGCCCAATCACGGTCGTGTGCAACGACTGGTACATATTGACCTTGGGCATCGCGATGAAATCCTTGAACCGGCCGGGGACGGGCTTCCAGAGCGAGTGGATCACGCCGAGGGCGCCGTAGCAGTCGCGCACGGTGTTGGTCAGCACGCGCACGGCGGTGAGGTCGTAGATCTCGTCGAACTCGCGCCCGCCCTCGTGCATCTTCTTCCAGATCGAGTAGAAATGCTTGGGCCGGCCGGCAATCTTGGATTCGATCCCCACCTCGCCCAGCTTTTCCTGGAGGATGGCGATCAGCTGGTTGATCTCCGCCTCACGCTCCAGGCGCCGCTTGGCCACCCGGCGCATCAGATCGCCGTAGTCCTCGGCGTGGAGCACGCGCAGGGCAAGGTCCTCGAGCTCGGCCTTGACCTTGGCCATGCCGAGCCGATGGGCCAGCGGCGCGTAGATGTCGAGGGTCTCCTGGGCGATCTTCTTGGCCTTGTCC
>Ga0070706_100006275_pt1 | contig 11243 bp, 11 predicted proteins | sample KBSK5501metaG_FD_65476 | JGI IMG/M metagenome (GOLD analysis project Ga0070706, IMG submission 65476) | Corn, switchgrass and miscanthus rhizosphere microbial communities from Kellogg Biological Station, Michigan, USA - KBS K5-50-1 metaG | ecosystem: Host-associated > Plants > Roots >...
GATTCGGGGTTGAATGTTTCCCAAATTTCGGGGTCTAATTAAGAAAAATGTTGTGCGACGTTTGCAAATGCAATGATGCGACAGTCTTCCTGACACAGATACTGGAGGGCAAAATGCAGAAGGTGAATCTCTGCGATGCTTGCTCGAAGGAAAAAGGTGTGCAGGACCCGACCGGCTTTGCGCTTGCCGATTTGCTTCTCGGTATCGGAGCCGCCGAGGAAATTGAAAAGGGCGCATCGACACAGAAGTGTCCAGTGTGTGGATTTAGCCAGGCGGATTTCAAGAAAACCGGCCGGCTCGGGTGCAGCGCGTGCTATGTTACATTCGGGGAAGGTTTGAACACCCTCTTGAAAGCAATGCACAAAGGCACCGAACATGTGGGCAAATTGCCGCAGCAAGCGCACCGCGCCATGGAGATCAACCACCGGATGCGCACGTTGACTGAGAACTTGCAGAAAGCAGTCGCGGAAGAAAACTACGAAACGGCCGCTTCACTCCGCGATCAAATCAAACAGCTGGAAAGCGAGCTCGCAAGTTAGCCATGAAATTTTCCAACGTCATGGCCACTGCCGGAGAATGGCTGCGCGGTGAGGGCCCTCATCACCAAATCGTCATCAGCAGCCGGGTCAGGCTCGCGCGCAATTTGCGTAGTCGGCCTTTTCCCGGTTGGGCCAAGAAAGCGGAACGTACCTCTATCCTCGAGCTGATCCGACCGCGTGTGGAAGAGCTGACCGAGATGCAGGATTCATTTTCAGAAAGCCTGCAAGAACTTTCCGCGCTGGAGAGGCAAGTTCTTGTCGAGCGCCATCTGATCAGCCGGGAGCATGCCGCCAAGGGCGTCGGCAGCGCGGTGGTGATGAACCGCCGGCAAACCCTCAGTATCATGATCAATGAAGAAGATCATCTGCGCATGCAATCGATCCGCTCCGGTTTGCAGTTGAAACAGGCATTCAAACTAGTCGATAAGATCGACAGCGCGCTCGAGAGCAAGCTGGAATTCGCCTACGATCAGCGCCTCGGATATCTGACCGCGTGTCCTACCAATGTGGGCACGGGCATGCGGGCGTCCGCGATGTTGCATTTGCCGGGCCTTGTGCTGAGTGAACTGATTAATCAGGTCATTCAAGCTGTGAGCAAAATCGGCCTCGCCGTGCGCGGTCTGTACGGGGAAGGGACCGAGGCAATGGGCAACCTTTTCCAGATTTCAAATCAGACAACCCTCGGTGAAAAGGAAGACGAGATCATCAATCGTCTGAGCAAAGTGATTGAAACGATCATCGAGAAGGAACATGACGCGCGACGGGTTTTGCTCCAGAAAAAATCAAACACGCTATGGGACCAGATCGGGCGAGCCTACGGGGTTTTGACCTATGCGCACGCAATGGCTTCCAAGGAAGCGCTCAATTTGCTGTCGATCATCAAACTCGGTGTCGATCTGGGCGCATTCCCGGAAGATCGGCGTCTGCCTATCGACGAATTGTTCATCGACACCCAGCCGGCGCATTTGCAGAAAAGCTCTCAACAAAAATTAAATGCGGAAGAGCGCGATCATTTGCGCGCTCAAATTATTCGCGAGCGTTTGAAACTCTTCCCCAAACCTGATATTAGTAAGATGGCGAGGGAATCGGGCAATGGCTCGACTGCCGGGCCATTGAACAATGAATAATTTCACGCCCCGCGCTCAACAGGTTCTGGCGCTTGCTCGCAAGGAGGCCGATCGCTTTAACCACAACTACGTCGGCACCGAGCACCTCCTTTTGGGGCTCATTAAACTGGGGCAGGGGGTGGCGGTGAACGTTTTGCAAAAGATGGGTCTCGACCTTGAGACCGTGCGCATGGAAGTGGAGAAGCAGGTCGGCTCTGGCCCGGAAACCAAGATGGTGGGTAATGTCCCCTACACGCCACGCGTGAAGAAAGTGCTGGCGCTCGCCGGCAAAGAAGCCAAAGCGCTCAATCATTCTTACGTCGGAACGGAACACATTTTGCTGGGGCTTTTGCGGGAAGGCGAGGGCGTCGCGGCGCGGGTGCTCAAGAGTCTCGAGGTCGATATCGAACGCACCCGCAACGAAATTCTTAAAGAGCTTGATCCAAATTTCATGCCATCGGAGGCAGACCAGGAAGGCGGTGAACCAACAAAAAAAGATCTTAAGACTCCCGCCCTCCGCGCATTTGGCCGCGATCTCACCGATCTTGCCAAAAAGGACGAACTCGACCCCGTAATTGGCCGACGCAATGAAATTGAGCGCGTCATTCAAGTGCTTTGCCGAAGGACGAAAAACAATCCGGTGTTGATCGGGGAAGCCGGTGTCGGCAAAACGGCTATCGCCGAGGGGCTGGCGCAGGAGATTGCAAACGGTAACGTGCCCGATCTGTTACGCGACAAACGAGTGATCACACTCGATTTAGCTCTAATGGTTGCGGGAACGAAATACCGCGGCCAATTCGAGGAACGTATCAAAGCTGTTATGGACGAAATCCGCCGTTCGAAAAATGTAATCCTGTTCATCGATGAGCTGCACACGATAGTCGGTGCCGGCTCGGCAGAGGGCGCGATGGACGCGTCGAACATCATCAAGCCGGCGCTGAGCCGCGGCGAATTGCAATGTGTCGGCGCGACGACGATGAACGAGTATCGCAAATACATCGAGAAAGACGCCGCGTTGGAACGCCGTTTCCAAACGGTGAAAGTCGATGCACCGACTGTCGATGAGGCGATCCAAATCCTGAAGGGTTTGCGTCCGAAATACGAGGCGCATCACAAAGCGAAACTCACCGACGAAGCGCTCGAGACCGCGGTTAGATTTTCCGACCGTTACATCACTGGCCGTTTCCTGCCCGACAAAGCAATCGATGTTATGGATGAAGCCGGGGCCCGGGCGCGCATCAACGCCATGACACGACCGCCGAATGTTAAGGAAATCGAGAAGGAAATCGAAGAGATCCGGCTGGAAAAGGAAGCGGCGATTAAGGCGCAAGACTTTGAAAAGGCCGCGGCGCTTCGCGACAGCGAGAAGCAAACCAAAGAGAAGCTCGATGCAATTTTGAACAAGTGGCGCGAGGAGCGCGAAGAGAAAGAAGTGGTCGTGACGGCCGACGACATGATGCACATCATTTCAAAGGTCACCGGCGTTCCTCTCCAGCGGATGGAACAGGAGGAGACCCAAAAACTGCTGATGATGGAAGCGGAGCTGAAGCAGCGGGTCATCGGCCAGGAAGAAGCCGTCACCGCCATTAGCAAGGCATTGCGTCGTTCGCGGGCCGACTTGAAGGATCCGAGGCGTCCGATCGGTTCGTTTGTCTTTCTTGGCCCGACCGGCGTGGGCAAAACCTATCTCGCTCGCACGCTGGCAGAATTCATGTTTGGCGATTCCGACGCGCTGATTCAGATCGACATGTCTGAGTACATGGAAAAATTTACCGCCTCGCGCTTGATCGGTTCGCCGCCGGGTTACGTCGGCTATGAGGAAGGTGGACAACTCTCCGAAGCGGTGCGCCGCCGCCCATATTCGGTGGTTCTCTTTGACGAAATCGAGAAAGCGCATCCGGACGTAATGCACTTGCTCCTCCAGATCCTCGAGGAGGGCAAAATTACTGACTCGTTAGGCCGCAAGATCGACTTTCGAAACACGATCATCATCATGACTTCGAACGTAGGCGCCGAATTGCTTAAAAAACAAACGGTGATGGGCTTCGGCGCACCCCGCGAAGGACACGATTACGAATCGATGCGCGACAAAATCATGGAAGAAACCAAGCGCGTCTTTAAGCCCGAATTTCTCAATCGACTCGACGAAACCATTGTATTCCATTCGCTCGATAAACCGCACTTGATGCGCATTGTCGATCTTGAAGTGGCGAAGGTGAAGGCGCGGATCAAGATGAAAGAGATCGAAATTGTGCTCGATACCGCAGCGCACGAGTTCGTGATCGAGAAGGGTTACGATCCTAATTACGGCGCGCGGCCAATGCGCCGCGCGGTCGAGCGTTATCTCGAAGACCCGCTTGCCGAAGAATTGCTCAGAGGCAACGTCAAAGCGGGTGACCGTGTCGAAGTCACAGCCGCGGATGGAAAACTGGCGTTCCACGTGGCTGAGCCGCATGGAGCGGCCGCAAGCGCGAGCTGATCCTCCTGCGATTGAATGGTGATCGGTGACTAGTGAATGGTAATGGTGCGTACGCGCTGCTCGTCCTCGCTATTTACTGAGCACCATTCCCTAAAGCAAAGTCACGCCCGCGGATGGGCCTCCGCGTAAGCCTTCTTCAGCCTCTCGACGGTGACGTGCGTGTAAATTTGAGTGGTCGAAAGACTCGCGTGGCCGAGCAACGCTTGCACGCTCCGCAGATCGGCGCCCCGATCGAGCATGTGCGTCGCAAAGCTGTGCCGAAGTTTGTGCGGGCTGATTGAAATTGGGATAGACGTGTGCCGCAAATAGCGTTTCAAGACCAGCCAGATCGAGCGCGTGGACATTCGTGTGCGCAGCTTGTTTATGAAGAGCGCTCCTGAATGCACGTTGGCCGCTGCGCGATATCGCGAGATCGCCTCCAGCGCGAGAAATCCGACTGGGCAAATGCGTTCCTTTCGGCCTTTGCCAAAGACGCGCACGGACTCCGTGTAAAGATCGACATCGGCTACATCGAGAGCGGCCAGCTCGCTTAAACGCAAGCCGCTGCTGTAAAAAAGTTCCATGATTGCAATATCCCGCAGCGGCATCCAAATGGGCGCGGCGCGATTTTTCGTGAGACGCGTCGGCGCAGCGAGCAGCTCCTCAATCTGCTGACGCGTGAGCACGAGCGGAAGTTTCTTCTCGATCTTGGGCAGTTGCAGTTCGCGTACGGGATCGCGCGGAAGTTTCTTTCGCTCCGTTAGAAAACGATAAAACGTGCGGAAGGCGGAGAATTGCAACCGCACGTAAGAACGCGCCTGCCCGCGCTTCATCAGCGCGAAGAGATAATCGCGGAAATCATTCGCCGTACACTTCTTCCACGGCGTCTTGTTTTCCGCGCGAAACGTCGCCAGCGCCTCGCGATACGCTTTAAGCGTGCGGGCCGAGGCGTTTCGCTCAACCGCTAGATAGCGAAGAAATTCCCCGGCAAGTGGATCCCCTTTTAAGTCAGATGGCCGATCGGAAATAACAGTGGGAAATTCCTCGATTTCGCTCGGAATGACAACAGCAAATTTACTCCGGCTTCTCGACTACGTAACGCAGGTCCGCCGTGGCCTTGCCGCGAAATTGGCTCTTAAAAATCGGCGCCGGATTCGTCGAGATTAACTCGTAACCTTTTAAGACGAATTCGGGATAAATGCCGTTGCTGGCCGGCTCGTAGACTTTGTCGCCGCTAAAGTTACCGTAAAGCTTGTATTCGTAATTATTGTCGCTTCCGAAATTAAGCGGCTCGCGGTCTGGCGCGAGTTTCTGCTTTTCATTCAGCATCACCAATTGTGCGCTGCTCCAGGGCTCACCTGGCCGCCGCACGTAACCCCAAAACTTGAAATCGGGTTTGTAATAGCGGCGGCCGATAAAATAATCTCCCGCCGGTTCGGAAGCGATACGCTGTGCCATTTCGACTTTCGCCTGCTGAATTCCTTGCGGCAAAGTTTCGCATCCTCCGAAAAACAGGACGCCGAGCAGAAAATTGCTTGCGAGCAGAAATTGAACCGCGCGACTCATTCCTTGACTGGCCCTTCTTATCGCAGCTTTGCGCGCTGCGCAAACCTGCCAACGCTGAAAGCATTGCTTGGGGCGGGACACACGCTAGACTTCCGCCGCGATGATGGATCTGGAAATCTATGCGGCTTTACGCGACTTGAACAAAATCTTGGAATTGGACCACCAGCTTGAAGCGATTGCGGGCCTCCGGTACAAAGTCGATAGTAATCACGATCTCGTTTATCTGGAACTCGATAAACCCACGTTCAAAGTTCGTGAAATTCGGGCGACTTTCCTCAGGCCCGGACTCGACCCACGCTTTATCGGTGCCATCCCGCCGGAACTTCGGCCGAAATCGAAAACGGAACTGCTTGGCGTTTAAGAGGCCGTGACATAGTTTGTCGCCGCCTGTCTGATGATTGCTCGATTGTTTAACGCACTTGGGGCGCCGCTAGTTCGGCTTTTTCAATATCTGGGCGAAGTCGTGTTGCTGGCGGCGGACACATTTCGTTCTATTTTCACGCACAAGCTCCGTTGGAAATTATTTCTCAACCAAATCGTCGAGATTGGATTGCTTTCGCAAGTTGTTGTCGTGACCACGGGTGCGTTTACCGGCGCGGTCTTTTCAGCGCAAACGTTCTTTCAGTTTAACAAAATCGGAATGGGATCGGCCACCGGCGCAGTGGTGTCGGTCTCAATCTGTCGCGAACTTGGCCCGGTGCTCACCGCATTGATGGTAGCAGGTCGCGTCGGCGCGGCCATGTCGGCGGAAATCGGCACGATGAAAGTAACCGAGCAAATCGACGCGTTGCGTGCGCTCGCGGTTTACCCGACCGATTATCTGGTCGTGCCGCGCGCGCTTGCTATGATGGTGTCGATGCCGCTGCTGGTGGCCGAATGCATCGCCGTCGGCATCGCTGCTGGCTATTTCATCGCGATTTTCCTGCTCGAGATCAACGGCACTTATTACATGGCCAACATGGTGCGCTGGACGCGCAACCGCGACATCATCATGGGCTTGTCGAAAGCATTCTGTTTCGGGATTCTGATTGTGTTTATCAGTTGCCAGAAAGGATTGAGTGCGCGCGAAGGCGCCGTCGGTGTCGGCCGCGCGACGACTGAAGCGGTGGTAAACGCGTCGCTCGCGGTCCTGATTTGCAATTTCTTCCTAACAATGTTGCTCAACATCATTTATCCGGCCGGATATCAATGATTGAAACGTCGCCTCAGATGTCGGCAACGTTCTCGCAAGGTCGAGACAATGGCTCGATGCTGGTGGTGCGCGATTTAAAGAAGAGAATCGGCGCCCAGGAGATTTTGCGCGGCGTTGATCTCGACGTCGGCCACGGTGAAACACTCGCCATCATTGGTCGCAGCGGTGGAGGCAAGAGCGTTTTGCTCAAGCACCTGGTCGGATTGATGCAGCCCGATGCTGGCGAAATTTGGATCGAAGGCCAGAATATTACCGGGTTGAACGAGCGCCAGCTCGGCGCGATCCGGCAAAAAATTGGCATTCTCTTTCAAGGCGCCGCACTTTTTGATTCGATGACGGTGGCGGAAAACATCGCCTTTCCGTTGCGTGAAGCGGGCGAGCGCGAGCCAAAAGTCTTGCGCGAAAAGGTTCGCGAGATGCTCGACGTAGTGGAGCTCGAAGGTCAGGAAGAAAAAATGCCGGTGAGTCTGAGCGGCGGCATGAAGAAGCGGGTCGGTCTTGCGCGTTCGATTATTCGCCGGCCGAAATGCGTGCTGTATGACGAGCCGACTTCGGGCCTGGATCCGGTAGTCTCCGACAGTATTAATCGTTTGATTCGCCGATTACAGGAGCGGTTCGGAATGACGAGCATCGTGGTCACGCACGACATGAAAAGCGCATTCGACGTCGCCGATCACATTGCCTACTTGCACGAAGGTCGAATTTATTTTTACGGCACGCCCATTCAGCTTCAGCAGACAAGCGATCCGATTTTGCAGGATTTCTTGCTTGGCCGCTCTGCTGAAGAGCGCGGGAACAAAGTTGAGAGTTGAAAGTTCAGAGATGAGAGTTGGGAAATAATGAATCGGCACGAGCGAGGTTTGGAATTTAAAGTCGGCGCGTTTGTCTTCGTCGGATTAGCGATGTTAGGTGCGCTGGTTGTGCAATTCGGCCGACTGGGCGAAGGCCTCAAAACGTATTACGGTCTCACCGTTCGCTTCAACGACGCGAGCGGCCTGTTGAAAGGTTCCGATGTTTTACTCGCGGGCGCGAAAATCGGAAAAGTCTCGGGTGGTCCGCGAATGGTGCGCGAAGGCCAGGGCGTGGATGTACCGCTGAAGATTTACGATTACATTAAGGTCCCTGAAGGAAGCAAATTCACTGTCGGAAGTTCAGGGTTGCTCGGCGATCGGTTCGTAAACGTAACGATGCCGCCCGGGCAGCCGAAGGCTTTCCTGGCGCCAAATAGCTACATTAGCGGTGCGCGTGAAACTGGCATCGACGACCTTACGCGTGAAGGCGGCGCACTGGTAGATGATCTGCGCGGCACCGTCCAAAAGATCGATACGACTGTGGACCGCTTGAACCAGGACACGCTCTCCTCTGCGAACATGGAAAATCTGAAGTCGAGTATGGTCCATTTAAACGAGGCGACCGGTGCGCTCGCAGAATCTTCAAAGAAATTGGATGGCGTGATCGGGAAGGCCGATTCAACAATGGAGTCTGCGAAAAAAGCCGCCGACGACTTGCAGAAAGTGCTGCGCGCCGCAAGGGAGGGCAAAGGCTTGGTCGCCACCCTCCTAAACAACGATGAGGTGGCCAACGACCTCCGCGCGCTGATCAGCAACTTGCGCACACACGGCATTCTATTCTACCGAGATAGCGCGGCGAAGGTCGACATAAACGCCCGCCAGCAAAACGCACCACCCCGCAAGATCAAACAGCACTGATCATTGCAGCGTTGAACGAAATAGATTGCGAGGGGCAATCTATTTCGATTAGATCCATGCGCACAGATACAGATGGGAAATTTAAATCAGGCAGAACTGGAATACTCGCGCGCTTCCGAATTACCGCCACCGGAACGCTTGAAAGCGAAGGCGGAAGAAGTACGCAAGCGCATCAAACGTGAATCGCGTCCGTGGCCAAGCGCCCCCATACCGTGGCCCTGACATCTGGGTAAATAGTTAACGCAAACCAACCGCGGCACGAACTCGGCGCATGACTTGATTGGCAATATCGTTCGCGCGCTTGGCGCCGCGGGCGAGCACATTGTCGATGTATGACCTGTCGGCCAAAATTTCTTCACGGCGCTTACGCATCGGCGCAAAATATTCCCAGAGTTTCTCGAAGAGTTCTTTTTTGAAATCGCCGTAGCCGGTGCCGCCTTTGCAAAAGCGCTCCCGCATTTCTGCAATTTCATTTTTGGTCGCAAACAGCGAGTAGAGCTGGAAGACTGTCGATCTTGCCGGATCTTTCGGCGTTTCCACCGGCGTCGAATCGGTCACGATGCTCATGACGCGTTTCCGCGTTTCCGTGTCGTCGCCAAAGATATCGATGTTGTTGTGGTAGCTCTTGCTCATCTTCTGTCCGTCGATTCCAGGAACGACTTCGGTTGCGGCTTGAATTCGCGGCTCGGGCAGCTTGAAAATTTCGCCGTATGTCTCATTCATCTTCACCGCCAGATCGCGCGTGATCTCGATATGCTGTTTTTGATCTTTGCCAACCGGCACAATGTCGCTGTCGTAAATCAAAATGTCGGCCGCCATTAGCACTGGATAATTGAAGAGTCCGGCTGACGCCGTCATCCCGCGCGCGACTTTGTCCTTGTAGGAATGGGCGCGCTCGAGCAATCCCATCGGCGCAACCGTGGCCAAAATCCAGGCCAACTCTGTCACCTGTGGCACGTCTGATTGTCGAAAAAGTGCGGCCCGTTCCGGGTCGAGACCGCAAGCGAGAAAATCGAGTGCGACGCGGCGGCTGTTTTCTCGCAAAGCTTTCGGATCACGCAGGCTGGTGAGTGCGTGATAATCGGCGATGAAATAAAACGCTTCTCCCTCAGCTTGCAGAGCGATCCCGGGCCGCATCATGCCGAAGTAATTGCCAATGTGCAGCACACCACTGGGTTGAATACCGGATAAGATTCGCATCAGACTTCAGAGTTCAGTGAAATTTGAAATCTGCAATCTGAAATCTGCAGATTTCATTCGTTTCTTGCTCGCCAAAATTCGACACAACCGGTAGATAGAACGCGCGATGGCCGCTAAATCACAAGCTGTTTCCGTTGTCACCGGCGGGGCCGGCTTTTTAGGATCGCATTTGACAGATCGTTTAATAGCGGAAGGTCATCGGGTCATAGCAATCGATAACTTGGTCACGGGTAACGCAGCCAATATTGGACACCTGGCTGGAAGTGAGAATTACCGTTTCATCAAGCACAACGTCTCCAATTTCATTTTTCTGCCGGAACAAAAAATCGATTATGTTTTTCACTTCGCGTCACCGGCCAGCCCGATAGATTATCTCGAACTGCCGATTCCCACGTTGAAAGTGGGTGCACTTGGCACCCACAACACGCTTGGCCTGGCCAAGGACAAAAAGGCCTCCTTTATTCTTGCATCGACCTCGGAATGTTATGGCGATCCGCTCGTGCATCCGCAAAAGGAAGACTACTGGGGCAACGTCAACCCGATCGGACCGCGCGGCGTTTACGATGAGGCGAAGCGTTTCGCCGAGGCGATGACGATGGCCTATCATCGCTATCACAAGATCGACACAAAAATTGTCCGCATCTTTAACACTTACGGTCCACGGATGCGATTGCGGGATGGACGCGTGGTCCCTGCCTTCATTGGCCAGGCATTGCGTGGGGAGCCGCTCACTGTCTTCGGGGACGGTTCGCAGACGCGCTCGTTTTGTTATGTTTCCGATCTGATCGATGGAATTTTCAAACTAGCAATGAGCGATTTTCACGAGCCGGTCAACCTCGGCAATCCGGGCGAGATGACAATCAAACAATTCGCTGACGAGATCATTCGTCTAACGAGCGCAAAATCGACAATCGAATACAAGTCGCTGCCCGTGGACGATCCGAAAGTGCGCCAGCCGGATATCTCTCGTGCGAAAAAAATTCTTGGCTGGGAACCGCGAGTGAATTTCGAAGAAGGAATTACTCGGACGATTGAGTATTTTCGCCAATCACTGCAGAACTAGGGCACGCCACGATCGTTGCATCATTAATACATTATTATGAAAGCAAACTCTCTCCTGCTTCTTTTCATTTTCGTGCCGCTTATTGCCGGTGCGCAAACGCGCGCGGCGACTGATTTCCAGATCACGAAGATCACCAAGAACTTAATTTCGACCCCGCAATTTACTTATGGGGGCGGGGCGCAACATCCAATCAATCAGCGGGATCGTTGGCTGGAAGTGGAGGTTGAATTTGCAGCGGCTCCCACACTAACCGATGAGCTGACGTTTAAGTACTACATTCTCTTCAATGGAAACCTTCTGACTGGTGAAGTGACGCACGTAAACATTCCCGCTGGCCGCGAGCATCGCTCGGTCATGTACGTCCCGCCACGCGCGCTTGACCGGTTTGGAAACAACCGGCCGATTACGGC
>Ga0070706_100006277_pt1 | contig 11242 bp, 12 predicted proteins | sample KBSK5501metaG_FD_65476 | JGI IMG/M metagenome (GOLD analysis project Ga0070706, IMG submission 65476) | Corn, switchgrass and miscanthus rhizosphere microbial communities from Kellogg Biological Station, Michigan, USA - KBS K5-50-1 metaG | ecosystem: Host-associated > Plants > Roots >...
TGCCACGGCCACATCGCGAAACCAGGCCGCGTTATGCTCCGTGCCGCGGTCGTAACGTCCCCGGCGAAAGAACCAGTCGTCGTACTCGCCCGAACGGGCGCGGTAGTAGGCGATCTGGGATTGGAGGAGCGCGTCCGTAGGCTCGGACATGTCAGGGAGCGGGTGAGACGCACTCCATACAATCGAAGAACTCGATGCGCGTTGTCTGAGCGGCCGACACTTCGGCATTCTGATCGACGTATCCGCAGCACGGACCGCCCTGGTTGATGTCATAGGCACGCACCACGTGATCTCCGACCGGAACCTCGAACGTGGCGAGCCCATTCACATCGGTCAATTCGCTCAGCCCAGTCCCCCGGACCTCGATTTTCTTTCCCGCCTCGCCCCCTTGCCCGTTCGCAACGTAGACTTCCAAACTCCCTTCGGGGACTGGGGAGGTAGCGTGACAAGAGAGCACGAACAGAACGAGAAGGGATGAGAGGATGAGATGGCTAAATCGCAATCGCATGGGCACCTCGAAAAAGCCCCATCTGATTGTAGCAGCCTGTCGGTGGGCCGGGTTGGGCCATAACAGGCCGTCCAAGTGGGGAGGGCGTCAGCCCTCTGCCACGACCAGGAGCCTTCCCGGTGACGAGATCAGATGGTCAAGGAAGGGCGAAAGAAGACATGAATCAAGAACCCGGTAAGCATCGTCGCACCGCGGGCTTCATGCTCGCTCGTTTCGAGAAATGGATCTTGCCTCGAATCGCCCGAAGGCTTCCACGTTGGATCCTTCCCGACCACCTGACCGTGCTGGGACTGATCGCGGCGACCGGCATCGGCGCCGCTTATGTCGCCGCTAACCACGATCCGGGATGGCTTTGGGTTGCGTCCGCGGGCCTCGTGATTCATTGGCTTGCCGACAGCCTGGATGGAACGCTTGCCCGAACCCGCCGCATCGAACGACCGCGATACGGTTTTTATCTCGATCATCTCTGCGACGCCTACGCAACGATAGTCATCGGGCTGGGTCTCGGTCTCTCACCGTACTTGCTGCTCGGCGGGGCTCTCACCGTCGTCGCGGCCTACCTCGTCCTATCCATCAACGTATATTTGGAGACGCACATCTTCGGCGAGTTTCGTTACGGATATGGAGTGGTTGGTCCGACCGAAGCCCGCATCCTTCTCATCATACTCAATCTTGTCGCGCTCTTTTCCCGGGGTCTGCCCTTCAATCTTTTCGGGATTGGCATGACGGTGTTCGACGTGGCGGGGATTGGGGCCGCCCTGGGAATGACGGGGCTTCTTCTTTCCCGGGCGGTGAGGAATTTGCAGGTGTTGGGACGGCTGGAACCAGCCAACGTCGTCAGGATCGAATAAGGTCGACCGCCGGATGATCGCGGCTTCCAGGGTTAGCGTTTGTGCCCAGTCGAATCGACCAGGCCTTCTCTTTGTGATGATCCCTTACAAATACTTTCTTGCCGCAGGCATGGTGCGGTTGTCGGCAACGCCGTCACTGGTCTCACTCACGGTGATGATCCCCACCGCAAAGCGTTCGGGAAACAGGGCAATGCCTTCCTCGGCCGCTGCTTGCGCATCCATGCCACCGGCCATGCGATCGTAGACGTGCTTGGCCAGCACGCGGCGCATGATCTCCTCGCCGTCCCCGGTCGCGGCAACTGCCCCATGGGGACCGGCGTAGAGTCCCGCGCCGATGATGGGCGTGTCCCCGACCCGTCCTCGCAGCATGATCGAGGTGCCTCCAGTGCTGAGCGCGGCGGCGTAACCGCCTTTACCGTCTCGCACCACCGCGCCGACCGTGTCCGAGGGCCCCAGCACGTTCCGAAGCGTCAGTTCGAGTGAGTCCTTGAAATTCCAGTACGGGCCGGGATCCACGCCGCGCCAGGCCGGATGGTCGGCCCCGGTGCCCTTGGAGAAATATTCGCGCACATGCTCGTAACGTTGTCGCGCCCGGTCGGACACCGGATCGTAATCGGGGACGCCTTGCGCGCGCGCGAACGCGGTGGCCCCCTCGCCGGCGAGGAGCAAGTGTGGCGTACGAAGGACCATTTCCGCCACACGAACCGGATTTTTCACCCGCTCTATCGCCGCCACTGCGCCAAAGCGAAAGGCCTCGTCCATGACGGCGGCGTCCATCTCGATCGTCCGGCCATCCAGCCGGAAGTTGGATCCGGTTCCGGCGTTGAGGCGTGGATCATCTTCGAGAACGATGGTCGCCCGGATGGCCGCTTCCAGGGCGGGCTGCCCTTGGCGAAGCGCCCCCAAGCCCGCGTCGCAGGCTCGCTCGCACGCGTCCGAGTGTTCCTTCGGCCCCCCTACGCCTCCATGGGTGACCACCACCGCTCGCGATTTCGTCTCGGTCACTGCTCTACCTCGCGCATGTGGACCATCAGGGTCGTACGTTCTGCCAGTGTTCGATGCCGGATAGAAACATCTGCACGGCAATCGCCACCAGAACCATCCCCATGAGCCGCTCGATCGCCACCAGCCCTTTCTGGCTCAGAAACGAGCGTAGCCGGCTGGCCAGCATCAAGATAATAGCGGTTGCCAGCCAGGCCGCGGTCAGGGCAATGAGCCAATCCTTCCACCGAGTGGGTTCGCGGCTCATGAGCAGGATCTCGGTGGCCAAGAGCGACGGACCGGCGACGAAAGGAATAGCGAGGGGCACGATGAAGGGTTCGCCCTGAATATCCTCGGTGGGGCGGTCAGCCGAGGGAAAAACCATCCGGAGCGCGATCAAAAAGAGAATGACACCCCCGGCAATGGTCAGCGCCGATTCCGAGATGTGAAAGAGACCCAGAACCAGCTGGCCGGCAAACAGGAACACGACCATGATCCCGAACGCGATCAAGAGCTCGCGCACCACGATGCGATGTTGCCGCGCCGGGTCTACGTCTTTGAGCGCCAGCAAAAAGGCAGGGATGTTTCCAATCGGATCCATGACCAAAAGAAGAAGCAGCGCGGAAGATACGATGCTCATCGGAGCGGGATGGTAATCAAAGTGGGCTTCGTGCGCCACGCGCCTGTCCGGCCTGTGCCAATAACCGTCTCAAGCAGGCCAATCAACTGGCGCCAGCGCCAGTAACCCACCAAACCATCAAGCGAGCCACTCAAAACAACTGGCGCCAGCGCCAGTAACTCGCTATCCTCGGTCATTCTTTCCGCTTGTGCGCATGAACCACGGCACGTCTTTTCTGGGCACCACAGTCTTTTGGGGACAACCCTCATGAGCTTTCGACTTCTCACTCACCGCGATGTGCGCGAGCTGTTGCCGATGAACGAGTGCGTGGACGTCATGGCCACCGCATTGGCCGCCCTCTCACGCGGGGATGTAACCCTTCCACTCCGTACGATGATGTGGCTTCCCGAAAAGATCGGCCTCCTGGGACTCATGCCCGCCTATCTGGGCGACCCGCGATGCTTTGGCCTCAAGGCGATCTCTTTCATGCCCGCCAACATGGGAACGGAGTACGAATCGCACCAAGGCGCGGTCTTGCTCTTCGAGGTCGAACACGGACAGCTCCTCGCCGTGATCGACGCCAGCTCGATCACCGGCATTCGCACCGCGGCGGCGAGTGGTCTCGCCACCCGGCTCTTGGCCCGCGAAAACGCGGGCGATCTCGCCCTTCTCGGCTCGGGCGTGCAGGCGGCCAGTCATCTCGAAGCGATGGGCGTGGTGCGGAATCTTCGCCGCGTGCGCGTGTGGAGCCGTGACACCGAGGGCGCGGAAGCGTTTGCGGAGCGAGAAGGTCGCCGTCTCGGGATCTCGATCGAAACCGCATCGTCCGCGCGAGGCGCGGTCAAGGGAGCCGACATCATTTGCACCACCACCGGCGCCAAAGAGCCCATCCTCGCCGGCGAATGGCTCTCCCCCGGTGCGCACGTTAACGCGGTGGGCGCCTGCTTCCCGACCGCTCGCGAGCTGGACACGGACGCGGTGCGCCGGTCGCGGTTCTACGTGGACTGCCGCGAGTCGACCTTGAACGAAGCCGGCGACTTCCTCATTCCACGAAGGGAAGGAGCGATCGGCGACGACCACATCGTGGGCGAGATCGGAGACGTGATGCTGGGAAACGTAGAAGGACGGCGCTCCCCCGAGGAGATCACCGTGTTCAAGTCGCTCGGCATTGCGATCGAGGACCTGGCCTCCGCACATCACATCTACAAAAAGGCGGTGGCGTCCGATCGCGGCCTGCGCGCGGATCTGGGGGGGAAACGATGACGGCTCGCGCGCTTCAACCCCCGACCCTGGATGAGGTGCGCGCCGCGAAGAAGCGCCTCACCGGCATCGTGAACCGCACGCCGCTCGTGCGTCTCAATTTCGAAGAACGCCCCATCTATCTCAAGCTGGAAAACCTGCAGCCCATCGGCTCGTTCAAGTTGCGCGGCGCAGGGAACGCGATGCTCAAGGCCGGCCCCGATGCGCTATCGGAAGGCGTCTATACCGCGAGCGCCGGCAATATGGCCCAGGGCGTGGCCTGGGTGGCCCGACGGCTGGGCATCGCCTGCACGGTGATCGTGCCGGAACATGCGCCACGCACCAAGCTCGAAGCCATCGAGCGGTTGGGTGGCCATATCGTGAAGATTCCGTTCACCGAATGGTGGCAGGTGCTCGTCGATCATGGTTATCCAGATCAAAAGGGATTCTTCATTCATCCGGTGAGCGACCCGGACGTGATGGCGGGAAACGGAACCGTGGGACTGGAAATCCTCGAAGACCTACCGGAGGTAGAGACGATTCTCGTGCCGTATGGAGGCGGGGGATTAGTGAGCGGCATCGCGAGCGCGGCGCGGGCCCTCAAACCGACGATTCGCATCTTCGGGTGCGAGGTCGAGACCGCGGCCCCGCTTCGCGCCTCACTGGCCGCCGATGCTCCCCAAACCGTGGACTACGCCCCCAGCTTCGTGGATGGAATCGGTGGGCGAAGTGTCCTCGGAGAGATGTGGCCCCTCGTCCGCCAGCTGGTGAACGGGGCGCTCGTGGTCAGCGTGAGAGAGGTGGCGGAAGCGGTCCGGCTTCTGGTCGAGCGAAATCGCGTCGTGGCCGAAGGGGCTGGAGCGGCCGCGCTGGCTGCGGCCCTGGCGCACACAGAGGAGGCTCATCCAGTCGCTTGTGTAGTATCGGGTGGGAACCTCGATTCGGAGGTTCTGGCCAAGATTTTACGTAAAGAATCCATCTAGATATGTGGGTTATCACACCCACGTTGTGCACTTTGACCCGAGTTCTAAGAAGAATTTCCTAATAGCAATTGTTTTTGCACCCTTACCGAAATATCATATTCATCTCGCTAGTCCAACTCCAGGGGGCGTCTAGGAGTAAAACCATGCATTCCATCATGCATTTTATCCGTGAGGACGAAGGTCAGGACACGGTGGAGTACGCGCTTCTTGCTGCGTTCATATCGATCTTTGCGATCGTAGCCATCAAAGCCATTGGCCCCCTGGTCAATGCCATCTACGAGAACGTGAAGACTGCATTGACGCCCTAGTCCGTCGTCATTCGTCATTTGGAAAAGGCCGCGGATCCCGAGCCGCGGCTTTTTTTTGCCCAAAAAATGCAACCCCCGAGCTCTTTGCTCGGGGGTCGCGGTGTAGCGTACCTGGGGGGAAGGGACGCTACGAAATCGATAGGGAGTGAAGAGGCATGCTCCGAGCAGGCGCCCGGGCCCCCCATCTCTGCCTGCCCTGATATCGGAGAGGGACACAGGCGGGTTTGAGAACAAAGCAAGCCCTCCCCGGGCCCTGGGGCAAATAGCGCAATGGCATGGATCCGGGGTCCGGCCGGTTCCGGAAAAAAGGGCTAAACTCGCTGGCCCTGTCGTGTGGAGACCCCAGCGTGATCCCGGATTCCGAGTGGAAATTCTTTGAGGGTACCGAGCAGCGGCTCAAGCACCTCGCCCGCCATCGGGCCGAAAACCTCATCGCGCTGCTCGAGAGACAACCCCTGCCTTGGGATCCGGCCGAGCTGGATGCGCGGCAAATTCGCTCTTTGGAGGAAATGGACTACCCGGCCCGTCTCGAGGCCGCGTTCGAGCTCGGCCCGACTCCCGAGCAAGAACGCCACCTCATTCTGCACCGGCGCTGGGCCCTTCGCGCGCTGTTCGAGAGCCATCCCGATCTAGCGCCGCTCACTCACGATCTCGAGGTACGGTGGGCGGGTTTGCGGCCGGAAGGCGATCGGTCATGGGCCGAGATTGCGGGCGACGCGCGGGGCACCCCCGACCGGGATCGGCGCGAAGAGGCCTGGAAAGCGATGGCCGGCGCGGCGGCGTCTCAGATCGAAGATGCGGCGGAGCTCTTGAAACGCCGCGAGCTCCTGGGCCGCGCGCTACTCGCGATCGGATTTCCGGTCATCGCGTTTCACTTCCAGGAGCTCGATCGTTCCGAGATCGTTGGGCTCATCGACGTTCTCGAACGATTCACTCGGCGCACCTTCGAGGAAACACGGCGTGAAATCGCCTCCGCCCTCGATGTCCACGATCTGGAACCTTGGGACATGGATGTGGGCTTCGCCAAGCTCGGAGAATTGCCGCCGGGGGACGTGAACCGGGCCATGCGTTCGATCCTCGAGGAGGCGAAACGCTGGGGATTCGATTCCAACACGTTTCCCGAGTTCGTCGAATCACCGGATCTCATTCATGAAGCGTGGCCGGTCTGGGTCGAGATCCCCGGCGACACGCGCGTGCTGTTCCGTCCCGGTCACGATTGGGCAACGCTTAGGGCGCGCGTACGCGCCTTTGGAGCCGCGCTTCATGGTGCGGGGGCGCGCTCCCGGCGACACTTCCTGGAACAGGATTCGGCGGTCATGCAGGAAGCCACCGGTCGCATCTTCGAGGGGCTGCTCGACGATCCGGATTGGCTAAAAGCGCACACGGGCGCCGACGAGCCCGCAATAAGACAGCACCTTCATGTCTCGAGACGGCGCCGCATCCTGGAGCTTCGTCGCGCCGCCGCGCTCACCGCCTTCGAAAACCTCGCCTACGCCCCTTCGGAGCTGGAACCACAACGCCTCTACGCGGACGTCATGGAGCACATGCTTCAGGAGACACGACGCCCGGAAACCGTGTGGGCATCGCATCCGGATCTGATCTTTCGACCGTTTGCGCAGGGAGCGGCACTGGTCGGTGCCATGGTGGCCGCCCAGTCAGGCCGGGCACTGGCGAGCATCGAAACGAACCGGCGAGCGGATTGGCTGGTGGAGCATTATCTGGGACCGGCGGCTCGCGAACCCATTCTGTCGCGGGTAGAGCGAGCAACGGGGGCGCCCTTGGACCTGGAGGCTTTGGCCAATGACCTGGGCGTAGAGGCGGAAGGTCCGACCCTCACCGAAGCCGAGGAAATGAAAGACGATGCGTTGGCCGAGTATTTCAAGGACATCGACTTGAGCGACTTGGAATAGTGGCCCGTAAACGAACCAGCTGATACGGGCCACTAGATTGTGGATAAGTAAATCCCGGTCGAGCGCTTCAGAACATTTTTTTTCTGGAGCCCTCCGTTCTCGCCGGTGCTAAACTTTGAGCAGAGCCCCGATGCGGACCGGCAAGCGAAGAAGGCGGCGATCCCCCCTTCTTGGCAACGACAAATCCCAGAGGCCCGCGCGGGAGGAACCGGATCGGTTCGCCGATGAGTCCCAAAGGCGCGGCGGGCGGTCCGGTGGCAAAACACGGGGCGCCCGAGCGCGTGACGGCGCGAGGACGGCGCCCCGTCGGCCAGTCCTGTCCATCCCCGTCTTCGCGCGCGTGGAGGTCAGAAAAGATTTACGAAGTCCGGGCACTCGAAAACCGTAAGGAACGCGCCATATTGATCGGCGTGGCTCCATCGGCCAGTGTGCAGGATTCTTTGAGTGAGCTGGCGCTTCTCACTCAGACCGCCGGAGCGGAAGTCGCCGAAACGTTGCACCAACGCCGGGACGCCATACATCCCGGGACGTTCCTCTCCAAGGGAAAGCTCGAGCAGGTCCAAGCGCGCACGGAAAATGGCGACGTCGACCTCGTCATCTTCGACGACGATTTGACGCCCGCTCAGGTGCGGAGCCTAGAAACCCGCTTCCAGAAAAAAGTTCTCGATCGCAGTGAGCTCATTCTGGCCATTTTCGCCGAGCATGCCCGCACGCGGGAGGCGCGACTTCAGGTGGAGCTCGCTCAGCTCGAATATCTCCTGCCGCGGCTCACGCGCATGTGGGGTCACTTGTCCCGCCAGCAGGGCGGCATTGGGACGCGGGGGCCCGGCGAAACGCAGCTCGAGGTGGACCGCCGGCGCGTTCGCACCAAGATCGCGTTCCTGAAACGCAAGCTTGCCGAGGTCGACAAGGAGCGGCGCGTGCAACGCGCCCGCCGCCATGCCTTCCATCGCACGGCTCTGGTCGGTTACACGAATGCCGGCAAATCCACGCTCATGAACGTGCTCACCGGCTCGACGGTGCTGACCGAGGACAAACTCTTCGCCACGCTGGACGCCACGACGCGGCGCTTGCGCCTTCCCACGGGCGAAGTAACGCTCTTGAGCGATACGGTCGGATTCATCCGCAAACTGCCGCACCATCTTGTGGCCGCATTTCGATCCACGCTGCAGGAAGTCGTGGAGGCGGACTTGCTCGTGCATGTCATCGATGCGGCGTCACCGGTCGCTCGCGCACAGATCGCCGAGGTCGATCGCGTCCTCGGCGAGATGGGGGCGACCGATCGCCCGCGCGTGCTCGCGCTCAACAAAGCGGATATTGCCGACGAAACGGAACTGGCCGGTCTGGTGGCGTCTTACCGTGGCGCGATTGTTTGCTCGGCGGAAAAGGGACAGGGACTGGACGAGCTTCGCGCCGCCATCGCTACGCACGCGCGCGCGCCTCAGAACGGCCGACCCGCGAAACCTGACTGATAACCACTCCGTGGCCCGTCCGGGCAGGTCTCGCCAATCACCCTTGTGTGGACCGAAGCACATGGCAGAATCAACTCGCGCCGACGCGCGAGAGCTCGTCCACCGGTGAGATGAGTCCGCGCCGCAATCCCGCGACCAGGACGACAATGGCCACCGTTTGCACGATGTGAAAAATGCCGTCGCTATTCATGGGAATCGGGCCGCCCCAACTCAGGATCTTCGTCGCCTGAATCGCCGAAGCCAGGATAGTGAGCGTGACCCCCAAGAGCATGAGCCATGCGCCGGGCACGCGCCGTTGCCAAGTCAGATATCCATAGATGCCCAACGAGATCAGCATCGCGAGGAGTTCGTAGGCCACAAACCAAAGAAAGTTTCCCTTGCCGATCTGGGTGACCGCGAAAAACGCGAGCGCCACGGTGAGGAGCACAGGAAGGCTCTTCCGAGAGGTCGAATACCCCCGTGCGTCGTAAATCGCTCCGGCCATGAAAAGCGCTACCGTAAGCCCCAGGGATAGGTAGATCGGCATCCAGAGCTTGGTTCGCGTGGCCGGGGCCCAAACGAAACCGTGCACGAACGCGCCCAGTGCGGCCCCCACCGCTAAGAGCGCAAACACGGTGGCCCAGGTCCGCGCCTTCCATTCTTCCGGAGAGCGCAACCCGATCACGCTCGCCATCGCCCACAGGGCACATATCGCCAGAAGTGCGTCGGTGGCTGCGGTGGAGAGCTCGGTGGTGGAGGGATTCAAGGACGGCATCAACGACTTCGCTCCAGCACGACGTCGAGTTCGACCGGCCGACCCTGACGGTTCAACTTGACGTGGACCTTGTCACCCGGATTCTTGCGTTCCAGAGCCAGCACGACGTCGCTCGGCGCGTTGATGATCTCGCCCTCGATCCCCACAATGATGTCGCCCAGGATGACCTCGCCATTGGATGCGCGTTGCGTAGCTCGCAGGCCGGCCTTGGCCGCCCCGCTTCCCGGATAGACCTCGAGCACGAGCGCCCCCTTCTGCCCCAGACTCGCCATGATCCGGTAGGAGGCCAGGTTCACCCCCAGTGATGGACGTTCCAGGTGTCCAAATTGGATCAGCTCCGGAACGACCCAGTTGACCGCGTCCACGGGGATGGAAAAGCCGATGCCGGCCGACGCTCCGGAGGGGCTGTAGATGGCGGTGTTCACCCCGATGAGCCGCCCGGCGGAGTCGAGCAACGGTCCGCCTGAGTTTCCTGGATTGATGGCCGCATCGGTTTGGATGACGCCGCGAATAGGCACCCGGGCGGCCGATTCGATTTCACGATCCAGCGCGCTGATGACGCCCGTGGTCAGGGTTTGATCGAGGCCGAACGGGTTACCGATCGCGTAAACCGACTGACCCACCCGCAAATCTTCGGACATGCCGATGGGAATGGGCTTCAATCGCTCCCGAGGCGCTTCGATGAGGAGCACGGCGAGATCCTTTTCCGGCGCCGCGCCGATCACCTTGGCCGGCCAGGTGGAGCGGTCGGCTAACGTTACCGTGGCGCGATCCGCGTCCTGGATGACGTGGAAGTTTGTGATCACATGTCCCTGATCGTCCCACACGAATCCAGAACCGGTGCCTTGCGGAATCTCGGTGACGTTCCAGCTGAAAAAATCCTGCCGGAGCACGCTCGTCGTCACGTAGGCGACGGACGGCGACGCATGCTCGAAGATACCGATGGTAGCCTGCTCTTCGGCCGTGAGCGGGGGACGATCCACCACCGCCCGCGCGCCGTTCCCGGTCGTGGAGCCTCCCGAACGGCACCACCAACCGCCCAGAAACGCGAGCGCGATCAACGCCGCCGATTGCCAGGGCACATGTCGCTTCATATAGCCTCTCGTCGTTTCATGGCCGCGCACCCCCTAAAATCCAGGCCCCCTCCCGTTCTCCGCCGCACCACCGCAAAACCTGCCGTGACATGCGCTCCAAACCCTCCTCCAGTTCCGGTCTCGCGAAATCCACGGGCGCGAAGATGGCGGCCGCGACGCGTGACGTTTCGGGTCGAATCGACGTGCGCTCCGAATCGGAGGTAGGCGACCCGAACGGGCCCTCTTGGTCGGCGAGGGTCAAGCGTTCCTCTACGTTCACGTCTGACTTGCGAATGCCGCCGTAGTGCTCGCCGGGTCGCCCGCGTCGAATCAGCACGTCCCCGTTCACGCGATCGAGATCGTAAAGGCCGATCGGAAGCAACATGGCCAACGAGGCCCAATTCACCGCATCGACGAGGCGGTTGATCTGGTAGAGGCTCTCCCCCTTCAGCACGCGGCGCAAGAGCGCTTCCGAGGACGGACGGGTCCGAGTCGGATCGATGCCGAACTGGTGGTAGAGGCGTCGCCCCGGCTCGAGACCCTC
>Ga0070706_100006283_pt1 | contig 11236 bp, 4 predicted proteins | sample KBSK5501metaG_FD_65476 | JGI IMG/M metagenome (GOLD analysis project Ga0070706, IMG submission 65476) | Corn, switchgrass and miscanthus rhizosphere microbial communities from Kellogg Biological Station, Michigan, USA - KBS K5-50-1 metaG | ecosystem: Host-associated > Plants > Roots >...
GCGCAACTCCGCGGCCTTCATTTTCTTTTGGGTACTCCTTACCAAGCTGTGCAGTGATCGCTTTCAGCTGGCTTTCAGCCTGGGCGGACGTGACGCCCGGCTTGAGTCGGCCCACCGCGAAAAGGTTGTCACTGTCGCGAGACTCCAACCAGTTGCTACCCGGCTCGATCTCGTGCGCCATCATCATCGGGACAAACAACTCGGGCGCGTAGGCTACTTCGGTCCCATTGAAGCCCCTGGGAGCGACTCCGATCACCGTAAAAGCGTGGCCATTAAGTTTTACCGGCTGACCTACTATGCCGGGATTAGAAGCAAAGCGTTTTTGCCAGCAGCCATAGCTGATGACCGCGACCGGATGTGAGCCCGGCGTCTTGTCCTCTTCAGGAATGAAATAGCGTCCCAGGAAAGGCTGGACACCGAGAACATCAAAGTAGTTGCCGGAAACGAGATAGCCCCAAACGCGTTCGTTGCGGCCTTCGTGACTGACACTCATGGGAGAAAACCGATAAGCGATCAAGCCAGAGAAAACGTCATTTCGGTCGCGATAATCTTTGTAGTTTAGATACGACTGAATGGTGTAGTCGGCGCCATTGTGAAACGTCCCGTAGACTTCGGTAAGTTGTTCGGGATATGGTACCGGGAGTGGCCGCAGCAACACCGTGTTCACCAAACTGAAAATGGCGGTGTTGGCTCCTATGCCAAGCGCGAGCGTAATCACGGCAATGGCTGTGAAGCCAGGCCGCTTCACAAAATTTCTCAGTGCGTAGCGGATGTCTCTTAATAAGGATTGCATTGAACCTTCTTTCGAGTCACACTCGAACAATCTATTCGTATCGCAGCGCCACCAGCGGATCGACTTTCGTGGCGCGCCGAGCCGGAATGTAACAAGCCAGCAGCGCCACGACGGCCAACAGCAACGAGACGCTCAGGAACGTCAACGCGTCGGTCGGTGCGACTCCGAACAGGAAATTTGCCAACAGACGCGTTAAAGCGAAGGCCGCCGCTAATCCGACACTCGTGCCAATCAGGGCGAGCTTCATTCCATCTTTCAAGATCAGCCGCAGCACGTCGTGCCCTTGCCCTCCGAGCGCCAGACGAATGCCAATCTCCTGCGTCCGCTGCAAGACCAACTGCGAGAGCACGCCATAGATTCCAACGGCGGCCAGCGTCAGCGCGAGCAGGGCAAAGCTTGACAACAGCGCCAGATTCAAACGTTGCGGCGCGATCGAAAGATCGCGAATCTCGGAAAGAGTACTGAGGTTGTAGACTGGCTGCTCAGGATCAAGTGCCTGAACTTGCTGACGCACGCTGGCCATTAATGCTTCCGGCTCGACCGTCGTCTTTACCAGCACCGCCATGCCGCCTCGCGGCCCTTGCCGAAATGGCAGATAGGCCTGAACGAATCCGCCGGCTTCACTCAGTTGGTTCAGCTTGACTCGACCGACTACGCCTACAATTTCGAGCACTGGCGCCTTTGACCCCCAGGGAAGCCTGACTCGCTGGCCAATCGGATCCGAGTCAGGCCAATATCGTTTGGCTAACTCTTCGTCGACAATGATCTTATTCAGCCCATCCATCCAACGTTGGCCCGCGTCAGGCGACAGCTCCTTTCCTCGCAAGTGACTTCGATCGTCGCCGTCGTTGAATGAGCGTCCGCGGACGAGCGGTATCCCGACAGTTTGAAAGTAGTCCGAGCTGACTACCGACAGCTCCACCAGTGGCACTTCAGTTGGTGGCGGCGCAGGCCGGCCCTCAATCAGAAAAGGACTCTGGAAGGTGTCAGTAACATCCAGGGGAATGCGCGAAGCAACGCCGGCGGATTTGACTCCCGGAAGCGTGCGCACTCTTTCCAACAGGGCCTGATAAAAATTGCTCCGCTCTTCCTCGCTGGAATACTTTCGCTCGGGCAAATCGAAGCGAAAGCTCAAGACACGCTCGCCGGTGAATCCTGGATTGACCTGCTGCAGGCGTTGAAAGCTGCGCAGCAACAAGCCTGCGCCAACCAGCAGCACCAGCGTCAGGGCAAACTCGGCAACGACGAAGCCTTCACGAAGCCAGGCGCGCCCGGCTGTAGTGCCGCGCGAATTCTTTCTCAATGTGGTCTGTAAATCGATGCGGCTCGCTTGCCATGCGGGCACCACTCCGAAAAGCAAACCGGTGATAGCTGCGACAAGCATGGCGAAGAGGAGTACTGTTTTGTCGAGCGATATTTCTTCCGCACGAGGAATGCTGTCTCTTGCCAAAGTAAGAATCAGAGGCAGTCCCAGGCGCGCGAGCAGCAAACCGGCAGCGCCACCGAGGAGAGCGAGCAGCAAACTTTCGCATAACAATTGCCTCACGATTCTTGTTTGGCCTGCGCCTAACGCCGCGCGCACCGCCATCTCTTTCTGCCTTGCCGTCGCGCGCGTCAATAAGAGGTTCGCGATGTTTGCACACGCAATCAGCAAAACCAGAGCGACCGCGCCGAGCAGAGTCCACATCGCGCGACGCACTCCACTAACGTAATTATCAATTAGCGGATCAATACGAACGCGCTGGTTCTTGTTGGGGGCATACTCACGTTCCAGGCCTTCTGCGACGAGCTCCATCGACGCAGCCGCCTGGGCCAACGTCACGCCCGCTTTCAATCGCGCCACGCCGAACCAACCCGAATGATAACCGCGGTCCTGATAGTGCAGGCCTGCATTCCCCAACTGAGGTCCCAACGATTCCCAAACATCTACTGGGGTGGGAAAGGCAAACCCTGGTGGCATTACACCGACTACCGTAATAACCTGGCCATCCAGGTTGAGTGGCTTGTTCACTATGCTGGCTTGGCCGCCAAAGCGCTTTTGCCACAGAGAGTGACTAATGACAGCGAGTCCAGGTGCTCCGGGTTTGTCATCTTCCTCGCTGAAGAAACGGCCGGCGATCGGCTCCACGCCCAGGGCGGCAAATGCGCCTGATGACATAAAGGCTCCTTGCAGCCGTAGCGGATCGCCTTCGCCGGTTAGATTGATGCTTGCCGGTTTATATAGACCGAGCCCATCGAAAACAGTCTGCCGGGTTTGCCAGTCAACGAAGTTCGGATAGGCGATCGAGATGCTGGGAAAGTTGGGAGTACGTTCGCTAAGCCAGACGAGTCGATTGGATTCAGGGTAAGGCAGAGGCCGCAAGAGTACTCCGTTCACAAGACTGAAGATGGCCGTGTTCGCGCCGATGCCAAGCGCCAGCGTCATAACGGCCATCAGAGTGAAGCCCGGATTTTTGCGGAGCATCCGCGCGCCGTAACGCAGGTCTTTTAATAAAGTTTCCATGCTCAGTTCACCTCTTGGGCAGATGCGTGCGATTCAACTTCGTAACACTGTCTCGAAAGACAGAAACACTTAGTAGAGAAACAAGATAGAAAATCCAGGGTTGGGAAGGGTGGCTTACCCCGCTTGCCCTGAATGCCATTCGCTAGCGCGGGTAAACCACGCTTCTCACCCTGAGAATTTCTTTCTTGAGGCATACTCTAAGCCTATTTGGAATCCGAACTACTCATAGCGCAGCGCCACCAGCGGATCGACCTTCGTCGCGCGTCGCGCCGGTATGTAACAAGCAACCAGCGTGATCAGAAACAAACCGCTGGCGACCGCCGCGAACGTACTGCTGTCGGTTGCAGGCACTTCAAATAACAAACTGACGATCAGCCGCGTCAAGCCAAACGAGGCCAGCAGTCCGGCGCTCACGCCGATCAATCCCAGAACGATTCCCTGCTTGATCACGAGTCGGAGCACGTCTCGTTGTTGCGCGCCAAGCGCCATGCGCAAACCGATCTCGTGTGTCCGTTGCTGCACGGAATACGACATGACGCCGTAAATCCCCACCGCTGCCATCACCAGCGCCACCAGCGAAAAGACCGCGAGTAGGATCGTGTTGAACCTTGAACGTGAAACGGACGTCGCCAACAATCCCTCCATCGTGTTGACTTCACCGATGGGCTGTTCCGGATCGACATTGCGAATTACTTCCCGGGCAGCGGGAGCAATGCTGGTCGCCTCGCCCCTGGTCCGTATAACCAGGGTCATGTACGAATAAACCAGTTCCGGTTGCGGCCAGTAGGCCATCTCTTCGTTCTCGCTATCGAGCCCAAGGTGTTTTGTGTCGCCAACGACGCCGATGATTTCAGTCGGCGCATCTTCATCTTTCATGTTTATCGTTACCCGTTTGCCAAGCGGATCTTGTCCCGGCAGGTTGGTGCGGACGAATTTCTCGTTAACCACCACGACGTGCCGCATCTCTCTCGCTTCCTGCTCCGTAAAAAGCCGGCCGCGTTTAAGCGGGATCTGCATCGTCTGGAAATAGTTGAGGTCAGTCACGCATATTCCGGTACTTAGTTCCTGACCCCTAGGTCGAACTGGTTCACCCTCAATCTGGATCCTGGTGCCGGAATGAGGACCGGTAAACGGAAGCGTATTGATCGCTCCGGCCGACTCAACCCCAGGGAGCGCCCGTATCTGCTCTAGAGCGCGATTGAAAAAGTCCAATGCCTTCGGGTCAGTGTCATACTTGAGCGGTGGCAAGCTGATCCGCATGGTCAAAAGATTTTTAGAATTGAACCCAGGATCCACTGACTGCAACCGGGTAAGACTCTTCATAAACAACCCGGCGCCGACGAGCAGCACCAGTGCCAGGGCCACCTGCGTTATCACAAAAAGGCTTCGCAATCGCTGACTTCGGGAACCGCCGCCAATATTCTTTCCGCCCTCTTTGAGTGAGTCGTTAAGGTCGAAACGCGTGGCCTCCAGGGCGGGCACGAGACCAAACACAATTCCCGTTAGCAGCGTTAGTGCGAAGGTAAAGCCCAGTACCGGAAGATTGACTGCCACACTGCGCAGATCCATCAACCCCGGGGGACTCAAAGCTATCAGCGCTTTGGTCCCCCACCACGCCAGCAACAACCCGACTGCGCCGCCAACGAGAGACAACAGCAAACTCTCGGTCAAAAGTTGTCGCGCAATACGCCAGCGACCAGCGCCAAGGCCTGCTCGAACTGCAATCTCTTTTCTTCGGGAGGAAGCGCGGGCAAGCAAGAGGTTCGCGACATTCGCGCAGGCGATGAGCAAAACAAATCCCACCGCGCCCAACAGGATGAACAACGGTTTGCGGATGTCTCCCGTAAACTGCGTGCGCAGCGGCACAACGTTGACTCCCCAGTTGGTGTCAAACTCGGGATATTGCTGCTCCAGTCTGGCAGCAATGACGTTCATCTCGTTCTGCGCCTGTTCAAACGTGACGCCGGGTTTTAGTCTCGCGACTGCTCGTGCAAATCGTCCCTGGCGTTGCCGTAGTTCATTTGAAACCTGCCAGGGCGACCAGATTTCCGGCGCCTTGTTGATCATCGAGCCTTTGTGAATGAACCAACCAACGTTTGCCGGCAGCACTCCGATAATGGTGTTTTCACGATTATTTAGAATGATCTTTCGGCCCACCACCTGCCCGCCGCCAAAACGCCGCTGCCAAAGGCTGTAGCTAATAACGACGACGTTAGGCTGGTTGGGAACTCCGTCGTTAGCGTCGAAAGTTCGGCCCTGGAACGCATTCACCCCCAATACTGAAAAAAGATTTGTGGTGGCGATTTGCCCGGGAATCTCCTCGGGTTCGCCATCGCTGGTGAGGTTGGTGTTGAAATCAAAGAACGCTGCCATGTCGGCAAAGACCGTATTCTGGTCCTTCCAATCGTAGAAGTTTCCGAGGTTGATCACGTTCTGCGGATTGCCGGTGCCGCTCTTCCGGTGTTCCCAAACTACCGCCAACCGGTCGCCTTCGGAATAAGGCAGTGAACGCAGCAGGACAGCATTCACTACGCTGAAAAGCGCGGTGTTAGCGCCGATGCCAAGCGTTAAAGCGATGACGGCTACGAGCGTTACTCCTGGAGTCTTTAATAACATTCGCGCGCCGTAGCGCAGGTCCTGCCAAAGTGTTTGCATAACCAACCTCTCGTCCTTTTGAGATCTCAAATTTCAGATCTCAGATCTGAAATCTATTCGTATCGCAAGGCCACCAGTGGATCGACTTTCGTTGCACGACGCGCCGGGATATAACAGGCAACGAAAGCGACCAGCGTCAATAATGCTGAGACCGCCACAAACGTAAACGGATCTTTCGCGGTGACTCCAAAGAGCAACGACGCCATCAGACGAGTTAGCGCGAATGAGCCGGCCAGACCCAGCGCCACGCCGACGATCACCAGCGTCATTCCCTGCCGGACGACTAACCTCATTACATCCATCCGACGTGCTCCCAGGGCCATGCGCACGCCAATCTCATGAGTTCGCTGCGAGACGGAATAAGCCATCACGCCGTAAATTCCGGTCGACGCCAACGCCAACGCCACCAGGGCAAACAAACCAAGCAAGGTGGTGCGGTATCGAGGTGCGGCGACCGCTCTATCCAGCCACTGCAGCATGGTTCTGATATCGGCAACCGGCTGGTTGGGATCGATCTGCAAAACCTCTTTGCGTACAGCCGCAGCCAGGCTGGCCGGATCGCCTTTGCCGCGAATCACGACGTTCATTGAACCTTCATAGGCAGGCATATACATTGCGGCGGCGGGAGACGACTCCAGCGCGCGGTGGCGAATGTCGCCGACAACGCCAATGATCTCGAATGCAGTGTTACCAAACGACATGATTAGCCGCTTGCCGAGTGGCTCTTCGTTTGGAAAAACCTGGCTGGCCAACAGCTCACTGATGATCACAACCTTTGCGCCCTGTCGAACTTCCTGCTCGGTAAAAGTGCGCCCGCGCAAAAACGGAATTCCGATCGCCTTGAAGTAATTGGTATTCACGCGCCTGAAATCGTCGTCGAAGGCTTGGTCAATCGAGACGGGTGGACGACCTTCAACGGTGTAAGGCATATCGTTTGGCTGACCGCTGAGAGGAAGCTCGCTGACAAGTCCGACGCTTTCCACACCGGGCAGGCCGGCGACGCGACTTTCCAGTTCCGAAAAGAAACCTGCGGCCTTTTCCGGCTCGCCGTATTTGGCCTCGGGTAGATTGATACCCATAGTTAATACATTGCGAGCGTCGAATCCGGGACTGGTATCCTGCAGGCGCCACAGGCTTCTGACGAGTAAGCCCGCCCCGATTAACAACACCACCGCGACTGCGCTCTCAAGCACTACCAGCACATTTCGGGTACGATTGCGATGCCCTCCTTCACTGCCGCTTCTGCCACCTTCTTTCAGTGACTCGCTCAGATTCAGTTTCATCGTGCGAAATGCGGGCGCCAAACCAAACAGCACTCCGGTTATCAGAGAAACTAAAAGTGTGAAGCCAAGCACGGTGGCATCGATTCCTACCTTAGCGGTCAAGGGAAGACTGTCTGCGCTCAGCGCAACCAGGAGCTCAACGCCCCAGAAAGCCAACAACGTTCCCAGCGCCCCGCCAGCCAGCGAGAGCAAGACGCTCTCAGTAATCATCTGCCGCACAATGCGCCAGCGTCCCGCACCCAACGCAGTGCGGACCGCGATCTCTTTTTGCCGTCCGGCGGCACGGACCAATAGAAGATTAGCTACGTTTGCGCAGGCGATCAGCAAAACGAATCCGACGGCGCCAAAGAGGATGAAGAGGGTTGGTCGAGTGTTACCGACGAGTTGTTCCCGTAGCGAGACGAGCCGCAGGTTCCAGCCGGAGTTTGACTCCGGATATTGTTCCTCCAGCCGTCGGGCTATCGCGTCAGTGTCGGCTTGCGCCTCCGCCATAGTTACACCGGCTTTGAGTCTGCCAATCGGTCGCAGGAAGTGCGCCTTGCGCTGTTTCATTCCCGGATGAATGTCGAAGTTCATCGGCACCCAGACATCAACCGCTCGCGGCATGCTAAAGTCCGGCGGCATCACGCCAAGTACGGCGCAGGACCTGCCGTCAAGGGTAATTGTCTTATTGATGATTGCCGGATCACCGGCGAAGCGTTTTTGCCAGAGGCTATAACTCAAGACTGCTACCTGATCGTTGCCCGGTTTTTCGTTTTCAAGTTGGAAGGTGCGGCCGAAAGCCGGCTTTGCGCCCAATGCCTGGAAGTAATTTCCGGTAACTCCGCTCGCTTCGAGTCGCTCCGGTTCTCCGCCGCCCGTATAGTTCAGCCGCAACTGCATGGAAGCAGCAAACTCTTCGAAGGTGCTGTTCTGTTGCCGGTAATCGAGGAAGTCGAGTGGCGAGACACTGGCGCGGTTGCCGCCGCCTTTAATATTTCCCCAGACCCAAACCAGACGATCCGGTTCAGCGAATGGCAACGGGCGCAACAGCACCGCGTTAACCAAACTGAAGATTGCCGTGTTGGCGCCAATGCCGAGTGCCAGTGCAACCAGCGCTATAGCGGTGAAGCCGGGGCGCTTCAGCAAACTTCTGACACCGTAGCGAATGTCTCTGAGCAATGTTTCCATCTCCAACCACCTGCGATCTCAAATGTCAGATCTCAGATCTCAAAGTTATTCGTAACGCAGGGCCACCAGCGGATCGACCTTAGTGGCGCGCCGTGCCGGAATGTAGCAAGCCAACAGCGCGACTACCGTGAGCAACAGCGAAACAACCACAAACGTCTCGGCATCAGTCGGACTCACTACGTAAAGTAGACTGGTGAGCAGACGTGTCAGTGCCAAGGCGCCGACCGAGCCGATGCCTACTCCGAGGAAAGCCAGCAGTATTCCCTGGCCAACAACCAGCTTGAAGACGTCGCGACGCTGCGCCCCGAGCGCCAGGCGAATACCTATTTCGTGCGTGCGCTGTGACACGGAATAGTTGATGACGCCGAAGACACCAACCATCGCCAGCACGAGCGCCAGGCCGCCAAAGAGCCCGAGCAACAGCGCGTTGAAACGGTCTCCGGCAACCGAGTTGGAAAGCACCTCGTCCATGGTTGCTATAGCGAGCGGCAGATCTTTATCGAGCGCCTTGACCTGCTCCCGCGCTGCCGTCGCCAACGACAATGGATCCCCGCTGACCCGCATCATCACTGCCAGAGAACCATCCGGTTCCTGGAGGTGCGACAAATACATCTCGGGGTTAGGCTGAGAATTCAGTGCCTTATGGTGCACATCTCCGACCACGCCGACGACGGTCAACCAGGGGCTCGCAATTATCCGCAGGCGACGGCCGACCGGATCCTCGCCAGGCCAATAGAGGCTGGCCATTCTCTCGTTGATGATTACGGTCGGAACAGGTTGCGGCTCATTGAAATGAGCCGGATAAGGTTGTTGTTCATACCATCGAATGAGGGGAAGCGAGACTCGCGCGTCTGCTTCGCTAAAGAACCGGCCCCGACGCAGGGGAATCTTCAAAGTGCGAAAATAATCATTGCTGACACTGCGCAACGCGGCCTGTTGCTGCTGCCCGGGCGGCGGCCCGGGGCGCCCCTCAATAACAAAGCCAGCCCAGTTATCACCCGGGTTCAGCGGTGTTCGCGTCGTCGCCCCGACCGACTCGACGCCCGGCAAACCTTTAAGCCGATCTATAAGCTGCTCATAAAACGCCATCTGCTGCCGCGCCTCGTGGTACTTCAAGCCAGGCAACGGAACGTCGAGTCGTAGTACCTGGTGTGGATCGAAGCCGGGGTCAACTCGAACCAAACGCACGAAGCTCTGCAGCATCAGTCCGCCACCGACAAGCAGAATCATTGCCAGGGCAAATTCGAGCACTACTAATGCGCTACCGATGCGGCGGCGACCGGGGCCGACTGATCCTCGTGCCCCTTCGTTGAGCCATCGATTCAACCGCAAACCGGAATTGCGCCAGGCTGGGACCATGCCGGTCACGACTCCGGCGAGGACTGAAAACCCAATAGTCGCCAGCAACACACGACCGTCCAGGTTGACCTGTTGTAAACGCGGAACATTGATCGCCTTAATTTTGGGGAGTAGATCAATCAACCAAATCGCCAGCAGCAACCCGGAAGCCCCGCCCAGAACGCTGAGCATTAAACTCTCGGTCAACATCTGGCGAATCAAGCGCCAGCGCCCGGCGCCGAGCGCGGTCCTGATAGCCATCTCGTTCTGTCGCGCAGCTGCCCGCGTGAGCAAGAGATTGGCGACATTCGCGCATGCGATCAGCAGGACAAAACAGACGGCACCAAACAAAACAAACAATGCCAGACGAAAATCTCCAACTGTGTTTTCGTGAAGGGGAACCGCTTGCACGCCGTGGCCGGTGTTGATGTTCGGATAAGTCTGCTCCAGTTGACTGGCAATCTGCGTCAGTTCTGCCTGCGCCTGGTCAAGGGTGACGCCCGGCTTGAGCCGGCCCATCACCTGATTGCTGTGTTTCCCTTCTCGGCGCACCTCGGCAGTGAGGTCAATCGGCAGGATTACATCGGGGATTAACTCCAGGGATGGGATGATGCCAATCACTACGTAGCTTTGATCGTTCAAGGTGAGCGTTTGGTTGATAAGTCCCTGGTCAGCACCGAAGCGTTCGGTCCACAACTTCTTACTGAGTACCACTTCTTTAGCGCCGCCTGACTGGTCCGCACCGGGCGCAAAGGTTCGACCCAACAACGGCTGGACGCCCACAACGGGAAAGAAGTCTGCAGAAACTTGCGCTGCTGCTACCGTCACCGGGTCTCCCCTTCCCGTAAGGTTGAGTCCGTCTGGTTGGATAAGGGTCAGGAAGTCGAACGAATGCGCTCTCTCTTTCCAGGCGGCGAACTCGTGTGCGGAAATCGGCAAGTTAGCCGTTGCAGATTTTGCTCGCCTTTCCCAAACCATGACGAGTTGTTCCGGGTCTTTGAATGGCAAAGGCCGCAACAGGACTGCGTTCACCACGCTAAAGATTGCGGTGTTCGCGCCGATGCCAAGCGCGAGTGTGATCACGGCGATCAACGTAAAGCCGAAATTCTTACGCAATGTTCGCGCGCCATAGCGCAGGTCTTGCCAAATGGTTTCCATCTGCAACCTCCTGCGATCTCAAATTTCAGATCTCAGATCTCAAAGTTATTCGTAACGCAGGGCCACCAGCGGATCGACCTTGGTCGCTCGTCGCGCCGGCAGGTAAGAAGCCCCCAGCGCCACAATGCCCAACAGCAGCGTCACGCCGCCGAACGTCAACAGATCCGTTGCCGCCACGCCATAGAGAAACCCCGCTATCAGGCGCGTCACCGCGAACGCGAGCGACAAACCCACTGCGAGCCCGACAGCGATGACGAAAAGTCCCTGGCCAAGCACGAGTCTTAGTACATCTTTTTCTTTGGCGCCCAACGCCATGCGCACGCCGATTTCTCGCGT
>Ga0070706_100006284_pt1 | contig 11235 bp, 8 predicted proteins | sample KBSK5501metaG_FD_65476 | JGI IMG/M metagenome (GOLD analysis project Ga0070706, IMG submission 65476) | Corn, switchgrass and miscanthus rhizosphere microbial communities from Kellogg Biological Station, Michigan, USA - KBS K5-50-1 metaG | ecosystem: Host-associated > Plants > Roots >...
CGGGTTGCGAGCGTATTGCCGGTAGCCATCGATGTGCCGCGCACCGGCACTTCGTTCAGCTTCGTCCGGCCGCTCGTATTGGACGAGGAAACGAAGGTGACTTTCAGCTACAAAAGCAGGTGAGGAAGCAGTGGCCAGTGGCTAGTGGTCAGTGATCAGCGGCAATCAGCGGCTAGTGATCAGGGAATGCCCGTTTGCGGTCTTCAAACTGACCACTGTTCACTGACCACTATTCACTGTCCACTGGTCACTGGCTAATCGCCATACCTGCGACGAACCCCCGCGTGCTTACCCGTTTTTTGCGAATGGCATAGAATGTTCGTTCGCGGGTCGCAACGCATGAGTAATCCTGGGCTCTGGAAAACATGGCAAGGCCGCGTGGTCGACGGAAAATTTCCGCTTCGTCAATGGCTCGGCGGCTCTGAACACAGCGCGGTCTTTCTCACCGAGCGCCCGGGGCAGGCTTCTTCCAAGGCCGCAATCAAATTGATTGCAGCGGACAGCGCGCAGGCCGATCACCAACTTTCGCACTGGCAAGCCGCGGCCCAACTTTCTCATCCTCACCTGATACGCATTTATGAATCAGGACGTTTTCGCTTCGACGGCACGCCACTTCTCTACGTCGTCATGGAATATGCCGAGGAAGATTTATCCCAGATTCTTCCTCAGAGGCCGCTGGCGCATGCCGAAGTCACGGAGCTGCTTCCCCCGGTTTTGGACGCGCTTTCGTATCTGCACAGCAACGGATTCGTGCACGGGCGCATCAAGCCGTCCAACGTGCTGGCCAGCGGCGATCAGTTGAAGCTCTCTGCCGATCAGGTCGTTCCCGCCACGGAGTTGAATTCTGAGCGCAGGCGGCGCGACGCCTACGATGCGCCCGAAACGGCTGCCGGAATCATCTCGCCAGCGGGCGATGTGTGGTCGGTCGGCGTGACCCTGGTCGCCGCCCTGACCCAGAACGTTGCTTTCGCCGAAGAGGGGTCACCGAACGGTCGCGATGTGCCTGGAACGGTTCCAGAACCGTTCCGCGGCATTGCGCGCGAGTGTTTGCGTCTCGACCCGAAGCGGCGCTGCTCGATCGCGGAGATCCAGACGCGGTTGCAGCCTGCGGGACGTTCGGTGCCCGCCACGCCACAGGCGCTTCCGCCTCCTGACAGCTCCGTAAAACCCGGGCCCATCGCCGCAGCCTTGCTGGTGATTGCCGTGGTGGTTGCGCTAGTCATGTTCTTTTCTCGTGGCAAGAGTGGAACCGCGCCCGCCACACCCACAACGGAGCAGGCTACGCCTCAAACCCCGCCTGCACCCAAGCCCAATCCAGCGGTTCACGAACCAACCAGCACTCCGGACCAAGTTCTCGCGTCCCACGGGGATGTGCTCCACCAAGTCGTCCCCGACGTTTCTCAGAACTCACGAAACACGATCAGAGGCACGATCAAGGTCACTGCGCGAGTCGAAGTGAATCCGTCGGGCAAGGTCACAGCAGCGAGGCTAAAGACTCCCGGGCCGAGCAGGTACTTCGCCGGCCTGGCTCTGAAAGCGGCGCAGCGCTGGGAGTTCGCCCCACAGCCCACCGCCAGCACGTGGCTCATCCAGTTTCGCTTCAAGCGAAGTGGCACTCAGGCTTCAGCCGAACCAGTAACTCGCTAGCGCTTGTCCACCTGGCGCAGTTTCCATACGATCTGCCTCACCATGCCCAGCAGCAGCTTGGCATCGTAGGCTTCCAGCCTGAAACGCAGGATCAGCCGGCGGGCTTTCTTCTCAAACATGGCTTCTGTACCCGGCTTCACATAGCCGCTGATCCGTAGCGCCTCGAGTAACCCCTCGGTGATCTGTTCGGACTCGCCGGCGCTCGCAGGTTTGAAGTCCTCCGAAGCTGGCGGCAGCGGCTTGCCCCGCGCCAATTCGTAGAGACAGACAGCGACGGCCTGCCCCAAATTCATGGAGATGTTTTGCTGGCTCGTAGGAATATTCAGTAACCAGTGACAGTGGCTGAAGTCCTTGTTGGTAAGCCCGATTTTTTCCGAGCCGAACAACAGCGCAACTCGCTCCGTCTGCAGTTGCCTGCGAACGGTTGCGCCGGCGTCTTCGTCAAGCCGCCGCACCGGCTGCGCTAACACCCGATTGCGCACCGCTGTCGTTCCCACCGCCAGAGCGCAGTCCGAGACGGCTTCGGCAACGGTCCTGTATTCTTCAGCCTGCTTGAGCAATTCAGAGGCGCCGACAGCGGAGCGGGCTTCGCGAAACCCGGCCGCGTACGGATTCACCAACCGAAGCCGGTGAACCCCGAAATTGCTCATGGCACGAGCCGCAGCCCCAATGTTCAGAGGGTTGCGTGGGCGCACTAACACCACCACGAGACCGTCTAGTTCCGTTTGGCCAGGCAAGGGCTCAATTTTACGACAGGATGATTCGCCCCCAGCGCTCGGCAGCGCCGTCGGAATTCACGCTCAATATCAGCCCGCGCTTGCAAGTCGATTTCCGCGGCGACATTTGACGTCGATTTGAAGTTGTAAAAAAAATGTCAAAACATGCGCTTAAATGGGCAAATCAGTCGTCAAATCATTGTAAGCTTCAGAGGTCGATCCACTTCCGGGAGTTAGTTTGAGGCCCGGAAGTTTTTCCCTCAGACAGGACAAACTATTTATGGGGAATCTCGCTACTCCGCTCAGCGCTGCACGTTCAGTCAACCCGCCTACCTCCGCCAAGCCCGCCGGTCGCATCCTGGTCGTGGAAGACGACCCGGCCGTGCAGAAAGCCCTTCGTCGCCTATTCGAAACTGAGGGCTACACCGTGGAAATCCAATCCGATGGCAGGTCGGCGCTCGACAGCTTCCAGGCGGCCCCTCCAGCCGCCATCGTCCTCGACCTGCGCCTCCCTAAGGTTTCCGGCGGCGACGTGTGCAAAGAGATCAAGGCGCTGGCTCCGACGCTTCCCATCGTCGTCCTGAGCGCGGCCAGCGACGTCTCCGATAAAGTCTTGTTGCTCGAGTTGGGCGCTGACGACTACGTGACCAAGCCCTTCAGTCCTCGGGAACTTCTGGCACGCGTCCGGGCCGCGCTCCGCCACACCGCCCGTACTCCCGACGTACAGTTGGTCAACTTTGATGGCATCACGGCCGACTTCAAGAAAATGGAAATCAAGCGCGACGGCAATGTCGTGGTTTTGACCGCCCAGGAATTCAAGACGTTCCAGTTTCTGGTGCAGAATGCCGACCGGGTCATCAGCCGCGATGAATTGCTGAACGAAGTCTGGGGCTACCAAAACTACCCTTCCACGCGTACCGTCGATAACCATATACTCAAACTTCGCCAGAAACTGGAGAATGACCCGTCTAGCCCCGTACATTTCCGCACGGTACATGGCATGGGATACAAGTTCGTTCGCTGATTCTCGTGAAGCCGTCTACTGAACCCGTGCCCCATCCCGCTGCGCCTGAATCCAGCGCTGCGACTCTGCCTCGATTGCGCCTGCGCACGCGCTTTCTGCTCTCGATGCTCCTGATCACCACTGCGCTCACCACCACCAGCCTGTTGCTGGTTCAGCGCAGCATTCGCAACAACGTCCGGCGAAGCATCGCGGTCAACCTCCGCAATTCCGTTGACGCCTTCCAGAATTTCCGGCATGAACGCGAGACCATGCTGACCAATGACGTGGCTTTGCTGGCGGATCTTCCCATCACGCGCGCCATCATGACGAGCGCCCATCCCCTCACTATCCAGGATGCGTCCCAGGATATTTCCCAGATCGCGGCCAGCGATCTTTTTGTGCTGGTCGATCGCAGCGGTCGAGTCGTCGCGCTCCACACCAAGACTCCAGGATTCACGCGGGAAGCAGCCGAAAAGTATTTCCAGCAATCCCTCGAAGAAGATCGCGGAGAATCCAGCCACTGGTGGTCAGGAGATCATCACCTCTACCAGACTTTTGTCGAGCCCATCTATCGCGGCACTCGAACGGAGGGAACTCTGCTCGGGTTCCTCGTCATTGGCTACGAGATCAACGATCGCCTGGCGAGGGAAGTCAGTAAGGTAGCCGGCAGTGAAGTCGCCTTTTCCTGTGGAAACGAGATCGTTGGCACCACCCTGACTTCTGCACAGATGCAGGGCGGGAATATTAAGGATCTGATTGGAGGCTCCGTCCATGACGATCCGCGGGATGTCGAGATCGGCAACGAACGCTTCCTGGCCACTTCCCTGGTTCTCTCGGGTTCTCATCTAACGCCGGTTCGCTTGAGCGTCCTGGGCTCCTACGATCAAGCGACGAAGTTTGTCGATCAACTGAATCGTTATCTGGTTCTGCTGGGCTTGGCCGCGATCCTGGTGGGAAGTGGGTTGGTGTTTTTCATCTCCCACACTTTCACGCGGCCGCTCGGCAGCCTGGTCGCCGGCGTACGCGCTCTGGAAGGCGGCGACTTCCATCATCCGCTGGATGCGCGCGGCGGAGACGAAGTGGCGGAATTAACCTATGCCTTCGACCGCATGCGGGCCAGCCTTCTCAAGACTCAGCGCGACCTGCTGGAGTCCGAACAACTAGCCACCATCGGCCGGATGGCCAGCTCCATCTCACACGATCTCCGTCATTCCCTCGCCGCGATCGTCGCCAACTCCGAGTTTCTCGTCGACAGTCACCTCACCGCTCCTCAGCGCGAGGAACTGTATCAGGAAGTTCGCTCCGGCGTGAACCTGATGACTGATCTTATCGATTCCCTACTCGAATTCGCCCGCACACGCGAGTCCTTGAATCCATCTTACGGCAACGTCTGGGAAACGATCCAGCGGTCCGTGCAGGCAGTCCGCTTGCATCCCCGGCATCACAACCGGCCCATCCATATAGTGTGCGGCGCGCAAGTTTCAGGGTGGTTTGACCAGCGCAAACTGGAGCGCGCCCTATACAACTTGTTGTTGAATGCCTGCGAAGCCGCTCCAGCAGTCGGCGGCTACGTCGAGGTCACGGCCGCTGAAGCCGAGGATTCCATTACGATTTCGGTTGCCGATAATGGTCCTGGCATCGCTGACTCCATCCGGGCCAGATTGTTTCATCCCTTTGTCAGCTATGGCAAAGAGAACGGTACCGGACTGGGGCTGGCGGTGGTGCAGAAAATCGTGCAAGATCACGGGGGCGAAATTGTTATGGAACGCACGCCGCAGCACATGACCGTTTTTCGCATCGTCCTGCCCGGACGCATGCAAGATGCCTCACGCACCGCCGGTGAGCCTAGTGTGGACGTGCCTTCACTTGTGCCCGCTCAGCGGGATGAAGCCGCCCAGAATTCGATTGCGCATCCGGGCCCATAGGCACATTTCCTCTCTTCACCAAGTGCCTGACCCCGGTAGGTGTAGGAGGACGCTTTGAAGAGCCATAGGACTTCCGCGGTTCGTGGGGCCGCATTGGCGGTTGCCGCCTTTGTTTTATGCAGTACGTTCGGCCGGGCACAGGATGGGCCCGCGACTACCCGCGCCACGCCAGACGACAGCGCAAGTGCTGTGCACGACCTGCAGGATCAGGTCCGCCAACTTCGAACTCTCGTGGAACAGATGCGATCCGAAAACGCCGAGACCCGGGCTGAGATGCACCAACTGCGGCAGGACTTGCAGGCCGAGCGCGCGCTGTTGGAACGCCCTGCAACGTCCACGGGCGCGGAATCAGCAGCGGCAGTGGCCCGATCCGATTCGCCGGATAACGAATCTCGCGCCGCATCGGGCGCACCAAACGCATCTCCTGCCCAAGCTTCAACCCAACTCGAGGAACGGGTTCAGAAGCTCGAAGAAAACACTTCGCTGCTCGGTTCGAAGATCGATGAGCAATATCAAACCAAAGTCGAGAGCGCTTCCAAGTATCGTGCGCGCCTTCATGGCATCGTCCTCATGAATGCCTTCCGCAACCTCGGCGCCTCCGACAATCTGGACTTCCCTGACTATGCAGAACGGGTACCGCCGGGCTGGCCCTCTGCCACGTTCGGAGCGACGCTGCGCCAGTCAGAAATCGGGCTCGAAATCTTCGGCCCCACCGTCGCTGGCGCGCACACATCCGCCGATGTTCAACTCGACTTCGCGGGAGGATTCCCTGCAACAGGCAATGGCGTCGACTTTGGAATCGCCCGACTACAGACCGCCAATGTACGCTTCGAATGGGCACATACCTCGGTCGTTGCAGGCCAGGATTCTCTGTTCATCTCGCCTCTCTCGCCGACTTCGTTCGCGTCGCTGGCCACTCCGACCTTCGCCTTTGCCGGAAATCTTTGGGCTTGGACGCCGCAACTTCGGGTCGAGCATCGCTTCTCCATCGCCGATCAGCAAACCGTAACCGTGCAGGGAGGAATCTTCGACAATCTGAATTGGCAATTTCCCTCCGGCAACCGTTTCTTTCGTACTCCGCAAGCCGGCGAACTCTCCGGACAGCCCGCCTACGGCTACCGCACCGCCTGGTCCCGACCGCTGCACGAGCGCCCTCTCAGCCTTGGCGTCGCCGGCTACTATGGCCGGCAGGACTGGCTTTTTGATCGTTACGTCGACGCTTGGGCAGGAATGGCGGATTGGCAGATCCCCATTCTTCCGCGCCTGGCTCTCTCCGGTGAGTTTTATCGTGGTCGCGGCATTGGCGGATTGGGCGGCGCCATCGGAACCTCTATCCTCTATGGCGGCGATCCCAGGTCCCCGTTCACTCCTATCCGCGGTCTCAACACTACGGGCGGATGGGCGCAACTGAAATTCCAGGCGACTCCGAAAATCGAGTTTAATGGCGTATTCGCCGAAGACAACGCATTCGCCGGCGACGCGCGCGGCTTTGCCACTGATCAGAATAATTTTGGGGAGATTCTGGGACGCAATCGCGGCGCTCTGGCGAACGTGGTATTTCGCCCTCGCTCCGACCTGGTCCTTTCTGCCGAGCTTAGACGTTTGCGCACTTTCCCCGTCTTTAGCAGTAGCAACGTAGCCAACCAGGTCAACCTATCCATAGGGATTTTATTTTGAAAACTCACTCGAACCATCCCGGACGCTTACCCTTCATCGTGTTGGCAGCGGCAACGGTCTGCGCGTCTGCGCAACAGTCGACGCTGAAGGCTCGCGTCGAGCTCACCAAAAACGGTCATCCCCTTGCCAACGCTTCCAAAGCAGTCGTCTGGCTGACTCCGGTGGGAGGGCCGTTCGAGCCGCCGCCACGCCAGGAGACCTCACAGATTCCGCAACTGGTGCAGAAAAACAAAAGCTTCCATCCTTCGCTTCTCGTGATTCCGGTGGGAGGGAGAGTGGAGTTTCCCAACCATGATCCATTTTTCCACAATGTGTTTTCGCTGTTCGAGGGAAAGCGCTTCGACCTGGGACTTTATGAAAGCGGGACCACGCGTTTCGTCCAGTTCGACAAACCCGGCGTCTCTTTCATCTTCTGCAGTATCCATGCTGAGATGAGCGCGGTGGTCATCGCCGTGGCAACGCCCTACTACGCCATCTCCGACTCTCACGGAAACCTCACCATCCCTGATGTTCCGCCGGGCCGTTACGACCTGGAGATATTTCACGCCTCGGTCGCGCCTGATGAGCTTCACGCCCTGAGCCGCGAGGTCACGATCACTCCGGGAGCGACATCGCTTGGAACTTTCACTCTGCCCGAATACGACCTGGCGCTCGCCCACAAAAACAAATACGGCCGGGACTACGACCGCCCCGAACCCGACAGCCCTGCCTACGCAAGACCCTGAGAATCAAAGTTTCAAGGTTTCAAAGTTGCAAGGTTTCCGGGCCTGAATGGCTTGACGCATGTGAACCGAGTTACCGTCTAAATGTCCGAAACTCTGCAACTTTGCAACTTTGAAACATTTTCCCAAACAGAGAGGGCGTGCGGTGAGGCACGCCCTTCCCGCCTCTGTTTCTTCACTGCATCGACAACAACTTTCGATACATCAAGTTGCTGCTTCCCTCAGAGACGTACGTCTCCAAGCTTTTTAGCGGTGACCTCCGCTATGTCCTCCGCCACCACCCGAATGGCCGCCACTACCCCCGCCCGAGTGTCCACCACCTCCGCCGCCGTAGGAGCGTCCACCGCCTCCGCCGCCGCCGGCGGAGCGCCCACCACCGCCACCGGAGTAATGACCACCACCACTCGGCGCTGAATAACGTCCGCCGCCACCGCCGTAGCTCGGAGAGCCGCGATATCCGCCGTAGCCCGACGATCCACCGTAGCTCTGGGGAGTGCCGCGCGAACCGCCATACGCCGGGCTAGACGGACGTGAATATCCGCCGTAGCTGCCGCCATACGCGGGGCTAGAGGGACGCGAGTATCCGCCGTAGCTGCTCGAAGGCGAACGCACGATCGGCTGCCGCATATCTAACTGTGGGCGAGCAGAGGAAGCAGAGGAAGAAGATGATCCGCGTCCGTAGCTGCCGTAACTGCCCGAACCGGCGTACGGACTGCTGCCGCGCGCGCGCATCGAACTCGACGAACTCGGAGCCGTCCGATTCCAATAGCTGCCGCCGCTACCGCGTGCTGCTGGCGCGCTCGATCCGCCGTAAGATCCGCCGCTATAAGATCCGCCGCGCGCGGCCTGACTGCTGGAAGGCGGCGTGAATGGACGGAATCCACCGCCAGAGGGAGATTGGCTTGTACCGAGCTGCGATTGCGCATTCCCATAACCGTAGCCCGAGGCGTTTCGCGACCCCTTGTTCGAATAGCCGGAGTTATTTCTCGCGTTCATATTCGAGTTCGCTGGGCTTGACGACCGCATGCTGCTGTTCGGTGGTGTGAATGGACGGTTTCCATTCTGATTGAACGACGGCTGGTTTCCGGCGCTTCGAGTCGCGGAATTGTTCATTCCGTTTCCATTGTTCTGGAAGCCCGCGCTCGGCTTCTGCATAGTGCCGCGGGCCGCGGAGAATTGGCCACCGCCCACGCGGCCGCCCGCCGGAATCGCGCCAACACGATTTTGTTGCATCGTTTGCCGCAGACCTGCGGTCTGCTGCTGGAACGACGCAGGTCGCATCATGTTGTTGTGCGCCGATCCCATGAAATGCTGCGCACCGGTGTTGCGCATAGTAGATGGCGCTGCCGCGCGCCCGCTCGCCGACAAGCTCGCATGAGTAGGCACCACGGGAAGATTGCCCGCCATCATACGTGCTCCGCTGATCTGGGCGCGATTCGCGGCCATCGCCGACACCCGGCCTGCGCCGAAGCGCTCCGCGTTCACGGCCGACATCGCCCGGCCTATGCGTTCGTCGTGGAGGTTCGCGATATTCGAATACCGCATTCCGTTATGCAACGGCGCGATGCCCCCGTAGCGGTTGTAGCCGCCCCAGCGCTCGCCGCCCCAACCGCCGCGGTAACCGCCCACCCAGCCAAAGCGTCCGCCGTATCCACCCCACCACGGATGGAAGTAGTCGCATGGACCGATGGGAAGCCAGCCAAAGCCGCCCCAACCGCCGAAGCCTACGCCAAAGCCAAAGCCACCGCCCCAGCCAAAGAATGACACGTATGCGGGCGCCCAGAACGGGTTGTAGCCGACGTAGACCGGACCAGGCCACCAGGCCCACGCACCGCCGTATGGGAACCAGCGGCCGTAGTGATACGGGGCCCATCCCCAAGGCTCGTAGCCAACCCACGTCCAACCGTAGGTGGGCTCCCAAACCCAGTTGCCGTCGCGATACGGAACCCAGCCTTCGGGCTCGTTCGGAACCCAGACATCGCCGTAATCGGGGACGTTCTTCCAGTTGCCGTAAGCGTCGAGATCCTGCGCTCCCGTGTAGCGGTGGTTGGTATGGTGCCAGGAATTCGCGTTCTCGATCATGTGATCGCGGTCGGCGTTCCAGCGATCCCAATCGTCGCGATCCGGAGCGGAGGAGATCCTGTATTGTGCGGACTCGGAGTCGCCGCGCACTGTGGCCATTTCTCCGGCATTGACTTCGGTGCTGCCCTGTGGGGTGGCGATCTGCGCCTGACCCGCGCGCACGATCACGACCGTGTCGCCATCGGGCCGCACTTCGATGCGGAACACGCCGTCATGGTGCGCGGGGTGGATGGAAACGTTCGGAGTATCGATCTCGGGCTCGGCTTCACTGTCCTTCGAAACGCTGTAGTCGGCGATGCCTTGCGCCAACTGGATCTGAATATTTCTTTTCGTAAGGTTCGCCATGTTGGCCTGGGAATTCGGGCCTAGGCGAAGAATGTTGGCGTAGTCGAGTTGCAATTCCGCACGGGCATTGTCGCCGGTGGAAACTTTGTCGCCTGTCATCACCGGCTGATTCAACGTGGCAGCGGACCAATCGCCGGAATCGCCGCGCTGCGTGGAAACGTCGGCATGAATCAAGCTAATGCGAGCCACGCCCTGATCGGTCTGCGCGGGAGCTTCACCTTCCGGTCCACCAGGCTGGGCTTCGCTAGGCTGCGCATCATTCGGCGAGTCGTTCGGTCCTGCATTCTGACCGGGCGCTTCGCCGGGTTGCGGATATCCCATCTGACCATTGTTCGGCTGGGAATAGTTCGGTTGCGACTGGCCAATCTCCATGGGCGCACTGGGCTGGTCTGAGGGCGCGGGACTTTCGTCGATCGTTTGCGCAAGAGCGCTCGTCGACAGCGCTCCCGATAGCGCCAAAGCTAGTACTGCAAGACTTGATATAAATCTGGCTTTCATAACCACCTTCTTGCCTACCGAACCTAGTGATATCAATGCTTACGTATAGAAATGCCTCTGCCAAGGAGAGTGGCAAGTGCCCTGCCAAAGAGCATGGGATGCGCCTACTATAACTCCTTTGTTTTCAGCGACGAAGGAAGCGAATGGGAAGGTTGGTCGTGCGGAATTCGGAGGACTTGGCCGACCTCAGCCAAGAGTGGTGGTTTTCGGCCAGTCGGGTAGCGCGAGCTCGTTTCGGGGCCTCGGCGCGCCCTGTGAATAACTACAAAAAATACTTGGTTGAGCCATTCGTCGGAGCACTGTTTCAGCGAGTTCCGTTTGGGGAAAAACGCTGAATTTTGAGGTACCCCCCTCCCCCACCCCCTCTGAAAGGCCTGACTGGCGCGGGTTCTGCAAAATGTGTCTGCAAAATCTTGAGCGCCAAGGGGTTAGAGGTCAAAATCTTGATTACAAAGAACTTGCGGTGCGTACGGTGATAATCTGGTGCACCGCCTCCGCCTTGACCATGATCTGCTTTCCAAAAATTCAGCGCAAGGTCAGATGTCACATGTGGAATGGGGCATCTGTGAAAAACCACTGAAACCGGGGAACGTCCCGTTGGACTGCACCCCTGAACTGAG
>Ga0070706_100006287_pt1 | contig 11226 bp, 7 predicted proteins | sample KBSK5501metaG_FD_65476 | JGI IMG/M metagenome (GOLD analysis project Ga0070706, IMG submission 65476) | Corn, switchgrass and miscanthus rhizosphere microbial communities from Kellogg Biological Station, Michigan, USA - KBS K5-50-1 metaG | ecosystem: Host-associated > Plants > Roots >...
CAAGAGTATCGGCACTATCTCTGAATTTCTCGATAACCTTGTTGAGTTCGACGTTGCCGGCGTTTCCCGATGGATTGTCAATGCGCTGACTGAAACTCTTGCCGTTGTTGAGTTTGACTGTAACGATGGCCGGTCGCGGCGTACCCGCGCGCCAGGTTTTGTCGACCGCAGGTTCGATGCGCATCGCAGCTTTCCTCAGAAGCGCCTGGGCGGCCGGCTCTTGAACCGAGGCATCAGTAAAGTGAGACAGTTTGACGGCGCGGTCAAGAATGGCGCGCGCCATGCAATACGGCATGCTGAACTTGCCTTCGAGGCCGCGCGTTGGACGGTCGTGTATTAGCATCTTGGTAGACAAAGTTACTACGCCGACGTCAACTGACTCCACCTGCTCGGGCGTAATGTTGTGATCAGCACAAAGCTTAAGCATCGCGTCTATAGAGGTATGCGTCGAGACACATGATGGGTACATTTTCAATAGCACACCGGGTTTAACGATATCCCACGGCTGCGCAAGATGGTCGGTCAGCGCTTCGATCTTGTATTCGCCGGAGGACGAAAAGACATTTAAAAATCCCCATTGCTGGTCAAGTATATTTTCGTTCGCTGTAAAGCCATTGGCAGCGAGTTTGGCGGCGAGCACGCCGGCACGGGCAGCGTTGCCAGGGTGAAAAGGTTTAGTATCAGTGCCAAAATTCTGTCTGATGCCAGACGCGGAGGATGCAGCGATGCCCAAAGTCCAGGACGTGCGCTGCGTGTCCAGCGCAAGTATTTTTGCGGCTGCAGCTGCGGCTGCCAGCGCTCCAAGGGTGCCGGTAGCATGAAACCCTTTTTCGTAATGGCGAGGGTTCATTGCTGCGCCAAGCTTAGCGGCGATTTCGAATCCGACAATATAGGCTAGCAGCAAATCTTTTCCGGACAGCCCACGTTCCTCGGCCAGTGCCAGCACTGCGGGCAAAACAATTACAGACGGATGTCCAATCATGGTCCAACTGACATCGTCATAATCGAGTGCATGTCCAGTAGTGCCATTGGCCAGAGCTGCGGTAGCAGGATCCGTCATAAACCCAGCGCCTATGACGGTGGAAATCGGGCGGCCGCCGAGCTCCTGTGCGGTTTTACAGACAGCATGCCCCGTCGGCGTCGCTACTCCAGCGATTGTTACACCTATAGTGTCCAGTATTGCCAGCTTGACTTGCTCGATAGCGTCCGGAGTGAGGTCGGAATAACGGACGTTTGTAATGAATGAAACTACTTTTGGGGTGGCTAACGCACCGTCTTGCTGAGGACTTTTGCTTGCAGCTAGTTGCATAAGAACTCCTCGTAGTGGACGCACCTAATGCTTGGAATGTCCCGCGTGCCGATTGTTGCCTGTTTTTGTTCGGACTTTTTTTGTCTGAAATACATGCTATACGACACCTGTTGGCCATACAATGCGTCGATGTGAATAGTGCTATGCGTATTTGCTATGGCAGATGCCGTGTTTGCTACGCAGAATCAGGTAAGCACGGTCTGCGCGCGTGGAAGTAAACGAGCCGATCACGGTAGCCCGTAAGCCCGCCATTATCGATGTTATGGTTAGTCGGCGCGTATGCCTGCATCTTTAATCAGCTTGCCCATCTTGGCCATATCCGATTTCACGATCGCGGAAAACTCTTCCGGCGTGTTACCTACCGTCTCGGTGCCGGAATCGAAAAACTTCTGCTTGATGTCCGGTTTATTAAGCACCCGCACCATTTCCTGGTTTAGGCGGTTGACTATCGGCGCGGGCGTGCCCGCCGGCGCAAATACGCCGAACATCCCCAGCGATTCATAACCGGCCAAACCCGAAACCGCCATAGTCGGTAAGCCGGGCGCAAGCGCGGTGGGCCGCGCGGAGGTAACCGCCAGGGCCCGCAATCTGCCCGACTTGATGTGCGGCGTTACCGCGGCCGCGCTGGGAAACATGATCTGAACCTCGCCCCTGATCACGCCCAGTATCGCCGAGCCCATGCCCTTGTATGCGACGTGGATGATCTTGACGCCCGCCATGGACTTGAACAGCTCCGCCGCGAGATGAGGTGATCCGCCCGAACCGGGGGAAGAATAGTTGAGGTCTCCCGGCCTGACCTTGGCAAGTGCGATCAAGTCCTTGACCGATTTCACCGCCAGTGACGGATGCACGACGAGTATATTCGGAGACGTTGCCATTAGGGTGACGGGTGCAAAATCCTTGACCGGATCGTAAGCAACTTTTTCCCGCAGATAAGGCGCCAACCAGAGCGGACTGCCCCAGGACAGCAGCGTGTAACCGTCGGGCGTCGCCTTGGCGACGATTTCGCCGGCGATGTTGCCGCGGTTGTCCACCACTACGTGTTGTCCTAAACCGTCCAGCAGCGCCGAGGAGATCAGGCGGGCGGTGAAGTCATTGCCACTGCCCACTTCGGTCGTGATGATGCGGATGGGCCTGTTGGGAAAATTCTGCGCACAAATGTTATCCGCGCCCAGAGCCACCAGGCAGGCGGAGGCCATCTGCAATACCCATTTTGCACTCATGATGATTCCTCATTTAAGAACGGCAGTCGTTTGCTCGTTAGAGCGCTAATGATTGCTGCGGCCCCGGCGGATCTCAAACATGTCACATTGACAAATTGTCTGTCCGCGGAGGCACGATGTATGCGACAGGTCATTGCGTCACTTACGTAATTTCATCGTGCTGCGGATCAGCATGGCAGGACCCGTCTCTGTCGCAGCCGAAGGTGAGCGCGCATCTCGTCTGCCGTTCTCCCATCCGCGCGCCGCTTGCTATCCGGTAATCCTATTGGTTTGCTCAAATCACATGGGTCGTTACAATGGTGAAAATGCCCAATCGTTAGTGGGTGCTCGAGCCAAGCTTAACTTCTGCGTGGCACCTATTAAGTCAAAACGCCATCGGTGAATCTCTGTCGAGTTACTCCCTTTAATAAAAAAGTAGTCATCGGCGAGTTTCGCCGAGTAGACATCGGCTTAATAGGGCATATTTTTTGTCGTAAACTGGAAGAGTACGAAGCTGTGATGTGAAAACATTATAAGGCTACGTGGATTATTATCGTTTTTGTGGTTGCGAGCTGACTCTGGAAATACACGTGTACTTTTATTATTGGAATTGTCGGTTCAATTAGAAGTGATATTAGTTTGTTAAGAAAAAGGAAATGTATCATATGGACTCTGAATCGCATTTGACGGAGCAGGAAATCGCCCTGATCCGGGACGCTGTGGCGCAACGGCGCACACCTAAAACGCTCGCGGAAGGCAAATGGAGCGTGAGTCCTCTTAATCAGGACCCCAAAGTAATTGCGAGGTGTGGCGAGGCGCAATTGCCGCAGCGCGCGATCATACGCGACATCACGTTGCGTACTGCGGAGCAGGCGGTGGGCGTATGGCTTTCCGAAGCGCAGCGGCGGCATCTCGCCGAAGCGATAGCCGGCATCGGCGTCAAAGACATACAGGTTTCGTGGATAGCCAGCGACACTTCCAACAGCCTGAAGGCCGAAGTGGACCTGCTGCACAAGATCGATCCGAAGATAGAGACCTCGCTGCTTGGAACTTCGCCCAAGAACGTCAAAGCGGCGGCCGACGCCGGCATAGATCTTTTTCAGACCTATGGCTGTTCGATCCCAGAATTTCATCTGATCTATGGTTCTTACGGCAGGCAGATACTGCGCGCCCATCGCCGTGGCGAAGACTGGCGCAAGACCGTCAAATATCCGCGCAACGAAGCGGAACATTTCGCGTTGATGCAGGAGGACGTCGCTTATGCCAAGAAACTCGGCATGAAGGCGGCCATGGTCACCAGCATGTTGCACTACGCTACACCCGATTACCTGGAACGCTTCGCCAAGGCCGCGGCCGATGCCGGAGCCGACGAAATCGGCTTGTCTGACGGGGCCAGCGGTGTAGGGCCGGAAGCTTTGCGGTATATGGTCTCGGTCGTAAAAAAAACCGCGCCCAAGGCGATGATATCGGCGCATGTGCACAATTCATTCGGCCTGGGGACGGCGACCGCTGTTGCCGCCATTCAGGCAGGTGCCGGCATCGTCGAGGTTGCCGTCAATCACCTGTGCTCGTCCACGGGCCAAGCCGATCTGGCGGAAGTAGTAGCAGCTCTGGAGGTACTCTACGGCGTGCACACCGGGATAGACCTCGCCAAGCTGACGCCGCTCAAGCTCATGGTTGAGGACATAACGGGGATCAAGATGTCCGACATGAAGGCCATCACCGGGAAATATGCCGGCACCTATACCGAGGAAGCAATGTGGGAAGAAGAGCAGTACGCGCCGGTGCACAAAGGCGTGCAGACGTCCATCTTCGGCAATCCCGCTCGCTACGTTTTGGGACGATTCAGTGGCGTAAGCGGGGCGTGGAATATCCGCGCCAAGCTGGCAGAGCTAGGTCATAGCGTCACTGATAAACAGATGGAAGAAATATTGGGTCAGCTCAAAACCACCATGGAGATGCGGCACAGGACGCTCAGCGACGAAGAGTTGGTAGAGTTGTCCATAGATCTTCTGAAAAAGGGGGGATGACGTGCTGATAGATCCCGCAAAAAGTCAATGTGACTGAAAGAATTTGTTGTCGGGTAATAATGCAATAGAGTAGATGAGAAATGGAAACCAATGACTATCACCATAGCATCGCGTTCATCGCTCGCTTGAGGGCGCGACGCCCGCACGACGCGCCGGTGCATCGTCACCTGCTCCTGCATCGCTTGATCGTCACGCGTGGCGGCGGCATTGTCGCGGGTTGTTTCACACACCGATCGCTGCCTGATTGCGATCTCGCACCCCACAGGGTGTTGGGAACGTTTTGTTAATGCAGAGCAGCGCAGAAGCGTCCAATCAGGGACCCGTGAAGCGGCGGCAACGACTGGGCGGATTGCTGAATTATTATGTTCGAGTTGCCGCGTGAGCTCGGCGCAGTTATTGAACAATAAGGGATGTTCGTCCTATGCGTAGCTGAAGCGTCGGTATGATTTGATCTCACGCCCTCATGGCTTAGAATAAGGCTCTGCCACCCATGAAACTCATCAATCCCCGCATCATCCACTGGCTGAAAAACCCGACCGGCTTTGCGCTGTAGGTGCCAGAGGCGTTCCAGTACAACCATCGGCTGCTGCTTGCCGGCGCGGTCGGGTGTCAGGTCGTTTTAAGCCAGCTTCAAGATGCGGTCCCAGGATGCGGAAGACTGCGGAACCTGCGACAGCAGAAAATCGATGAATGTCCGAATGCGGTTTGAAATGTGGTGGCCTCTGAGGTATGCAGCGCACACCGGCGGTCCGGCCGAAACGTAATCGCGCAGTACAAGGCGCAATTCTCCGCGCTGGACGGGGGCGGCGACAAGAAATGTCGCAGCCATTGCTATCCCGGCGCCTGCGATCGCCGCGTCAATTAGTGCCGCGCCGTCGTTCATGTTCAGATTGCCGGATACGTGGCGGATGAGCGGGCGGCCTGCGGCGGCGAAGTTCCAGTCCCGGTAGCGGTGCGTCTGCGGAACGTGGTAACCGAGGCAGCGGTGTTTGCCGAGATCGGCGGGGGTCGCGGGTTCGCCGCAGCGCGCGAGATAATCCGGCGAAGCGACGGCGACGTAGCGGATATCGCACAGCTTGCGCGCTATCAGCCGCCGGTCGCCGGGATGGCCGGTGAGAATGACGACGTCGATCCCCTCGTCGGCAAGATCCGATGCGCGGCTAGCGAATTCGACGTCCACCACCAGCGCGGGATGCAGCTCCGCGAATTCCGCGAGCACTGGCACCAGGATTGCACGGCCGAATCCCGCCGGCATCAACACGCGCAGGCGGCCGCGCGGTTGGCTGTGACTGCGCGTCAGCGCGATTTCGGCGTCTTCGAACTGGCGGAGCGCATCGCGGCAACTTTCAAAGAACGTTAGCCCGTCGTCCGTCAGGCTGACGCTACGTGTTGTGCGGTTGAGGAGCCGCACGCCCAGCCGTTGTTCGAGCCTCGTCAGGCTTTTGCTGGCCGCCGACGGGGAAATGCCGAGCCGGGTGGCGGCGCCGACAAAACTGCGGGCCTCGGCGACGCGCACAAAAACTGAAATTGCGTTGATTTCATCCATTTTTGACTAATGAGAATTTGTCATGAATGTGATTCAGAATACCATATTTATCGAAGCCAATTGACCGACTATGATAGGGGGTCCGCCGTTTCCCAGACAATGTAAAACCTCAAAACCGAAAGGCGCGTTCCATGATCATCGATGTGCGCTGGCGTCCGCCGTACAAAGGGTTTCTTAAACTTCACGTATTCGCACGCGATCCGTGGGTGCGCCGTCCCGGCCAGTTGGGGGTCGACCCAGCGCCGTCGCTGGTCGGCAAATCGATGCCGATGGCGCTCGATGAAATGAAGCGGGCCGGCATCACCAAGGCTATGGTGATCGGCCGGCGCGCGCAGCCGCCGTTCGAAAATGTACCGAACGAAGACGTGCTGAGTTTTGTGCGCGATTACCCGGATAACTTTTTTGCAGTGCCTGCGCTGGAACCTACCGACCGCAGCGCGGCGCTGGACGAACTCGAATTCCTCCACACGCAACCCAGCGTCAAGGCGATTCATCTGGAGCCCGGCTGGGCCGCACGACCGATGTACGCGGACGATGCAAACCTCTATTCGATTTACGAGCGGCTTGAGAAGATTGGCATGCCGACGCTGGTTTCGGCGGGCGGCACGATCGGTCCCGATTTCGGCTATGTGGATCCGAAGTATCTGCACCGGGTGGCGAAGGATTTTCCGAAATTGAAACTCATCATCGGTCACGGCGGCTGGCCATACGTGATGCAGGCGCTTGCGGTCGCCTACGACTGCGCGAACGTATACTTGTCGCCCGACATGTATTTGAACGTGCCCAACATGCCGGGCAATCTCGAGTACGTGCGTGCGGCAAACTACTATCTGCGCGAACGGCTGATCTTCGGCACCGCCTATCCGGCGCGCCCGATGATTGAAAGCATCGGGCATTTCCATCGTTTGCCGTTCGACGAGGAAGTAAAGCCGTACGTGCTCTATCACAACGCCGCCAGGGTGTTCGGCATCTAGGGGGGGCGATGTGGCGACCTTGGTGACGGGCGGGAGCGGGGTGGTCGGCATGCATGTGGCGCGGCAGCTTGCCGGCGAGGGAGAAACGGTCGTCGCTTATTCGACATCCGGCGCGCCCGAGCACGCGGCCGTCACGCTCGGCGAAACGACGGCGCGGGTGCATTTCGTGCAGGGCAATATCCGGGATTTCGCGCGGCTTGCGCAAATCGCCGACGAGTACCGGGTGGAGGGCGTGATTCACGCCGCGGCGCTGACCGGCGAGGCGCAGGCGCGTGCGCGTTCACGCGAGGTGTTCGCGACGAATACCGGCGGCACGCTGAATGTCCTCGAACTTGCGCGGGAGCGGAAAATGCGGCGCGTGATCCTGCTCGGATCCGCCTCCGAATACGGCAGGCGTACCGACCAGCTGCCGATCACGGAAGAGGAAACCAATCCCGAGGGCATGTATGCCGAAACCAAGTTCCTCGGTCACCGCCTCGGACAGCGCTATCGCGCATTGCACGGAGTGGAGGCGGTCACCGTGCGGATTTCATCCTGTTACGGTCCGCATACGCGGTTCAATCCGTACCGCAAACTGGTCGGCAATACCCTGATCGCACATCTGTGTCGCGCGGCCGCGTGTTGCGAGGCGGTGGTGCTGGACGGTGGCGGCGACTATCCGCGGGACTGGACCTATGCGGCCGACACAGCGCTGGGCATTTGCCTGGCCTATCGCGCTGATTCGCCGCGTCACGAGGCGTACAATATTTCCTCGGGGCGCTCCTATAAAGTCGGCGACGTCGTGGCTGCCCTGCGAAGAATCGAGCCCGACGCGGACGTGAAGGTCGGCGCGGGCAACTGGGCTGACGATCCTTTCCAGGCGCTGAATCTGCGCGGCCCGCTCGACATCGGCCGTGCGAGCAGCGCACTTGGTTTCGCGCCGCGTTACGATCTGGACGCAGGATTGCGGGAATACATCGACTGGTGGCGGTCCATCGATGCCGCGCCGACGGGTGCCAAGGCTGAATCATGAAAGCACTGGTCAAGGAAAATCCCGCGCCAGGCATCGTTTTGCGCGATGTGCCAGAGCCGCGGCTGCAACCCGGACATTTGATGGTGCGGGTCAAGGCCTGCGGCATCTCGGGTTCCGAAATCGCACGTTATCGCTGGACCAGCGCATATGACGCGGGCGCAGCCAAGGACATGACGCGGTTGTTGCCGCGGATCATGGGGCATGAATTTTCCGGCACGGTCGCAGCTCTCGGCGCCGGCGTGGCCGGGATTGCGGTCGGCGATCCGGTCGTCGTGCAGCCCGTGATCGGTTGCGGCGGCTGTGAATCGTGCGATACCGGCCAGCCCAATCACTGCGGACGCCGCATCACGCTCGGCGTGCATGCCGACGGCGGCTTCGCCGAGTACTGCGCAGTCCCGGCGGGCAACGTGTATGCGCTGCCGGCGGAACTGTCGCTGGACAGCGCGGCATTGCTGCAGCCGTTCGCGATCGCCGCTTACGCGCTTGAAATCGGCGGCCTGCGGCCCGGCGACCGCATCGGCGTGTGGGGCGTCGGCGCGATCGGCATTTCGATCATCCAGCAGGCGCTCATTGCCGGTGCGACTGTCGAGTTCGCGGTCGGCCGGAATCCCGGCCGCCTCGAGGGCGCGCGGCAGTTGGGCGTGCGCAACGCGATCAGCGCACTGGACGTCGATGCTCCGGCGCAACTGCAGGAACTGTACGGCGGGCGTCCGCTCGACATGATATTCGAGGTGAGCGGGCATACTCCGGCGGTGAATTCGGCGCTGACCCTGCTGAAAAAGCGCGGGCGCGTCATACTGATCGGAAATTTGCGGGAGCCGTTTCACGGCGACCTCCTGCAGGCCATCATGGACCAGTTGAACATCCTGAGCGTCAGAACCTATTCATTGTCCGCATGGCGCCGCGCGCTTGCGCTGTTGCCGCGCGTGCAGCACCAGCGCGGCACGTTGCCGATCGAACGCGTCCCGCTCGCCGACGGTGTGCGCGCATTCGAGCGCGCCGCGGCCGGCGAGGGCGTAAAGTTCGTGCTCGCGCCCTGATCGTATTTTCTACGGACTATTTGTCATGCTCGCAACCTACACGGAACAACTGGCCGACTTCGCCTTCAGCCTGAAGCTCGACGACATTCCCGCGGACGTGCGCGCAAAATCAGCGTTGCTTCTCCTCGACGCGATTGGCGTCGCTCTTTATAACAGCGACAAGCCGTTCGTCCGGATGATGGGCAATGAAGTCGAGCGCACCGTCAAGGACGGCGCTTGCACCGTGATCGGTGGACGCAGTCGTTTCGTCGCGGAAGGTGCCGCCATGCTCAACAGCGCGGCCATCCACGGCAATGATTTCGACGCCACCCACGTGCCCGCAATCATGCATACGTCCGCGGTGATCGTGCCGGCGGCGCTGGCCGCGGCAGAAGAGACCGCGTGCAGCGGCGCCGAGTTCGTTACGGCGAGCGTCGCCGGATGCGAAATGTTGATACGGATGGGACTCGCCACTCAGGGTTCGATGCACCGGCTCGGCTTTCAGTCGACCGCGCTGTGCGCGCCGATCGTGCTGGCATTGATGATCGGACGGATCTACCGGATGCCGCTCGAACAAACCGTGGCCGCGGCAGGCCTTGCCGCAAGCATGGCGGCGGGCCTGCGCGCATTTTCCGATGACGGCACCTGGGGCAAGCGCATCATTACCGGATGGGCCTGCCGCGCCGCGTTTCTCGCCATCGGGTTTGCGCGCGAAGGCTATCCGGGAACCCGCGATGTGCTGGAAAAACAGCCGTTCGGCTTTTACAAGGCGTTCGTGCAGAACGGCGCCTACCGTCTGGAGGAACTCGTCAAAGATCTCGGGCGCGAGTGGCATACGCGCGATGTCGACGTCAAGCTGTACCCGTGCAGCCACGGGCATCACGCCTTCGTCAACACCGCGCGCCGGGCCCGCAGAGAGCTCAATCTGAAGCCGGAGGACATCGCCTCCGTGCAGCTTCATGTCAGCGGCGAGGCGCGCAAGTGGTGGTTCGAGCCGCGTGATCGCAAGTACGACCTGCCCGACATATACGGTTCGCGCTTCAGCATGCCGTACACGACGGCACTGACGCTCGTCTTCGGCGAGCTCAGGGACGAATATCTGGATTCGCGCACCTACCTTGACGATCCGCGGGTGCGAGCGCTGGTCGCGCGCGTAATGCCGAAGATCGACGACAACCTGTCCAATGCCAACCCTAACCGGTTGCCCGGCTCTATGGAAATAACAACGCTGGACGGCGTCACTACCCTGTTCGAAGGCGAGGGCCACGTGGAGGGCGGGCTTGCGTTGCAACAGGCCGTACATGAAAAATTCCTCGCCAATACGGTCAGATTAAACGCCAAGCGTATCGGCGAGATTGTCGCTCTCGCCGGCGCAGTCGAAACGCAAAAAGACCTGGCACCGCTGATGCTTTTGCTGCTTTCCTGATCGGGGCGGCGCGGCGGAATCGCGGCGAATGAAAATTAATCAACGGAGGATGTGATGGCGCACCAGCAAAAAATGCCGTTCGGATTGATGCTGCTGTGCATGCTGGTCGGCGCAATGTCGAACGGCACGGCGGCGCAGGATTACCCCGCGAAGCCGGTTCGCTATATGGTGCCGAGTTCGCCCGGCAGTGCGGTCGACACCATTGGCCGCATTGTCGCCTCGGGCCTGTCGGAAGTTCTCGGCCAGCAGGTGGTGGTCGAGAACCGGGCCGGCGCCGGCGGCAACATCGGCGCGGCGATGATCGCCAAGGCGCCGCCCGATGGCTACTCGCTGCTGCAAATCAACAACAATCACACGACCAATGTAAACCTCTACCGCAACCTCAGTTACGATCTGATGCGCGACTTCATGCCGGTGACGAAACTCGCGGTCTCTCCATACGCGATTGTGGTACACCCTTCGATGCCGGTAAAATCGATTGCCGACCTTATCAAGCTCGCGAAGGCACGTCCGGGTGTCATCACATATTCGTCGGCCGGTATCGGCAGCGGCACATTCATGGCGACTGAATTGTTCAAGAGCCAGGCGCGGCTCAATATGCTGCACGTGCCCTACGTCGGCGGTGGACCGGCGCTGACTGCGGTGATCTCGGGCGAGGCCTTGCTATACGGCGCACCGGTCGCAACCGCGTTGCCGCAAATACAGGCG
>Ga0070706_100006293_pt1 | contig 11218 bp, 5 predicted proteins | sample KBSK5501metaG_FD_65476 | JGI IMG/M metagenome (GOLD analysis project Ga0070706, IMG submission 65476) | Corn, switchgrass and miscanthus rhizosphere microbial communities from Kellogg Biological Station, Michigan, USA - KBS K5-50-1 metaG | ecosystem: Host-associated > Plants > Roots >...
TACAGGACACCCTAAAAACGTTGACCGCCGCCGCGCCGGTCGCTCCCCAAAAGTCTCTAACGCTCATCACCAAGGTAGCTAGCGATGCACAAGACGCTGGCGTTGCCGATGTCGCCCAAGAAGCCCAAAAGATCATTAAGACAAATCCTGCTCTACAAAAAGCTGCGCTTTCCGGTAGGGTATATTTTATCGCGCCGGAAGAATTGACCGACCCGATGCTGCAACGCCTAAATCAACGCATTAAGGAAAGATTCGACCTTGCAGATATTCAACCAGTTGTTCATCCAACTCGGAAGATGGATCCCGGCTTGGAAATCGTATATTATCGTGACATACCGCGAGACCGGCAAATTGCCGAGGATCTGTCTAAGCTGATCGAGGCATACCTGAAAGATCTAAAAATTGGCCCCTTTAGTCTCAGGGTCAGAAGAGGACAACCTGACCAGACGATCGTACCGTTTCAGTTCGACATCCACCTTGGTCCGGACATCGCGTCAAAACTTGCGCAGGATCACGCTTAAGCCAATGATAGCTTTCAAAGCTAAAGCGGCTGTACCAAGTTACGTCTTTAAAGACGCAGCTTGCCACGACACCGTGCCGTGGCTTATCTCTTTCTCGTTAGGTGCTTACCGGGAAGGTGTGCCAAGGCACGGCTTGCTTTGTTGCGCGTTATTTTAATCCGCAACGCTGGAGCAGGCAGCCTCTCTCTAGAGCGCGCGGCTGTACGCGGCCTCTATATATAATATATAATGGCGATGGCGGAGTGCGGCCGAATGGAAGTCCGGTCGCGTCGCGGCGTCGTTCTGGGCCGGCGCACGAGCGGAGAACTGCGCAGTTTGCAACTCTACACCGCGCAGGGCGGCGATCGCGCTCTCAAGCAGGGGCTCGCGAGGCCCCGGAAGGAAATTATTGCCGCCGTTGAAATTTCTGCGCGTACGCCAGTAGCTCAGCCGGAATAAAGGAACGGATTTTAAAATCGACGAAAGAGTTTTTGCGTACGTTTTCACGGTTTGAAGTCCTGCGCGAGCGCATGGGTCAGCATCGTCCCTGGGATGATGTGGTGGATGTCGCCCCACTCGTACGCGGCTTTCCGCTTGAAGAGATCCGCGAACGTTTTCGACCAGGTGCCGGTGGTGATCTCGGGGAGCACGGCCGCGGTTCGCGTGTTGTTGAGCCCGGACGCGAAATAGGACGCCGCCGGCAACTTGTCTGCTGGTTTCAATCCCAGCAACGCCTTTTGTTCATCCATCCGTAATTGCGAGTAAAGGCGGATCCGCGGGTCGCTCGCCTTCTCCGCCCACTTCAACGCGGCTGCGATGCAGTTCCCAAGTACGTCACCGGGCGGATCGAGAAAGTAGACTGCCTTCAGCGTCTTCGAGAGGAAGTTGCCGTTCCGGTTCTTTGCATCGTCCAGCCACTTCCTCAGTTCCCGGTTGCCTGAGCTGAACGCGGCGATCGCCGTCCTGCCGATGGATGTCGGCGGGTTTGCGACGCCGGCTCGCCAGAACATGAAGGCTTGGATCTCTTCGAGGATCCTCGCGATCTGCTCGGTGTCTTTCAGAATCCCGTATTCCGTTCCGAACTTGCCACACGGCATGACGGTGACGATCGGAGCGCCGGACTTGGCGACCTGGTACGGCACACCTTTCGCGCCCGACCAGAAAAACGGCCCCTCCAACGGCTCCAGCCACTGCTTCCCAGGGGGCGGCGGCGGCAACTTCCCATAGTGGATGCTCTCGAACATGCCGCTGTCCGCGTAGTCGAAGTTGAACGGATACGGCTGCTTGTCGAGATCGCCACCGATGAACAGGCCATCCTCATCGTATTTGTTGCCCGCGTTCGTCTGGCGGAAGTAGACCAAGAATTGGGTTGGAGCTGAGTCCGCCCGCGGAGCGATCGCTTTCGGCCACGTGACGTTGAAAAGCTCGGGCACTTTGCCGCCCGCGCTCCGCAACACGACGTTGTCCATGTCAATGTTCAGCAACGGGGCCTTTGCGAAGTTCAAGATGCCCTTTTGCGACAACGGGTTTTGTGCGTCGAGAAAGTGCGCGTCGGGGACAGCGTGCAGCTGCCAATCGGGTGGCGGCCAGTCTCCGTAGGAATTCTTGTGGGCCTCGACCTCCTTCACGTTCTTCATGCCCCAGGTCCCGGTCTTCTTGTCCTTTATGCGCCTCCGGGTGGGGGGATTCTTCAGCTGGTCGAGAACGTTGGGCGTGCCCATCGGTGCGGTCGCGAGGGTCGTGACGTCCCTGAAGCGGCTCACCTTGACGAGCACGACGGTGCCCCGGGAGCCAGTTCCGGTCGCCGTGCGCAGCTTCGCGAACGGGTCCGAACTGGCCGTCACCCGCAAGGCGCCTGTGTTCGAGACCGCGAGGGTGACTTCGATCTCCCAGTAGTCGCTCACAGTCGGCGTGGCGGTCAGCTTCACCTCGGACGTGCCGTTCGGGATCTCGAAAGCCGGCAGCGTAGCGGCGATGGGTGCGAGGGGCGCGTTGTCGGCCATCGCCTTGAATCGACAATCGACCGCGCTTCCCGCCCAATGGCTCGCGACGGGGTAGAGGAAGTTGCTCACGCAAGCTCCCCCTGTGGAGTGGGCAGCAGCAAAGCGATTCCATCGTCGGTGTCGGATATGTCGTCCGGTGAATCCGTGGCGAGTCCTTCGGTCGCGTCGCCGGTCGGAACCAAGGCGACCAGCTCGTCGACGTCCGCCTGGGGCGCCCCGTCGGCGAGTAGCTCGTCGACGAGGGTTTGAAGCTGGTCGTTCGATGCGCTCGCGCCGGAACCTCCGCCGCTTCCTGCGCCGCTGCCGACGGGCTGGGGCCCGGGCGACGGGGCGAGGCCTTTGCTGGTGGTCACGCGCCGATAGCTGGGCCCCTCGGCGATCAGAACGTCCTGGTCGATGATCTGCGCGAGGATCGCGACGGTGATCGCGAACTGGGTCTTCGCCGGGTTCGCTGCGTAGGCGTCGGTGCCGCTGATGGTGGTGACCACCGTCGTGTCGTCGAGCTCTAGCTTCGACTTCGGCACCGCCGTGACCGGATCGCCGTTCGAGCGCGGCGCTAGGCTCGCCGCCGCATCGGCCGCGGTCTGCGGTCCTTGCGGGAAGATCTGGACGCCTTCTTCGAAGAAGAACGTCGGTCCGAACGTCGTCGTGGCCTGGGCCGCGGCGTTCGTGAGCATCGTCTGCAGGCGATCCGGCCCGACCGGTTCGTCCGGAATCGCGAGGCGGCCGAACTTCACGAACGCATCGTCCACGAACTTGGTCCGGTAGTTCGCCCAGCCTCCGGTTGGAGTGGTCGCGCTCCCCAGGATCAGCGGCGGCTTCCGGACCAGCGACCAGGTCTGCGCCTGGCGGTACTTCACGGCCGTGCCGTCCGCCTTGAAGATGCCCAGCCGCCGCGGCGCGAGCACCTCGCCCGGATCGCCGAACAGACCCGAGAGCATCCTGAGGAAGCTCTCGGACCGCCCGACGTCGCAGCCGTAGATGACGATCCGTGTCTTTTCCGTGATGGCGGCAGGACCGGGCGGCGCGAGTGACTTGGCCGCCAGCGCGTCCTGCAAGTCGTCGACGGTCATGGTGCGGCGGCCCGCGGCCTGGCTCGCCAGCGTCACCGGGCATTCCATCGACGCGAATCCGGACGCGTGACTGACGAGGTTGATCGTTACCGGGACGTCGGTCCGGGACTTGAGGTCGTTGAACACACCTTCGAGCGTCTGGCCGGCGGCCGGCGCCTCGACCACGGTCGATCCCGCGGCGACGAAGAACTGCTTGGCCAGCGAGTAGAAGTGGTTCGGATCCCCGGCAGGGTCGCGGTTCATGAGGTAGGTCAGGTCGGGCATGGTCGCTACCCTCCAACCGGTGCTGCGACGTCGAAGCGCAAGCCGCTCGCGCCCTCGCCACGACCGGTGGCGACGGACCGTGCCGCCCACGCATGCCGTCCGCCGTCGGCCGATCTCGCGAGGAACCATCGCCTGCGCACGACGACCCCGGCGGTCGGAACTTCTTCCTCCGGCAAGACCAGCCCGCGTAGCTCCTGTAACACGCTCGAACGCGGCGACGAAGTCACGAGATCGCCGAGGCTATTCGGGCGGGGAAGCACGGCTTCGACAAGCCCGACTTGTCGCGAGCCGCCAGGGAGGTGAACGGCGATGAACGGCACCCAGTGTTCGGGGACCTCTGTCATCAACTTATAGGCGACGTCCGCGGTTCTCGCGTTCACGTCCGTTCGCACCATCGCGCGAACGTATTCGTCGGGAAGGTCGTGCCGATTGCCGTCCGAGTCGGTGACGAGTTGTTCGACGCCCCATACGAGATTCGCCATTTCGTCGCGGAGGAACCGGACCTCCTCCACCACATCCCCGGCAAGCGGCGCCACGGTCACGGACGGCACCGCCAGTGCAGGCGCCACGATCGATGATCCCGCGGGGCGATACATCGCCCATTGCGGATCGGCGGCCGGTGCGATCAGCTCGTGAGTCCCGAAGGTGTCGCGCACCACCAGATCCGAAATACGCTGCATCGATCCGTACGTGACGGGGATCGGAAACGAGAACCAGTCGTTACCATAGATCGTGCTGAACTCGACGAGGGCCAGTCGCGCGAGGTCGTTTGTAGCCGCGTCGATGCGGGACAGCGCGAGCGTGGCGTCCTCGAACTCCCAGAACCGATCGCGCGGCTGGCCGGGAAACTGGATCGTCGTCGGTACGCGTTTGCGGGCCGTGGCGGTGGCCATGGCCATAGGGTCTGCTTCGGCGAGGACATCGAAATCGTGCCAGTCGACCCTTTCGCGCGTGTGGCCGGGCGCGGCGAGCACGGTGGCGCCGCCGACGCCGAGCTGGAAACGCCGTTCGAGCCGGTCCGGAATCCAGCTGTTCGGGCCGGTGCCGAAGGTAACAGCGCACCAGCGCGCGAATGAGGCGAGGTCGTCGCGGGCGGCCTTGGCATCGGCGATCGGAAGTTTCACCGCGGCGCCGAGCGCTGCGTCCGTCTCGTCAGGGGCGCCGGCGACGGCGGCCGCGACGGCAAGCCCGTCGGCAAAATGCGACGCCGACCGCGCCAGCAGCTTGGGCGAGTCGGGCGTCACGGGCAGTGGAAAGGCGGCCCGCAGCTTGGCGGCCACAGCTGTCGAAACCGCGGCGGCCAGCGCCCTCCCCGCCTGCAATCGATCGAGCGTGCTGTGCGCGGGTCCCGCCGCTTCGCCCGCGGCCAGTGCCTCGACCACGTCGGTCCGCGGCGAATACGGCAGCACGGGACCGCTTTCCGGCTTCCACCCGTCGAAGATCGCCTCGGACTGCACGAAAGTCACCTGCACCGGAGAGCCGGCATCCTCGCCGGTCAACTCGCCGAACTGCCGCTGGCGCGCGAGCATCCAGAACGGATCCTGGACGGTGGCGGCGAGCCCGCGGCCCGGATCGCCACCGCGCGAGACGGGCTCAACCCTGGTGAATGAATAGACCGTTGTCACGTCGTCTCCTTCGCGACCCAGCGGACCGGAAACTTGTTGGCCAAATTCAGGAGGCGCCGAATGTCGAGGTCGCCCTCATCGAATTCCGCGACGTAAACCGCCGGCAGTAGCGCGGGGATCCTTCGTGTCGCGTCGAGGTCGACCATTCGACAGTCGGCCAGCTCCAGCGCCTCGTCTACCACCGAGAGCAGCGATTCCTGCGTCCAGGGCTTGGTGATGTCGGGTGGCACCGCGAGCAGGATCAGGTTGGGAGCGCGCGCGTCCGGCGCCGAGAGATTCACCGTCACCGCCGCGGTTCCAGTAGGATTGGGGACGAACTCCGTCCAGGCATCCAGCTCGATGCCGGTGACCGTGCCGGCGTCATCGTCGCCGACGATGACGGCACTCGTGATCGGCGCGGGTCCAGGGGCGGCCGGAAACGGCAATCCGACCCAGGCGTGCGCGAATTCGGCTGCGACCGTGTTCACATAAGGCGCGACGGGTGACTGGGCTGCCCACAAATGGACGGCAGCTCTGTCGGCGAGATCATCGCGCAATAGCGCTTCGTTGAGACTCCCGACTGCCGAACGAACGCGCGCGGAGTCCTGGAGCCAGCGGGCCAGCGGGCCGTTGCGGGGGCCCAGAAGCGACGCCTGGTCGCCGATGCTCGCGCGGATGTCCGCCGGCAAGGCAGCAAGGGATCCTTCGACGACGGCGGGACCGCCGAGCAGCACGCCGGCCGCCTTAACCGGGTCGGAAATCGACTTAGCGGCGGCAATGCGAGCGTCCGCGGCCGCGCGGGCAGCTGTCGCGTCCCCGCCTATCCCCCAGCTTTTCAGTGCGGCCGCCGACGCGGCGCCAAGCTCGCTGGCAAGCGACGCGATAGTGGCGGCGAGGCCCGAGGTGTCCGCGAGTGAGTCGAGCGTCGCGCGGGGGACGAAGGTCTCGGCGGACAACGGCGACTTGCCGGCGAGCGCCCGCTGCCATGCTGCGGCGTGATCAAGCAGGTCGAGAAGCTCGGCGTCAAGCGTGAGATCGAAGTCGACTGTCAGGGCATCGGGCACGCCTGCCGCAAGCAGGAGGCGGGCGACGCCCTGTCGCCCCGGGTTCGAGTTGGGCGCGCCCGGCATGGTCTCCGGCGCCGCGGTGCTCGATAGCATGACGTTTTCTGTCGAGAGATCGAGCGCCCCGAGATCGAGTGCCGAAAGTCCAAGCGAAGACAGTTCTGGCGCGGCGATCTGGGCGCCGGATGCGTCCAGAAGACGCACGCGGATCCGACCGAGCGCGCCGAGCCTCCGTGCCACGAACGCATCCGCCGCCGGCGCGAGCCGCGCGCGGGGCGTGTCGCTCGCGTATCCGGCCGGTCGCGCGCCCGAGCCGAAGGAGACGACCACCCGCTGCTCGATGCCGCGGCCGCCGCGGGGAGTCGCCATGGATTCGAACACGTCGGGGGGCGCCGATGCGCGGCCGATCATGTCGGTCGCGGCGGCGGCGCGTTCGAAATTGGCGCCGGCCACCTGGTACATGGACTCCGTGAGCCCGAGATCCGCGAACGCGTCGAGCGCCGCGACGACGTCGGCTATCACCGATTGTAGGGCGTTCTTCTCGGCGGGGCCGAAGGTCGGTTGGTCGGTGCCGGTCGGCGCGGGAATCGCCGCAACGACAGCCCCCGGTGTTTTCGTTTCCACCTGCGCCAGCTTCCACCCGTCGGCGACGGTTCGTTCCGCGCTGGCCTGCGGCGCGTTGTCGATCGAGTCTACCTTGAGCGGGTACTGGCGGCGCAGCTCGAAGACTACCCAATCGATCTCGATCCCGTTTACTCCGGACGCATCATGGATACCGCGCTCGAGCAAGTAGCCCAGTAGTGCTCCGAGCTGCTGGCCGTTGCGCATGCCTTCGGCGATAGCTAGCGCTCGGCGGACGGCCGTCGAGGTCAAGCCCGTCGCGAATGGCGCGAGCGCTCCGCTCGACGGGCCACCGTGCGCGCGCCACGCGGCGCGCAGGACGCCAGCGGTGCTCGCCTGTCGCGGCGAAGGCGCCATGACAAAGCCACCGCACGTCGGATCGGTCCCGGTACCTTCCGGAATGCTCTCGGTCGCCGGCACACTCGTCATCTGCCGGCGTTGGATGCCCCGAACAGCTCCCCATGCGCCGACTTGGTTCCCGCGCTTCGTCGCCTGCATTCCGGCGAGGCGAGCAGTAGCTAGAGAGGTCACCCATGCATCATACCTGTGCGACGCACAGTCGATGATCTCTCCGGTCAGGACCGCTCGGCGATCGGTGGAAATGCTGGAAAGGGATGCGACCGCGTCCCGGAACGCAGCGAGTGCGTCGCTGTTGAAGTAGCGCGAGTAGTCCGGCACGTATTTGATGGCGTCGCCGACGATGTCGGTCAGGCGATCGCGGATCGTGAAGGTCGCGCCGCCTGCATCCTTGCCCATTCCCGCGGCCTGCGCCGCTGGCGTCAGGACTGTTGTCTCGGCGGTGAACCGGGAGAGAGCCGCTGTCGCGTGTCCGGCGGCTGCCGAGAGGTTCGCAATCGGCAGTACGCGGGTCGCACGCGCGACCTGGCTCACCAGGTGTCCGGCGCCAAGGCCGGCGAACTCGTTCGTTGCATTCGCGGCGATCCTCAGCGCGGAGTTACGCAACAAGAGGCCGAGAACGCTGTTCGCGTCCTTCGGAGACGGCACGAGGATGTTGAACGCTGTGTCGCCGTCCGCCGACATCGGTAGCCACAAATCGGCGGCGTGCTTAGGAAAAAGCTGCGTAAACACCGACGGCATCGTGCCGTTGAAGCCCAGCTCGGCAAGCATCGCGCGGCGACTGACCTCCGGATTGCCGTGCACGATCCCGTCTCCCATGGCAACCATGTAGTCGACCGCGGCGCTCATGTTCGTCGTCCGTAATCGGACGTGCGTCGAGACCGGCTCTTGAGCGAACAGGTCCGGGCCCGACGGCTCGTCGACAATTCCCGACGTCCAGAGCTGTCGAATGCGAGGAAGGAATCCGCTCAACCATTGCTCGAATGCGCCTTCGGCGACAGAAGCCCACGCACCGCGGGCCATCACGGGCGCCACCGCATACGGCTGGCGGCCCAGTCGAATGGCGGGCAGCGGTCCGCCGCCGCGCACGAACGAGGTCACATGCGCGTAGACCTGTGGAAGCAGATTCAGATCGAAGCCCGGCTGCGCCTGCTGGCGAAGGTACGAGCCCCAGGTTGCCTCGAACAGCGCGCGGCCCATCAGGCGGGCCTCATCGAGCTCTCGACTAGCAGAGCCGTCAATCGGGGCGAGCACCATCGGGTCGATGTTCCACGCGGCTGCGAGAACGGCTGCAACGGATCCGTCAGCAGGAGCCACGACAGGCCCCGGCGGGGGCACTGCTGCAATGGAGTATCCGCTCGCGGAATCGGCGAGGTTGTTCGTTGGCGTGCCCGGTGGAATGAACGCGGCTCCATCGCTCAGCCGGTGTGACTCAAGGAGCTCGGCGAGTAAGGCGGCCCCATCGACGTCATCCTTCGGAACGCCGATGGCCACCACGTCCTGCACGAAACTGGTCTGCGCCGGCAACTCCACCGTGACAGCCATGCCGACAGTGACCGCCGCGTCGAAATCGACCATCCAGCGCATGCGTTCATCGAGCACGAGCGTCGCGTCGTCCGCGACGGGCGGCGCCGCTTCCGGCGTACCTTGTGGTGCTGTGCCGAAAGAAATTCCTACTTGGAGGCTGGTGGGGATCGTGCTTCCCTGAACGACCGTCTGACCGCTTGCATGGCGCACGCGGACGATGAACGACGCGGGCAGCGCTCGCGCGGCCGCCGCGACGCCCGCGTTGCCGTCGACAGTCGCCGGAACTGGAAACGTCGGGGCGCCCGAAGCGTTCGTAGGCGTCAGCGCTTCTCGAACCCAGATGGCGCGCGTTGGACCGACATCCTTTAGAAGCTGAGCCCATGCCTGGTCGCCGAACGTGCCCGCGCGGATGCTCGTCCAATAGTGTTGCCCGGCCGCCGCCTCACCGCTAGTAAGTCGCGGATCGTGGTGGTTGACGTGAATGTCGTCCGGATATAGGCGAACCTGCAGCTTCGGCGACTCCGCCGTGCCCGCGAACCGCGTTTCGATTCGCACCGGCAGCAACGTGATGGGAATCTGAGGATCGATACCGCTCATGGCGCTGGCCTCGGAGGCAGGAGATCCGTGCCGCGCATGCCGCGGCGGAACGGGTACTGTAAAAGGATCCACGCGATCGACGAGCTGCCACCGTGCCAGTCGTAGTTCGGTCCCGGGGGCGTGCCGGGCTTCGACTTGGGCAGCGGCGGAACGTTGAAGCTGTCTGCGCCGAGTCGCCCGGCCGCGTCGAGCACCGCGTTCCCCCACGTGGCGTCATTCCAGTCGGCGAAGCTCGCCGGATCGCCGGGTGCGGGCAGATCGAGGCCAAATCTTGGCTCGGTGAAGTGTTCGGCGAAGAAGAACCACCACGCGGTGTCTTCGTTGCCGCCAAGCGACCACACCTCGTCGGCGCTGAGCGTGTCGAAGCCCACGAGCAGCACGTCGGGTTCGAGCCTGGCCATGAAGTCCGGCTGGAGCTCGGTCGCCGGATCGAGAGTACGGATGCTTCCGCTCTTCTTCGTCTTCGCTGCCGTCACTAGCATCCCCGGATAGCGACGGACCAGGTCGCCCTTGACGACAAGGACGAGAGGTGACGCAGCGTCACCTTGCTTCTCACCGAGCTGTTCGAGCGTCATTTGAGGCGAGGCGTGAAGCAGGTACTTGAGATCGTACTGATCGGCCGGGTTGCCGGTGTTCCGGTGAGCCCAGAACTGACGGCTGTAGGTGCCGCGTTGATCGGTCGGGTATTCGCGCCACAGGAGTTCCCGCGCCAGCTCATGATTCATACCGACCAGAAAACCGCTGATGAACGTGCGGTTCGATTCGACCAGCGTTGTCGTGCCGGGCGGAAGTGCGTCGATGCCTGGAAGCAACCAATCGTGAGAGATCGCGGCGAGCGCCTGGTACGTGGGTTCCGACAGGTCGGGCGCCGCCATGATGTCATCGAAGCCCGCGTCCTGGGCGTCGGTCAAAGCGGAGATCCGGTAATTGACCATTCGAACCATCGTGATGGTCGGGTCGAGCGCCGCGACAATGGTCGCCCGGAGCGATTCGAAGCCCCGGGTCAGGCTCGTTTCCGGTAACGGCGGCGCGTCCGATTCGACGATCTGGCGATCGATGATGACCTTCGCCACGTCGGACATCTGTTGTTTCAACGCGACTGCGGTCGATGCGGGGAGCTCAAAGTTCATAGCCTGCACCCCGGGCGGTGTGAAGGTTCCGCTGATCACACTGTGAAACACGGTAGCGCTGATCGTCGGCGACGCCGAGGTGTTCAGCGGAAGAACGGACGTGGCCGCGAGGTGGGCCACGCCGGCAGCGGGGAGCCCGACGCTGCTGGGGCCATGCGCAGTCACTCCCGGACCGGCGGTGACCGTCGTCCCGATCGGAATATGTGTGGTGCCGATCGGGCCATGGGTGGTCCCGATTGGACCAGTCGTAGTCCCACCCGGATGGGTTGCGCCGACGGGCTGCATCCCGACGGCAGTGAGCACACGCTGCGCATCAGTCGATGCCGCGTGCGCCGCGGCCTGATCCGCCGTGGAAAGATCGACAGCTGGGAGCCGGCTCAATGAATCCAACTGCGTCGCGGCCTGCGCGGCGGTCAACCCTGTGTGATCGAGGTCGGGGACGAGGCGCGCCAGAATGGACGGCGCCGCCGCAACTCCC
>Ga0070706_100006294_pt1 | contig 11218 bp, 9 predicted proteins | sample KBSK5501metaG_FD_65476 | JGI IMG/M metagenome (GOLD analysis project Ga0070706, IMG submission 65476) | Corn, switchgrass and miscanthus rhizosphere microbial communities from Kellogg Biological Station, Michigan, USA - KBS K5-50-1 metaG | ecosystem: Host-associated > Plants > Roots >...
AGTCGATCCAGCCGCAGTTCAAAAAAATCGGGCGGCTTGCGCATTCGGATGGCGAAATCCAAATCCGCGCCGGACATGATTACGCCTACCACGCGAGGACGGCTGCGGTTGGCGGCCAATTTGCGTGCACTCACAAGAGGCTCAACCACGAATGGACACGAATGAACACGAATTCATAGCAATAACGTTTCATCATTCGTGTTCATTAGTGGTTAGGCTTCGAAGTGGAGCGCGAAAGCATTCTCTCAACGTACTTGGCAAGAATGTCGAACTCGATGTTCAGTAAATCGCCGGCCTGAGCACGATCGAGATTAGTGTGGCGTTTCGTGTACGGGATAATCCACACGACGAAACTTTTCGCCAGGACGTCAGCGACCGTAAGGCTGATGCCATTGATTGCAATGGAGCCTTTGCGGACGACGTAATGCGCAAACTCCGCCGGAAGTTCAATTTCGAGACGATGATCGCCTCCGCTTTTTTTAAAAGCCACAATGCGTGAAGTGCAGTCGATGTGACCTTGTACGAAATGTCCACCGAAGCGTCCGCCTCCGGGAAGAGAACGCTCGAGATTCACGCGGCTTTGACGCCGCAACAGCTTTAGATTCGTGCAATCAAGTGTTTCCTTGAGAAGATCGAAAGCGAGTTGATCGTCACGATGCGCGCTTAAAGTCAGGCAACAGCCGTTCACGGCGATGCTGTCACCGCTCCGTATTTTTTTGGCGGTATGCGGCGCCGCAATTTGCAATTGCGCGCCGCGATCGCCGGCGCGCACCATAGTCACGCCGCCGACTTCTTCGATCAGGCCTGTAAACATACTCGCTCATTTCTTCCGCAGAATTCGCAACGTGAGCAACTCAAATATTCGGTTGCCAGCGCTGCATCTCTGGTCTGGTTAGGTGCACTTCCGAAGAATTGTGCCGCGCTCCCCTTTGAACTTTGATAATTGAAGTTCTCCAGAGCTTGGATGCTGGAATTTAGAGCTTGAAAAATCGTGCGTGCTCTGCGTTACCGCCGTTATGTCGGATGCGACTGTCTTTACGCCGCGAAACCTAACTCTGTTCGGCATTCCGCTCGATTTCATTTTGTTCGGGCTGACTTTGCTCGGCGTCGCGGTATTTCATCATCACACCATGCGCGTTGCGCTCGCTGGCTTGGCAACGATCACAATTTACAAAATCCTCTTCACGGGCTTCAAAACCGGCAATGGCGTAATCGGTTTCGTATCCCACCTTCAGCTCGAATGGGCCTTTCTGGTTAACCTGCTATGCCTGCTGACGGGCTTTGCCGTGTTATCGCGCCATTTTGAAAAGAGTCACATTCCCCTGCTGTTGCCGAGGTTCCTGCCCCACGACTGGAGAGGCGGTTTCATCTTGCTGGCAATGGTGTGGGTGCTGTCCAGTTTTCTCGACAACATTGCTGGAGCGCTGATCGGCGGGGCAATGGCGCATCAACTTTTCCGGGCCAAAGTGCATATCGGTTATTTGGCCGCAATTGTGGGTGCTTCGAACGCTGGCGGCGCATGGAGTGTGTTGGGTGATACGACAACCACGATGATGTGGATCGCGGGTGTTTCGCCGCTGCAAGTGTTTGAGGCGATCATCCCTGCGGCGACAGCATTGATTGTTTTGGGAATTCCGGCGGCGATTACGCAGCACAAATATTTCCCCATTCTAAAACGTGTGCACGAGCATGTACATCTGGATTGGATCCGAATCGGCATCGTGGGCCTGATTCTGACGCTCGCGCTCGCGACGAATGTCGTCGTGAATGTTAAATTTCGACAACACGCCGAGCAGTTTCCTTTTATTGGAGTCGCTGTCTGGGTGGCGATTCTTTGGTCGATTTCTTTGCGCCGGCCGGATTGGGAAGTGCTGCCCAGCGCGTTGCGAAGTTCGATCTTCCTGCTCTCGCTGGTGTTAATCGCGTCGATAATGCCGGTGGAGCGTTTGCCGATCGCATCCTGGCACACCGCGCTCGGCTTAGGATTTTTGTCCGCCGTGTTCGACAACATCCCGCTGACGGCGCTGGCGCTCAAACAAGGCGGCTATGATTGGGGAGGCCTCGCGTATGCGGTGGGCTTCGGCGGCTCGATGATTTGGTTCGGGTCGTCAGCAGGCGTCGCCATTTCGAGCATTTTTCCCGAAGCGCGTTCTGTGGGCGCGTGGGTCAAAGGCGGGTGGTTCGTCGCCGTCGCTTATGTAATAGGATTCGCCGCGCTGTTGATATTGATCGGCTGGCACCCGGCGGCGCCACGGCGTCCCAGGCACGATCATTTTGTCATTCCGACCACAATCGAGGAATCGCTTATGATTAAATCTAACCACTAATGAACACTAATAAATACGAATGACGAAAAGCTGGTGCTCAAGGAAGAAGTTTTCCGAATCGTCGACTGTGCAATCGAAGTGCTCAACCCGCTTGGTCATGCGCTTGTTGAGAAGCCGTACGAAAATGCGGTGGTGGTTGAGTTTGATCTGCAAAGAATCCGCTTCCAGCAGCCCTGAAAGCTTTCGGGGTTGTTGTGGATACAAAGGTGATTGACCGAATTACTGATCATGAACGGGGGTTGATGTTAAACTACCTCCGGACAACGAAGCTGCGTGCCGGCGTGATCCTCAACTTTAAACGCGCTAAGCGGGAATGGGAGAGAGTAGTTTTATGAATTTGTGTTCATTTGTGTCCATTCGTGGTTAAAAAAATGAGCACGCGCCGCTCATGGCTTTTCGCTTAGGCAACATTCAGCGATCGATATTTCAGCAGTTCTTCCGAACCGAGACGATCGGCGGACTGATCCTGCTTCTGTTTGCACTTGCCGCTATTATGCTGGCCAATTCTCCGCTTGCGATAGCTTACGAGCATTTTTGGCAAACGCCGCTCACGGTCGGAATCGTCGATCACTCACTTTCGCTGACGCTGCACCAATGGATCAACGACGGTCTGATGGCTGTGTTCTTTCTTTTGGTCGGCCTCGAAATCAAACGCGAATTGCTCGCCGGCGAGTTGGCTTCTCCGCGGCAGGCTGCGCTTCCGATCGCGTGCGCACTTGGCGGGATGATTGTGCCGGCGGCAGTTTATTGGTTTTTCAACACCAGCGGAACGGGTGCGCGCGGTTGGGGCATCCCGATGGCGACCGACATCGCCTTTGCCCTGGGGGCGCTCGCGCTAATCGCTCCCCGCGCGCCGATCGGAGCCAGAATATTTCTAACCGCGCTCGCGATTGTTGACGACATAGGTGCCGTCCTCGTCATCGCGATCTTTTACTCGAATGCAATTGCGTGGGGCGCGCTCGGCGGGGCCACCGTGATGCTTCTGGTATTGATTGCGCTCAACGCGATAGGCGTTCGTCACTTGTGGCCATACTTGTTAGCGGGATTAGTGCTTTGGTATTTCGTGCACGAGTCCGGTGTTCACGCCACAGTCGCTGGCGTGTTGCTGGCTTTTACAATCCCCACGCACACGCGGATCAATGCGGCGGAATTTTCCCGCGAAGCGCGAGAGTTGCTGGATCGATTCGATCGGAAAGAAACTGGCGACCTTCTTGTTCTGACGAGCAAGGGACAACAGGAAACATTATTCGCGCTCGAGCACGCGAGCGAAGGCGTGACCGCGCCAATTCTCCGGCTCGAGCACGGGCTGCACAATTTGTCGGCATTCGTGGTCATGCCACTGTTCGCGTTTGCCAATGCTGGCGTCAGAATCGGTGGGCCGATCGAGCATGCCGGGATCGCGCTCGGCGTGCTGGCCGGGCTGATTATCGGCAAACCGCTTGGAATTACAGCAGCGGCATTCGCCGCAGTGAAATCCGGAATCGCAAAACTCCCTCAGGATGTCCCGTGGGCATCCCTGGTCGGTTACGCGTTTTTGGCGGGAATCGGCTTCACCATGTCGCTCTTTATCGCCATGCTTGCGTTCGATGAAGCCGCGCCAATCGATACCGCAAAGAAAGGGATTCTGGTCGGTTCGCTCGCTGCCGGAGTGACCGCCGCGATCATTCTCAAAACGACCGGCCCAGAGGGAAGATGATTCACAAAAAATTGCAAGGAAATCGTTGGCGTGCACCGGATTTGGAACGCGAACAACCGCGAGCCGATTGCGAGGCACGGGGAGGGCTGATCTAGTTAGAGAATCTTCCGATCTATGGGCGCGAAGCGAAAGCCGAACCTGATCATCTTTCTCCCGGACCAGCAAAGAGCCGACACGATCTCATGTTATGGAGGCGTGAAGGTGCACGCACCCAACCTAAACAAACTCGCGGCTGAATCCGTAGTTTTCGAACGGGCCTACGTTACTCATCCGGTTTGCACACCATCGCGTTCTTCACTCATGACGGGGACTTGGCCGCATATTAACGGCTGCACGCGAAACGGCGTTCCGCTCGATCGCGGGTTCCGCGTTTTCCCAGAGTTAATGGAGGACAGAGGCTATCGCACCGCATATATGGGTAAGTGGCATCTGGGCGAGGGAGGACCGGTTGGACGCGGATTCCACGAATGGGTTTCCACTGACGACCGCGGTGATTACACTAATTTTCTCCTCTCAAAGGACATCATGCCCGACAAACAAAACGCCCGATTCTCGAAATTGGCTATCAGCAATCTGCCCGTCGAGTTATCCCGGCCAAAATTTCTCGAAAGGCGCGCATGCGAATTCATCGAAAAACATCACCGCGATCCCTTCATTCTCGTTGTCGCTTTCGTAGAACCTCACTCACCTTACAATGGTCCGCTAAACGATGAGCATCTGCTAAACGAAGTGGACCTCGATCCCACTGCGACTCTTCCGGAGAGCGACGATATTCCGCTGCGTTATCGTCTGATGCGTGAATGGCAGCAAGCGGAAGCGGCTCTGGATCGGGAGCGTCTGCCCGCTCAACTGTTCTTCGGAATCACACCCGAGGAATACAGAAGCATCAAACGGCGATATCTCGGCCTGGTCACGCTGGTTGACCAAAGCATCGGTGCCATTCTCGGGTGTGTGGAACGATGCGGTTTAACCGACGATACCATTGTTGTTCACACGAGCGACCACGGCGATAGCCTTGGCGCGCATCATCTCTTTGGGAAAGAAACAATGTTCGAGGAAGCCGCGCGCGTTCCGTTTATGATTCGATTGCCTGGTCAGACAGGCGGTAAAATCATTTCACAACCGGTGAGTCACATCGATTTTGTGCCGACGTCGCTCGATCTTCTCGGCCAGCCGAATCATCCGCAGTGCGCCGGCAAAAGTCTCCTGCCCGTAATAAACGAAGATGCAGTGCCGTCAGAGAACATAATTCTGGAGTGGGCTCCGAACCGGACGAAAGTGAAAAAGAGAACGTCACTTGCCCGGTCACGCATGATCAAGCGCGCTGTCGAAGAATCCACGCGGACAGTTGTTAGTTCTGACGGCTGGAAGCTTTGCCTGCGCGACAAAGATTTAAACGAGTTGTATAACCTGAATGACGATCCGTGGGAGACGCGCAATCTTTATTCAGAGCGACAATATGCTCCGGTCGTTTCCCGTCTTGCCGACGAGATTCACCGCTGGCAGGAATCCGCTCGCGATAAGCTCAAAATCTGGGTGGCGGCTCGTTAGGCTTGAGGCTCAAACCGATAGCCGTGCAATTCGATTTCTTTGGCAAACGCTTTTTCCACGACTCGCCGTTGTTCATCGTTGAATACGTGTTGGTATGGTCTCCGATCCGTCCGGTATTCCGAGTTTGCTCTAACGCCGAGCGCACCGTCGAACGGGATGTTCAATTGCGCGAACACTTCGCCAAGGTCGGCAAGCAGGTTCTCATAACGCAGAACCCGGTCCACGATGACTTTCGTGCCGGCCCGATCGGTATATCGAAAATAGTTAATGGGAAACCTGCCGCGCGCGAGATATTGATCTAACGAAAGCGACCCACCTTCCCGAGCGGCGTGCATGTGATAATGTGACAACACCTTGTCCCAGGGATTTCGTTCCACGCAAAACTTGAAGTAGCTGTTCCAAACTTTCGCAGGAACGCGGCTCCTGACTTCAAATGCCGGCATGTGCCGGTAAAATTTCTTGCGACTAGTGATTGAATGTCGCAAGGCAGCGAATAGTTTGCTTGGTCTTGCGAGAAGTTCGGGGATGGGATTAATGAATCCCTGGCAATTGCGCGCATGATGCCCTTCAACCGCTGGGTCGATCGGGGTGAGAACGTCCTCCGCTCCGCAGTGTTTCCAAAGAAAGAGTTCGATGCTGGTTCCTGCGGTCTTTGAGTTCTTTATAAAGATAAATTTGTATCTATGCGACAGAATCACTGCTTGCCTTGAAATCTTTCGCACGCTTGGTAAATGCCTGCAAGGATTTGCGCAATTCAATGACGTACATAGGTTTGGGGGCGCGCTGGTGATCTCGTTTCAAAAGCAGTTTCTCTTCATTCATATACCGAAAACCGCCGGTAACTCGATTCAGAGCATTCTGCGCGATTACTCAGAAGATCAAATTGTAGCTTTGCGAGGCGGGCAGGATGGGATCGAGCGCTTTGGACTGCGCAATCCAAGGTACAAAGTGAAAAAACACTCAACGCTTGCCGACTACAGGACTGCCCTTGGAGAAGCTGAGTTTGCCAATCTCTACAAGTTTACGTGCGTGCGAAATCCGTGGGACCGGATGGTTTCGTACTACTTTACCCCCAGACAAAACATGGACACTTGGGATCGAAAGAGATTCAGGAAGCTTATTTCAAAAGCTGTGTCGGTCGCAGACTATTTGCGGCTGAATAAAGATGACGAGGACCCGTTCGCCAACGTGGATTACATCATGCGCTTTGAGAAATTGGCCGACGACTTTCGTGCCGTCTGCGCAGCCTTGGATATTCAGGCAACGGAGCTTCCGCAGTATAATCGTTCGACTCGCGAGCATTACTCGAAGTATTACGACAACGCACTGCGCAAACTGGTGCGGAAGCGCTTTGCTGCGGAGATCGAACGCTTCGGCTATACATTCGAGGAGCAATAAACCTATAATTTTCCAAGCGTTACATGTTCGCCATTCGGCTGACGAAACCATTCCGGCAGCTCGATGCCAGCGGCGAGCATGCTCTCGTAACAATTTTGGGTGATGGCGCCGCGTTGGGTGCTTTCTCCGAACACAGCAAAGTTTTCTTTTGTCACAAATAACCGGTGCTCGAGCAACTTTGGCACACGGTTCTTCAGTTCATCCATGGTCTTCGCATTGGGAATGTCAGCGGGGAGCTGAGTGAATAAATAGCGCAGCACTTTCGCGCGAAGCAGTTGATGAATCCATATTTGGAACCAGGCCCTCCGCTCGAAATAAATGTCGCCGAAGGGATTTCTGATTTTGCGCGGGTAAAGCGTCAGTTTCGGGTTATCTAAAGTGGCGCGGCATCGGCAGAACAGAAGGCCGCTGACCTCCGGCGAGCGCGCAGCGTGGGAAAGCAGGCTGGCAATTTTGTCAGTGACGAGCTGAATCGGGTATTTGTCGTCCACGCACCAGTAAATCCATTCCTCGTCATCGATGTCCGCAAGCAATTGCAGAACTGTGCCCTTAATGTCCGAGGGCGACATGACGTATTTGATGCGTTCGCTGTCGATGCCGCCCAGAGTCTGATAGGGAACGTGAAAAACGAACGGATGATCCGGCCACAAGCGTTCGTACTGAAAAATCAGGTGCTCAGTGATTGCCCGGTACCGATCGCAGGTGAGAACGACCGCCTTGATTTTACCTGACGAACTCATAGTCGAACCGCTCGATGTCAATCTTGAATTTCTGCGCTACGCTTCATTCGCCGTTCTTTCGGCAGCATCAGAAAAAGAGATTGCAGAACCGCTTTTTTCGACTGCCGTGGTGGATTAAGCAGGTCTCCATGGGGGTTCTTGATTTTCCACAAATTCGAGCGCGGCTTTCACGTCCTGCGGGGAATAGCGGACGCTCGTCGCGCCGGTTTTGGGCACCTCAACGAAAATGCATTTGCGCTTATGTGAAATCACGTCGGTCGCTGCGCAGCCCTGAAGTAACAAAGTATTGTATGGCGGGCGGGCACATTGCCAAACAGAATGTCGCAACTGAACGAGTCTGTCCGACTGGCCGACGCGGGCGTGTCCGCGCGCTCCAAATGACGTTCTGAATCATTCGTAAGAACATCAACCTTGTTCGCCTGGATTGCGCGCCATATTGTTCAATCTTTGCAGATGAATCTTACGCACAAAATCCACAAACTGGCGCAACCACTGACCTACCGACGCGCATGGCGAAAAGTGCGCCGCTTCACTTTTCCACTGCCCCTTACCCCGCTGCTGGCAGACATCGATCAGCAACGTCTGCGCGAAATCCAGCAGCGGTATGCGAATTCGCCAGTGGGCTTGGCCAAATACGCGAATGTCGAGCGCTGGCTACGATTGAATCGCAAACGTGTTCAAGACTTGCAGCTCCATCGCTCGACGCCCAAACGCGTGCTCGATCTTGGCTGCGGAGGCGGATTTTTTTTGTTCATCCTGAAGAAGCTTGGTCATTCTGTGCTCGGGTTGGATATGGATTGGTTTCCTCTTACCACCGCACTACTCGATCTTTTCGACGTTCCACGAGTTGTTTGGACAATCAAAGCATTCGAGCCGCTCCCCGATCTCGGTCGAAAGTTTGATTGGATCACCGCGTTTTCTGTCAGTTTTAGTCTTTATCGCCCGTCGAAGCGTTGTTGGGGCCCGGCGGAATGGGATTTTCTCCTGCGCGATTTGCAGCGGTACCTGGCGCCGGGCGGCCAAATTTTTTTTGCGCTCAACCCCCACGGCTACGACGCGCCGGAACTGCGCGATTTTTTCGTAAGCCGCGGCGCAAGCGTCGAGCGCGAGCGAATCTTTTTCGAGAACGGGCTGCGCTTCTGAATCACACCATGCGCGCCGTCGTCGCGGGAAGGAAGAGGAATAATAGCCAGCGAAACACGCGAATTGGCGCGAAATCGACCTTCGCTCCGCACTGATGCGGTGCTGTGACGATTCTAATCCGTGTCAGCCGTGGTTCTCTTATAAATCATCTTCTGCTTTCTTGATTCGTGCGAATTCGTGTCCATCCGTGGTTGGCAGGGCGTTCAAAAAAAGTGAAAAAAAAGTGAAAAAAAAGCTTGCCAGGCTTTGGGACCTTTAGTTAAACGGGAATCTGCAGCGACAAATAGGCCATATCAGCCGTTCAAAAAAAGTTTAAAAAAGTGAAAAAAAAGCTTGTCAGCATTCAAAATATTTAATAACCGTGCCAAAACCTAACCAAACCAATGGAGAAACTAATGACAAAAAATGTGCTAAATAAGTTCGGATTCGTTCGCATCGCTCTCGTGGCGGGCGTCGGATTTCCTTTAATTCTGGCATCGAACGCATTTGCTCAAAACCCGCCGCCGCCGGGCGCTGCCCCAGCTCCGGCTGCCCCAGCTCCGGCTCCGGCTGCCGAAGTCGAGCGAGTGATTGTGACCGGTTCGAACATTCCGACGGCGGAAGAGGTCGGGCCGAATCCGGTGTTTAGTCTCAACCGCGATCTGATCAACAAATCAGGCGCTGGCACCACCGCGGAACAGCTGCTCCAGAGGCAGCCGGTGTTCAATGGCTCCAATATTCCCGTTAATAATAACGGAACAGCCCAGTCCGGTCCAACCGGTACTGCCGCGCTCGCGCTCCGCGGTTTGGACCCTGGCGCCACGCTCGTGCTAATCGACGGCCGCCGCGTTGCGCCTTTCCCGGGAGCGGCCAACTCCGGGTACGGTTTTGTTGATATAACTACCATTCCCATCACGGCGGTCCAGAGCATTGAGATTCTGAAGGATGGCGCTTCGACCACTTACGGAACGGATGCGGTTGCGGGCGTGGTGAACTTTAAGCTCTACAAGGACTACCGTGGCGCACAGGTGACCATTCAGTACGGCGACTCGATCACCGACAATGGACCCAAAGGCTTCAAGACCACAGATGAGGCCGAGTACAAAGGAGACATCCTCTTTGGAACCGGCGACGACAAAACGTCGATCACCGGTGACATCTTCTATTACAAGCATCACAGCATGTTCAACCGTGACCGGACGCTCTCGCTTGTCCCGCCGTTTCTGAGCTCAAACACGGTGCCCTGGAACGAGCAAGTGTTCATTGGGGCCGTCGAGCATCCATTCGATGTCAATGGCAACCCGGAGCCAGCCCCGGTGCTACCCCCTGACGTGAACCCACCGAGCAAGTTTTTTGGCACGCCGCCGACCGGCGCCAACGGCTTAGTGCCAGCCTCCGATTGGGTCTTTCATCATAGCCGCCCGAGAGGCAGTATTCTGCCTGGGTTCGACTTCAACCTCTACTCGAGTTCATTTCCCGAGCAGGAGCGCTGGGGCGGTTATGCGGCTTTCGAGACCAAAATCTGCGACGATCAGCTGCGGATTTTTGGCGACTTCTATTATGTGGATGCCAAAACGCACGATGAACTTGCGCCAGATGCTACGGGCAGTTTCCAGACGCCCGGTTCCCCAACGCGCTTCATCCCGCCCAATCATCCGTTCACCAGTGACGTCCCTGGTGCCACTGACCCCTTCGGTAACCCGATTGCGCCGCCTTTAGGCAGTCTGACCCCTGCGCAAGTTGGGATGCCCGCTAATGCCTTCAACCCGTTCAACCCGTTTGAACAGATCATCTCGGGCGGCACTCGGGCGCGCCTTTTCGATTTTGGCAACCGCTTGTTCGACAACGAAAACATCGCCGAGCGTTTCACGGTCGGTGTAAAAGGCGACAAGCTGTTTAACGGAACCTGGGGCTACGATGCAGCGTTTATGTACAGCCAGATCGAGCAGATCGACAAGACCCAAGTTACTGATGGTGGGCGGGTCAACCGGATTCTGAACGCGGCCGACTCGCTGTTTGATCCCAACTCGTCGGACTTTATCGGGCAGACGACTCCGTTCAATCCGAACGTGGATACCCGGACTCAGGCCTTCCCGACCAATGTTCCGCTGCTCCTTTTTGCGACGCAGTTAGCCAAGAACCTCTTCACGTCCAAGCTTGCAACGCTGGACTTGAACATTTACACCACCGACCTGTTTGATTTGCCCGCAGGCGGCGTGGGCCTGGCCTTTGGCGGCAACTTTAACCGGGAAACCTACACCATCGATCCGGATGACCAGATCCGCCTCGAGAACGATATACCGTTCACTAAGGGCGGGCGCAAATCTTGGGGGATTTATGCGGAAACACTCATCCCGATTTTCAGCCCGAAGTGGAACATACCC
>Ga0070706_100006295_pt1 | contig 11218 bp, 9 predicted proteins | sample KBSK5501metaG_FD_65476 | JGI IMG/M metagenome (GOLD analysis project Ga0070706, IMG submission 65476) | Corn, switchgrass and miscanthus rhizosphere microbial communities from Kellogg Biological Station, Michigan, USA - KBS K5-50-1 metaG | ecosystem: Host-associated > Plants > Roots >...
AAACGCTTCACGTTGTAGGCCGTGAACGCGCCCGCGTCGACGGGAAGATTGTCACGAAGCGTCTCTAGATGCTCACGCTCTTGTGCGCCGCCGTCAGTGAAGGTTCGACCGGGTAGATAATTCGAGAAGTAATACTCAGCGAGGGCCAGGTCGTACAGCACTTGGCGGCCCGGGTTCCTGTCGGCCTCACGCCGCGTCTCGTTGAGATATTTTTCCAAACTCTCGGCTCTGGCTTTCAGATGCTCATATCGGTCCGTCACGGCATCACCCCGTGCCTGTTCTGTCCGACGGTGACCGGAGATGTGGCAAATCAGGTGTTGCTTTCGGTGCGTCGGGGAATGGACATTGCCGCGTCGGACGCCACGGAGCCCATGCGCGCCACGTGTCAGCACCCGCGTCGGCTGACTAACTGCTTCCCCTCACGTACACGGCCCGATCCAGCCCGCGCAGGTGCTTCAGGATCTCCTCCAGCGGAAGCACGTCGGCGCTGATCATCTCCATGTCGAACAGGTTCACCCGATGCGGTACTTCCGCTCGGTCGGCCACACACTCCACCGGGATGACGACTCGGTAGTCGTAGGCGAAGGCGTCGTCCACCGTGGCCCGCACGCAGCCAGAGGTCACCATCCCGGTGACGATGAGCGTGTCGACGTTGTGGAACGTCAGCATGCTATGAAGCTGCGTCCCGAAGAACGCGCTGGGCTTTCCCTTGACGATGACCGCCTCGTCGGCGCGCGGCGCGATCTCCGTCGGGATCTCGGCCGACTCCTGCGCGGCCGAGTCGCTGGCCTGGCCGAAGATGCCTGGGCAGGAGTCGTACCAGCGCCCGGCCTCGGTTCGGTTGCGGAAGGGAACCATCTTCGTAAAGCACACTGGGACGCCAATCGGCCGGGCGACCGCAAGGAGTCGCTCGATGCCGCGCAGGGCGGCTTGTCCCATCTTTGCGCTGCCGAGGGCGAAGCGATCCTCGACGAAAGCGCGCGTCATGTCCACCACGACGACGGCAACCTTGCGCCCCCAGCCGATAGGATGGCCGAAGTTCGCCTTCCGGTACATGGCCAGATCGCTGTCGGGAACGACATCCGGGACATACGCACTCGCGCGGTCGAGCTTCCACTCGGACATGGTGGTCCTCCTCGGCTCTTCGCGGCGTCGTCCGGGTGAGTCCGGCCCTCAGACCGTCCGACCGACGGGATCGGGCGGCCGCATCTCGTGCCAGTGCGTCGCCTCTTGATAGGCGTGGCCGACGCGCAAGATGCTCGCCTCGTCGAACGGCCGACCGATGAGCTGCAAACCCACCGGCAGGCCGTCGGCGAATCCGCAGGGCACGCTGAGCGCGGGAAGCCCGGTGAGATTCCACGGGTACGTGTAGCGCCAGCAGGCGTGGAGCACGTGCTCGGGCTGCCCGGCGATCTGCACGTGGCTCTCTATCACGTCCCACGCGCACAGCGGCAACGTCGGCGTCGCCAGTACGTCGACGCCGTCGAACGCCGCCCGCACCTCGTCGACGAGCACGCGGCGGAGACGTTGGGCCTTGAGGAAGTCGGTCGCGAAGATGAACTTTCCGGTGTCCATGAGGGCGCGGACCTCCGGTGTGTACTTGCCGCGGCGGTCGGGCTGCTTCAGATACTTGTCGTGCCACGCAGTGACGGAGGCCATCTCAATGACGAGGATGGCGCCGAGCGCACCGGCCATGTGGGGGATAGAAACCTGATTCAGCTGGGCGCCGGCCTTCTCGAGATCGCGCACCGCCTGCCGGACAACCGTCTCCACGCGCGTCTCCATCCGATCCCAGAAGTGTTCGCGGGGCAGCCCAATGCGCATGCCGTGAAGGCCGCGCTTCAGATCCCCCAGGTACTCGCCGACGGCGACTTCGGCCGAGCCGACGTCGTTCACATCGTGACCGGCGATCACGCCGAGCACGAGCGCGGCGTCCTCGACGCGCCGGGTGAGGGGCCCAGCGTGGTCCAGCGACCATGTGTGCGGTATCACGCCGGTGCGGGGAACGCGGCCGTACGTCGCCTTCAACCCGACGACGCCCGACAGCCCGGCCGGGATCCGGATGGACCCGCCGGTATCGGAGCCCATGGCCATGAAGCACAGCCCGGCGCCGACGGCGGCGCCGGACCCGCCGGAGGACAGGCCGGGGTTGCGCCGCACGTCCCACGGATTGCGCACCGGTGGGAAGTCGACACCCCACGCCGCCTCGCTCATGGTCGCCTTGCCGAGCAGCACGGCGCCGGCATCCTTCAGCCGCACCCACGTGGTGGCGTCCTGCCGCGGCATCCGGTCGGCGAACACCTGGGAACCATTGCGGGTGGCGACGCCGACGGTGTCGTAGTTGTCCTTGATCGCAATGGGAATGCCGTGCAGCGGTCCACGGTGGCGCCCGGCCGTGATTTCGCGCTCGGCGGCGCGCGCCGTCTGCAAGGCGCCATCGGCGTCGACGGAGACGAACGCGTGCAACACGGGCTCCACGCGCTCGATGCGGTCGAGGCAGGCGCGCGTCAGCTCGACGGGCGAGACGGCCCCCGACTTCACGGCCGCTGCGGTCTCTGCAAGCGATCGCCAGGGCCATTCCAACGAGGATTGTGTGGCCATCGCCTATGCCCAGGGCTCGACACGGAAGGTGACGATCGGCTCGACGTCGTCCGGGAGGTCGAGGTCGCGAAGCCTCTGGATATCCTCCATCATCCCCGCGAGGATCGCGGCGACCTCCTCCAGGTGGGCCGTGGACAGCGGGTAACCGGCCAGCGCAGCAACGGCTGCGAGCTCCGAGGCTGTCATCAGTACCAGCTCCTGCTCACCTTCGCCCCGAGCATCTCGTCGTAGACGTCGATGCGTCGATCGCGCAGGACCTGGTTGTACTCGTTCCAGTTGCGCTTGCGCCGCGCGTCGGCGAGGTTGGCCTCGGCGTAAATGATCTCCTCATGATCGGGGCTGGCCGGGCCGGCGATCGGCCAGCCCGTGTAGCTCACAATGACGCTCTGTCCGATGAACGGCTGGCCACGCTCGACGCCGACCCGATCGGCAGCGGCGACGAACATCGAGTTGGCGTGCGCGGCTGCCATGCAGAGGATGTTGGCCATCGCCTCGCGCTTCGCGTCCTGACCGGGGATCGGCACCCAGTTCGTGGGAATGCAGACGATGTCCGCGCCCTGCAGGGCACAGAGGCGGTAGCTCTCCGGGAACCACCCGTCATAGCAGATGAACACCCCGATCCGGCCGAGCGGGGTCTTGAACACGGGGAATCCGCGGTTGCCCGGTTCGAAGAAGAGGTTCTCCGCAGCCCAGAGGTGCACCTTTCGGAACGTGCCGACGTACCCGGACGGGCCGATGAGGACGGCGGCATTGTAGAGCGCCTGCCCGTCCCGCTCGCTGATCCCTGCCACGAGGTGCAGCTCGTGTCGGCGCGCGACGTCCATCCAGGCCTTGCACGTTGGCCCCTGCGGCACCTCCTCCGCGAGAGCAAACGCTTCCTCGCGCGACTCGAACACGTAGCCCGAGTTGCAGAGCTCGGGCAGGACGATGAGCCGCGCGCCCTGCGCGGCGGCCTTCTCGACGAGCTCCAGGGTCCGCCGGACGTTCTCATCTTTCTTGCCGACGACCGGCTCCATCTGGACGGCGGCGATCTTCACGGCGGCCTCGTCACACGCTCTGCCTTCGCTCATACGCGCCTCTCCAGGTGCCTAAAAAGCGAGCTGTGAACCGTCTCGCAACCTCCGCGCCGCGCCCGCGGCGACACTATACTCCCGACCGGCGTTATACTCGCGCGGCACGACGGCGCTATGGCATCCCGGAGATGGATCGTTGGGAGCTTCATCCTGCTCGGCGCGGCGCTTCTGGCCAGTCCGCTGGTCCTCGGCGACTACGCACAGCAGATCCTCGCGCAGGCGTTCTTCTTCGCCATCGCCGCGATCACGGTCGATCTGCTCTGGGGCTACACGGGCATCCTGACGTTCGGGCAGTCCGCCTTCTTCGGCGTCGGCGTCTATACCGTTGCCCTCGCGCTCGCATACTACGTGGAGGGGGCGCTGGCGACCGCCGGCGCGATCGCCGTCGCGATGGGCGCCGCCGCCGTCATCGGCGGCGCCATCGGCTGGCTGTCCTTCTGGGACGGCGCCTCGCCCATCTACGTCGCGATCGTGACGCTCGCTCTTCCCGTCGTCTTCACGCAAATCATCCTCAGCGGCGGGGCCTATACGGGGTCGAGCAGCGGCCTGCCGATTCCGGTGCCGGCCTTCTCTCTTACGGACTGGTACTGGATCTCGGGAGGCTTACTGCTCCTCGTGGGTTTCGGTGCCTACGTGCTCGTCTCGAGCGACGCTGGGCGCATTCTCGTGGCCATCCGGGAAAACGAAGAGCGCTGCCGGTACCTCGGCCTGAGGACGTCGCGCGTGAAGATTCGCCTCATGACGGTATGCGGCGCCGTGGCTGCGCTCGCGGGCGCCGGCTATGTCCTCTTCGGCAGCGTCGCCGCGCACTCGTACGGCGACTTCGTGTTCGGCACCGAGCTCGTGGTGTGGACCGCGCTGGGTGGACGAGGCACGCTCGTCGGTCCAATTCTCGGCACTATCGGCGTGAACTACGTGTCGGCCGTTCTCGGCGGCAACCTGCCGTTCGTCTGGTTGCTGTTCGTGGGGTTTGCCTTCGTCCTCGTCGTCGTCTATCTGCCGCAGGGGCTCGTGCCTGCGATCGGCAGCGCGCTGTCGCGCTCGACGCGAGTGGTCGGGGCGACATTGATGTCGGGACGTCGGGCGAACGCGCCAGTCGCGGAGGTCCGTGTGGTGGCGAGCCCGATACGCGGCCTCGCGCGCGGCAACGGCGCGACCGGACCCGAAGACGGCGCGCCGGTGCTCGAGCTGCGCAATGTGAGCAAGCGTTACGGCAGCCTTCAGGTGCTGGACGGCGTCAATCTTCAAGCTCGCCGCGGTGAGGTGCTCGGCATCGTCGGCCCCAACGGCGCGGGCAAGACTACGCTCCTACGCTGCATCGCTGACGGCCGGGAGCGCTCGAGCGGCGAGGTCGTCATCAATGGCCACCGCAGCGACGGGCTGCCGCCGCAGGAGTGCGTGGCGCTCGGCGTCAGCAGGAAGTTCCAGACGCCCAACGTGTTCGAGGCGCTGTCCGTGGTGGACTGTCTTCGTGTCGCGCGATCGTATCGTGTGCCGACGTCACTGTGGCGACGCTCGCAGACCCTCGAGCTGCCAGAGCCGGCGCTCCACGCCGTGCAAGTCTCGGGGATTCTGTCGGTCCTCGAGAAGCCGGCAGGCCATCTCTCGCACGGGGCCAAACAGGCGCTCGAGCTGGCGATGGTGCTCGCGGCCGAGCCCACCGTCCTGCTTCTCGACGAGCCGACGGCGGGGCTGACCCGCGCCGAGCGCGCCGCGGTCGGCAGCGTTCTGACTGCGCTCGCCGAGAGCCACCGGCTCTGTATCCTGCTCATCGAGCACGATTTAGACTTCGTGCGCGAGATCAGCACGCGTCTGGTGGTGCTCCACATGGGGCAAATCCTCGCCGATGGACCCATGGCCGAAGTGGCCGAGTCCGAGCTCGTGCGCACGATCTACGTCGGCGGCGCGGCGCGGGCATGATCGCGCCGGCCTCGGAGCGTCCGGCCGTCACCATCGTCGGGCTACAGGGCGGGTATGGCGAGTCGCCCGTCCTCCACGGCATCGACCTCGAGGTCCGCCGCGGAGAGATCTTCGCCATTCTCGGCAAGAACGGAATGGGCAAGACCACGCTGCTCAAGACCATGATGGGCCTCCTGCCCGCCCGCACCGGCCGGGTGGAGTTTCTCGGGGAGAACGTCAGCGGGTGGCCAGCGTACCGCATCACCCGCCTCGGGGTGAGCTACGTGCCCCAAGAAAAATCGATCTTCCAGGACCTCTCGGTGGAGGAGAATCTCAGGCTGGCCCTCCGGGACGTGTCGAGCTTCGCGAAGCGGCTGGAGATGGTTGCGGAGTGGTTCCCAATCTTGAAGTCGCGGCATCGGCAGCGGGCCGGGACGCTGTCGGGCGGCGAGCAGAAGATGCTCCTCATCGGGCGGGCGCTGCTGACGCGACCAAGCTTGGTGTTAGTCGACGAGATCAGCGAAGGCCTCCAGCCGATGATGATCGCGCGGCTGCAGGATGTCCTGGCGCACGAGCGACGCGCGCACGGCGTGACGGTCGTGCTCGTGGAGCAGAACGTCGGCTTCTCGCTGGCGCTGGCCGATCGGTACGCCGTCTTGAAGGTCGGGAGCGTTGTGGAGAGCGGGTCGGCGGCCGACGTCGGGGCGCGGAAGCGCATCGAGCAGCACCTGGTGCTATAGCGGAGAGGCCTCGGAGCGAGTCGTGGCGGCCCGTCCGACCTCTCGAAGGAGACGGTGACATGCGACAGATGTGGGCAGGCAGGGCGCGATCGGTGGTTGCCGTGTTGGTGGTCCTCGGCGTGGCGATGCTGCCGGGCGGCGCGGTGCAATCGCAGGAGAAGAAGGCGATCGTCATCACCATCCCGGTCGGCCTGAGCGGCGTCAACAGTGTGGTCGCCCCGGCCGTGGTTCAGTCAGCCGAGCTGGCGGCCGAGGAGATCAACGCAAAGGGCGGCGTGCTGGGCCGCAAGATCCAGGTCATCCCGCTCGACGACGAGAGCGGGCCCGCCGGGGCCGTCAAGGCGTTCAACACGGCGATCCGGCAGCACAAGACCGACGCGATCATCACGATGGAGACGAGCGCGGCGCGCAACGCGGGAGCGCCCATCGCCGACAAGTCCAACACGCTCTTCATCTACACGTCGTTCTACGAGGGAAAAGCGTGCGGCAAGAATCTCTACATCAACGCGTGGGTCCCCGAACAGGTCGTGCCGCCGCTCATCAAGTTCATGACCGACGAAAAGAAGGTGAAGAAGTGGTTCGCGGTGGGCAGTGACTACGCGTTCGGCCGCGGCATGATCGAGTCCGCCAAGGCGACGATCAAGGGCATGGGCGGCACGCTGGTTGGCGAGGAGTACCAGCCGCTCCAGCAGTCAGACTGGACGGCGATCATCAGCAAGATCCGCGCGGCCAACCCGGATGGCATCATCTACTCCACGTCCGGAGGTGGCCCCAACATCGATTTCATGAAGCAGTTCAAGGCGGCTGGACTCAAGATGCCCGTCGGCAGCCTCTCCATCGATGAGCTGACCGCCGAGGCAGGCGGCAATGCGGCGGAGGGCGTGTACTACACGGGCGACTACTTCACGGGCCTCGACAATCCCGAGAACAAGGCGTTCCTCGACGCGATGAAGAAGAAGTTCGGCGCCGGTCTCAAGACGCCTAACTCGCTCTCCGAGCCCGAGTACGACGGCGTCTACGCCTACGCCATGGCCGTCGAGAAGGCGGGGAGCACCGACACCGACAAAGTAGCCAAGGTCCTCCCGAACATCGTCTTCAAGGGGCCGCGCGGACAGGTCCAGATGAACAAGCAGCACCACGCGCCGCTACCGGTCTACTTGGCCCAGGTGCAGGCGGATGGCAAGACCAAGGTGCTCAAGGGCTTCGGCCTTATCGATCCGGGCAACCAGTGCCCTAACCTGAAGTAGAGGCGGGACCGCGGAGGAGGACGGGCGCCGTGTTCATCACGCAGCTGCTTGATGTCGTCACCACGGCGGGCGTGCTGTACATCGTGGCGCTCGGCCTCCTCATCGTTTACGGCGTTCTCAAAATTATCAATCTCGCTCACGGCGCGTTTCTCGCGATGGGCGCCTATGCCGGCGTTATCACGACCCGCGCCGGCTGGAACCCATGGACGGCGCTCCTACTCGCTTTCGTCATCGGTATCCTGGTCGCGGCGGTGGTCGAGTGGCGCGTGCTGAGCAGCCTGTACGCACGGCCGCTCGACACCATTCTCGCCACCTGGGGATTGAACATCATCGTCGTGCAGGCCATCACGCTGTACTTCGGGCGCGAGATTCACTTCGCTGCAAGCGCGATCGAACGGGCGGTGGACGTCGGTGGCGTGACGTATTCCGCGTACAGACTGGTGTTGCTGCTCGTCGCCGTCGTTCTCGGTGTGGCCGTGTGGCTCGTGCTCCAGCGAACGCAGATCGGCACGGTAGCTCGGGCGGTCATCATGAACGAGGAATTGGCGCAGTCGCTCGGTATCAACACTCGTCTCGTCCGGTTCGTGACCTTCGGCCTCGGAGCCGGGCTCGCGGCCCTGTCCGGCGCCCTCCTCACGCCGCTCATCAGCGTCCATCCGTATCTCGGTGTCCCGTGGCTCATCAACGCCTTCATGCTCGTGCTGGTGGCCGGCATGTCGCTGGTCAACCTGGCCGCCGCCGCTCTAGTTCTTGGCGGTGCGCAGGTCGTCGTCAGCTCGTACGGCAACCCTGTTCTCGGAAGCCTGACGATCGTCATCCTGGCCGTGATCATCCTCCGGTTTCGCACGATACCGATCTGAGGCTGGAGCGCCTGACGATAGCGGACGTCGGCCAGGCGCGGGATGCTGCTGGGCCCGCCGGGAGCCAACATGGGCGTCGGCGCTCAGCTCCATCCACGGAAGGCTCGGTCGGGCGCGACGAGATGGCACTACAGCCTCGCGAAGGCTGTGACGCGGATAAGCCCGATTTGATTTGTCGTGTCGATTGCCGACAGTGTTGCCACGTAGAGAGAACGCTAAACGTGCTGGTCCCGTCTTACGCGCGTCTTTAGACAAATCTCAGGCCTTGCTGGAGACCCTAGGGCGACGACTTTGGGGCGCAGGGCAGCGTGCGAGGGTCACGACCCTCTTGACGAGCCAGCAGATACTCTCTCAGAGGGATTAGGCACGGATTGGCCGCGGCGTTAGATTCCGACGGCGATTGCTTCAACAGACGTTGTTGATCGAGCCTTTGGTTTTCATTCTCGAGTTGCCTTGCTTTGAGTTCCTCCTGAAGCAATCTCATCCGCAGCTCGTGTTCATTCCTCCTCTGGGCATCCTGTTCTCCCTGCCGTAGCTGGTCCGCTAGATCTTTCAATCCGCCGCCTCCGCTAATCGCATTGCTGTTTTGCGGCGCGAGGGCTGGGTTGGCGGCGCACATCCCGCCGAGTACACGTGCCTGCTGTCGACAGAAGCTCGCGTCAAAGTAGAAGCAGCTCCAGCCCGCTGAATTCACGACGCAGAACGGTGCGTCGCCCGCGATAGAGATGCCTGAGGAAGCGACCACACTGGCTAGCGACAAAAATGCGGAAACGACTCCCCGAACAGAGACTCGAGCGCGCCGTGATATGTGATGCAATGTGCGGCCCTTTCTCGCTGTACGGCCTGTGTGTAAAGGCGCCTCCTGAAGCGAGCTCCTCAGAACCGTGACTCACAACAATATCCCATTTTGGGATAGTAGTTGACGCTGGTGTTTGTAGAGGGTCGCTGCTTGCTGCGCAGCGACCATGCGAGCCCTCCACAATGCCCGTTATCGACGTTTCCTCGTGCGCCTACGTGCAGCGCGGGAGAGCGCCGGCCTAACTCAAGTACAGGTCGCGCGTAGGCTCGGACGGCACCAATCGTACGTTTCAAAATGCGAATCGGGAGAGCGGCGTGTAGACGTAGTCGAACTCGATGTATTTCGTCGGCTCTACCGAAAACCGCTCGGGTTCTTCCTGAGGTAGATCGTCGCGATGTCGGGACTCGCCGGGCGGCTCTACGCGGGAGATCGCGAATCCCCAGACACTCCCGGAACTACCGAGCGAGCGTCCGGGAGGGGCGTCCCAGCGATGTAACCGAGGTCTCGTTCGCATTCCGAATCAGGGCGCCGGCCACAAAATTCCGCTACGGCCTTCCCCAGACCGGGGCGCCGCGTGAACTGACCATCGTTTAGACGGTCCGTTGCCAGGCTGTGTGCCAGCGCCACAGTCAGCGTTTGCGCCCACCTCGGCAATCGTCCTCCACCGGAACCCTTCGCGCCCGGCCGGCCGTCTCATCTGACAGTGGTGCTACACTACTGTCAGAATGGATAAAGCCCAGTGGACGATTTCGGATCTGGCTCGCTTGGCGAATGAGGCGCTGCGACTTGCGGGCGTCCGGCCGATCGGCACCCGCGCCGCGCAGACCGTGAGCGAGCGAACGATTCGGTACTACACGACGATCGGCCTGCTCGACCGGCCGATGGGCTGGCACGGCGTGCAGGGACTCTATGGTCGCCGTCATCTCCTGCAGCTATTGGCGATCAAACGGCTGCAATCAGAGGGCACTTCGACCCGGCGACTGCGTGCCGAGCTCGCTGGCGTTCGGGATACGACACTTGAGCGCTTCGCCCGGCTCCCGATGGCTATGGCCGACCTCGAACGTCTGGCCTCCGAAAGGACCGCAAACCCGCCATCGTCAGGGCCAGGAGGGGCGATTCAGGCGGGGGTGTCCATGAGCGAAGAGCCGGCGCCGTACGGCGTGAGCGGAGTGCCCGACCCTTCACAGACCCCGCTGCTTCTGCAGGCCATCAACCTTCCCAACGGTCTTGTCCTGCTCTGCCCTGCCGAGCGACGGCTGAGCGGTGCTGACCTCGAAGCTGTCAGTGCGGCAGTGAGGAGGACGTTTATCGAGCGCGGACTGCTCCCAGAGGCAACCGGTGAGGGGACGTAAGCGCTCCGAAGATGGTTGCCATGGGTTGTTTGCGCGGTCGTTGCGCCGGCACCGCTCCGGGCGCCATACGGTCGCTAATCACAGCGTGTCGGCCGCTCGAGCAAGGTAAGGTGGGCTCCGTTCCGAAGGCGCTGAAGAGGCCCGACAGCTCCCTGAAGACGTCGGGCCTGTCAATGCCCCAATAGCGACACACGTAGTCGAGGATCGTTGCCATCACCTCGGCGCTGTGCATCAAGACGACTTCCAGATGGCTGTCGCTCGGACCCGATTCTATCCGCGGGCCGATCTCGTTCCAGTCGGCGATGTAGCCGAAGAGCGCGAGAGCGTCTGAGTGCTCGATGCCGGAATAGAATTTGTAGCCGGTCTTGTAGTGATGCTCGGGTAGCTTCTTGGCGCGATCGGCGATGTTGACCTTGCACCATCTCTCCGATAGGGCCTCAAGTTCCTCGTGCGGAAGAGGGATCGGGCTATCGGCGGGGTTCACCTCGTGGTCAAATGCGCCCTTCATGAACTTGGTGTATCTGATCCACGAGTCGGCGACGAACTCCTTTGCTCGTTCGTTGGGATTCTGGTCGCTGACGATGTAGGCGAGGTTCACGAGCAGGTTGACGTTGCTCCGAAGGAGCACGGCGGCATCCTCACCGTAG
>Ga0070706_100006296_pt1 | contig 11218 bp, 7 predicted proteins | sample KBSK5501metaG_FD_65476 | JGI IMG/M metagenome (GOLD analysis project Ga0070706, IMG submission 65476) | Corn, switchgrass and miscanthus rhizosphere microbial communities from Kellogg Biological Station, Michigan, USA - KBS K5-50-1 metaG | ecosystem: Host-associated > Plants > Roots >...
TTCCTGGCTGCAGTCGACAATAACGACTGGTTTCAACTCGAGTTCAACAACCAACCCTGGACTAAACCAATCTATGATCCGGTCAGCGACAACGAGTACACGATCTACGTTCCCAGCAAGCACGATCGGATCAATACCGATTTCAAACCCTTAACATTCTGCGACCGTCAGGCTTTCGAATACACGGACCTCACTGCTTATCAAAAAGTCTCACCACCTAAACCAGGGATGGTCCATGCACGAGACATCTGGAATCGTATTGTCGCGAGCGCACACAAATACGGCGAGCCCGGCATTGCATTTATAGATGAAGTAAACCGCCACAATCATCTGATGGCATCAATGGGTCCGATCTATTCATGCAACCCTTGCGGCGAACAGTTCCTTCACGCCAACAATTCCTGCAATCTCGGCTCAATTGACGTCAGTAAATTCTACGCTCCCACAAAGCAACGCAGCCGCATTGTAAAACCCAGCGACAATATCAACTGGATCCATCTCCAACACGTTGTCCACGCCAGCCTTCGATTCCTCGATAACGTTATCGACACTTGCACCTGGCCGCTTCCTGAAATCGAAGAGACGGTCAAGCGCACTAGGCCCATCGGCTTGGGCATCATGGGCTTCGCCGACCTTTGTCTCAAACTCGGCATCACCTACGGATCGCCCGCTTCTTGCACGTTAATGGACGATGTTATGGGGTATGTGCGACGAGAAGCGTGGAACATGAGTCTTCAGCTCGGCACTGAAAAAGGCACTTTCCCGGAGTTTGAAGCTAACAAGAAGGCATACCGTGGCTTCCTCGAAGATACTATCGGTATTAAGTTAATGCCTCTGACACCACGCAACTACGAAACTACTACATGCGCCCCCACAGGGACCATCTCACTTGTCGCCGAGACATCAAGCGGCGTCGAGCCGAACTTCTCCTGGGCATATATCCGCAAAGACACGATTGGCACTCACACTTACGTGCATCCTCTCGCGGCCGCGGCGCTGGGCCTTACGGTCGACCAAACTAATCCCGACTCAATCGCCCTTGCTGCCGCCTATGTAAATGATCACCTCAGCGATCTCCCTCCACACTTCGTCTCAGCCATGGACATTTCCTCAGAACAGCACGTCCAAGTGCTCGCAGCCACTCAGCGCAATGTAGATAATTCTGTTTCCAAAACCTGTAATGGCGCTAAGACCGACACAGTAGCATCCGTAGACAAACTCTACATGCTCGCCCGTCAACTCGGTTGTAAAGCCGTTAGTTATTACCGCGATGGTTCACGCGAAGAACAAGTACTCACAAGCATGAAAAAAGTCGAGCCATCTCACGAGCTCGCCCAAACCAATCCTCTTCCACCTGCAAACGAGGTTACTGAACCCGGCCCCGTCGCTCTCGCCGCTCCCAATCGTGAAGATCGTCCTAAAGAACTAACTGGCTCCACTTGGCAAATTGAGTTCGAAGGCGCAAATCTTTATGTCACCGTCAACCACAATGGACGGCGAATCCAGGAAGTCTTTGTCACTGGACCAATATCACCAGTTGTCGGGAAACTAGCGTCAATAATGCTGCGCGCCGGATTCCACGTAAAAGAAGTCGCTCACATCCTCGAAACTACTACGGGAACACACTCTGTCTGGTTCAATGAACGGCTTCTTACTTCGCCCGAACAAGCTATCGCCGAATGCATGAACATTATGTACCGTCGTCTTACCGGCCAACTCGACTCAGCCCGTGCCAACAAAGCAATATCTTCCACCTCGATAATTCTCGGATCATGTCCCGAATGCCACGGACAACTTGAATGCGCAAATGGGTGCCAACACTGTCCGGCCTGTGGTTACCAAAAGTGTTGAATCCAATAATCAGAAAAGCACCACAGAAGAAATCTAGCGGACAGTTGGTAAACACAACCTAAGCACTACCAATTCCTCCGCTTGCAAAATGCCGAACCCGAAAGCAGGCCATAACCGATCAACCACTCCACTCGTGTCCGGAGGATTCCAACGTGTAAGCCGAAAACGGCCCTGCCGTATCTGCCACAAACCCACTTGGTGCGGATACTCAACGGACGAGGGAACTTCCATTTGCATGCGCGTTAGAACTGGCTCAAGGCGTACATCCACAAACGGCGGCAACATCCACATTCACACCGACATTGCTCCCACTTCCGTCACTCCGCAGTCCCGACGCCCGTCACTATCGATCCCACTCGCACCCCTTGAAATACGCGATGCCGTATTTCGAGAACTCATTAGAATCTCTCCAGCCTCACACTACTACCCTGAACTCGTCAGCGGACCTGCTGGACTATTATCACGAGGTTTACTGGCTCGACAAATTGCAAACTATGGCGCGCTACCACCAACACAAAAAGAGCGCGCGGATCTCGCAGCGGCTTTGCGTTCATTCGTGCTCACCAACTTCACCGCTTACGCGAGGCACCATTCACGCGCCGGCGTAGTCGGTATCCCTGGCTTTTGGCAGGAGCCATCAGGCATGGTCCATATATGGAAACCTCGTAGTTACCGCATGCCAATTCTTGTCATCCCGTATCACGACGCAGAGGGCTTTATCCAGGCATGTCAGATACGACTGCATGGCGATGACATTCCTGAAGACGGCAAAAGATATCGTTGGCTTGCCTCATCACAAGACCGTTACGGCACCAGCTCCGGAACGCCAATTCACTTTACCTTCCGACCCAAATACTTTCCTGCTGGTGGCACTGTCCTCTTCACTGAAGGCGCACTCAAGGCAGAGGTTTTCGTACGATTCAAACCGAAGGCTCGTGTAATCGCCACAACCGGCGTAAGCTGCTCACACACAGAAATGGTCATTGCCGGAAGACCATATAATGCCCTTATAGGTTTCGATTCTGATCACAGAACTAATCCCGCCGTCTGCCGACAGTTAGCCCGGCTGATTGCCCATCGCTGCCAAGACTCAATTCAACACCAACTCACAACCACAACAAGAATCGTCATTTGGGAAGGACCACGAGGCCCAGCCGAAGCACCTAAAGGCATCGACGAAGCAGTACAAAACAATCTTCGCTTAACTGCTATTTCGATCTCCAAGTGGTATGGCACCCTTAGACGTAAACCACTCGAAGAAGTTAAACAGTACTGGTCAGAAATCGGCTTCGACCCTTCGTTAGCCAGCTAGTTAGCCCTTCTCATTTCAGCTTCAAACTAAAAACTGCGGAGCTGCAAGCAAAGCGTAGGTCTAAACGCGCCTTGAATAACTAATGAAATTTCCAGCCTCTGGGGAACGTCAGAGACACCGCTACATCTTTCCAGCAAGGGCGTGGTTTGAGTATCACTGTTGGGAGAGTGAAGATTCCGCAGATGCCGAGCTATGGAGACGCACTCATCAACGAGTAACTGTCTTGAGAATGCTGTCTCCAAATGAATCTGATTTCGAAATGTATGAAGTTCAATTTGCGGACGGACACAAGGCGCACGTATTCGCAGATGAATTAATGCACACCCGAAAGAATTTTGAACGACCCGATTATACGGGCACTGGAAAGATCAAGATCAACTGATAAGACGGACCACGAATTCGGAACCAGCTTGTCGAACTAACATCCAACTACACTCCGATGCAAGATTATTTTGATTGACGAGCATTGGGGTGCTCACTACCCTTCCCCTTTGGAGTTTAATATGCCGACAAAATCCAACCAGGCATCGCTCTGCGTACTCTTACTTATTAGCGTCATCACTGCTATCACACCTATCACTGCTAGAGTACAAGCCACTAAATCTCACGCATCAAACATTGCGACACTTGAGCTGCCCCCGCTGTCAGGCTACGCAATCCAATACACTTCTTTCGCCGGCGCCACGTACAACTTGACTGCGTTCGATGGCCTGTATTGTCGTTATGCTCTCCCAGCTAGCTGGACTCAGGCAGGCGCACTCAGTCCTTCTCAATTACGGCGACTGATTGATCTAACTGATCTTACCTACGCACAGCTCAAGGAGATAACATCCGGCGAACCGCAAGGTACTGGCCTTCTGACGATCGCTGTCATTCCAACTGGCACCGCCGCCGGCCATGCGGGATCAAATTTCAAAGGCGTTGAACTCTCTGAAAACGAGCTGGGCTCAACACTGCAACACGTCAATTCGGATCTCCTTACCCCAGAGCTTCTTCACGAACTGATTCATAACTTCGAAATCTTTATTCTCCAAATCAATCTCGCGTATCCAGACTCTGTTCATGCCTGGACCCAGTTCATGATCCCTTTTCTTCAATACTATTCTCGCGCTGGCGTCATCCAGTCCGACGCCGATGCGTGGTTCCAAAAGAAAATTACTGAATACACACTCACATGGGATGCAACCAACGCTACCTGGGCGCAATGCGTTCGGAACGGGAATAACTGTCCTAACATTCAGGCGAATAGCGCATGGGCAGGACTACTTCTACGATTCACCAAGTTACACGGAGTTAAGGCCCTCAAACGAGCATTCCGCTTCATACGCGATTATGCGGCGACTCATCCCAGCACAGGACCAAATCCCACTGGACCACAAACACCCGAAGAAAAGAATGATTTACTTGTGGAGAGTCTTGCAGACGGAGCGCAACAAAACATTCTCTGTGAACTCGACACCTGGCATTGGTTTGCAACCACAGAAGCACGCGCTCGCATCGTCGAACGATTTCCTAATGCTAACTCGTTCTGCGCTGACAATGATGGCGACGGATTCAGTCCCCTGCTCGGTGACACCAATGATACTGATTCCCAAATCCAGCCCACTGCTGTTGAGCGTTTAAACAACCTCGACGACGACTGCGATCTGGTTGTCGACAATCTCCTAACAGTCGAACAAACGGATTTTCCGTCTACCACTCAGTCGGCGCCGACCATTCCCATTCCGTCGAAGATACGCGGACAAGTAACTTCCTCCGATAGCGACACCTTTATCGTTAATCAATCTGACCCGCTGCCCCGACGAATCCGGATTAATCTTCAAAGCCCAAACAGCTTTGTCGGCTTCGTCCAAGTGCAACCTGTCGACTTAAACGGACGAACTCAGTCCTTCTCAGTCGCGGGCGGCGGCGCCCAAATCTTAACCCTGCCGCGACCTGGACTCTGGGCCATTACAGTGCAGAACTCCTCCTCTGCGACATCTGATTACACACTCTCGATCGAGAATGCAGCACCGCAATTAAGCCCTGTCCGTTTGAAAGTCATCCCTGGTTCCACTTCCGGTACGGTCCAAATCACTGCCAACATTGACGCCACGCTAACAAATGATGCCGCCCCCAACCTGGTTCGGTTCTGGGTCAGCTCCACTGGCGTCGCCCAAACAATGCAACTTCAATCCCAGCTTTCCTTCACCATGGCAATCCCATCCGGGTCAGGGCCGTTTAGTCTACGAGCTCAACTGCTAAAAGATGAGACACCAGTCACCAAGTTCACCATACCCCTATGGATCGACCGAGCAACTGGAACCATGGTCGAACAAAATCCAGATCTCAGCATCAGCGCAGACACATTCCTGACCGCACAAACCCCGACCGGTGCCACTACTCTCTACGGCTTTACCATAATCAATACAGGCCCCGGTCTGGCTGAAAACATCCAAGCGAACATAACCATCCCATCAGGACTTCTGCCCCTATCCACGGCCACAACATTCGGCGCAATCCAACTCAATAACAACAACTTTCGTTTGTCTATCAATCAACTCGCCTCTGAGGAATCGGTAAGCTTCTCACTTACGACCACGAACCTGAGTGCCCAAGGGACCATAACAACGACGGCTTCAGTTACTTCGACTACCAGCGACCCTGTTCAATCAAACAACACCGCTTCTATCACCGGCAGCTTTGTCGGCTCCCCCACCCCAACTCCCACACCCACGCCAACTCCCACACCTAGTCCAACGCCGAGCCCAAACGTCACTATCCAAAGCTTGCCGTCACAACTCTCTACCGCCAGCACACGGAGCGTTCTCGCCCAAGGTTCTCTCGCTCGAGCAGTTGTAATAAACTACGACAACCTTGCCTTACAGAATGCCTATGGCCAACCAGATCAAAACGATCTCTGGCCCACCACTCTCGCCGGCTTTCAAATAAAAATCGGAACTATCATCACAAGCATCGTCGCTGTCACACGGATACAAACCAGTCCGGCCACCTATGCAGTTGATTTCCTAGTCCCCGATCAAGCAGCAACAGGAAATCAAATTCCAGTTACGATAACCCACAATCAAGTCACCAGTGCGTGGACCACAACCGCGAACATCCAAGTGACCGCGCCGGCCTTCTGGTCCATCAGCGGCACAGCAAACGGACCTCTCCTAACACTCGATGGCAACTTACTGACTACTGTTGATCCAAACACTCCAATTCGCGCAGACAACACACGAAGACTGTTGCTCTTCGCCTCCGGGATCAAAACGGTCGTTGCACAAAACACTCTCACAATCCATGTCACTTGCGAGTCTGGCCACCAAGCCCTGCTAGTCCACGATTTTGCAACGACACTTTCATCACTACCGGGCATACAACAAATTGTCGTGCGAATTCCAACGGACTTGGCGGGCTGTGGCCACACTCGTTTCTCCATCAACGACCAGCAAGACAGCGAAGTGTTTTTACTGATTCAGTGAGGACCGAAAATAACGGAAGAAGTGTTTCAGTCTATGTTCGTCGGCACGATCAAGGTGAAGTTCCGTTTGCTGAAGTTAATCTCGAGTCAGAACGCGATTGCGGCGTCAGTAGCATCGCCCTGCCCACTGCCGTCAGGAATTTGGCCCGCCACAAAGACTGCTCAAGTTTGTTAGCAAGCAGTCTGGTCTGGATGTAGTCCTGCGTTACGAAAGGCTCTATCTGGCTGAAATTGATGGATTCGAGTGTTGCTCGATCACTTGTTGATAACTCATTACCGTTCAAGACCGTGTAGGTCTTGATTCTCAGTGGACGCGGTTTGGTTAGTATCGAGCGCACGGGTTGTTCTTCAGGTTTTAATTGATTGATGATCTTGATCGCATTTCCCAGAGTCTCAAAACCACGGATGGTGTCTACTTTGCTGAACTGGTGAGCAATATTTAGCAGGGCGATCGCCTTGTCGGGAGTCGCATCTGCCTTTGAGATGACGTCGGATGATTCCGAAAGCAGTTCCAGACCCAGGACTGTGTCGCGACTGGAGAGAATCTTGTTTGCCAGTTCAACTAGGACTTTAACCTGCAACTCCGGACGATCCAGTTTTCGGGCGGTCTTTCGTGCTTCCTCGTAAGAGCCTGCACGCAACAGCTTCTGTACGAGTGCGAGATAGATATCGTTTTCCGCCTCGCGCCGAACTTCAGCAGCATCAATCATAGCGGCTACCTTGAGCGCACTTTCGCTGTCTTCTCTCATGAGGCTGTGAGCCACACTATTCAATAACGAGTCCCGTACATCAGGATCTTTCTCCTTCGTAGCCCGCTCGATCTGTTCGTCAATGTCATAGGTGTTTCGGGTAGCAATCGTGATTTCTTGCTGCTGGATAGCCTGAAGGAGCGTAGTGCGTTGCACTTGAGCCGCCGTCAACCCCGAGGCGAGCTCGCGCATTTGTCCCTGCAACTCCGGGAATCTTTCCGGCGCATATTTTGAGACGATTGGTAAGCCACGCACTTGGACCATGCTGTAAAACATGGCGCTTGGTTCAGGCAAACTCTTGCCCTCGTTGCCGCGCGCCTGGCGCCATGCCGCATCGACAAAGTAGTTGGCCAGCAGTTGCGCATCGGCAAGAGCAGCGCCTGGCTGCAGAGTCCCATTTGAACTGAACAGGTAGTTCACCAGTGAGATTAAAGCGCCGTCATAGACGAAGTCATTACGTCGCAGAGTCAACAGCGCCGCGCGAAATAGCCGATCAGCAAGACTCTTGTTGGCATAGCCCATTGCAAACAACAAGCGACCGAAATCGGGAGGTATCTGAGTACCCGATAACGAGAGCAGGCCCAGATGCAGTGCCTGCTCAGGGTTGGTCGTCGTAAGTTCCAATGCGATCTGCAGCAACAATTCTGAGTTTACGTTGTTGGATCTGGAGGATGTGCGGGCTGATTCTCTTTCTTCCTGCAGACTCTTCAACAATGCTTCCGCCTGATTGCGGTCGTGAGCACCGATCCGGGTCAACACTTGTCTGATACTGGAAGCCTGCCGTGCCATGTACGTGGCTCTAGCTGACTCGCCCAACTCACCCGGAGCCGGCCGGCTCACGGCTTCAAAGGACCAACTGAAAACATCTCTGGCAAAAGCTTCATCGAACTGCCATACAACATGAGCTATCTCTGCCTGCAGTATTGCCGCGGTAAGTTTGTCGGGTTCACTCTTGAGATTTCTGGCCAGGGATTTCAACAGCCCGAGGGCATCCTGCTGATTGACTGACAGTCGATTTATGTCAGCCGCATCCTTCATGCCACCCTTCTTCACTTGCGCCGCGGCCCCCGACAACAACAGTATTGATGTTATCAAAACTGAAAGGACTCTCTGCAGGAAGCAATTTGGCTTCATACTTCGGCACCTTCTTTCGTGAGCGTCAACGAGCTGGCTTATTTGCTAATGAGGCTGAAAGAGTTCAGCCAATTGTTCGGAATCACCGCTCTTGTCATAGTGTCGTATTCCGTCCCAACGATGGAGCACCTGACCGCTTCGATTGAAGAGGATGTATTGAGGAACGAAACCGACCTTTAACTGTGGCCCAACCTTGTGCGTGGGATCGAAGAGTACGGAAAGCTGCTGCAGGTTATAAGCCGCGACGAACCTTTCCACCTCGGCTCGTTCATCGCTTACATCGACCAAATAAAAGGTCGCGTCCCTTTTGGCAGCTTCCTTGTTGAGTTCGTGCCACAGTTCGGCATCTCGCGTGCAACCAGGACAACGGGTGCTAATAAAGACACAGAGCAGGCGCTCTTTTCCGAGGTTGCCGAGATTCACCGTGTCGCCGGCAAGGGTGGTGAGCTGTGGCAGGGCGACCACTTCGCCAGTAGTCAGGCCGCTCACACCTTCGATGGTATCCTGCCCGCTGGTAGTCTTACCCGCATTCGGCTTGGGATCAACAGCCTTCCACCTGTGAATTGCTACATAGGTGGCGGCACAAGCGACCGTGAAAGCGGCAACGGTCAGCGCACTTCTGAATAATAGTTTCATTGGTCCGCCCAGCGACCAAACGGGCGACGCGCCACGCGCCACGTCAACGCGCCACCCTGTTTAGTCCGATCCTGCTTACTGCATCTCGCAGGAGCCAGTGTAGAAGCAGTCGACGTCGGTTGGATGATCATTCGCGTCGTAGTAAATCGTGCAGCCCGCGTACCCGAGCTCGCATCCATTTTTCAGGTATCTATCCGCGCAGTAGCCTTGGCACGCAGCATTAACGCTTGGTGTCGTCATGGCAGCTACGGTGAGCACGATTCCGGCCAGACATGAGAGTAAGAGTTGTTTGAGCATGTCTTTTCACCTCCGTGAGAAATAAGGTCTAGGTGGAACTCCCTTCACAACCAAGCGATGGCGTGAAGAAAGCATGAAGTTAATGAATGATGATTGAATCATTCCATCCACATGCCGCTGCTCAGAGCAGCGGATATTCGTCCAGACGAAAAGGCACTCTGTTTCGGAGCAGAAACAATCTGCCGTTGCTGATTGCGAGTCGGTGGAAGTTATTTTCCAACACCGCTCTTTTCAACACGCGGCCGTCTTCACCGACGACTACTAATTTTGGCGTGCCCTCGGTAAGTGCAGGCACCTTGTTCTTACCGGATAACAACAGGAATAAGCGCCCGCGCGCATCCGCGGCCATGTCCAAAACCAAAACCTGGTATCGCGCGCGAACAACGGTGGAGTTGCCCTGCTTCCGGACTGAGACGTTGGGGGGATCAATGGGAACATCCGACTCAGGCTTGAATTCGCTGATCAGAGTTCCGTTGCGCGCGTAGTGGCGGATCAAAGGCGGATAATTAAAACTGAAAAAGAAGCCACCCGAAGTGTCAGCCGCAATGCGTCCATCGCTTAATTCACTGTTGGTTGTTTCGTCTTTGTAATCGATTCTCTTGCCAAAACCTCTCAACAGCTTACCGTCTGATCCGTAAAGCTCGAATAGGTCCCCCGTGCCGTTCAGCACAATGAGTTCGCCCAAAGTATTAGTCGCTATTCGCAATGGCATGTTGCGAGACACGACCTGTGCCTGCGCCTGGCACTTTGGTGTGAGCTTAATGATCTTCGAGTGGAGGGCGCTCAATACCCAGACATTACCATTGCGATCGACGGTAATGTCCGACGGTCCGGACAAAGTCTCGGACCCACACATTCGGTTAATCCGACCGTCTTTATGGTCTACTGTGAAGAGCGTCGAGAGGTCGGTATCGAGAAGGTACGCTTTTCCTGAAGGTGTTAGGACTAATTGCTCTGGAAAGGAGATTGCGGTTTCAGAACCAAGAAGCTGTGCGCGAGAGCGGAGGCTCGTTTCAGAGCGGGTCTGTCCACGAGGAAGCTGCCAGCCGCCAAGTCCCATCACAAAAATAGACGTGAGCACGCCGAAAAGAAGCGACGCTTTAAGGCTGCTTAAAAGGAAGCTGGCACGGACGGCAATCATAAGACTCGCTTTGACTCGTTAGGTTTCCCGTTTACGATCCCAACGCAAGCTCTCTGCGACAACCGTTTATCCCCTGGACCAGGAGCCAATTCCTTGCTCGTTGCGTGAAGCGGGAAAAGCGATTGGGAATTGCAGTTATGAGAGTGGGACGTAAGGACGCAATCATCGCCAAGAACAACCCTTCGATAGCCTGCGGAGCGGCGGAGGCGCAAGCTTAGTAAGTTAGAAAATCATCTGGACCAACGCTCTGGGCGAGCTGTGAGAAGGCTTGAAAAATATTATTGACCGCACCTTACAGTGTCAAGATATTTATTGTGTTTCTTGTATTGCAAAGCCTCGTCTTTCCTGTGCTTTGGGGCGTTTTTCCTCAGCATGACTGCCGTAGGCAGCGAAATCTCCTTTGGTAATGAGCCGTCACTGTCGATATCGTGTAACCCCTGAAGTTTTTTCAACACTCACAATTATAGCGGAGGCTTCCGCACGACGTAAGGATTCGAGGCTTCAATTGAAATGAACTTCACCCAGTTCACTTGAAACAAACCGCACGCCACAACCTCAGCTACATTCAAATCAAAAAACACTACATTAGTTCCCACCGACGGTGGCCATTCGATCTTGTGCCTTATTGAGGG
>Ga0070706_100006297_pt1 | contig 11216 bp, 7 predicted proteins | sample KBSK5501metaG_FD_65476 | JGI IMG/M metagenome (GOLD analysis project Ga0070706, IMG submission 65476) | Corn, switchgrass and miscanthus rhizosphere microbial communities from Kellogg Biological Station, Michigan, USA - KBS K5-50-1 metaG | ecosystem: Host-associated > Plants > Roots >...
AGATCTCCAGGATCCACCTGGTCCCCCTGTTGCTGCGCTACGGCGCCCTTTCCAGAGCATCACGGGTGCTCGATGTGGGATGCGGTTATGGCGGGACCCTGTTGGCCTTGAAGGAGTCCGTCCCTAGCTTGCGGGCCGAGGGGCTGGACGTCGATGCGGCCATGGTGACGCAAGGCCAACAGCGCCTTGGAGAAGCCGCCAAATTGGTCCACGCGGATTTCTTCGAATGGTCCGGAGGACCCTTCGACCTCGTATTGATGCGCGACGTGCTCGAGCATATCGGCAGGCCGGAAGAGGCGCTGGCGCGGGCGGTCACGCTGCTGACGCCGGGCGGGTTCTTATTCGTCAGCTTCGCGCCTTTTTTTGGGCCATTCGGCGGGCACCAGCACATTGCCTCGGGCGCCTGTTCCTGCCTACCGTGGATCCAAATCCTCCCGGAGACATGGTTCCGGCGGATGCTTCGAGTGTCGAGTAATGCTTACAAATTGAAGCACGCGCTGGAACAAGACCTCGAATCGGTTCTTGGCACGCGTCTAACCCTGCGCCGTTTCCGTCGCGCGGCCGATGCGGCCGGGCTCTGCCTCTGCCACCAGGCAGGCTATCTCTCCCGCCCCGATTACCGGATCAAGTTCGGGTTGCCGCCAATTCGGCTGCCGCTGCTTCCGGGACTGGGCGAAATCCTAGCCACTGGGGTGGAAGCCCTGATGCAAAAATCGGCGGAAGCCTCGGGCGGAGGGCAGCTAGCCTCTGAAGCAGCCGACGCATCAGGCTAGACTATATCTTCGGTCAACCCAGACTTGCCCGTACGGACCAGTCGGCGCTGGATCTCGTGGCGCGCGACTTCACCGCGCCCGACCCGGATCGCCTGTGGGTGGCTGCTGATCTTCAACTTGCCAGCCAACCACTTCACGCCGGTGCGCGATCCCTGATCTCTAGCAGAGGGGACTGCACGTTACTGACCCCTGGTCCTGTTCTGATCGCGGCTCTGTCCATTTAAACGGCCATCGCGTGAACACCGTATGGGCTCGTGCCGGTATAGGGCTGCTCGCGTCGATCCGTCGGCCTGGGTCGTAGCCATTGACCCCGGCCTCGGAGTGGTAGCCGCTGATATCCTTCAACACACTTAGACCCCGAACGGAATTCTCAAACACAACCAGCAAAGCATACGGAGAGGAGAGGTGCATTTCCTTTCTCGATCCCCGATGGACGTACGAAACCGTGACCCCGCGGGCTTCAAAGCGGCATTCTTCGCTGAATTGGTTGCGAGGGCGGTAACCGGGGGCGCAGTACATTGCGCGTAGAGTATAGTCGCCATATATGTAGCGGAGTGCCCATTCGAGACAGTTGGTGACAACAGTGCACATCGACCACGCCTTGAAAGCTGCGGTCGGCGTACGATCAACAAGCAACACCGTGGTCCCTGGTTCGAACTGGGGCGCTTGGCTGATGATATTGGCCAAGATCTGTTGCTGGCGCTGCGAGTACTCGAAGTACCCTTGATGCTGCGCCAGCGCCTGGACCGTTGCGATCCCGATCAGCGACGATGTCAACCCGACAAAGACCATGCGCTGCCACTGGCCGAACAGCCGAGCGAAGAGAAAACAGGCGACGCCGACTGCCAGCGCGGCGCCGATCGAGGAATAAAGGAACACCCTCCAGCTCGAATTCCGCCATACAGTCGGCAGATACGTTGCGAACCCCGGCAAAACCGCGACCGCGCCTAGAGAAGCGAGGACCAGATATCGCTTGGTATCTACGTCAGGCCTCGTTTCTTCACCTCGCCTGGCATGCAGCCAAATTGTAGGAACTATCACGAAGACCGTCAACCCGGCGGATAGCCGTAAGTACGGGTCCTGCCAGTCCAGTCCGCGCAACGCCTGGTACCACCCGGTACCAAAATTTCGTACATATGCACGCGTCACGCTGTACGCCCAGGAGCGCAGGATCTCCGTAAAATGGCCGTTGCCCAGGCCGGACCCCGCCAACACCTCGGCTGCATACGAAGCAGGATCCCTCAGCGTCAGAATCAGATGGAACAAGAAAGCAATCGAAACGGCCCACCACAACGCCGCCACTGCGACAAGCCGCTTGTCGATCCCGGGTCGCAGCCACACGAGCAGCACGGGGCAGCATAGCGATAGCAGGATGCCGCCATCGTAGGTCCCCAAGGCGATGCCCTCGGCGAGTAGCATCGCAAGCAGGGTTGTCCAGCGAGAGCGCTGCCAGGCGACGATAAGAAGATTCAGGGCGACCAAAAGGAGAAATATGCCCGCGTGTATACTCGTGTTGCGCAACGTAAGCACCGCGCGGTCTGCCGGATAGACGAGAAGCAGCGCGGCCGAAACGAATGCCAGCGCCGGATTGTCCGGCAACAGGCGACGGACCAGCGAGTACATCGCAGCGCCCTTACCCAACAAGCAGAGCGACATAATGATATTCAGCCCAAGGAAAGAATTCGGCGTTAGTAGATACGCAAAAACATGGGGGGCTAAAAGCAGGGGCCGATACGACTCATTGTACGGCGGATCGTAGAGAATTCGTAGCGGATTGCCCGCATCGGCAAGGCTCACGAGGAACCATTCTTCATAGAGACCCGTAACCTTCCAGCCGAAGGGTAGCCACAGCGTGAGAATAAGTGCGGCCAAAGCGGTGAAGGCGACCAGCGTCAAAGGTATGCGACGCAGCCAGCCGGGCATTCGTATCATCCCTTTATCCTCCGTACGATTTTGCTCTGTCATGCTCCACGGTCGCGAGATGGGAGGTGAAGGCTCAGCGGAAGAACAGCAACGCGTAAAGGATCGCTCGGAGAAGGCTCCCCATAGTCTAACATTTAGCATGTTTCCTACTGCTGCACGAAGTGACGCGATTTTCTGGGATACTTGCACCACCTGGCCTCACCCCGTGCAATCCAGCAGACCGGAAGGCGCCTCCTCCGAGATACCCGATGCGGCTGGCCCAGAGCCACCACCGACGCGCATGGCATCCGACCTGATCGAGGGGGTGACCCTGCACGCCGTAAGGCGAGGACGCAATTGACCCCGACGGAGGTGTCTCTGACACCGACGTTCGAGCTGGCCAAATCCAAAGGGCCAAGCCGGGCACCGTCCATGCTTCATGAGAATGCCTTCCGCCAACGCGGTGCCAAGTACGAACGAGCTGAACGGGGCCGACGGTCCGCTCATCTAACCAGAAGGCCATAGAGCGCGTGGGAGGCTATGAGGACGAGGAGCGAAACTGCTGAATGCGCGGCTGTCGTCGAGACGCGGGGGAATCGTTGTGTTGATCCAAGAACTGACTAGGGAGGCGAGTCTGGACCTCCTGGCCCGTACGCGTCTCGGTAGATTAGCCTGCGCCCAAGGGCCCCAACCTTACGTCGTGCCCTTCTATTTTGCCTACGACGATAATTGCCCCTCTACAGCTTCTCCACGGTCGGCCAAAAGATCGAATGGATGCGTGCTAACCCGCTGGTCTGCGTCGAAGCGGACGAGGTGGTGAGTCCGCAGCAGTGGGCGAGTGTCATCGTCTTCGGTCGCTACGAAGAGCTGCCCGATACGCCTGAATGCGAGAGCGCGCGCACATTCGCCTACAAAGGGCTGCGGCAACACGCCCTGTGGTGGGAACCCGCTTACGCGAAAACGATCCTTCACGGCACCCAGCGCCCGCAGGTGTCGGTCTTCTACCGCATTCACGTCGTTCAAATTACTGGCCACCGCGCAACGCCTGAGCCGTTCGGGTTTTTTGACCGTTGAGGCAATGAGCCAAAGGCCGGCCCTCCACGTAACCGCCTAGGCTGCCGACTTACCGTCCAGCGAATACAGAAGTCGCCGTTACATCTCTTTGGGTCGAGGAGCGGCACCATGCGTCGCTCTCGAGGAGCGCTCACTTGCATGGACATTTCGGCTCACGGCCCTTTGGTGATCTCCCGAATCGGCTAGGTCTGGGCCACGCTTCATCCAGTCCGAGGCCCTCTGGTTCCAACACATGGCACGGCTTCCTGACGTGCAAAGAAATCGGGCTCAGACCCCGCGGACCTACCTGCCGCGCTCGAGCTCGGCCAGCGCCTCGGCCGGGGTAGAGAAGCGGAAGCGCGAGGCGGCCGGGTGGGCGAGCAGCGCATCCACTCTCGGACCGACCGCCTGGGAGATGTCCTGGCGCGTGCGGATGGCGAAGGCGAGGTAGGGACGCCGCTGGGCGGCGAGGGCTCGGTCGAGCATCCGGTCGAACGTGTTCGGTGCCGGCCAAGGCAGCCACATATACAAGGGCGTGGTCTGCCGGCGGCCACGGAAGCCGTTCTCCCTCAGCCGCCGCAGGTATTGGCGCGGGTGGAAGCCGAGCCGCAAGTACCCTGAGGTCAGGGGGATGAGGCGAATAGTCCGCGCATCGCGCCGCCCGGGGCGGCGAAAGTCCGAGGGCGATGGCGTATACGGGACGCGCGGCACCCGGCGGTAGTCCGGGAGCGGTCCCGACGCGTGCTCGCCGGGCATGGGCGTGGGATACGGCGGGGTGCCGGGCTCCACCGTGAAGTCGAAGCGCACGCCGAGCTCCTCGGCCAGATTTAACGTCGCGGTGTTCATCCACCGGTCTCCGAACCGCAGAGACAGGCAGGGGCGCCCCAGTGCTTTGGCGAAAGCCTCGAGCGACATCCGGAGGCAGTGATCGACCCACGCTTGGTTGGCGAAGTCGTGCAGCCACGTCCGCTCGTCCTCGAGCCACCGGTACGGATGCGGATGCAGCCCGATCTCGTCACCTGCGCGCTGGATCTCCTCCATGTGGGCCGGGTAGTGATCCACGATCCACGTGGCGCTGCCGTACGGCTCGGTGATCTGGGGGTCCATGCGGAGAAACCAGGAGTAGTGCACGGGCGCCTTGGTCACCGCCTCGATCCGCGGGCGGAGATCCCGCAGGTAGCGCTGGGTGGCCTCATATCCGACCCAGGGCTCCGGGGCATCCCGGTTCACGAGCCGGGGGTCCGGCTCCACGTCCACGCAGAAGATCACGGGGATCGTCATCGCAGGGATCGTATGCCTCGGCCTTCTGGAATCTTCACCACGTTAGATTCCACCCCAACCATTCAAGGAATGAAGCGTCTCATAAGAGAACCGATGCGTCAACCTCAAGGAGAACAGGATACGAGGAGGGAGACGAGCCACCAAGGCAGGAGGGAGACCAGCCAATAGACCGCCGCCTTGAAATTCGGGGCTGTGCCGAGGGACAGGCGAGCCCAGGCGCGGGCCATGATCAGGTCAGGCCCCCCGAAGTGAAAGGCGCCCCACGCTCTCTTCAGACAGTCGGCGGCGAAACGCTGGCGTTCTCGAACAGGGTCGAATGCAGCGTCCCGTAAGTCGGCGAGACTGTTTGAGCGCCCGGACGGGACGGCCCGAAATACGAATTGATAGGTGCTGGCCTCCGCATCTTGCAGAAGGCGTCGAACCGTGGATGCAGTAATCTCCGCCGGGCTAAGCAGGATCTCCGTGTCAAAAAACCCTGTGCGCGTTCGATGCAAGTCCCGGATCTCTAAGCCATTGCGATTGAACAGTTCCTGGATCGAATCGAGTGTGAAGAATCTCAGGTGGCTGGCGTCGACCAGCCCCTCCTTGACGTACGTGAACCGTCCCTCCAGCAGACTCAGGCGGACGCTGCCGTGCGCCACGTTCGGCAATGAGACGACAAAGTGACCGCTCGAGCTAAGACGGCGTTTGAGCTTCTGAAGAACGGCCGCGGGGTTCGTCAAGTGCTCGAGCACGTCACCACAGAGGACCACGTCGAACTTTTCGCGGACCTCCGCGTCCAGGTCCAGTTCCTCGATGTTCCCGACGACCATCCGTCGACAGAGCGGCCTCGCCATGCTCGCCAGCGCGGCGTCTAGCTCGATCGCGGTCACTTCGCAGCCTTGCCGCTTGAGCGCCTGCGTCATATGCCCTGCGGCGCAACCCACCTCAAGCACCTGGCTGCCGTGTGGAATCAGCACCAACTCTGCCCGAAGTGTCTCGTTCTCGTCAGCAATCGACCAGTATCTGGGTCTCCACTGGAAGGTGGTCGTGAAGAGGGGTGCCCTATCGCGGTGTTTCCAGATGTATGTTCGCTTCGCCTCGAGGTAACTGCGCCGCGTTCTATCCTCGCTCCCGCTCACCGGGCGATGCTGACAGTTCATCTGGAAGGTCTTGACGCGAAAGCCGGCGCGCGTGGCGCTCACACAGTAATCGTGAGCATACAGGTCGTAGACAAACCGCTCGTCGAAGTCCGTCACGGAGTAGACCGCCCGCGGGACGATCAGGCACTGCTCGTCGAGCGCCACCAGGTCGACACCATCCGCTGGCAGGTTGATGCATGTTCCGTCGGTTTGCTTGATGCGGCCGACAAACCGTCCGGCTCTGTCGACGCCCAGGGGACCGTAACAGGCGTCCTGAGGCAGGTGGGTGATTCGGTCGATCCAGTCATCGTCAAAGACCACGAAATCCTGATGACAGAAGACGAGCCAGTCTGCGGCAGCGCCAGCCTTGTGCTCGTTGAAGATCGCGGGGAGGCTCTGCCCCCTGGCAGTATTATCGATCAGCTTCACAACTGCACCCTCAAGCCCCGCCGACCTCAGGAAGACGTTCTCCACGGTGTCTGGCTCGTTGTACACGACGATGACCTCGACTCGGGGAGCCATGACCTTTTCCTCCTTCCTCTCTAGACTGCATCCTACCCCCGGCGGAGAGCCGGGCATGCCAAATATTTACTTAGGACTGGGGCCCAAGGAGATGCTCGAGACGGACCGGACCGGTCAATTCCACAGCACTACTGCTGGAAGGGGCGTGACGGCAACGCCCCCATGATCCGTGCGCCAACAGGCAAGTGCTCATGGACTCCGGGCCGGCTGCCAGCCCTGGGTCAGGGGCGAACGGTCAAGGCGAACCGTAGGTTACCGCACCCGACCTCGCAATCCCATTTCTGCTGACGTCACACACGTGCAACAGAAGAAGCTTTACCGACGTCGCAGAGCAAGGTTACTCTAACGCCATGCGCGACATGAAGCCGTCAAGGCTCCTTAGCGAGGAAGTCCGGGCCCATGGTGGCGCCGCGTCGAGCTCGTCCAGGGAATCGGTACTGACCTCAGTTCCCTCCCGAACGAAATGATCGACGTCGTGTTTGCGAGCAACTTCTTCGAGCATCTCCTTACAAAGCGGGGCCTCTTGCGGACACTCGCCGAGGTGCGCCGGGTGCTGCGGCCGGGAGGCCGCCTGCTCATTCTTCAGCCAAACATCCGCGACGCGGGTGGAGCGTACTGGGACTTTTTCGACCACCACCTCCCCTTGACCGAGCGGTCCCTCGTCGAGGCGCTCGAGCTCGCGGGCCTGAAGCCCATCGAAGTTCGGCGACGGTTTCTCTCCTTCACATCGAAGAGTGACCCCCCCTCAGCACCCGTGCTTCGTCTGGCTCTATCTCAAGATCCCGATCACCCAACGAATCTTGGGCCAACAATCCTCGATCATCGCCGTGCAGCTCTAGGCGGCGACTGATTCGCGGACCTTGGCGCGCCTTCGCCCCGTGCAGTCGTTTGCCCTGCTGATGGCGTTGTCGATTGTTGCCGCCGTCTCGATGGGCCGCGGCTTCCGTATCATGGTGACGACGCCCGGCCTCGATCCGTCATGGGTATACGGCTTTAACTACGCATCGGCCCATGGCTTGCGCTGGGGTCGTGATTTCATCTCGACGTACGGTCCCTACGGCTATGCGCTGCTGACGATGGACGTGGGAGACCTGGTGATGCGGAAGATCGCCTTCACCCTCGCGCTGGCGACCGGCACTGCGATCGCCGCCACCGTGTATCTGTGGTCGGTGCCTGGTCTACGACCGGGAGTGCGACTCACCCTCCTGGTATTCCTCATCTATGTCTGCACCGTCCAGTCGGAGGAGTACCAGTGGCTTGTGTTGCTCCTCCTCGTGCTTCTTGTCGGTGTCCACGGTGATGGCTGGAAGAGCCTTATCCCCTATGCTGTTGCCGCGCTGCTGGCCGGGTTCTATGTCCTCATGAAGTTCAGCCTGGGCGGCGGTGCGCTCCTGGCCGTGGCAGTCAGCTGTGTTATAACCCGCCGACCGTTGTTGATCGCCTGTCGATCGTTTGTGACCCTGTGCGCTGCCACGGTAGGCCTTCTGATCGGCTGGCTTGCGTATCGGAATGGCTTTCACGACGTCCGAGGCTTTCTGACCACTGGGTGGGAGGTGAGCCAGGGCTATTCCTCCGCCATGAGCTGGGCCTTGGATCGCTGGTGGATTGGGGCGGCGAGCTTCCTGATCTGGCTCCTGCTGTTCATCCTTTGGGCTCTGTTTCAGCGAGGTCCGCGGACACTGCTCTCACTAGCAGTCCTGGCGCTCCCGCTCTTCGTCGCCTGGAAACACTCGATGGTTCGCCAGCATACTCACGTCACCGTTCTGATTACCTTTGGGATCTTTGTCATGTTCATCCTCCTTGTGGATGCGCTGAGTTTGGGGCGGTGGCGGAGCGCCCTCCCCATTGTCGGCATCCTGCTCATCCCGCTTGTTATCCCTTGGTACAGCCTGCCAACAGGATGGCGGGAGTGGTATCGGGCGCGGGAGAAAGGCCCTTGTACGGCCCGCCCTTGGACGGACTCACTCGAGGAGAAGCTCTCCGTCCCATTCAGGTTCTGTGGATTGCGGGATCTGGCCGAGCTGCGACATCTCGCAGCCTACCGCGACGGCCTAGCACGGCAATCGAAGGCCGCGCTGCGGGAGGAGGCGCTGCCCGAGTCCATGCGCTCGATCGTCGGCAGCGCATCGGTCGATGTGTACCCGTGGGAAGTTAGCTACGTGCCCGCCAACGGGCTCTCTTGGTCCAACCGGCCATTGCCAGCATCTTTCAGTACATACACGCCCATCCTGGATGGCCTTAACGCGGCATTCTTCGATTCGAACCGGAGACCGCAGTACCTGCTCTGGCATACCCATCGCCCAGGATACGATCTCGGCCGACCACGGGGCAATGCACCGGTGCAGAGCATTGATGGACGCCATGTCTTCTGGGACGAGCCGAAGACGCTTCGAGCAATTCTCGACTCTTACGACCTGATCAAGGCGGAGCCGGGCATCATCCTATTGGGCGCTCGAGCCCGCCCGCGCTTCACGCCCGCTCAACTGCTTGGAACCCTGACAGTGCGGTGGAATACCTGGACCCAGGTGCCGCAAGTAGGCGGGGTACTACTGGCGAACGCGTCGATCGAACGGTCGGCGACCATGCGTGCGATTCGGAGCGCCTTCCGCGAGCCCGCCATCTTTCTGTCGCTGCGCTTCAGTTCGCGAGAGGAGGCGACGTTCCGGATCGTCCCCGATAACGCGGCGGAAGGACTGTGGCTGAGCCCATTCCCCGAAACAGTCGACGACCTGGACACGCTACTTCGACACGGGGGTGCGCGGCAAGTGGTTGCTGTGCGGTTTAGCACCGGGCGACTCGGGAGATTCTACCAGCCCATCGTGGTGTCCTGGTTTCAACTGACGCCGATGGGTGGGAGATGGGCCGGAGTGCAGTAGGTGAGGCAATCCCCGCCGAACCCTACTGATCGGGCAAACCTAATCTCCTTCGATGGCGGGATTGCGGAGCCCGTGATGTACCAGCGGCCCGACCGGTACCGGCTGATTCAGGCCGACCTGAGCCGTCGCTCGCGGATCGCTCGCGGGGGAGGCTACTCCTACGCAGCGGCCAGCTTCGGGGCAGGCAGCGTGGTGCAAGACCTAGGCCGGTTCAATCGACTGCTCCGGTTCGATCCGACGGCCCGGATAATCGAGGTCGAAGCCGCCGTGACCCTGGCTGATCTTCTCGCCGTCACTTCCCGAGCGGGTCTGTGTCTCCCCGTGCAACCCGGCTACCCAGCCATAACAATAGGTGGTTGCATCGCGGCCAATGTTCATGGCAAGAATCCTTCCCGAGAGGGTACTTTCGTGGGCTCGCTGGTCGACTTGACGCTCTTCCATCCAGATCACGGAGTCATCCGTGTCACTCGCGAGAACCCTCCAGGGCTCTTCGATCTCACCTGCGGCGGGTACGGCCTCACGGGCGTGATTCTCGCGGCCACCCTCCGGCTCGAGCCCCTCGCGGGCGATAGGGTCTCGATCCGCAGGGTCCGCGTGGGCGATCCACTCGAGGCAATCGCCCTGGCCCGAGACCTCGCCGGTGACAGCCTGTTCGCTTACACGTGGCACGATGCAGCTCCGCGAGGCCGGAGCTTTGGTCGTGGATTCGCCTACCACGGGCTCCTGAAATCGGGGCCCATCGATCCCGACACCCTCGTTCCCCGCTACCGCGTTCTCACCCCGACAGCGCGTGCCCGGTTGCCGTTCTCCCTGTGGCAGTCCCTCACGGTACAGGCCTTCACCTCCGCATTCTGGCACGTCGAAGCATCTCGACCGGAAGTGACCGAGACCACCCTGTTCGACGCCATATTTCCCTTTGCCCGGCGTTCCGCCTATTTCCGCCTTTTCGGACGGCCCGGGCTCGCCGAGTACCAGGCATTGGTCCCGCATGAAGGCACCGAGACCTTCCTGCGCGAGCTGCGGCGGCTCATCCTCTCGACCCGTGCGCCGTCAGTCATGCTCTCACTGAAAGCCTTCAAGGGCGTCCAGCGCCTGCTGCACTTCGACGGCGACGGAACCTGCGTCACGCTCGATCTCCAGCGGTCGGCCGCGACACTTGACCTCCTTCGCCAGCTCGACGATCTCACAACTGCAGTCGGTGGGATTCCCAACATCATCAAGGACTCGCGGCTGCCCAAGCCGGTCGTGCAGGCATGCTACCCGGAATACGAGCGCTTTCGCCAGGAGCTCAAGGCATTTGACGCTCAGCGCGTCTTCAAGTCGGAACTTTCTGAGCGCCTGGAATTATGATCTATGTTATCGTCGGTGCCTCCGCCGGTGTCGGGCGGGCCCTTGCCGCCTGCTTCGCGTCAGCGGGGCACGACCTGATTCTGGTTTCCTCCGACGAACGTGATCTGCGCGCGATGACAGCCGACCTGATGATCAGGTATGGTGTGAGGGCAAGCTCCGTAGCAGCCGACGTGAGCGACGGCGGCGACTCCTACCTTGACCGGATCGCCAGTGCAGCGAACGAGCTGGGTGGCATGGATGGGTTGCTCTTCCCGCTTGGCGCGGTCGCCGCGACAGACGACTGCTCCTTTGATCCCGATAGGGTGACGTGGCTCACCCGAGTCAACTACGAGTCGATC
>Ga0070706_100006300_pt1 | contig 11210 bp, 10 predicted proteins | sample KBSK5501metaG_FD_65476 | JGI IMG/M metagenome (GOLD analysis project Ga0070706, IMG submission 65476) | Corn, switchgrass and miscanthus rhizosphere microbial communities from Kellogg Biological Station, Michigan, USA - KBS K5-50-1 metaG | ecosystem: Host-associated > Plants > Roots >...
CTCACCCGTTCGGGCTGAGGTATCGAAGCCCCGCCATGAGCGCTTCGATACCTCAGCGCAAACGGAGGAGCGGACCAGCGCTTCGATACCTCAGCGCGAACGGAGCGGACCAGCGCTTCGATACCTCAGCGCGAACGGAGGAGCGGACCAGCGCTGCGATGCCTCAGCGCGAACGGATGAGCGGACCAGCGCTGCGATGCCTCAGCGTGAACGGAGGAGATCTCAGCCGCCGTGCTTGTCTGCTTCAGAGGTGAACGAGTCCGCATAGAACTCGTCATCCGGCAGCCCGCATTTCACGACGAAGTCGTGCTGCGCCGATTCGACCATGATGGGCGCGCCGCAGGCATACACCTGCCAGTCCATCAGGTTCGGATGGTCGTGCATCACCGCGTGGTGGACGAGGCCGGTGCGGCCGGTCCATGCGTCGTCGGGCTTGGCTTCCGACAGCACCGGGATGTACTTCAGGTGCGGCAGCGTGCGCGCCGCGTCCTCGGCCCAGTCGTTGAGGTACAGGTCGGCCTTGCTCCGGCAGCCCCAGTACAGCTCGGCCTTGCGCTGGCTGCCGATGTGCAGCAGCTGCTCGATGATCGCCTTGATCGGCGCGAAGCCGGTGCCCGAGGCGAGCAGGATCATCGGCTTGTCGGTGTCCTCGCGCAGGAAGAAGCTGCCGAACGGCCCTTCCATGCGCAGGATCTCCTTCTCCTTCATCGCGCCGAACACGTGGTCGGTGAACTTGCCGCCGGGCAGGTGGCGGATGTGCAGCTCGATGCCGGGCTTGTCGGCCTGCGTGTGCGGCGCGTTGGCCATCGAGTAGCTGCGCCGCGCGCCGTCGCGCAGGATGAACTCGACGTACTGGCCGGCGCGGTATTTGAGCTGATCGTTGGCCGGCAGCTGCAACTGCAGCACCGCGACGTCGGGCGCAGGCCGCGTGATCGTCGTGACGCGCGTGGGCATCTTGCGGATCGGGTTCTCGCCGGCGCCGGGCACGGTGCGCGCTTCGATGACGACATCGGTCTGCGGCGTGGCCTGGCAGGTCAGCGTCCAGCCGGCCGCTTCTTCCTCGGCGCTCAGTGCCTTCGATTGATGCGCGCCGTGGATCACGCGGCCCTCGAGGAGCCGGCTCTTGCACGAGCCGCAGGCGCCGTCGCGGCAGCCGTAGGGCAGGCCGACGCCCTGGCGGATCGCCGCGGCGAGGATGGGCTCGTCGCGCTCGACCATGAAGACGCGGCCGCTGGGTTGAACGGTGACTTGGAAGGGCATGGTGGAAGTGGTCGTCCCGAGCGGGCAGACGCGGCCCGTTCAGGCGTGTGGAACGGAATGCGGAACGAATAGACTCAACCGCAATTTTGCCTGCATCGCCTAAACCCCTCGCCGCATGCCTGCTGCACGCCCTTCTCGCTTCAAGCGGCCGACGCTTTTGATCGTCGGCTGCGGCGACATCGGCCTGCGGGTCGCGCGGCTGGTGCGCGGGCGTTGGCGGGTGCTGGCGCTGACGTCGAGCCCGGCGCGTTGCGGCGAGCTGCGCGAGGCCGGCATCGTGCCGCTGCAGGGCAACCTGGATCAGCCGGCGACGCTCGCGCGCCTCGGCGGTCTTGCCGACCACGTGCTGCACCTTGCACCGCCGCCCACGCATGGCGCGGCCGACACGCGCACCGCGAATCTGTTGCGCGCGCTCGCGCGCAAGGGCCGGGTCGGGAGGCTCGTCTATGCGAGTACCAGCGGCGTCTACGGCGACTGCGCCGGCGAGCGTTTCGACGAGACGCGCGCCGTCGCGCCGGCGACCGACCGCGCGCGCCGCCGCGTCGACGCCGAGGCGCGCGTGCGCCACCACGGCCGCGCGTTGGGCGTGCGCGCGAGCGTGCTGCGCGTGCCGGGCATCTACGCGCTCGACCGCGAGGGCGGCGACCCGCGCGAGCGCGTCGCGCGCGGCACGCCGGTGCTCGCGCACGGCGACGATGTCTACACGAACCACATCCACGCCGACGACCTGGCGCGTGCCTGCATCGCGGCGTTGTTGCGCGGCGCGCCGCAGCGCATCTATCACGCGTGCGACGATACCGAGATGAAGATGGGCGACTACTTCGACTTCGTCGCCGACCGTGCCGGCCTGCCGCGGCCGCCGCGCATCGCGCGGGCCGATGCGGCGGCGCAGCTGTCGGCGGCGCAGCTCAGTTTCCTGGGCGAATCGCGCCGGCTGATCAACACACGGCTCGAGCGCGAGCTGCGTGTGCGGCTGCGCTACCCGACCGTGTGCGATGGCTTGTCCTTGTCTTGATGAAGTGGGTCGCGATGGAAGTTCCCCGCATGAAAACACTGCTCGTCACCGCGCCGATGCCGGCAGGCTACTTCGAAGGCGCGATCCGCGCGATCGATCCGCAGATCGACCTGATCGAACACCGTGACGACCTGGGCGACAGCGAGCTCGCGCAAGTCGATGCGGTGCTGGCCTGGCGCCTGCCCGCGGGGCTCGCGGGTCGCATGCCCAAGCTCAAATGGGTCTGCGCGGTGTCGGCCGGCGTCGAGAAGCTGCTCGTGCCCGACCTCGCGCCGCACGTGAAGGTCTCGCGCATCGTCGACGCCGAGCAGGCCGAAGGGATCGCGCAGTTCGTCGTGCTGATGGCGCTGCGCCACGCGCGCGGGCTCGCCGCTTACGAGATGCAGCAGCGCGACCGGCAGTGGAAACGCCAGCCCGTCGCCGTGGTGCGCAGCCGCGTCGCAGTGCTCGGGATGGGCGCGATGGGTAGCGTCGTCGCAAAGCTGCTCGCGCAGGTCGGCTTCGCGGTGACCGGGTGGAGCCGGCGCAGCGAGCAGCCGCTAGACGCGGTGCTCGCGGCGAACGAGATCGTCGTCTGCGCGCTGCCGCTGACGCGCGACACCGACGGCATTCTCGATGCCCGCGCGTTCGCGCAGATGCGCGAGGGCGGCTACCTGATCAACATCGCGCGCGGCGCGCACGTGGTCGAAGGGGACTTGATCGACGCGGTGAAGCGCGGCCATCTGGCCGGCGCCGCGCTCGACGTGCAGCGCCACGAGCCGATGGCCGCCGACGATCCGCTGTGGAGTGTGCCCGGCATCACGATCACGCCGCACATCGCGGCGCAGTCGTCGCCGCAGACGATCGCAGCGCAGTTCATCGCCGGGCTGCGCTGCCTCGAGCGCGGCGAGGCGCCGCCGCAGCTCGTCGATCGCGAACGCGGTTATTGATCCGAACGAGAGCCTGCTGACGCCGGCCTCAGCCGCGCCCGAACGGCGGCCGGCCGCGCCAGTACTGGATCATCAGGAACCCACCCAGCATGCCGCCCAGGTGCGCGAAGTGCGCCACGCCCTGCTGCGTGCCGGTGACGCCGAGGAACAGCTCGATCGCACCGTAGATCGCGACGAACACCTTGGCCTTCATCGGGATCGGCGGGATCAGCAGCATGATCTGGCGGTTCGGAAACAGCATGCCGAATGCCAGCAGCAAGCCGAACAGCCCGCCCGATGCGCCTATCGTCGGGTAGACGGTGCCGGTCAGCATCGCGGTCAGCAGCTGCGCGAGCGCGGCCGCGAGCACGCTGGCCGTGTAGAACTGCAAGTAGCGCTTCGGGCCCCAGACGCGCTCGATCTCGGAGCCGAACATCCACAGGCCCATCATGTTGAAGAACAGGTGGAAGACGCTGCCGTGCAGGAACGCATAGGTCACCACCTGCCACGGCAGGAAGCCGTGCCCGATCGGCCACAGCGACAGCACGCCGGTGAACCAGGGTCCGAGGAAATAGGCGATGCAGAACGCTGCGACGTTGATCAGCAGCAAGGCCTGGGTGACGGGAGCGAGCGGCGGCATGCGCGGGCTTTCGTGGCGAGGGCGAAACCACGAAGTCTAAGCGGCACGCCCCCTGTGGCAGAATTCCGCCCTCCATCCCCCGGGCCTCGGTGGCGAAATTGGTAGACGCGCGGGACTCAAAATCCCGTTCCGCAAGGAGTGTCGGTTCGATTCCGACCCGAGGCACCACCTCTTCGCCGATCGGCCTGCCTCAACCTTGCTCGAGCGCTTGTCGGCTCGCTTTGCGAAAATTGCGGGCCAAGGAGCGTTCATGAGCGAATCGCCATCACCGCGGACTTCCCCGCGCTATCTCACGGTCGAAGACGCGATCGGCAATACGCCGCTCGTGCGCTTGGTGCGCCTGCCCGGCGCCGAGAACGAACGCCGCGGCAACGTGATCCTCGGCAAGCTCGAGGGCAACAACCCGGCCGGCTCGGTGAAGGACCGTCCGGCGATCAGCATGATCCGGCGGGCCGAGGAGCGCGGCGACATCAAGCCCGGCGACACGCTGATCGAAGCGACCTCCGGCAACACCGGCATCGCGCTCGCGATGGCCGCGGCGATCCGCGGCTACCGCATGCTGCTGATCATGCCGGAGGATCTGTCGGTCGAACGTGCGCAGTCGATGAAGGCGTTCGGTGCCGAGCTGATCCTGACGCCGCGCTCGGGCGGCATGGAGTACGCGCGCGATCTCGCCGAGCAGATGCAGCGCGACGGCAAGGGCCGCGTGCTCGATCAGTTCGCGAACGCCGACAACCCGCGCGTGCATTACGAGACCACCGGCCCGGAGATCTGGCGCGACACCGACGGGCGCGTCACGCACTTCGTCAGCGCGATGGGCACGACCGGCACGATCACCGGCGTCTCGCGCTTCCTGAAGGAGAAGAGCAAGGCAGTCCGCGTGATCGGCGCGCAGCCGAGCGAAGGCTCGCGCATCCCGGGCATCCGCAAGTGGCCCGAGGCGTACCTGCCGAAGATCTACGATCCGACCTGGATCGACGAGATGATCTACGTCAGCCAGTCGGACGCCGAGGACATGGCGCGGCGCCTCGCGCGCGAGGAGGGCCTCTTCGGCGGGATTTCGTCGGCCGGTGCGCTGTGGGTTGCGCTCGAGGTCGCCAAGCGCGTCCAGAACGCGACGATCGTGTTCGTCGTCTGCGACCGCGGCGACCGGTATCTGTCGACCGGCGTGTTCCCCGCCTGAGCCGGGCTCCGAAGACGACCATGGCGGCCTCCCATCAATTCAACTTCTGCCCGAACTGCGCGACGCCGCTGCAACTGCTCGCCCAGATGGAAGACGGCGGCGAGAAGGCGCGGCTGCGCTGCCCGGCCTGCGCCTGGACGCACTGGAACAACCCGACGCCGGTGCTCGCCGCGATCGTCGAGTGTGCGGATCGTGACGGCATGGTGCTGCTCGCGCGCAATGCGGCGTGGACGCACCGCATGTTCGCGCTGATCACCGGCTTCATGGAGGCCGGCGAGACGCCCGAGGAAGGCATCGCGCGCGAGGTGGCCGAGGAGACGAACCTCGTCGTCGACGAATTGAACCTGGTCGGCGTCTACGACTTCCAGCGCATGAACCAGCTGATCGTCGCGTACCACGCGGTCGCGCACGGCGAGATCGTGCTGTCGCCGGAGCTGGCCGAGTACAAGCTGTTCGCGCCGCAGGACATCAGATGCTGGCGCGCCGGCACCGGTTATGCGCTGGCCAAGTGGCTGAGCGATCGCGGCCACGTGCCGCAGTGGGTGGAGTTGCCGCCGCGGCCGCCGCCGCAAGCCGCGACCTAGAATCGCCTCGATGGAGGATTCGCTGCCATGCATGCCCAGAAAGAACTCGACACCCGCGGCCTGAACTGCCCGCTGCCGATCCTCAAGGCCAAGAAGGCGCTGGCCGAGATGCGCAGCGGCGAGATCCTGAAAGTGGTGTCGACCGACCCCGGCTCGATGCGTGACTTCCAGGCTTTCGCGCGCCAGACCGGCAACGATCTCGTCGAGCAGGAAACCAGCGACAACGAGTTCATTCACTTCGTGCGCCGTCGTTAGTGCGATGCGGGCTCGATGCCCGCATCGCGAGCGCCTCAGATCTCCACTGACTTCAAATACTCGCGGAATCCCGGGCCGAGCTGCGGGTGCTGCAGCGCGAGCTCGACGTTGGCCTGCAGGAAGCCTTCCTTGCTGCCGCAGTCGTAGCGCTTGCCCTCGTAGCTGTAGGCAAACACCTTCTCGCGCCGCAGCAGGCCGGCAATGCCGTCGGTGAGCTGGATCTCGCCGCCGACGCCGCGCTGCTGGTTCGCGATCTCGTGGAAGACGCCCGGCGTCAGGATGTAGCGGCCGGCCACGCCGAGCAGCGACGGCGCATCGGCCGGCGCCGGCTTCTCGACGATGCGGCTCACATCCATCAGGCGGTCGTTCACCGTGGTGCCGGCGACGATGCCGTAGCGCCGCGTGTGCTCGGGCGGCACCTCCTGCACCGCGATGATCGAGGCGCGCCAGTCGGCGTATTGCTCGACCATCTGCTTCAGTATGGGCGTCTCACCGACCATCAGGTCGTCGGCCAGCAGCACCGCGAACGGGTTGTTGCCGATCAGCCGCTGCGCGCACAGCACCGCGTGGCCGAGGCCGAGCGCCTGGGCCTGGCGCACGTAGATGCACTCCATGTCGTCGGGCTTGACCGTCCGTACCACATCGAGCAATTCCTGCTTACCCGCCTGTTCGAGGGCTACCTCGAGCTCGAACGTCATGTCAAAGTGGTCTTCGATAGGCCGCTTGTGCCGGCCGGTCACAAAAATCATTTCGCGGACCCCCGCCGCGTAAGCCTCTTCGACGGCGTACTGGATCAGGGGTTTGTCGACCACCGGGAGCATCTCTTTGGGCTGGGCCTTGGTCGCGGGCAGAAAACGGGTGCCCAGGCCGGCCACGGGAAAAATCGCCTTTGTGACTAACATCTTCTTACAATCGTTGAGGGTGACGGTCCATTCTGGCATGGCCCACTTCAATCGCGCGTCGGACAACGCCCCATAAAAGAAACCAGAACCCTCAAGCGAATGGATCTGTTGATCATCGAGCCGCTCGAGGCGGAAGTGATGGAGTGGTTGAGCGCACGCTACCAGGTGCGCTACGCGCCGGAGCTCGCGTTCGATCCCCGCACCTTCCGGCAGGCGCTGTACAACGTGCGCTCGATGATCGTGCCGCCGGCGGTCACGATCGATTCGCAGGCCTTGCATTACGCGCCGGTGCTGCGTGCCGTGGGCCGGGTCAGCGCCGGTGCCGAAAACATCGACCTGGAAGCGTGCGCGCGTGCGCGGGTCGAGGTCGTGCGCAGCCTGACGGCCACGGCCGAGGCCGAGGCGGAGTTCATGATCGGCGCGTTGCTCTCGCTGCTGCGCCGCGTGCCGGTGGTCGGCTCCGACGGCATGCTGGTCGGCCGCGAGCTCGGCGGCGCGACGGTCGGGCTGATCGGCATGGCACCGGCTGCACGCTCGATGGCGCAGATGCTCTCCGGGTTCCGCTCGAACGTCGTCGGCTACGACCCGTCGATGCACGCGAGCGACAGTGTCTGGGACCGCTGGAAGGTCAAGCCGCTGGGCCTGCGCGAGCTGCTCGAGCAGTCGGACGCGGTCTGCGTGCAGCTCAACTACTTCAGCCGCTACCACGGGCTGCTCGGCGAACGCTTCCTGCCGTTCTGCAAGCCAAACCAGGTGATTGTCAGCATCGGCCACTCCGGCCTGTTCGACGAGGCGGCGCTGGCTCGCGCGCTCGACAACGGCCGCGTTGCCGCCGCCTGGCTCGACAGCCTCGAGCCCGGCGCGCTCGACGAAGGGCGCCCGCTCTACGGCGCCGACAACCTGCAGATCACGCCGCGGGTCGCGAGCACGACGCGCGAGTCGCGCCTGCGCAGCTCCTGGGCCGTGGTCAAGCGCATCGACGAGCTGCTCAGCGGCGCGCCGTCGGGCGCGGGCGGCGCGTTCAAGTCGACGGCACCAGTCGTGCCGACTGATCTTGCAGCCGCGCCAGAGTCGCAGTGAACTCGGCGACGCGCTGCTTCTCCTGAGCCACCACCTCGGCCGGCGCCCGCGCGACGAAACCTTGGTTGCCGAGCTTTGCGGTCGCCTTCGCGATTTCGCCCTGCAGCCGGGCGATCTCCTTGCCGAGGCGCTCGGTCTCGGCGGCGACGTCGATCTCGACATGCAGCGCAAGGCGCGTGCGGCCGTGCACCACCACAGGCGCGGCGCGGGTGGCCTGCGCGAACGCGGCGTCGTCGCCGAACACACGGACGTCCGACAGCTTGGCCAGCGCCTTCAGCAGCGGCGCCGCTGAATCGACGAACGCCGCATCGCCGATCGCATACAGCGGCACGCGCTTGTCGGGTGACAGGGCCATTTCGCTGCGCAGCCGGCGGCAGGCGCCGGCCATGCCTTTGAGCTGCGCGACCCAGGCGTCGGCGGTCGCGTCGATGCGATCGAGCTGCGCCTTCGGGTACGCCGCGCTCACGATGCTCGCGCCCTCGGCCTTGCGCCCGGCGACCGGCGCGACGGCTTCCCACAGCTCGGCCGTGATGAACGGCGTGATCGGGTGCAGCAGCCGCAGCACCGTCTCGAGCACGCGGATCAGCGTGCGCCGCGTCGCGCGTTGCGCGGCCTCGTCGCCCGCTTCCTTCGCGACCGCGAGCTGCACTTTCGCGATCTCGATGTACCAGTCGCAGTACTCGTCCCAGACGAACGTGTAGATCGCGTTGGCGACGTTGTCGAGCCGGTAATCGGCGAAACCCTGCTCGACCGCGGCTTCGACGCGCTGCAGCTCGCCGGTGATCCACTTGTCGGCCGGGCTGAAACGCATGTAGCCATGGAACGGCCCGCCAGGCTCGCACTCGGCCTTCGTGTGCTCCTTCAGCCCGCAGTCCTGACCTTCGCAGTTCATCAACACGAATTTGGTCGCGTTCCAGAGCTTGTTGCAGAAATTGCGGTAGCCCTCGCAGCGCTTGGTGTCGAAGTTGATGTTGCGGCCGAGGCTCGCATAGCTCGCCATCGTGAAGCGCAGCGCGTCGGCTCCGTAGGCCGGCATGCCTTGCGGGAATTCCTTCTTCACGCGCGCAGCGACCTTGGGCGCGGTCTCGGGCTTGCGCAGCCCGACGGTGGATTTGTGGACCAGCGTCGCGAGGTCCACACCCTGGATCAGGTCCACCGGGTCGATCACGTTGCCCTCGGACTTGCTCATCTTCTTGCCTTCGCTGTCGCGCACCATGCCGTGGATGTACACGGTGCGAAACGGCACGCGGCCGGTGAAGTGGGTCGTCAGCATGATCATGCGCGCGACCCAGAAGAAGATGATCTCGTAGCCGGTCACGAGCACGCTGGAGGGCAGGAACAGCTCGAGCTCCTTCGTGTCGCGCGGCCAGCCCAGCGTCGAGAACGGCACCAGGGCCGACGAGTACCAGGTGTCGAGCACGTCCTCCTCGCGGCGCAGCTCGCCCGTGTAGCCGGCCGCCGAGGCCTTTGCGCGCGCCTCGTCGTCGTTGCGGGCGACGAAGATCTCGCCGCCGCTGCCGTACCACGCCGGGATCCGGTGCCCCCACCAGAGCTGGCGCGACAGCGTCCAGTCCTGGATGTTCTTCATCCACTGGTCGTAGGTGTTGACCCAGTTCTCTGGCACGAACTTGACCTCGCCCGACGCGACCGCGTCGATCGCCTTCTGGGCGATGCTCTTGCCGTCCGGCCCGGGCTTGGTGACGGCCATGAACCACTGGTCGGTCAGCATCGGCTCGACCACTTCGCCGGTGCGCTCGCACACCGGCACCATGTTCTTGTGCGGCACCGCTTTCTCGAGAAAGCCCTGGGCCTCGAGGTCGCGCAGCACGGCCTTGCGTGCCACGTAGCGGTCCAGGCCGCGGTACGCAAGCGGGCCGTTGTCGTTGATCTTCGCGTCGAGCGTGAAGATCTGGATCATCGGCAGGTCGTGGCGCAGCGCGCAGGCGTAGTCGTTGAAGTCGTGCGCGCCGGTGATCTTCACGCAGCCCGAGCCGAACTCGCGGTCGACGAAGTCGTCGGCAATGATCGGAATCCTGCGATCGCACAGCGGCAGGTCCACGTACTTTCCGACCAGGTGCCTGTAGCGCTCGTCCTCGGGGTGCACGGCCAGCGCGCCGTCGGCCAGCATGGTCTCGGGGCGGGTCGTCGCGATGTGCATGCCGCGCATGGGCTGGCCGTTCGCGTCGGGCTGCGGCCCGTCGCTGAACGGGTACAGGATGTGCCACATGAAGCCGTTGCGTTCCTCGTTGACGACTTCGAGGTCCGACACCGCCGACTTCAGCACCGGGTCCCAGTTGACCAGCCGCTTGCCGCGGTAGATCAGCCCCTGCTCGTAGAGCTGCACGAAGGTGTCGGTGACGACGGTCGAGAGCTTCTCGTCCATCGTGAAGTACTCGTGCGACCAGTCGACGCTCGCGCCCATGCGGCGCATCTGCTGGGTGATGGTCGAGCCGGACTGCTGCTTCCACTCCCAGACCTTGGCGACGAAATCCTGCCGGCCGAGCGCGTGGCGGCTCGTGCCCTGCTGCTCGAGCTGGCGCTCGACGACGATCTGCGTCGCGATGCCGGCGTGGTCGGTGCCCGGCACCCACAGCGCATTGAAGCCGCGCATCCGGTGGTAGCGCGTCAACGAGTCCATGATGGTCTGGTTGAATGCATGCCCCATGTGCAGCGTGCCGGTGACGTTCGGCGGTGGCAGCTGGATGCTGAACGAGGGCTTCGCGCTGTCCAGCGTCGGCGCGTACAGGCCGCTTTGCTCCCACAGCGGCGCCCAGCGGGCCTCGATCGCGGCGGGCTCGAACGATTTGGCAAGTTCTGTCATCGGAAAACGATTCGCGCATCGCCATCGAGGCGACGCGCAAGCAGGCAGACGGGGGACCGGCAATTGTAAGTGGTGCCCCCGTACGGCGCCTTTCGACGCCTCACATCAGCAGATGCTCGCCCGCGTTGTCCCCGCCGAGGATCACGTAGTTGACCCTGCGGATGTCGGCCAGCGTGGTACCGCCCGCGTACGAGATCGAACTCTGCACGTCTTCCTGCATCTCGCGCAGCGTGTCGGCCAGTCTGCCCTTGATCGGCTCGAGGATGCGCTTGCCCTCGACGTGCTTGTACTCGCCCTTGTTGAAGTCCGACGCGCTGCCGTAGTACTCCTTGTACAGCTTGCCGTCGACCTCCACGGTGAGCCCGGGGGACTCTTCATGGCCGGCGAAGAGGGACCCCACCATCACCATCGCCGCGCCGAAGCGCACGCTCTTGGCGATGTCGCCGTGATGGCGGATGCCGCCGTCGGCAATGATCGGCTTCGTCGCCACGCGCGCACACCACTTCAGCGCCGACAGCTGCCAGCCGCCGGTGCCGAAGCCGGTCTTCAGCCGCGTGATGCA
>Ga0070706_100006303_pt1 | contig 11210 bp, 8 predicted proteins | sample KBSK5501metaG_FD_65476 | JGI IMG/M metagenome (GOLD analysis project Ga0070706, IMG submission 65476) | Corn, switchgrass and miscanthus rhizosphere microbial communities from Kellogg Biological Station, Michigan, USA - KBS K5-50-1 metaG | ecosystem: Host-associated > Plants > Roots >...
GGCGGTAGAGCGTGCGTGACCGGCCTGCGTGCGTGACCGGCCTGCGTGCGTGACCGGCGGTAGAGCGGGCGTGACCGGCCTGCGTGCGTGACCGGCCTGCGGGCGTGTGGTGGCAGCGGGCAGCCGCTCAGGTCATGACAGCGCCGCCGGCGACATCCAGGATGACGCCCGTGATCCAGGCCGCGTCATCCGAGATGAGATACAGCGCCGCGCGGGCCACATCCTCGGGCGTGCCGAGACGCCGCAGCGGGTGCCGGCCGGCGAGTTCCTCCTGCTGCGCGGCCGGGATCAGCCGCTTGTTGCGCTCGGTGAGGATGGTCTCGGGAGCGATGCAGTTGACCCGTATGCCATAGGGGCCGGCCTGCGCGGCCAGGTCCTGGGTGAGCATCTGGATGCCCGCCTTCGCGGCGGCGTACGGGACCGGTGAGCCCGGGTGGGGCCGGCGGGCCGCGGCCGACGAGATGGTGACGATGTTCCCGGCCTTCCGCTCCTTCATCCCGGGCAGGAAGCTCTTGATGGTCAGGAACGTGGCAGTGAGGTTGCCGTCCACCGCCGCGCGCCAGTCATCCTCGCTTATCTGCTCGACCGGCCCGGGCCGGACGGGGCTGCCGCCGGCGTTCGCGACGAGCACGTCGACCGGCCCGAGTTCCTGCTCGATCTGGTAGCGCATCGCCTCGATGTCGGCGAACTTAGTGACGTCGGCGGCGAATTGCATCGCGCGCCCGCCGGCGCGCTTGATGTCGGCGGTGACGGCGGACATCGCCGCGGTATCCCGGCCGTGGACGACCACCTTCGCGCCCTCGCGCGCGAAGAGCGTCGCGATTGCCGCACCGATGCCGTGCGAGCTGCCGGTAACCAGCGCCACCGTGTCGTTGAGACTGCTCATGCTCGTCCTCCTACTCGCCTCCGGGGCCCCGCCCGCCTCCCCAATCCCCTTCACTGCGCCCCTCCGGCTCGCTCATGCTCGTCCTCCTTGGGCATCATGGGTTCGGGCGGCAGGCGGGGCGTCCTGGGATCGACGGTATCATTATCGTTCGGTATCTAAGGTTTCGATATCGAACTATTCGAGACCTATGACTTGCTTCGCGCGGAACCGCGTTCGGACAATACTGGTCGCCATGAGCCTTCAGGCCGCACCCGACGAGCCGGCGGGGGTTGTCTTCCCCGCCTCAGCGGACGGGCGCAGGAGCACGTCAGCGCTGGGCGCGGCGGTGGTCGCTGACGCGTTGCGCCAGGTCGACCCGGATGGCGCGTTTGATGCGGAGCAAGAAACGAACTGGCGCACCGGCTACCTGGTGCATTTCCGCCGGCTGGTCGAAGCCGGGCTGACGTCGAAGAAGGCCGCGCTGGCCGTCGCCACCGAGGGGCTGGAGTCGCTGCACCGGCGGATGCGGGTCGTGCCTGCGGGTGGTGCGGAGACCGGGCTCGATACCCTGCTGTCGGCACCTGCGCGGCGCTCCTTGGCCACGATCACGGTGCCGGGCACCGGTTCGGCCGAGAGCGAGCTCGCGCTGCCCTACCACGGTGAGCGGCTCCGTGGCAGCGCGCTGCTGAGCAGGCTGGATGCGTGGGTGGCGGGCGGCATCATCGAGCCGTCATGCGCGGATGCCGTCCGGACGGTCGCGGCGCATCCGGAGTGGCTCCGGCTGGCTGGCCGCACGGTCGTCGTGCTCGGGGCGGGCGCCGAGGTGGGTCCGCTACCCGCGCTGCTGGGCTGGGGCGCCCGGGTAATCGGCGTTGACCTGGCCAGCCCCCCGATCTGGGAGCGCGTACTGGACACGGCGCGCCGCAGCGGCGGGACGCTTCTCGTCCCGGTCGCCCGGGACGCCGATGAGCAGCCGGGCCAGCCGGGGGCAGGCGACGAGGTCACCGCGCGATGCGCCGGCCTCGACCTGACCGCCGATGTTCCCGCGGTCGCCGACTGGCTCGCCACCGTTGATGGCCCGCTACTGCTGGGCAACTACGTCTACGCCGATGGTGCGGCCAATGTGCGCCTCGCCGCCGCCGTCGACGCGCTCACCATGCGCCTGCAGGCCGCGCGCGACGACGTCGCACTCGCGTTCCTCGCCACGCCGACCGACGTGTTCGCCGTCCCGGGCGACGCGGTCGCGCAGTCCGTCCACGCCTACGAGACCCGGCCGCGAGCGGTGAAGATGGCTAGCGGGCCGCTGCGGACGCTGTCCGGCGGGCGGCTGCTCCGCCGCGCCTACCCGCCCGGCGCTGATCCCGGCATCAACGACAGCCTGGTGGCGCAGCAGGGCCCGAACTATGCGCTCGCGAAGCGGCTGCACCGCTGGCGGGCGGCGGTCGCCCGTGACGGAGGTGCGACCGTGTCGATGAACGTCGCGCCGCCCACGCGGACCCGGTCGGTCCTCAAGAACCGGGCGCTGGCGGCGGCGTACTCCGGCGCGCACCGGTTCGGCGTCGAGGTCTTCGAGCCTGCCACCTGCAAGGTGCTCATGGCCGCATTGCTCGTCCACGACCTGCACACCGGCGGAGGCCCGGCGCCCGCGCATCCCTGGCAGTCCGAGGCCCACGCGGCCGCGCATGGCGGGCTGTGGCGCATCGCCTACACCCCGCGCAGCGCGCTCGGCATCGCGGCGCTGCTCGGCTACGCCGCGCCGAAGGCATGACACACCGCCCGTCCCGGGTCTCGGTTCAGCTTCCAGCGAGCTCCTCGGCCGAAGTCCAGCCGGCCTCGGCCGTGCGCCGCAGGAAGCCGGCGAGGAGCTCCAGTTCGCCGTCCTCATACTCCGCGCAGATCCGGTCCATCGCCTCGTTCATCCCCGAGTAGAGGCGGAGCACCACCGCGGTCCGGCCGGGCGCCAACCGGACGACCACACCGCGGCGATCGGCGGGATCGCGCTCGCGGGCGATCCAGCCGCCGCGTTCGAGCCGGTCGAGGATGCCGGTCATGGTGGCGGGGTGAAGCCCGGCGCGCCGCGCCAGCGCGCTCGAGCTGAGCGGGCCGTAGCGGCTGATGAGATCGAGGCAATCCAGGTCGCTGCTCTTGAGGTCGATGTGCCCGCTGACCTGGTGGTTGAGCAGGGAGAGCTGGATGCTCAGGTCCCGTGTTGACTCCCTGACCGCGCGGTTCAGCCGCCTGCGGCGCCGTACCGCATCGGGGTCAGCAGATGATATCGATTTCATATGATATACTTTCCGTATTATATGGACTTCAGAACCTGATGTACCTCAGCCTGCACGGAAGGGTGAACATCATGAAACTCACAGTCTTCGGCGCAACGGGCGCCACCGGGACAAGCCTCGTCACCCAGGCGCTGGCGGCCGGGCATGAGGTCACAGCGGTCGTCCGCGACCCGGCCCGGCTGGCTATCCCGGACTCCCCGCGGCTGCGGATCATCACCGCCGACGTCATGGACCCGGCCTCGATCAGCCCGGCCGTGGCGGGCGCGGACGCCGTGCTGTCCGCGCTGGGTCCACGTGGTAACGGCCCCACCACGGTGAGCCAGGACAGCGTCCGCAGCATCATCCAGGCGATGCAGAAAACCGGTGCGCGCACGCTTCTCACCATCAGTGGCACCGTCGTGACCGACGTAGGCGAGGGACCCCTCATGCGCTTTGTGCTCAAGCCCCTGGTGCGGCGCACCGCCCTCCGCCATGTCTGCGCCGACATGCGCCGCGCCGAGGAGGAGGTCCACAAGAGCAACCTGGACTGGACGATCATCCGCCCGCCCAGGCTGACCGACAAGCCGGCCTCGGGGACCTACCGCACCGCGATCGACCGCAACCTGCCCCGGGCATACACGATCTCCCGTGCCGACGTCGCCGCCTGCATGCTCACGCTGCTCGACGACACGGCCACCGTGCACAGGCACGTATTCGCCGCGAATTGACACCTGCGATCGGATCGCTGCGGGGGACCGCCTTTCGGTGAAGGGCGGTCCCGGCGTCCAGACTTACGAGCATCACGATCTCTTCACCCTCACGCCATGTGCCATTTGGCGGCGGTGAGCTAGCGAGCAGTTTCCCCGGGGGCGACACTGGGTAGTGGCGCCGCCTGTATGTTTTGCCGGGAGCCGGCCGCGGCCCGCCAGGTAGGGGAAGCCATGTCCGACTGGTTCGAGACGCAGATCGTGGGTACCGGCCGTCTGCCGCTGTTCTGCTTCTTCGTGGCGTTCGTGGCTGGATTCGGCTCCATCCGCCTGTCCGCGCGTCTCATCCGCGCGCAGGTCCGCTGGTGGCCGGGCAACGTCATCGCGGGCGCGGTGCACGTTCACCACATGGTCTTCGGCGTGGTGTTCATGGGAATCGGCGGCGTCGCCGAGCTTGCCGCACCGCTGCACTCGCTGGCCTGGCGATCTGGGCCGGCCGCCTTGTTCGGGCTCGGCACCGCGCTGGTGCTCGACGAGTTCGCGCTGATACTCCACCTGCGCGACGTGTACTGGAGCAACGAGGGACGGCTGTCGATCGACGCCGTGTTCGTCGCCGCCGGAGTGACCGCCCTGCTGCTGATCGGGGTCAGCCCGGTCGGGGGGGTGAAGAGCGTGGCCAACTACCAGCGGCTGCCTGAAGACCCGGGCGCGGTCGTCACGCTCACCCTGATCGTGGTGCTGCTGTTCATGCTCGCCGCGATCACGCTGCTGAAAGGCAAGGTCTGGACCGGGCTGTTCGGCGTGTTCCTGCCGCCGCTTTTCATCGCCGGCGCCATCCGGCTGGCCCGGCCCGGATCGCCGTGGGCCCGCTGGCGGTACCGGGAACGGCCCGGGAAGCTCGCCAAGGCCGACCGGCGGGAACAACGCCTCCGCTTGCCGGTGATCCGCACCAAAATCCGCATCCAGGACCTGCTCACGGGCCCGCACGACCAGCCTGTGATGATGCGTGAGCGCCCGGTATGGCCCGGACGCGAGCCGGCTATCACGGCCCGGAAGGCGGGCGCGTCCGATGAGAGGTTCAATGACATCCCCTGACCGCACCATCGGTTAACCGGGAAGGCGGACACCGATCGTGACAGCGCCCAGTCAAGCGCCCAGCCAGGCACCCGGTCAGCGGCCGGTTCATCGCAGGATCGCCGAGGAACTCGGCGTTCGCGAAGGCCAGGTGACGGCGGCCGTCGAGTTGCTCGACGGCGGGGCCACCGTGCCGTTCATCGCCCGCTACCGCAAGGAGGCGACCGGCACCCTCGACGACGCGCAGCTCCGTACGCTCGAAGAGCGGCTCCGCTACTTGCGCGAGCTGGACGACCGGCGCGGCGCGATCCTGGAGTCGATCCGCTCCCAGGGCAAGCTTGACGAGGCGCTCGCGGCCCGCATCATGGCCGCCGATTCCAAGGCCCGGCTGGAAGACATCTACCTGCCCTACAAGCCGAAGCGCCGCACGAAGGCGCAGATCGCACGGGAGGCGGGGCTTGAGCCGCTGGCCACCCAGCTCCTGGCCCGCCCCGAGCGTGACCCGGAGGCCACGGCCGCGGCCTACGTGAACGCTGAGAAGGGCGTGCCAGACCGTGCGGCCGCCCTGGAGGGGGCGCGGGCGATCCTCACCGAGCGCTTCGCCGAGGACGCCGACCTGATCGGCGCGCTGCGCGAGCGGATGTGGTCGCGAGGCCGCCTGGTCTGCCGGGTGCGCGAGGGCCAGCAGGAGGCCGGCGCCAACTTCTCGGACTACTTCGAGTTCGCGGAACCCTTCAGCAGGCTGCCCTCGCACCGCATCCTGGCCATGTTCCGCGGCGAGAAGGAGGACATCCTCGATCTCGACCTGGACCCTCAGGACGGCGCGTCCACCAGCGGCGCCGTCACGGGCCCGGGCGAACGCAGCGAATACGAGGCGATGATCGCGCGGCAGTTCGGCGTGGCCGAGCGAGGCCGGCCGGCTGACCGCTGGCTGGCCGAGACGGTCCGCCGGGCCTGGCGCAGCCGCATCCTTGTCCATCTCGGCGTCGACCTGCGGATGCGGCTGTGGCAGCGGGCCGAGGACGAGGCGGTCGCCGTGTTCGCGGCGAACCTGCGCGACCTGCTCCTGGCCGCGCCAGCGGGCGCCAGGCCGACCATGGGCCTTGACCCCGGTTTCCGCACCGGCGTGAAGGTCGCGGTGGTGGACGCGACCGGCAAACCGGTCGCGACTAAGACCATTTATCCTCACGAACTGAAACGGCGAACCGCCGGAAGTCCGGGTTCCGTGGGGTCATCCGCTCACGCCAGCACCGCGCAGGCCAGCCGGGAGGAGGCGATCGCAGTCCTGGCGCGGCTGGCGGCGGCCCACCGGGTCGAGCTCATCGCCATCGGCAACGGCACCGCGTCGCGTGAGACCGACAGGCTCACCGCGGACCTGATGAAGGCGCACCCGGAGCTGAAGCTCACCAAGGTCATGGTCTCCGAGGCCGGTGCGTCGGTGTACTCGGCATCCGTCTGCGGCTCGCGGGAACTGCCCGACATGGACGTGTCGCTGCGCGGCGCGGTGTCGATCGCGCGCCGCCTGCAGGATCCGCTGGCCGAGCTGGTCAAGATCGAGCCCAAGTCCATCGGCGTCGGCCAGTACCAGCATGACCTCTCCGAGGCCAAGCTGCCGCGATCGCTGGATGCCGTGGTCGAGGACTGCGTGAACGCGGTCGGCGTCGATGTCAACACCGCCTCCGCGCCGCTGCTGGCCCGCGTGTCCGGCATCAGCGAAGGGCTGGCGAGCACCATCGTGGCCCACCGGGACGCCCGTGGGCCGTTCCGCAGCCGCCGGGCGCTCAAGGACGTCCCCCGGCTGGGTAACAAGGCGTTCGAGCAGTGCGCGGGATTCCTGCGCATCACGGGCGGCGACGATCCGCTCGACGCTTCGAGCGTCCATCCAGAGGCGTACCCCGTGGTGATGCGCATCCTGGCGGCGTCGGGGACCAGCGTGGCCGAACTCATCGGCAATACGGTGGTCCTGCGTTCCCTCCGGCCGCAGGACCTCACCGACGACCGCTTCGGCCTGCCGACCGTCACCGACATCCTCAGGGAACTTGAGAAGCCGGGCCGGGACCCGCGCCCCGCCTTCACGACCGCGACGTTCGCCGAGGGCGTCGAGACGCTGAACGACCTCGCACCCGGCATGGTGCTCGAGGGCGTCGTCAGCAACGTCGCGGCGTTCGGCGCGTTCGTCGACGTCGGCGTGCACCAGGACGGCCTCGTGCACGTGTCCGCGATGTCGCGGGACTTCGTCACCGATCCGCGCACGGTGGCAAAGCCAGGCGACGTGGTGCGGGTGAAGGTGGTCAGCGTCGATGTCCCGCGCAAGCGGATCTCGCTCACGATGCGCCTCGACGACGAGCCCGAGGGTGGCAGGCCACGGGAGGCATCCGGCCGGGTGCGGCCTGACGGCCGGTCCGGCCCGGGCTCAGCCAGCCGCGGCGCGGCGGATGGCGGCCGGCAGGCCGGCGGACGAGGCGGCGACCGGGGCGGCGGACGGGCTGGTGACCGGGCCAGCGGACGGGCTGGTGCCGGGGCCGGCGCTGGTGCCATGGCCGACGCGCTGCGCCGGGCCGGCCTGGCCGGCGATCCCGCCGGCGGCCCGGACGGGGGCGGCCCGGACCGGGGCGGGCCGGACCGGGGTGGCGCAGGCCGTCAGGGGCGCTAGTGCCCGCAGGGCGGCGCTGGTGGCGCCGGGGCTGGCCGCGAGCAGGGGCAGCCGCACCGCCGGGCTGGGAATCTGGCCCTGAGCGTGCAGCGCCGCCTTGATGACGGTGGGGTTGGGCTCGGCGAACAGCGCCGCGGACAGCCCGGCCAGCCGGTGGCCGAGCGCGCGGGCACGGCCGGATTCCCCGGTGTGCCAGCAGCGGATCATCTCGGCGAAGTGCCCTGTGCACAGGTGAGCCGAGGCGAGGATGGCGCCCGCCGCGCCGAGCGCGAGGATCGGGGAGGCGAAGACGTCGTCGCCACCCAGCACCGCGAATCCGTCAGGCAGGTCGGCCATCAGCCTGACAGTGTCCTCGTCGATGCCGCCCACCGCGTGCTTGACTCCGATGATCCCGGCCAGGTCGGCCAGCTTTCGCAGCGGCCGCCACCCCACCACCTGACCGGTCCGGCCGGGAACGTTATAGACGATCAGCGGCAGGGGGCTCTCGGCGGCGAGCCGGGTGAAGTGAGCGATTACCCCCTCCTCCGAGGGCCGGGTGAAATACGGGACGACGGTGAGCGCGGCCGACACCTCGGGCCACGCGGCCAGGTCCCGCAGGGCCTGGGCCGAGGCGTGGGTGTCGTTCGAGCCAGCCCCGGCGACCAGCGTCGCGGAGCGTTCCCGGCACACTCGCGCGCAGAGGTCCAGGACAGCGCGTCGCTCCCCGGCGCTGAGCGTGGCCGCCTCGGCGGTCGTGCCCAGAGCCACCAGCCCCGCCGCGCCGGCGTCGATCACGCTGTGCGCAAGAGCTTCCAGTGCGTCAACCGCCAGCTCGCCGCCGGAACTGAAGGGGGTGATGAGCGGGACGTAGAGACCTGCCAGCGAGTGATCCATGGGACGAGACTGCCCCGGGCAGGCTATGCAGGTCCAGTTCACATTTCTGCCGTAATTCGTAAGCTGGGCTTATGCTCGATGTGCGCAAGCTCCGCCTGCTGCGCGAACTGGCCCACCGCGCGACGATCGCCGCGGTCGCCGAGGCGCTGGCCTACACGCCGTCGGCGGTCTCGCAGCAGCTGGCCGCCCTGGAGCGGGAGGCCGGAGTGCCGCTGCTCAGGCGTACCGGCCGCCGGGTCGCCCTCACCCCGGCCGGCGCCGCTCTGGCCGAACACACCGAGGCCGTGCTCGCCCTCCTTGAGGCGGCTTCGGCGGAACTCGCCGCCGCCAGCGCCGACCTGACCGGGCCGTTGAGAATCGGCGCGTTCCCCACCGCGGTGCGCACCATCCTCCCCGCGGCGCTGGTCGCGCTCGGCCGCGACCACCCCGGTCTTGAGCTGATGGTTACCGAGCTCGACCCGGCCGCGGTCCCCGACGCCCTGCGCACCGGGGCGCTTGACGTCGCGCTCGTCCACGACTACGACTATGTCCCCACCGAACCCGATCCGGCCCTGGACACGGAACCGCTGATCGAGGAGACGATCTACCTCGCCTCGGCAGTAGCAGCGCTAGAGCCCGGCGAGGACCCGGTCAGGCGCCACCGCGATTCCCCATGGATCATGGCCAGTCCCGGCACGTTGTGTCACACGATGGCGGTGCGGGCCTGCGAGGCCGCTGGTTTCTCGCCGCGGGTGCGCCACCACGCGGACGACTTCGCGACCGTGCTGGCGCTGGTCGCCGCTGGGCAGGGCGTCGCCCTGGTCCCCCAGCTCGGGGTGGTCGGCCGCCCAGCAGACGTCATGCTGACCCCGTTGCCGACGCGCCGCCGCACCAGGATCGCCTACCGGAGAGGCACCCGCCGCCATCCGGCCGTGTCCGCGTGCATCGCCGCGATCCGCGGATCAGCGGCCTCGCACCCCAAACCGCCGGACCTGCCCCGCGCGTGAGGCGTTTCCGCGGAAACGCCTCACCCCAGCCGGGCGCAGTTCCGCAACGACAGCTATTCCGCACCGGGCTCGTCCTGACGCAATGCCGCGTATTTAAGGGGGCGTGGGCGGGGCGGGGCGGTGGTCACGGTTGGGGTGCGGTGGGGCGTAGTGCCCTGAAGTGCAACGAAGCTCGCGGTAGGACTTGTGGTCTGCCAAGATCACACGTCCTGCCGGAGCTTCGTTGCGTCGCTATCTTGCCACTGCTGCATCACCGGCTGCCATGGGCTGCACGGATGACCTGGGTTGCGTGCTGCCGCTGGATCTTATTGAGGAAGCGGTGACCGCGGCCGGGTGCCGGGAGCGGCGCAGGCGGTTGCTGCCGTCGGCGGCGGTGATGGTGTTCGTGCTGGGCTTGTGCTTGTTCTCGGGTGAAGGCTACGGGGAGGTGGCACGCAAGCTGGCGGGCTGGCTGGAGCCGCTGGCCGGGCGCGGCGGATGGCGGGTGCCAGGGTCTTCGGCGCTGGCCAAGGCCCGCCAGCGGGCCGGGCCGGGGCCGTTCCGGGTGCTGTTCGCGCGGCTGGCCGGCCCGCTCGCTGCTGCGGATGCGCCTGGTGTTTCCGCGTTCGGGCGGCTGCTGGCGGCGCTGGATGGGACCATCCTGGATGTGCCGTGGACGCCGGCGAACGTCGCCGCGTTCGGCGCGCCGCCGGGAGGGGGCGGGGACGGCGGGTATCCGCAGGTCCGGGTGGTCACGGTGACTGCCTGCGGTACCCGCGGCGTGATCGACGCGGTGTTCCGGGGGCGGCGCGCCGCGGCGGCCAGCGAGCAGGACCTGGCCCGCAAGATCGCCGCCCGCGGGCGGATAGGGCCGGGGATGCTGGTGCTGGCCGACCGGAACTTCTGCGGTTACCCGGTCGCGGCCCGGGTCGCCGCGACCGGCGCGGACCTGCTGTTCCGCGTCAAGCCCAGCCAGTGGTTAACAGTGCTGGAACGGCTAGGCGACGGGTCTTACCGCTCCGTGCTGGCCACCCCCGCCAGCGGGCGGCGGCACACCACAGCCCGCCACCACGGCAAGGCACTGCCGGGGCCGCCCGCCGGCCTGGCCGTGCGGGTCATCGACGCGGACGTCACCATCACCCCCGCGGGCGGCGAGCCCCGCACCGAGCGCTTCCGGCTGATCACCACCTTGCTGGATGAGGCACAAGCCCCCGCCGGGCAGGTCGCCGCCTGCTACGCCCAGCGCTGGGAAATCGAGAACAGCTACCGCGAGCTGAAGATCTTCACCCGCGGCGCCGGGCGGGTGCTGCGCTCCCGCCACCCCGCAGGCATCACCCAGGAAATCTACGCCTTCTTGTGCTCCTGCCAGCTCATCCACACCACCCGCGCCGGTGCCGCAGCCGCCCACGGCGACCTCGATCCCGACCGCATCTCCTACACCGTGACCCTGCGCGCCATCCGCCGCGCCCTCACCACCCCCAGCGCCCCCGCCGCCGTGCACGCCGAAGCACTCGCCCAGCTCCTGCCACCCCGCCGCCGCCGCGCCTACCCACGCCTGACCCGCACCAGCACCGCCAAACGCCGCCACGCCAGAGCCAGCCTCACCGGCACCATCACATACAAGATCACCATCAACGCACCCCCCGCCCCCGACCCACCCGCCCCTTAAATACGCGGCATTGTTGCGCCACGCGGGTCTGTCAACTTAACGGTGTAACTTGATCTTGGTTGTTACTTCCTGCCCGCGCTGAGGCGGCCGTCGAAGGTGATGTCGAACGCGTTGAGGGCGGCCTTCCACCGGTTGGTCCA
>Ga0070706_100006304_pt1 | contig 11209 bp, 11 predicted proteins | sample KBSK5501metaG_FD_65476 | JGI IMG/M metagenome (GOLD analysis project Ga0070706, IMG submission 65476) | Corn, switchgrass and miscanthus rhizosphere microbial communities from Kellogg Biological Station, Michigan, USA - KBS K5-50-1 metaG | ecosystem: Host-associated > Plants > Roots >...
AAACAGCTTCGTCCGTTGCTCCAGCAATTGCGCTTCCACCCAGTGGACATCGGTTTGTGTCAGGGTTATGCTGAGACGGAAGGGGAGAACGATCTCCTTCAACAGGGCTCACCTCCTGGGTTTGGTCTGGTCACCTAACCCCTACGGTGGGCCCTGTTCGTTCCCTCCATCACAGACTTTTAGATGCATCTGGGTACTGGCTACGCGGACGGCGGGTCTGGCTCAATGGAACCGCCGCGGGCCCGCGAGCGGCGAATGAAGACGAGGGCGATGACGAGGCCGGCGATCAAGGCAAGCGGCGGCGCGGCGTAGAGAATCAGGGAGATACCGCCGGGGCGGGGCTCGGCCAGGACGCTCTCCCCAAACTGCCCGACGAAATAGCGGAGGATCTGATCAGAGGTCTCCCCGGCCTGGAGCTTCTGTTGGATGATGGCCTTCATTTCCCGGGCCAGGGCGGAGTCGCTCTCGGCCACCGTCTGACCTGCGCACACCGGGCACATCAGTTGGCGGGCGATCGCATAGACTTGATCGTCAAGCGACGTCCCCGACGCGGCCGCGATCAGGAGCGCCCACGCCATCAGCGGTATCGCGGCACACAGGAGGACGCGCGTCGCGCGCTCAGCGGCGCGGCTCACGCCTCCGCCTCCGGCCCTCGACCGGCCCCGCATACCCCAGGCGCTTCAGCACCAGGGCGTACCCGTCCGCTCCGTATGTGAGAAACCGGCGAACGCGACTGATCGTGGCCGATGAGGCCCCCGTTCGGGCGGCGATCTCCTCATAGGTTTTCCCCTGGTGCAGCATCCGGGCGACCGCGAAGCGCTGCGCGAAAGCCTTGACTTCGCCGATCGTGCACAGGTCCTCGAAAAATCGATAGCACTCCTCCACGGTCCGGAGCTGCAGGACCGCGCGAAAGAGGCTGTCGGCCAGAGGACCCCGCAGTTTCGGATTAACCAAACTACGCGCCGTGGGTGGCCGCCGCCTTGCGCTCATGGGGGCGGAGCACCGCGACAACCGCAAAGTTCAGAGGCGTGGGCACGCCGTACTCGCGCCCCATCCGGACAACTGCGCCGCAGAGAGCGTCAAGCTCCATCCGCCGGCCCGCCGCAAGATCGTTGTAGAGGGACGAACGCGTGTCAAATCCGCTGCCCTTCACCAATCGCTCCGCCACCGCCATTTGCCGCTCCACGACGTTGTCGAGCGGGATCCCCTTGATAGCCCCCACCGCCGCGGCTTCCTCCATCAGGCCGCGATACATCGCACGGGACTCGACATGCGACAATACCTCTCCCACCGGGACGCGCGTCGTGGCGGTCATGCCCGCATTCGCGCAGATAAAGACAAACTTTTCCCACAACCGCCGTCGGATCTCCGCGGTCGCCTCGGCCGCCACACCCGCCCGGGCAAGCATCTTTTCGATCGTGCGGACACGGGGCGTCGATCGACCGTCCATCTCACCAAAGATGATGTCACCGGTCGAGCCGGTGTGGGCGATGACGCCGGGGCTCTCGATCACGGCGGAGACGTAGGTGACCCCGCCCAGGACGTGCTCGTGACCATACATCTCTCCCAACCGGTCCTCGGTTTCAACCCCGTTTTGCAGGCAGAGGATCGCGGTGTCGGGGCCCACCGCCGGCCGGATCGCCTGCGCCGCGGAGGCAAAATCATACGTCTTGACGGCAAACAGCACGAGGTCCACCGGCACGGCTTCGGCGGCGCGGTCGGTTGCGCGGACCGGAAGGGCGAAATCGCCGTCGGGGCTCGTGACCCTCAGGCCGCCCGACTGGAGCGCGCGCAGGTGAGGGCCTCGGGCTACGAAGATCACTTCTTCGCCCGCCCTTTGGAGCAGGCCCCCAAAGTAGCCCCCCAGACCACCGGTTCCCATCACCAGAATTCGCATGGATGACCGCTGATCAGTGGAGCCGGGCAAGGACTGCATCGGCCATCGCTGTGGTCCCGAGCGCGGGGCCGTCGCCGGCTAGGTCCGCCGTCCGGCATCCGTCCGCAAGCGTGCGGAGAACCGACTCTTCGATCGCCGACGCGGCGGCTTCGTGCCCGAGCCCGAAGCGAAGCAGGAGCGCGCCGGTCAGGATCGCCGCCAGCGGATTCGCGATCCCTTTGCCGGCGATGTCGGGGGCGGTGCCGTGCACGGGCTCGAACAACCCCGGCGGTTGCTCGCCGAGACTGGCCGACGGCATGAGGCCGAGCGACCCCATCACGCCCGCCGCTTCGTCGCTGAGGATGTCGCCGAACATATTCTCGGTCACGATGACGTCGAACTGTTTGGGGTTGACCACGAGTTGCATGGCGCAGTTGTCCACCAGCATGTGCTCGAACCTCACGTCCGAAAACTCTCCCGCCGCCTCGGTCGCGACTTCGCGCCATAGCCGGGAGGTCTCAAGCACGTTGGCTTTGTCCACCGAGGTGACTTTGCGACGGGGCCGCGTCCGGGCGAGTTCACAGGCCTTGCGGACGACCCGGCGTATCTCGGCGGCCGAGTATGGCAGGGTATCCATCGCCGCGGCCGAGCGGCCCTGCCCGGTGCGGGACTGCGTGCCGAAGTACAGGCCCCCCGTCAGCTCCCGGACGATCAGGATGTCCGCGCCTTCGACCACCTCCCGCCGCAACGGAGAGGCGGCCAGGAGGGCGGGGGATATTGTGGCCGGGCGCAGGTTGGCGTAGAGCCCAAAGGTCTTCCTGAGGGTGAACAGCGCCTGCTCGGGGCGCAGCTCTCGCGGGCCGCGGTCCCACTTGGGGCCACCGCACGCTCCCAGCAAGATCGCCTCGGAGCGCCGGCACAGCTCGATCGTGTGCGCGGGGATGGGATGACCGACGGCGTCGATCGCCCCGCCCCCCGCGATGCCCTCCTCAAACTCGAGCCCGAGCTCGTACCGGCGATCGACCTCCGCCAGCACCCGCACGGCCTCGCCGATGACCTCGCGACCGATGCCGTCCCCGGGGATGACGGCAACGCGACGAGTACGTGCGACGGTCATCGCGACGCCCCGACTCGTTCACCGAGCAGCACGTACTCCAGGCTGTCGACGAGCGCCTGCCAAGAGGCCTCGACCACGTTCTCCGAGACCCCGACGGTCCCCCACGTCCGCACGCCATCCGTCGACTGGATCAGGACCCGCACCTTGGCCGCTGTGGCGGCGTCGGCGTTCAGCACGCGCACCTTGTAGTCGACCAGACGCACCTTGCCGATCTCCGGGTAGAACCGTTCGAGCGCCTTGCGGAGCGCGCGGTCCAGCGCGTGCACCGGGCCGTTCCCTTCGGCCGCGGTGTGCTCTTCCTGTCCGTCGACGGCCAGACGGATGCTCGCTTCCGCGGCCACCTCTCCCTGGGGCCCCTTCTCGACCATGATCCGCAACCCTTTGAGGGTGAACGCGGGACGGTGCTGCCCCATCGTCCGCCGCACCAAAAGTTCGAACGACGCCTCCGCGCCCTCAAACTGAAACCCGGCATGTTCCAATTGTTTGAGCTGGCCGAGGATCTCCCGGACTTCCGGGCGGTCCTTGCTGAGGTCCAGTCCCATCTCTTCGGCCTTGTAGAGCACGCTCGCCCGCCCCGAAAGGTCGCTCACCACCACGCGACGCTCGTTGCCGACCGATTCCGGAGGAATATGCTCATACGTCGGCGGATGGGCCATGACGGCGCTCACATGGACGCCACCCTTGTGCGCGAAGGCGTTCTTGCCCACGAACGGCTGGTACTCATCCGGAGCCATGTTGGCCAGCTCGCTCACAAACCGAGCCAGCTCCCCAAGACGGCGGAGGGAGGCCGCCGGAACACACTCGTATCCCAGCTTCAGCTGCAGGTTCGGGATGATCGAGATGAGGTTGGCGTTGCCGCACCGCTCGCCAATGCCGTTGACGGTGCCCTGAACGTGCACGGCCCCAGCCCGGACCGCCGCGATCGCGTTGGCGACTCCCACCTCGCCATCGTTGTGGGTATGGATGCCAAGCGGCCCATCGATCGCCGCCCGGGCAGCCTCGAGGCCCGCGCGAATCTCAAACGGCAGGCACCCGCCGTTGGTGTCGCAGAGCACGACGACGTCGGCCCCGCCGGATCGTGCAGCGGCCAGGGTCGCGCGCGCGTATTCCGGGTTGGCTTTCCAGCCATCGAAGTAGTGCTCGGCATCATAGACGACTTCGACGCCCCGGCCCTTGAGATAGCGCACCGAGTCTTCGATCATCCGTAGGTTTTCATCGAGCGTCGTGCGCAGCGCTTCCCGCACGTGCAGATCCCACGTCTTCCCGAACACCGCGGCGGTGGGGGTGCCAGCCGCCAGCATCATCCGGAGATTCTCGTCCCGCTCCGGCGCGATCCCAGCCCGGCGCGTGCTCCCGAACGCGGTGATCCGCGCGTGCCGCCACGAGCGGACGGCGGCCTGCGCGAAGAATTCCAGGTCCTTTGGGTTGCTGCCCGGCCAGCCGCCTTCGATGTAATCGACGCCAAATTCGTCCAAGCGCTCGGCGATCGCGAGCTTGTCCTGGGCAGACAACGTGATCCCGGCGCCCTGGGTGCCGTCCCGGAGGGTCGTGTCGTAGAGGGCGATGCGCACGGCGGCCACGGGCTAACTGTAGACGTTGGTCATCCAGTGCTGACGCTCATGGATAATCTTGTTGACGGCGGCGAGGTACGCCTTCGCGCTCGCCTCCAGGACGTCGGTGCTCGTCCCTCGTCCGATGAAGAGTCCGTCCCCGTCACGCACCTTGACCGTCGCTTCCCCCATGGCGTCGGTGCCGCCGGTGACGGCCTTGATCGCGTAGTCCGCCAGCGATGGGCTCAAGCCGACGATCTTGTTGATCGCGTTGTACATCGCATCCACCGGGCCATCCCCGCTGGCTTCATGGGTAAACAGCTCACGACCCCGGGTCAGCGTGATCGACGCCATCGGGGGGAGCGTGCTGCTCGTGGAAATGTGGAAGGACTTCAATGCGTAGGTATGCGGCGTCCCCCGCACCTCGCCCTCGACCAGCGCCAGGATATCGTCGGTCGTGACCTGCTTCTTCTTGTCGCAGAGCGCCTTGAACTCCTCAAACGCGCGCTGTAGATCGGCCTCCGACAACCGCACCCCGTTGCTGTCCAGGAGATTCTTGAAGGCGTGGCGGCCGGAGTGCTTGCCGAGCACGAGCTTGTTGCTGGGGATGCCGATCGCCTCCGGCGTCATGATCTCATACGTCTCGCGGTTGGCCAGGACGCCGTGCTGATGGATACCGGCCTCGTGGGCGAAGGCGTTGTCGCCGACCACCGCTTTGTTGGGCTGGACGGGAATGCCGGTGATCGCGCTGATGAGACGACTCGTGCGATAGATCTTCGTCGTGTCGATGGACGTCTCGAGATTGTAGTGGTTCCGGCGGGTGTGGAGCGCCATCACGAGCTCCTCGAGCGAGGCGTTGCCGGCACGCTCGCCGATTCCGTTGATCGTGCACTCGATCTGGCGGGCGCCTACCTGCACCGCCGCCAAGGAGTTGGCCACCGCCAGTCCGAGATCGTCGTGGCAGTGGACGCTCCAGATGACTTTGTCGCTGTTGGGGACGCGCTCCATGAGCGATCGGAGCAAGGACGCGTACTCCTCGGGGGAGGCGTAGCCCACGGTATCGGGGACGTTGATCGTCGTCGCGCCGGCCTTGATCGCGTCCTCGAACACTCGGCATAGAAACTCCGGATCCGACCGGCTGGCGTCCTCCGCGGAAAACTCGACGTCGTCCGCGAACCGCCGCGCGTACCGCACCGCCTCGACCGACGCCTCGTGCACCTGGTCGGGAGTCATCCGGAGCTTGTGCTCCATGTGAATCGGGGACGTGGCGATGAACGTGTGGATCCGGGGACGCGCGGCCTCTCGCACCCCCTCGACGACCGCGTCGATGTCCTGGCGGTTCGCTCGAGCCAGCCCGGCAATCGTTGCCCCCCGAACCTCGCGAGCGATCAATTGAACACCCTCGAGGTCCCCCTTGCTGCTGATTGGAAACCCGGCTTCGATGATGTCCACGCGCAGCGCTTCGAGCGCCCGGGCGACCTCGAGCTTCTCCTCCGTATTCATCGTGAACCCGGGAGACTGCTCGCCGTCCCGCAAGGTGGTGTCGAAGATCCGGATCCGCTCCATGGCCTGCTCCTCCCGCGTCCTCTACCGCTTGGCCTTCGCTTCGGTTTTCTTCGCAGCAGGCCGCTGCCCGTCCCCGTCGCGCTGCTGTAACCAGGGCATCATGGCCCGCAGTTGGCGCCCGATCTCCTCGATCGGATGGTCGGCCTCTTGCCGGTATCGGGCATTGAACACGGGCCGGCCGGCCTCGTTTTCCAGGATCCATTCCTTGGCAAACGTCCCGGTTTGAATCTCGGCGAGAATCCGCCGCATCTCCGCACGGGTCTCCTCGGTGATAATGCGGGCCCCCCGCGTGAAATCTCCGTACTTCGCGGTATTGCTCACCGAATACCGCATCAACCCCAGCCCGCCCTCATAGATGAGGTCCACGATGAGCTTCATCTCATGGAGGCACTCGAAGTACGCGATCTCCGGAGCGTAGCCGGCCTGCACGAGGGTCTCGAACCCCGCCTTGATCAGCTCCGTGATTCCACCGCAGAGGACCGTCTGCTCCCCGAACAGATCGCTCTCGGTTTCCTCGCGGAACGTCGTCTCGATCACGCCGGCGCGGAGGCTGCCGATACCGTGGGCGTAGGCGAGGGCCCGGGCTTTGGTCTTCCCGGTGAAATCCTGGTGCACGGCCAGCAGCGCGGGGACCCCCCTGCCCTCGACATACATCCGGCGGAGCAGGTGCCCCGGGCTCTTCGGCGCGATCATGAACACGTCGGCGTCGGCCGGCGGCACGATCTGATTGAAATGGATGCTGAAACCGTGGGAGACGCCGATCGCCTTGCCGCCCGTCAGGTGAGGCAGGATCTCCTCGCGGAAGACCCGCGCCTGAATCTCATCCGGGATGAGGATCTGGATGATGTCGGACTGAGCGGCCGCCTGCGACACGGTCGTGACCTCGAGGCCATCCTGCGCCGCGAGCTCCCAGGACCGGCTTCCTTTATACAGGCCGACCACCACCGAGACCCCGCTGTCCCGGAGATTTTGGGCCTGCGCGTGCCCCTGACTCCCGTAGCCGATCACGGCCACGCGCTTGCCGCGGAGGAGGTTCAGGTTGGCGTCCTGTTCGTAGTACACGTTGGCCGGCATCCGTTCGTGCCTCCTTACGTGGGCTGGGTCCCCCGGACCAGCGTCACCTGGCCGGTTCGGACCATCTCCCGAATCCCATACTTTTGCACCAGCGACAGGATCGCGTCGATCTTGTCCGACCTCCCGGTCACTTCCAGGGTCATCGTCTTCTCGGTCAAGTCGACGACGTTCGCCCGGAAGACGTTGCAGATCTCCATGATCTCCATCCGCGTCGCCGGCGTGGCGTTGAGCTTGATCAACGCCAGTTCTCGGTCGACGGTGCTGAACCCGGTGACATCGTTGACCTTGATGACCTCGATGAGCTTGTTGAGCTGCTTGATGATCTGTTCAAGGACCTCGGGCTCGCCGTCCACGGCGATGATCATCCGGGAGACCGTGGGCTGCTCGGTCACCCCCACCGCCAGGCTGTGGATGTTGTAGCCTCGACGGCGGAAGAGACCCGACACCTTCGTCAAGACGCCGGGCGTATTGTCGACCAGCACCGAGATGGTATGCTTCATCCTCCTCACCGGGACAGGCGTCCCGGCCAGCACGTCCAGCACCGACGTCGTCACATCCCCTCGATGATCATCTCCTTGATGGATTGTCCGGACGGGATCATCGGGTAGCAGTTCTCGCCCGGGTCGCAGTGCACGTCGACGAGACACGGCCCGTCGGTGACCTCAAGCGACCGCTCGATCGCCGGGGCGACCTCTTCCGGCCGGCGGACCGCGATGCCGACCGCCCCGAACGCCTCGGCCAGCTTGGCAAAATCGGGGTTCTGCAGCATGACGTGCGAGTACCGCTCCCGGTAGAACAGTTGCTGCCACTGCCGGACCATGCCGAGGCATTTGTTGTTGATGACGTAAATCTTAATGGGGAGACCCCACTCCACCGCGGTCGCCAAATCCTGTAATGTCATCTGGAACCCGCCGTCGCCAACGATCGCGCAGACGAGCGCGTCCGGGCGCCCCATCTGGGCCCCCAACGCGGCCGGGAACCCGAATCCCATCGCGCCGAGGCCGCCGGAGGTGACCCACGTGCGGGGCTGCGTCGAGAGATAGAACTGGGCGGCCCACATCTGGTGCTGGCCGACATCGGTGACGACGATGGCTTGCCCCTTGGTCGCCCGGTAGATCGCGTCGATCGCAAACTGCGGCTTGATGGTGTCGCCCTCTTGACGGTACCGAAGCGGATGACGCTCCTTCCACTCGGCGATCTGCCGATGCCAGGCCTCGCATTCCGGTGGCGTCACCTGCGCGGCGAGCACGCGCAGCGCCTCCCGAGCGTCTCCGACGATCGGGACGTGCGCCGGCTTGTTCTTGCCGATCTCCGCCGGGTCGATATCAATATGAATGAACCTGGCCTGCGGCGCGAAATCTTTGAGGCGGCCGGTCACTCGATCGTCGAATCGCACGCCCACGGCGAGGATGATGTCGGCGGCATTGATGGCGAAGTTGGCGTACGCGGTGCCGTGCATCCCGAGCATGCCGAGCGAGAGCGGATCCGTCTCCGGGAATCCCCCCTTCCCCATCAGCGTCGTGGTCACGGGGATCCGGGCTTTGCAGGCAAAGGCCGTCAACTCAGGCGCGGCGTTGCTGCTGATGATGCCGCCGCCCGCGTAGACGATCGGCCGGGAGGCCTGGCTCAAGAGCGCCGCGGCGGCCGCGATTTGATTGGGGCTCGGGACGGCGGGGGGCACCTTGCCGCTCCGCAGCGTGACCTGCTCCGGAAATTCGAACTCCGTCTCGGTCTGGGCGATATCACGCGGGATGTCCACCAGCACCGGTCCCGGCCGGCCCGTGGCGGCAATCAAGAAACACTGCAGGACGATCCGAGGGAGGTCGGTGGCCGTTTGGACGAGGCAGTTATGCTTCGTGATCGGCATCGTCATGCCCATCACGTCGGCCTCTTGGAACGCGTCGGTCCCGATCGCGAGGGTGCTGACCTGCCCGGTGATCGCTACGATGCCCGCCGAATCCATCATCGCATCCGTGATCCCCGTGAGGAGGTTGGTCGCGCCGGGGCCGGAGGTCGCCATGCACACGCCGACCTTTCCGGTGACGCGGTGATAGCCGACGGCCGCATGGGCCGCGACCTGCTCGTGGCGAACCAGCACGTGCCGGATCTGCCGGGCATCGTACAGCGCGTCGTAGAGCGGGAGCGCCGCGCCTCCCGGATGCCCAAACATCACCTCCACCCCGACCCGATCGAGACATTCGATGAGCGCGCGGGCTCCGGACATGCGCTTGGTGGCGCCGGCCGCGACCTGCCTGGCCGCGGGCATCGTCTGTCGAGCCATGATCGTGTCCCCTTTCACGCATCCCTGCGCGACGCGACGTCCCTACGAAAAAAAGAAACCGCGCGGAGCCCTCTAAGGACGGGACTCCCCGCGGTACCACCTTAATTCCGTCCCGGCGGTCGGCCCGGACGGCTCTCGTCCCGATCTCGGCGGGTTCCGGCGGGTGCTACTCGGCGCCCGGTGCGGCGGCCTTTGGTTCCCGCAGCTCAGAGATGAGAGGCCGCAGCGTCGGATACTGGCTCACACCTGACCCAGCTCTCTCGGATCCGATGTGCCGCGTCCCGCTCTCTTCATTGCCCGGTATGGAAGTTACCGCCGACTGTACCAAACCCTCCGGGGTTTGTCAAATAAACCTTGGGTTAAGAAGGTGAAGCCGCGCAGGATGACCTCTACCGACCCAACACGCCGGTCATATACGCGCGCAGGACGAGCGTAGCGAGGAACAAACAGGTGAGCACGAGCCACCGCGATTCTCGAACCCGCGTGTCCTTTCCAGCTCTGCGGCGAATCCACCCCCCGGGCCTCAGGCCGACCAGCCCCACCAGCGTGAGCAAGATCAGAGCACCGTACATGAGATGATACGGCGTTCGCGGATGGGCTCCGCCGGCGAGCAAGGTGATCCCCAGGGCCACTTGCACCCCGAGGGGAATTTGGGCGAGCCACAGAATCCACCAGAATACATGCGGCATGGTATAGCGCCGGGTAAGATCGCCGAACGCGGCCAGGCCGATGCACAGCCCATCCCCCACCAGCGTGAGGACGATGAGGAGCGAGTTGGCATGCCACTGCGCGAGGCTCATAGGACTTTCACCGCGGTGAGGTTCGGTCGATCGCACGAAGCTCCTGCCGGAGCGCGCCGATGAGCGCGGACCGCAAGAAGGCTGTGCAGGCTCAGTTCGGACGCCAGGCTTCCTGGTATGGGGTCAGTCAGGTGCACCGCGGGTCTGCGGGGCTGGCGGAGCTCGTCCGCCTCGCGGCGCCGTCTCCGGATGCGTGCGCACTGGATATTGCCACAGGCACCGGATTCACCGCGCTCGCCGTGGCGCCGCAGTGCCACCGGGTCATCGGCGTGGATCTCACCCTCGAGATGGTGCGCGAAGCTCGGCGGCTCGCCGGCGAACAAGGGGTGTCCAACCTCCGGTTCTGCCTCGGAGACGCCGAGGCGGTGCCGTTCCGGGACAACACGTTCGACATCGTGACATGCCGCCACGCGTCCCATCATTTTCCGAACCTCGCGCGAGCGATGTCGGAGATGGCGCGCGTGGCGACCCCCGGAGGCCGTGTCATCGTCGATGACACCTGCACGCCGGAGGATCCGGAGCTCGCCGCGCTGATGAACGAATGGGAAGTCAGGCGTGATCCCTCCCACATCGCGAACCATCCCCCCGGCCGGCTGCGGGCGATGCTGGAAGCGTGCGGCCTGGAGGTGGACGCGACCACCCTGACGCATGTGCCGTTGGTGTTCAGCGATTGGGTCCGGCGGGGCGGTGTCTCGGAGTCCAACGCTGACTCGCTGCGCGCCAGCCTGCTCGGCGCCTCCCCTGACGCGCGGTCGGCGTTTCGGATCGAATCCGTTAATGGGAACGTATACTTCGCCTGGCCCGAGATCGTCATCCTGGGCGTGAAGCGGTAAAACCCTATCAGGTTGAGCGGCCTGAGACATAGGTAACAGGTTGTACCGGACACATGGGTAACACTTCCTCCCCTGAAAGGGGGGGAGTGATGCCTTGGAAGGAGTGTTCGGT
>Ga0070706_100006305_pt1 | contig 11209 bp, 10 predicted proteins | sample KBSK5501metaG_FD_65476 | JGI IMG/M metagenome (GOLD analysis project Ga0070706, IMG submission 65476) | Corn, switchgrass and miscanthus rhizosphere microbial communities from Kellogg Biological Station, Michigan, USA - KBS K5-50-1 metaG | ecosystem: Host-associated > Plants > Roots >...
CTATGACGAGTATCAAGGCATCACGCCAAAACTTAAAGGGTCAAGATTATCGCACGCGGAGTCTTCCCCAAGATTGACCCACCCGCTACCGCTCCTCGGTTCTGACGTAGAGTCGATCCCCCGTAAATGGGCCAGATGCAACAACACACACTCCTAAGTCAGAGCGACCGGGTCAATCTGGAGCGGCACTCAAAGATCGTTTTCACCAAAACCTACGAGCAGGGTCAAGACATCACGCCAGAACTTAAAGGGTCAAGATCATCGCACGCTGAGTCTTCCCCCAGATTGACCACCCGCTACCGCTCCTCGGTTCTGACGTGCATCCGTATCCACTTAACTATTTTGCATCACTTTTTGACCTGGCTAAGTGCCGTGGCTCCTGATAAACCTTGATCAGGATCATGGAAAAATCCTGGCCGATAGTACTGCGTTGATGTGGCGTGCCACGAGGCACGATGATCAAATCACCTTTCTTAACTTCGTATTGCTGGCCTCCAACGATGTGTGGACCACGCCATTCCCCGGGTTCGACTTCGTGCGGAGCCTCAAGCGTTCCACCCATGGTCAGCGTCGCTGAACCCTCGAGCACATAGTAGACGTCGTCCGAAGCATCATGAACTTCGCCCGAGGCGGCTGGGGTATTCTTCTCGTGTTGCACCGCAACTCTCAACTGCATGCCGTTGCTATCGATCAACTCCTCAACTTTGTTTGCGGGATGCAGTTTCTTTTCGAGATCACCCAGCGCCTGCGCCTGTAATACTACAACGGGACGCGTGGTCTTGCTCGGCATTCGCTGCGCAGAACCAACTGCGCTCTGCGCCATTATGCTAATGGATACCGACGCGATGAAAACTGCCGCCGTCATGAACTTTTTCGTGTTCAGGATCATTGATTCTCCCATCGTTCTTACACTCCGGAGTCTTTCCAAGCTTCCCCACACGGAAATTGATAAGTCTCCAACGATTCCGCTTTCATTTCGATGCTGTACCCCGGCGCGGAGGGCGGCATGTATCTGTCGCCCTTCATCACAACCGGTTGCACAAAGTGTTCATGAAGATGATCTACATATTCGACAATCCGATTTTCAAGCGAGGCGCTGACGGCGACGAAGTCAAAGATGGAAAGGTGCTGCACGTACTCGCATAAGCCCACACCCCCTGCATGAGGGCAAACGGGCACACCAAACTTGGCTGCCATCAGCAATACTGCAAGCACTTCGTTAACACCGCCGAGTCGACAACTATCAATCTGGCAAAAACTGATCGCCTCGGCCTGCAGCAGCTGTTTGAACATCACGCGATTCTGGCAGTGTTCGCCGGTGGCAACTCCGATAGGAGCGACGGCGCGCGCAATGGTCGCGTGTCCCAACACGTCGTCGGGTGAAGTAGGTTCTTCGATCCAGTGTGGACGAAATTCAGATAGCGCTTTCATGCAGCGGATGGCCTCGGAAACGTCCCACACCTGATTTGCATCCATCAGCAACGTACGCTCCCACCCAATCTCCTCGCGAATTATCCGGGCCCGTCGCAGGTCGTCGTTGAGATTACGCCCCACCTTCATTTTGAAATGGGTCCAGCCCTGTGCCAATCGCTCCCGCACCAGCATACGCATCTTCTCGTCCGTATAACCCAACCAGCCGGCTGATGTGGTGTAGGCGGGATAGCCACATCTATACATCTGTTGCTCGCGCAGATCCTTTGTCGGCTCATTACGCTTCAATATCGCCAGCGCTTCATCCGGAGTCAAAGCGTCTGTGATGTAAGTAAAAGGAATGCACGAGACTATCTGCTCGGGAGTCATGTCGACGAGCAACTTCCAAAGCGGCTTACCCTCCATCTTTGCGTAGAGATCCCACATGGCATTCACCAGCGCCGCAGTAGCGAGATGGATGACACCTTTTTCCGGACCTACCCAACGGAGCTGGCTGTCAGACGTTAGACGTCTCCAAAAGTTCCCCATATCTGTGGCTGGTTCGATTCGCAGGCCCACTACCAATGGTTTGAGTGCCTTCACTGCAGCGACGCAGAGCTCGTTTCCACGGCCGATTGTGAACGTCAGACCGTGTCCTTCGATTCTATTGGGATTATCGGTCCGGAGAATGACGTAAGTGGCAGAATAGTTCGGATCGAGATTCATAGCGTCCGAACCGTCGAGGGATTGCGAGGTAGGAAAACGAACGTCTCGCACGAGGATATCGGTGATCGTGACGGGCATCTCTATTTTATATCATTAGATCTTTGCAGTCGGGTGCTTTTAGTTGTTCGTAGGTAGGAGAATCACGGTTCAGTTGAAAGTACGTCCGCGTCTTCAATACGACTCAGCTGCAGCACGCGCACTTCGCCAGCGGTCTACCGCAACAGCAATAACAATGATGGCCCCGATGATTATCTCCTGCACATAGTTTTCCCAACCAAGTTGCTGGCAACCGTTTCGTAAGAAAGCCATGATCAAGGCGCCGATCATGGAACCCAGGATGGTACCCTCGCCGCCGTTCAAACTGCCACCACCAATGACTACCGCAGCAATAACATCAAGCTCGAGTCCCGCGGATACGGTTGGATCGCCAAGTCGCAAACGAGACATCTGCATAACGCCCGCCAGGCCAAACAGCAAGCCCGCGAGTGCATAGATGGTTACCTTCAGACGATCCGTCGCAATCCCGCACGCTCGCGCCGCCGCTTCATTGGAACCCAACGCAAAAACGCGTCGGCCGAACACTGTGTTGCGCAATACAATCGCCGCTATCACCGCGAGCGCGATGGCCATCCAAACTCCGGGCGCGACCAATAACCATTCGGGTTTAGGAACAGTGGACAGCAGATTGTTGGCCCACGTCTCCGGCATGTTAACCGTCTGAGAGCCGGCAACGCCCTTCGCAACACCGCGCGCGACCCCCAGCATTCCGAGAGTCGCAATAAATGGCACGACCCTCAGGCGCGTAATTACCAGACCGTTGACCACTCCCACCAGGCCACCCACGAGAATGCCCGCCGTGATGGCGATAACTGGCGACAATCCCGCGTTAATGCCGAGTGCAGTGATCACGCCCGTCAAGGCAATGGCCGAACCGACCGACAAATCGATCCCGCCGCTGATTATGATCATCGTCATGCCAATTGCGCCGATGGCCACGATGACTGTTTGTACCAGAACGGTGCGGAGGTTCTTAGGCGCGAGGTATCGCTCCGGAGCGCCCGTCAGGACAGAGAAGACAGCGATCACCAGCACAAGCCCAAGAAGTGGTCCGAAACGATTTAGCTGGGTGCGAAAGAAGGCTGGACCGACAAACCCGCGACTCTGTTTTACCTCGGCAACCATTTTGGTTTGGAAAGTCTACTTCAAATATTGATCAAGCGGTGGGTGGAGTAATGTTTGAATTTCGGGAGCTTCGAGATTGTCACGCGTCACCATCGTCACGCCCGTGTCAATTCGCTTCTCGACGGGTTTGCCCTGCAGATGGTCAACTATGCTGCGGACGCCCAGATAGCCCATGTTAAATGGATTCTGTACCACGATTCCATGCAACTGGTTCAGTCGCATCGCGTCGATGAAAACCTGGCTGGCGTCAAAGCCAACGAAAGTAACCTTGCCCGCCTTGCCGATATCCTGGAGCGCCAGCAGCATTCCGGCAGTCGCTGATTCATTCGGAGTGAAAATCCCCTGCACTTCGTCTGCAAAACGGTTAAGTAGATTCTCGGAAGCCCGTTTGGCGGTGTCGCGAGTAGCGCCGGCATATTGATCGGTTGAAACCAGCTCTATGCCTGGGAACTTCTGTTTGATCTCTCCAATAAAGCCCTCTTCGCGATCTGTAGTGCTGGCCGATCCTTCCGCATATCGCAAAACAAGCACTTTCCCCTTGCCATTGAGCAGTTGGCCCAGACGATCAGCGGCCAGCACTCCCCCTTTGCGGTTATCAGTGGCAACAAAGCTGACGATGGCATCTGACTCCAGAGCCGAGTCGATAATTACGGTTGGCACTCCTGCTCGTCTGGCGTCCTCGACTGGTCTAACCAGTGCCCGGTTGTCGAGTGGGGCCAGGACTATGCCGTCCACTCCCTGGGCTGTGAAGCCCTCAACGACTTGAATCTGTTGCTCGCGATCGTCTTCACGTAAGGGGCCCTTCCAGATCACTGCGACGTCGTTTCCCTGCGCCGAAAGCTCGCTGGCCGCTTTGTTGCTGCCGGCGTGAATGCTTTTCCAGAATTCATGCGTCGTGCCCTTAGGGATGACTGCAATAGTCAGCTTTTTCTTTCCGCTTGCTGCCGGACCCCCGGGCTTTTTGCAACTCACCGTTGCAATCATGACCAATACGATCAGTAAAGAGATAGTTCGGCGCATGGAATCTTTTCCTGTTCTAAACATTTGAGTGAGCGAGCTTAGCCACACCTTCTTCCGCTGAGACTACCGGATTGTTCAACTTGCCTACGCTTTCGATATCGACCACCATCTCGTCTCCGGGATGCAGAAAGACCGGCGGCTTGCGCGCGAAACCCACACCGGGCGGAGTGCCGGTTGCAATAACATCGCCAGGCTCCAACGTGATGGTTTGCGAAAGGAATTCGATTAGCTCAGGCACACCGAAGATCAACTGGTCGGTGTTGGAATCCTGCATTGTCTTGCCGTTAAGTATTAACTTGATCGAAAGCTTGTGTGGGTTGGGAATAACGTCGGTAGTGACGATCGTTTGTCCCATCGGCGCAAAAGTGTCGCAGGATTTCCCGCGCTGCCACTGGCCATCTGCGAACTGAAAGTCGCGCGCGCTGATATCGTTGAAGCACGTGTAACCGAGCACATGATTAAAAGCCTGACTCGCGCTGACATTCTTCGCGCGCCGTCCAATAACAACCGCGAGCTCTGCCTCATAATCGACCTGTTGACTCGTAGCAGGTAGGACAACCGGTTCGCCTGGTGCAATCACAGCCGTAGCAAACTTCGAAAATACCACTGGTCTCTCCGGAATCGGCATGTTGCTTTCAGCGGCGTGGTCTCGGTAGTTGAGCCCAATGCAAATCAGTTTACCGGGACGCGGGACTGGCGCGAACCAATATGCATCTTCACTTCTGATCAGCCAACCCTTTTCTTTGGCTTCGGCAAGAGCTCCGGCATCACCGATGAGTGTTTCATATGTCTCGCGCGATTTTTTGAACCATGGGCCATCCATATCGAACCACGATAGAGGATTCGCCGGACGATCCGCGCTCGGAAACAGTCGCTCGCAATCCAGACGGTATCCGGTGTCACGGTGTCCGTCTTTCAAAATAATACCCATTCGCGGCGACTTCCAGTCTGTATCTTCCGTTGTGAAAGCTATGATTTGCATTTTCAGAGTTTCTTCCTTTAGAACTCAACGAGCATCGATATAGTTTCTACTTGATCAGCATCAACTGGACGCTAAGAACTATCAGACAACACAGTGACCACTCGATACGGAACCGGAAGCGTAGCGACCGCACTCACCTTGCTGGAAGATCGAGGTTTAGAAGTTCATTGTACTTACTCATGCCTCTTACCCAAGATAAAGCCGACCTCAGTGTGTGGTTTGCAGCGTTGAGCGGCAGCGCTGCACTCACCTTGTAGAACGATCGAGGTTTAGAAGTTCATTGTACTCGCCCACGCCTCTTACCCACGATAATCCCGGCGCTCCTGTGGGTTCGCAGCGTAGTCGGGCTCTTAGTTGAGTGCGGTCGCTACCGCTCCCGGTTCTGTAATTTAGTGGCAAGATTTGTATAACTGTATTCACATGGACGTATTCACATAAGGTCTACCACCCAGCCTTCACACTCAAGGGTGGGCCTTCATTAACAACAACGTAAAGCTCCTGTGGACCATGTACACCGATCGCCAACGTTAGCTCAATATCCGCGGTACGTGACGGACCGGTAATAAAGGTAACGATCGAACTCACCCTTTCTTCCTGGCGCAACACAGTCAAGGCTTCAGCGAGCGTCTGGTAAATCTGCGTTGCTTCAACGATCGCGATATGTACCGGCGGCACAAGTGACACCAGGCGATGACGTTCGCGCTCAGAATCGAGCACAAGAGTCCCTGTCTCCGCAATCGCCGCCTGCACCGTCGTAATGCCAACGTCATAACCAAACAACGCCGCTGCATCGGGCGCGACGGTGATTTGGTCAACATCCGTGGCTATCAAACGAGCCAAACGCTCCACGGCTGGCTCATCAGACAGTGCTATGCGGCGAGCTTTCAGTTTTGTTCCCTGAAGCTGGGCAATGATTCCGGCCAGGGCGCGAGCTACTTCGACTTCGCCATGTGCCACTATGCAGTGACCATCCACAGCTTCAAGATTCTGACTGAACCGCTCAACAGGCGGGGCAGCTGCGTTGCTGATCAAGTCGAGATCGGCTAAGAACGGGACTTTAGCGCTCTCTTCTTTTGTCTGAGAATGGTGATCTTCAACTATCTCCGCATAGACCGCATTGTGACGAACACTTGCTGCCAAGTGCGATCTGATCGATCGAAAAATGGCTTCCCGTGCGTCGCCTGTTGTTTCGGAGTTAATTATTTCTTGATCACTCAAATGCCTACCTCTCACCAGCCAATTCACTGCGCCATCTTTCGCGAAAGCTTTTTTCTTCCAGCGGTCGGAGGTCGCGTCCGCTGGTCCAGGCTCCGAGCGGCGGCGCAAGATGCGTCACCCACCGACTCACTCTTCCAATCTTTCCGTCGTGCATTATCAATCTCTGCAACAAACGGCCGAGTCCTGCGCTCGCGTTATACAACCAGGGCCTTGTCATTACCTTTACCCAAATTCTAAATGCGAACCGCTCAGCTATACCCCGACCCTTTGTCTTTTGTCCGTCCTCTTCGTCGTGCCTTTCAGCAATCTCGCCACGCAGATGGAGCAGCAAGCGCGGGATATCAATTTTTACAGGACACACCTCGCGGCAAGCCCCGCACAAACTGGAGGCATAAGGCAGCTTTGACGCCTTATCGAGACCGATCAGCTGCGGCGTGATAACGGCGCCGATAGGTCCGGGATACACCGAACCATAAGCATGCCCACCGATCTGTTGATAGACCGGACAAGCATTGAGACAAGCGCCACAGCGAATACACGCGAGCGATTGCCGTGTGACCGGATGGGCCAACATGCGCGAACGGCCATTGTCGAGCAAGACGATGTGCAACTCGTCCGGACCCTCGTCCTCTGGCTTGCGTTTAATTCCAGTGATCAGAGACTGGTAAGTGCTCAAACGCTGACCTGTGCCCGATCGTGGCAGCAATTTCAAGAAGACATCCAGATCCGCAAAGCGCGGCAAAATCTTTTCGATGCCCATGACCGCGATGTGGATTCGCGGCAGGCTCGTAGTCAAACGAATATTGCCTTCGTTCTCCAGGATCAGGATCGTGCCGGTCTCGGCAATCCCAAAATTGACTCCACTGATTCCCATGTCAGCAGCAGCGAAGCGCTCGCGCAGAGTTGTTCTGGCGGTGCTCGTCAGTTTTGCCACATCATCCGTTGGAGCGATGCCCAACTCTGCCGTAAACAATTCTGCGATCTGCTTCTTGGTCTTATGTATTGCGGGAGCGATGATGTGTGACGGCATCTCGTGTGCAAGTTGAATAATGTATTCACCGAGGTCAGTCTCAACCACCTGCATCCCCGCAGCTTCCAGCGCCGCATTCAAGTGAGTTTCTTCGGTAGTCATGCTCTTGCTCTTGACGACGGTCAGGGCCGCACGCTCGAGAGCAAGACCGCAGATGATGGTGTTGGCTTCCTTCGCATCGCGCGCCCAGTGCACCCTCGCCCCACGCCCTTCGGCTTTGCTGACAAAAGCTTCCAGATACCGATCGAGGTGCAACAGGACGTCGTCTTTGATTGCGCGTGCTTCAGTACGCAATTCCTCCCAGTTGCTTAAGCCGGTGGCTGCCGCCAAACGACGTTCGCCGAAGAGCGAGGTTGCATTGCGCAGCGCTCCACGCAACTGCGCGTCATCCAGCGCCGCCCGGGCGTTCTCGTCAAACGTTTCTGACGTCAGATGATTCATGAAAGTGTCCGACAAACATGCCCGATATGCTTTAGTTTGTCGCTGACTTCCACAGAAGTCTTCGTCGCACGAAACGACAAGCTGAATGAAGCATATCGGACATCAGCTTGACGCCAACAACTCTGCCAGGTGCATAACCCGCACATTCGATCCTCTACGTGACAGGCGTCCGCCTATTTGCATCAAACAGCTCGCATCTCCGGCGATAACGGCCTGTACTCCGGCACGCTCGATGGCTTCTATTTTTTGATCCAGAATCGCTACCGAGATCTCCGGATATTTGACGGAGAAGGTGCCGCCAAAACCGCAACAGGCGTCGGCGTTTTCGAGTTCGATAAACTCTGCACCGCGCACATGGCGGATCAGAGAACGCGGCTCAGTTTTGAGATTTAGATCTCGCAGTCCGTGACAAGCATCATGCCATGTCAAGCGACCGGACCAACTTGCGCCAACATCTTCCACCTTTAGTACGTGAATCAAGAAGGAGCTCAGTTCGTGTGTACGAGCAACGACAGCCTGCGCACGCTTCCGCCATTGCGGATCATCAGGAAAGAGTTCAGGAAAATGGTGGACCATCGCTGTGCACGAACCCGAAGGGCTGACGATTGCTTCTGCCTTGCTCTCCTCAAAGTTGCGAATGAAACGCCGGGCCAACTCGCGGGCCTCGGTCCGGTAACCGGTGTTAAAGGCGGGTTGACCGCAGCACGTCTGTCGTTCATCAAATTCAAGCTCACAACCGAGACGTCGCAGAACTTCGACGGTGCTCACTCCGACCGAGGTCCAGAGTTGGTCAACGAGACAGGTTACGAAAAGAGAAACGAGCATTTTATGGTCGTCGATCTTTCTGTTTTGGAGTTTTGGGTTTTGTTCTTTGTTCTTTGTTCTTTGTACTTTGTTCGCAGTTCAGGCTAAAGAACAGCCAGATCGAAGAGCAAAGCTCCAAGTACAAAGCTCCAAGTACAAAGTTCAAAGATCACTCAACCAAGCAATCCAGATACCTACTTTCTACTACAGCACCACCACGCCCTTCACATAATCCGCCTGGTGCATATCGTTGACCAGGGCATTTTCTACTGCTTCCAGGGATCCGTACTTGTGTGTGATCAGCGAGGTAACATCGATCTGCTTTTGCTCGATTAGATTCAACGCACGCTTATACACTGAGGGACGGCCATCGCTCTCAAATCCTCCCGACGCCCCAACCGACGTGATGAGCACCGGCTCCCTAAACAATACGTTATTCAGTACGCTCAAATCAGTACCAGCATGACCGTGTCCGTAGAGCAACACCGCGGCCTGTTTCCGAATGAGACCGGGTATCGAAGCCACCGCCTCTCCAGCTCCCGAAGCTTCGATCAAATACTCGACTCCCTTTCCACCACTATGTTCCCGCACTACTTCCACCAGGTCAGACTTGCTGGGATCGATTGTTTCATTCGCACCGAGGCTCTTCGCCAACCGCCTCTTGAGCTCATTAGGATCGCTGACAATTAATAGACCATCGTATCGTAAGACGGCGCGCAAATATTGCGTGAATAGTAAGCCTGCCGGTCCCGCGCCGCATATCAACACCGTCCTCACACGACGTTCGAGGGAATCGGCATTAATAGCATGACGAGTGGCAGCCCTGCGAACAGCATCGGAAGAGTGGATGACGCAACCCAGTGGCTCAACCAGCGCCGCCGATGAAGACTCCAGCGGTGCGTTGATTTTCACGGCGTTGACGGCAGGTACGGCGATAAAGTCGGCCAAGCCGCCCGGCAGTCCAGTGATGCCATGTTCACGGTAGAATTCGCATTGATGCGAGTCTCCGGTGCGGCAATACTCACAAAGAAGTTCTCGACGTCTGCTGACACAGTTCAGGCCCTGGTCCACCACGACGCGATCGCCTGGCCTTAAGTCACTTACGGCCTTGCCAACCTCTTCTATCGTTCCGCTGATTTCATGACCGAGTATTTGTGGTTGTAAAGCCAACGGTATCTGCAGTCCGCGCTCATTCGTATTGTAGTTTGAATGACCGGCGAAGATATGTGAGTCAGTACCACAGAGTCCTACGGCCGACACGCGCACCAGTACTTCGCGAGGCGAGATCACTGGACGCGGGACGTCGCGCATTTCAATTCGTCCAACATCGCAAAGCACACTCGCGCGCATACTTGAGCCTGCAACCGAAGCCGATCTGCCCTGGTTAGTAATAGTCGATGCGCTCACGGAACCTCACTAGTCTGTCCAACGTTTGTCGTAACCTATGGGTCGATATCGCTGGTGTCGAGCCGACCCGAATTGCGCAATGCTGCGAACCGTTGCATTGTTTCGCGAACACCATCCTCGAGCGAAGTCGATGGCAATGGACCAATCACGCGACGGATGGCCGCGTCGTTCATGGACGGCGCAATCGGAATAGGAGGACCGCCATAGGTAATCAACTCGCCCTCCGCCTGTTGATTAATAAGCTGCGCAATCCTATCAACCGCGACACTTTCGCCGTGAAGGTTAAAGACATACGCACCTGGAGGTACGCCTTCAACGCAGGCTATAAAAGCCGAAGCAGTGTCAGCTACGTATTGGAAATCAGTCGCACCACCAAAACGAATGTGGAACGGCCGGCCCAACACGGCCGCCTTCATCGCTTTAGTGGGATCACTCGTCAGTCCGGAATCACGGTTGACACCATATACAGTCAGCGGTCTTAGTCCCACACTCGAAAGTCCATAGTCCAGAAAATAGATGCGCGCATTTCCTTCATTGGTCCGTTTGAAAACACCATAGTGCGTAGTCGGCTCACACTCAGCCGTTTCATCCAGGGGACCGCTCTCCTCATCCATTCCGTAGACTGCAGCGGAACTCGCGTAGACTATTCCTTTCACTCCAAGGGTCCGTGCGGCCTCGAACATGTTGATAGTGCCGACGACATTCACGAGCGCGCCGGCTACAGGATCGGCTTTACATGTCGGCACTTGCAGACCGGCGAGGTGGATCACGCGTTGCGCGGCTGACTCTTTCAAGGCGCCAAGCACCGCCGGACCATCTGTGATATCGCCCGTGACGAAACGTACGCGCTCGAGATCCGCTGGGTCCATGACGGCGCTGAGTCGTCGCGCATCGTCGCTCCGATCAAAAACCAGCGGGCTGTCTCCGCGTTCAGCGAGAGTTTTGACTATCCACGAGCCAATGCACCCTTGCGCCCCGGTGATGAAATA
>Ga0070706_100006306_pt1 | contig 11207 bp, 11 predicted proteins | sample KBSK5501metaG_FD_65476 | JGI IMG/M metagenome (GOLD analysis project Ga0070706, IMG submission 65476) | Corn, switchgrass and miscanthus rhizosphere microbial communities from Kellogg Biological Station, Michigan, USA - KBS K5-50-1 metaG | ecosystem: Host-associated > Plants > Roots >...
TCCCCGCGGATCAGGAAGAGGATCACGAGCCCCGAGATCAGCGCCGCGAACAGGCGCTGATCGAGCTGGGCCAGGAGCTGGACGCCGACGACCGTGCCGATCGCTCCGAGGACGAGCATCGGGATCGTTTCGCGCACGACCGCCGCCACCCGGCGCCAGCCGGTGATGAGCAGCAGCGTGTTCGACGCGAGGATCGGGATGCTCACGATCACGACGGCCGGTCGCGGGCCGAACACGCCGGCCAGGATCGGCGTGGCGATGAGAGGCAGTCCCATCCCGGCGAGCCCTTTCGACACGCCGGCGAACGCGAGGCCGGCGGTGAGGATCAGGAGGTCGGCTGCGTCGATCGCTCGGCCCCGATGAGGTCTCCCCAGTCCACAGGGTGGAGTCTGTCGCTCGCGGCGTATCCACGGCCGATCTTGCCCACGGCGCGGCCGCCGACGCGCACGATGTCCGCGGTGTGATCGAAGGTCGTGCCGTGCACGAGCGCGGATCCGACCCCGTACACGTCCACCGGCACATTCAGCTCCTCGAACCGGCGGATCTTCTCCGCGTCGAAGCCGCCCGACGCGACGATGCGCACGTGCCGGTAGCCGCTCGCATCGAGCGCCTCGCGCAGGAGCTCCACGAGCCGCGGCGTCACGCCGCGGACCTCCTCCTGTGCGCCGCCTTCGGTGCGCACGAGCTCGCGCACGATCGAGAGGTCGACCATCGACTCGCTGGTATCGACGCGGACGCCCCAGAGCCGTCCGCCGAGGGCGTGCGCGACGCCGAGCGATGTGTTGACGACGTCGTTCTGGAAGTCGACGAGGGCGGTGACGTTGACGTGCCCTTCGGGCGTGCCCGGGCCGGTGAGATGGCCGAGCGACTCCGGCGAGCGGTTCACGTGCTCGTCGAATTTGAGGGTCGCGACCGTGGTGTCGCCGCCGTAGGCGGCGATGAGCGCGTGCGGGATCGTCCCGAGGCCCCGGCTACCCCACCACTCGCCCTGCTCGTCCGTGGAGACGCCGACGGCGCCGCCGATGTACGCGGCGTACCCGGAGCCGGCCTGCGCCTCCTGCGCCTGGTGCCGCGCGCCGAACATGATCACGGCCTTGCCGCGCGCGGCCGCCACGACGTCGCGCGTGTTCGTCGCGATCTTCGTGCCTTCGGTCAGCGCTCCGAGGTACAGCGTCTCGAGGTGCGCGAACGCGGCGTACTCGCCCTCGATGTGCATCACCGGCTCGCGCGGGGACGCCGTCTCGCCGTCGTAGAGCGAGCGCACGCCAAGGTCCTGCCACGAGGGCTCCCAGAGTGACGCGAGCTCGCGCGAGAGCTCGAAGACCTCGCGCGCGGTGGGCTCGTACGCCGACCACTCGATCCGCGGAAGGTCGAGCCAGACCGCGTAGAGCCGGCGCTCCGCTTCGAGGTAGCGCTCGAACAGGCGCTGCGCGCGCTCGCGGTCGCGGTACCGGCCGGCGCCGACATGAAGGATCGCGAGCGTCTGATCGGTCCCGACCACGACCGCGTTCGGATGCTTCTGGAACACCTGCATCGTGACCCGGTCGTGGCGGCCATCTTTCTCGAGGACGTACTTGGTCCGGCCGAAGTAGATGTCGCTCTTGTAGCCGGCGCGGATCTTCTCGATCGGAAGACGGAAGACATCCGGCCGCAGGCGCTGCGTGACGATCACGAGGACGTCACCACATCGAGGGGAGCATCCCGCCGTCCACCTGCAGCGAGACGCCGTTCACGAAGGACGCGCGCTCGGAGGCGAGGAACACGGCGGCCGCCGCGTACTCGCGCGGGGCGCCGTAGCGGCCGAGCGGGATCTGCGCCCACCACTCCGTGCGCACCTCCTCGATGGAGCGTCCGCCTCGCTTCGCGGTGTCCTGGTCGAGCTGATCGATGCGCTCGGTGTGGATGCGGCCGGGCTGGACCGCGTTCACGCGGATGCCGTCCTTGGCCAGATCCTTCGAGAGCGTCTTGAGCATTCCGTGCACGGCCGAGCGGAGCGAGTTCGACAGGATGAGGGGAACGTACGACGTCGGCATGCGCACCGTGGTCGACGTTGAGAAGACGATGTTCCCCTTCGTCTTCCGCAGCTCGGGGATCGCGAGCTTCACCAGGCGCACGGCCGACATGAGCGTCAGCTGATACGCCTTGTCCCACTGCGACTCGTCGAGCTCCTCGAACCGTCCCGGCGGCGGGCCGCCGGCGTTGATGACGATCGCGTCCATCCGCCCGAAGCGCTCGAGCCCCGATCTCACGAAGCGCTCGCACCCGTCGCGCGTGCCCAGATCCACAGCGACGCCGAGCGTCTCGCTCCCGGTCTTCGCCGCGATCTCACGCGCCGCGGCCGAGATCGCTGCCTCGTCGCGGCTGCACAGGACGACCCTGGCGCCTTCCGCGGAGAACTCCTCCGCGATCGCGCGGCCGAGCCCCTTCGACGCTGCGGCGACGAACACGACCTTTCCGGTCAACCCCAGATCCATGGACGCCTCCTATTACGTGAAGCCTATCGGCGACAGCCGATCAGCACGAGGCGGGGTGATGTCGCGGGGGGCGAAGGCGATCTCGCGAAGGGGAGTGGAGGGGCCCCGCCCGCACAGGGAACGACAAGGAGAAGGTGTAGGCGGGGAGGCCAACCCCTGAGCGAGACGCCGAGCCCCCCAGCGGGTGCGTCACCCCGCCGAGTGCTGATCGTTCCTACGCGCCGCCCAAAACCGCCGCCGCGAGCAGGACGATCGCGAAGGCAACGCGATACGGGATGAACCAGTTCAGCGAGTTCGTGCGGAGGAAGCGGACCATGAACGCGACCGCCGCGAGCCCCGCCACGAAGGACACGGCGAGGCCCACGAGCGCGATCTGCGGCTCGGCGAACAGGCCGCTGGCCTTGCGCGCGTCGAGCAGCGTCTTCGCGCCGGCGCCGACGATGATCGGAGTCGCGAGAAGGAAGCTGAAGCGCGTCGCGTCCGGCCGGGCGATCCCCGCGAAGAGACCGGCGGAGATCGTGACCCCCGAGCGCGAGATCCCCGGGATGAGAGCGAGGGCCTGCGCCGTTCCCATGAAGAGCGCGTCGCCCCAGCCGAGCCGGTCCATCGCGCGCCGCTGTGAGGCGATCCGCTCGGCGACGAAGAAGATGATCGACCCGACGATCAGCGCGGCGGCGATGATGCGGACGTCGCGGAGCTCGCGCTCGACGACGGACTGGAAGAGCGCCCCCACGATCGCCGCCGGCACGGTGCCGCCGACGATGAGGAGCGGCATGCGCCACCGGCCACTCAGCACGTCGCGCGCGAGCCCGATCCACGTCGTCGCGAAGTAGAGGAGGACCGCGAGCGCGGTCCCGAGATGGACGGCCACGTCGAACGACAGGCCGAAGCGGTCGGGATCGAGATGGAAGAGCTTCTCGGCGGCGATGAGGTGCGCGGTCGAGCTGACCGGGAGGAATTCGGTGAGGCCCTGGACCAGGCCGAGGAGGGCGGCGACCGCGACGTCGGGCATCTAGCGCGCGGCGGCCGCGCCCGCGAGCGCATCGCGCGCCGCGGCGATGGCCTCGTGCGCCTCCGACTCGTGCCCGATGATCCGCTCGAGCGCGTTGGCCCACGCGCGCCGCTGTCCGCCCTCGACGAAGCGCAGCGCCACCGCGGGGTCGAACGGTCCGACGCCGACGTGCTCGGCCGAGTCGACCACCTTTCCATAGGCCTCGGCCGCGCGGAGCAGCTCCGCGCCCGCTCGAGCGGGCACATCCTCGCGGACGGATCGCAGATAGCGCGCCGCGGCGCGGCGCTTGTCCGCGAGGAGCGTCCGCATGGCGTGGTCCGCGAAGGCCGCGCTGCCGCCGTGACGCGGGTCCTGCCAGCGCGTCTCGTCCCGGAGCGCGTCGCGCCAGGCGCTCAGGGCGGCCTCGCTCGCGGGCGCGCTGTCGGCCGCGCGGGCGATCGCCTCGCGCGCGAGCGCGGAGCGGGCGGCCGGCGCGGCGCGGTCGAGGAAGACCAGGTCGCCGTGGTCGGACCCGGTGAACGCGTCCCACCCGACCTCGCTCGGCTCGTTGCCCTTGTCGAAGAACGTGCGCACGAAGAAGGTCGGGGCGCGGTCCTCATAGCCCACGACGACACCGTACTCGGGCGGGCCGACCGCGCCGCGGACGAGGGGAGGAAGCTCGGAGGCGATGCTCTCGCCGAGGCGATCGAACACGAGGGCCTTCATCTCGTCGTCGAACGGCGGGGTCACGCGGTCGGTCCGCGCTCCCGCGGCACGCGCGGCGCGCTGGAGCGTCGCGTCGTCGAGCGGCGCCGCGGCGAGGGGGTCGAAGGAGACCGGATCGATCGTCGTGGTGAACGCCGCGCCGCTGGCCCCCATCAGGTCGTCGTAGTCGGATCCCGTCGCGAGCGAGAGCGCCGCCAGCATCGTGCAGTCGCGCCCCTCGCCCAGCCGCAGGGGACGGCTCTTGAGGAGCCTTTTCAGTCGACCGGCCCGGGGAAGGCGTGCTTGAGGAGAGTGATGGCCTGGAGTGTCACCCATTTGCTCGCGTCGATGCGCGAGGGCATGCGGTCCGAGTACGGCGCGCGCCCGCCCCAGCGGCCGCGCTCGTCCTGACGCGCGAGCAGCCAGGCGATCGACGACTGCGCGCGCGCGTCGTCGAGCGCGTCGGCCGCGTCGAGCGCGCGCAGCACGAAGAGGACGTCGGCCTGGTAGAAGAGCGGGAAGCTCAGCTGGCGCCAGAGGTGGCTCTGGCCGTAGGGCGCCGGATAGTCGCCGCGCTCGGGCCGGTAGCTCAGCAGGAACTCCACGCCGCGTCGCATCGCGCGCTCCACCTCGCGCGTGCGCGCGGCCTCCGGCAGCGCGGCGAGGCCCCAGACGAGGCGCGCGTAGCCCCACGCGCACGGGTGCTCGTCGTTGATCCAGCAGGCCGCGTCGAACTTCTTCGCGTCGCGCACGAGCCGCTGGATCAGCGGCTCGACGCGCGGATCCGCCCCGTAGCCCGCCGCGCTCAGGTAGCGGATGACGCTCGCGGTGAAGCACGACGCGCCGTGGTCGCGGTCGAGGACCCAGCCCATGCCGGCCTTGCCGCCCGCGAGGTCCTCGAGGATGCGGCGCGCGCCGAGGCGCACGCGCGGGTCGGATCCGTCGACGCCGTATTCGGCGAGCAGCAGCATCGACCAGTGGGACCCCGTGTACTTCGGCGCGTAGATCTGGCCGCCGTTCCAGCGGCCCTCGGCGTTCTGGCGGCGCAGGATCGTGGAGATCGGAGGCGACGCCATGGCGCGCGTCTGCGACTCGCGCCACTCCGCGTCGCGCGGCGAGCGGTCCATCACCTGACGCAGCGTCGCGGCGCGGACCGCGGGGTCGCGCTTCTCGAGGAGCCAGGGGAGCGGATCGCCCCGCAGCAGCGCGCGCCAGGAGCTCATCGGGACGTTCCACCGACCGAGATGTCGGCGATGAGGAGAGTGGGGGAGCCGAGGCCCATCGGCCGTTTGAACGTGAGGTCGCTCCCGACCCCGGCGACGGAGCTCAGGAGATGCGTCAGGTTGCCCGCGATCGTGATGCCCTCGACGGGATACGTCGCCTCGCCCCGCTCGAGGACGATCCCCGCCGCGCCGAGCGAGAACTCGCCGGAGATCGGATCGATGGTGTGCAGGTTGAGGAGCGCGGTGATCTCGAGAGCGCGATCGAAGCGCCGCCGCAGCTCGCGAGGATCGTCCGTCCCTGCCGCGATGTGGAAGTTCGACGGCGCGATGCGCGCGGGCCCGCCGTACGAGCCACGCCGCGCGTTGCCCGTAGGCGGTGCGCCGTCGTGGCTCGCGGTCTTGATCGAGTGGAGGTAGCCGCGGAGCGTGCCGCGCTCCACGAGGGTCAGTCGCTGCGTCGCGATGCCCTCGCCGTCGAACGGCGCGCTCCGCGAGCCGCCGGTGCGGCGCGGGTCGTCGACGATCGTCACGCCCTCGCTGGCCACGCGCTGCCCGACCTTGCCGGCGAAGAGGCTCCGCCCCTTCTGCACGTTGTCCGCGGAGAACATCGGCGTGAGGGCGCCGAGGAGCTGCTGGCCCATCCAGGGGTCGAGGACGATCGCCATCTTCGCGGTCTCGAACGTCCGGGCGCCGAGCTTGCGCACGGCCATCTCGGCGGCGCGCCGGCCGACCGCGGCCGGATCGACCTCGTCGACGCTCCGTCCGCCCTCGAGGTGGAAGCCGATCTGGCGCTGCCCGTCGGCGGCGGCGACGGCCGACGTGCTCGCCGCGCACGAAGACTCGCGGTAGCTCCCGTGCATGCCCGCCGTCGTCGCGAGGACGGTGGTGGCCTCTGCGTCCGTGTACTCGGTCTTGCGGAACGTCGTGATGCGGGGGTCGGTCGCCCGTGCCGCCCGCTCGACCCCGAACGCCACCTCCGCGCGCGCCGCCGCATCGCGCTCCGCGACACGCGGGTCGTGGACCTTGAGGTCGACGGCGGGCGGGACCTCGGCCGCGACGTGGAGGTCCGGGTCGGGCTCGGTCACGCGCGACATCGCCCGCGCGAGGTCGACGCACTCCGCGATCCCGCTCTCCGTCACGTCGGTCGTGTAGGCGAACCCGGGTCGCGCGTCGTCGATGACCCGCACGCCGAGGCCGCGCTCGCCGCGGGCCGTCTGCGCCTCGATCGCGCCGTCCTTCACTTCGACGGTGCCGGACGCTGACTCACGCAGATAGACCTCGCCGCTGCGGATGCCCGCGGCACGCAGCGCCTCGAGGGCGCGCTCGACGGCCGCTTCGTTGCCGATGCGTCCGCTCACGTGACCTTGCCTCCCACCACGACCGAGGGGATGCGGATCGTGGGCTGCGCGTCAGCGACCGGAGCGCCCTGGCCGTCCTTGCCGCACGTGCCGGTGGACCAGCCGAGGTCGCTCCCGACCATGTCGATCTCGCTCATGAGCTTCGGACCCTGACCGACGAGCGTGGCGCCGCGCAGCGGCTCCGCGATCTTCCCGTCGCGGATGCGGTAGCACTCGCTGATCTCGAAGGCGAAGTTCCCGCTCACGACGTCGACCTGCCCCCCGCCCATCTTCGCCACGAGGATCCCATCCTTGACCGAGCGGACGATCTCCGCGGGATCGGACGCGCCAGGCACGATCATGGTGTTGCGCATCCGGCAGATCGGCAGGTGGCGGTACGACTCGCGCCGCGCGTTCCCGCTGCGCTCGATGCCGAGCTTCGCGGCGTGCTTGCGGTCCGACATGTAGGTCCGCAGGACCCCTCGCTCGATGAGCACGGTGCGCTGCGTCGGCGTGCCCTCGTCGTCCATCGCCTGCGATCCGCGCTTCCCCGGCACGGTCCCGTCGTCGACGACGGTGATGAGCTCGCTCGCGACCTTCTGGCCGATGCGGCCCGAATAGACCGAGAGCGCCTTGAGGTTGAGATCGGCTTCGAGCCCGTGGCCCACCGACTCGTGGATGAGCGTGCCGCCCGCCGAGCTCGAGAGGACGACCGTGAACGTGCCCGCGGGCGCCGCTACGGCGCCCACGTTCTGGGCCGCGCGCTTCGCGGCGGTGCGCGCGAGGTCGTCGACCGCGTCCGCGGTGAAGATCTCGAAACCGTCGGTGCCCCGGAGTGCCTCGAACCCCGACTCGAGCACCTCCCCGTCTTTGGCCACGCAGAGGGCCATGATCCCCAGCTGAGTGCGCAGGTCGGAGCGGTGGAGGCCCTCGCTATTGGCTACCCGGACGTCCTGGACGCTCTCAGAATAGGTAGCAGTGACCTGATGGATCCGTGGGTCCAGGGCTCTCGCGACCTCGTCGACCCGGCGCAGCAGCGCCGCTTTCCGCTCGATCGGGACGCTGCGGGGGTCGATCCGCACCGTGCTCGGCGACGGCGGCGTCTCGGGCCGGCCGGCCGCTGGCGACGCGCTCGCGGATCCGTCGCCGGGCACCCACGAGGCCGCGCGTCCGGCGAGCGCGAGGAGATCGTCGATCCCCGCGACGTCGCCATTCGCGTACGTGGTGCGATCGCCGTTCGTGACGCGGATCCCGGCGCCCTGTTCGACGCCTGTGATCGCGTCGTCGATCTTTCGATCGTCGATCCGCAGGGTCAGGACGTGGCGTCGCTCCCAGAAGAGCTCGGCCCACTCACCTCCACGCGAGAGCGCCGTGCGCAGGATCCGATCCGCATCACGCGCGGACAGAACGGACGGCGGCGCGGCGAGCGTGGCGGTGCTGATGGAACGCCCTCCCCTCGAAGGAGCAGGATGTTAGCGCGGCCCCTCCCCGATGACAGTGATGGTCGCGGATCGAGACCGGGCCCCACGGATCCCGCGAGGTAGATGCCCTTCCACGTACCGAGATCGAGTGAGCCTTCGCGTATCGGGATCGTGACGGAGCTACACGCGGCGACGATACTTCGCCGGTGCCCACGCGCAGGACGGCGCGAGACGATGCGACCGCTCGCCTGCGTCGGAGCGGCGACGACACTGCGGCCCTGGATGCCGACCTTCTCCTCGCGCATGTGTGCGGGATCCGCAAAGAGGAGCTGTACGCGCATCTGGACGTGCGGCTCGGCGCGGAACAGGCCGAGGCCTATCAACGCGCGATCGAGCGCCGCGCCGGCGGCGAGCCTGTGGCGTATCTGCGCGGATACAAGGAGTTCTTCGGGCTGCGCTTCACGGTCGACCCGCGCGTCCTCATCCCGCGGCCCGAGACCGAGGTGCTCGTCGAGGCCGTCCTTGCCTTCCTTCGTCGCACGGGGCGCACCCGCGTCGTCGACGCCGGCACCGGATCGGGCGCGATCGCGATCGCGGTCGCGGTGAACGAGCCCGGCGCGCGCGTGATCGCGACGGATGTCTCGGCGGAGGCGCTGGAGGTCGCCGGCGCCAACGCGCGTGAGCACGGCGTCGACGGTCGCACGGAGCTGCGTCAGGGCGACCTCCTCGCCCCGGTCAACGAGCAGGTCGACGTCGTCGCCGCCAACCTCCCGTACCTGCGCGACGACGAGGTGTCCGAGCTCACCGGCGAGAGGACCTCCCTCGCCTTCGAGCCCCACCTCGCGGTCGTCGCCGGTCCCGACGGGCTCGGGCTCATCCGGCGCTGCATCGACCAGCTCGGCCGTGTGCTCGCTCCGGGGGGCGCGGCGTACTTCGAGTGCGATCCACCCCAGGCCGACACCGTGCGCCAGCTTCTCGGCGCTAGGATCGGCGGCGCGACGCGGACCATCCCGGACCTGACCGGAGCGCCGCGCGTCGTGGAGGGGATCCGGCGATGACCGTGCTCGCGAGCGGCTTCCTCTGGCTCATCTCGGGCACGCCGGGCTCGGGCAAGACGAGCGTCGCCGACGGGCTCTCACGCCGGTACCCGAAGGGCGTCCACCTGCCGATGGACGAGCTCCGCCAGCTCGTGCGGAGCGGGCTGGCGAGCCCCCTCGAATGGAACGACGAGACCTCGCTCCAGTTCGCGATCGCCCGGCGGAACGCCGCCCGGCTCGCCGCCGACTACATCGCCAGTGGTTTCACCGTCGTGATCGACGACGTCGTGCGCGAGGCCGACATGCCGCAGTACCTGCCCCACCTCGGGGGCCTCGCCCCGCGCAAGGTGCTCCTCAGCCCGTCGATCTTCGTCGTGCACCGGCGGAACGCCGAGCGCACGAACAAGAGCTTCGACACGAAGATCCTCGAGCCCGTCGCGACGCGCCTCCACGGCCAGCTCCTGGCCGGCTGCCCGCCCGAGGCGGGCTGGAAGGTGCTCGACACCAGCACTCTTTCGATAGACGACACGATCGACCGGATCCTCAAGCTTCACGAGCGCGTGGCCGTCTGACCTCTTGACGGGCGCGCGCCGTTCTGCTGCCATTCCCGATCAGGGAGATCGGAAAACGACCTACGGCACGTCCGCCTTACGGGCACACCGCGACTGGCCGAGCGGCACGGTGACCCCGCGCCTGCGGCGGCTCATCGCCCGCACGTTCCGCTCCTCCGGCGCCATGTGCTCCTGTTCTGATCGCGCGGGAGAGACCTCCTAGCGCGAAGCCCCCGGCGACCCCTCCCGCTCCTGCGGGGCAGATCAGAACGAAGGAAGAGGACCGCTCCTGATGAATATCCGTATCGCCGCATTCCTCGCGATCGCCGGGATCCTTTCGGCTGCCTGCGGCGGTGCCGCGACGCCGCCCGCGAGCGCGCCTGCCGCGACCGGCGCCGCCGTCGCCAGCACCGCCGCGGAGACGCCGCCCAGCGAGTTGCGCATCGACTATGCGACCTACTCACCGCCGTCCCTCGTCCTCAAGAAGCAGGGCTGGGTCGAGGAGGCGTTCCCCGGCGTGACGATCAAGTGGGTCTACTCGGCGGGATCGAGCAACGCGCTCAACTTCCTGCAGGGCAACGCCGTGGACTTCGGGTCGACCGCCGGATCGGCCGCGCTCCTCTCGCGCGCGAACGGCAACCCCATCAAGGCCGTCTACATCTACGAGCAGCCGGAATGGACCGCGCTCGTCGTGGCCAAGGATTCGACGGCCAAGGACATCAAGGACCTCCGCGGGAAGAAGATCGCCGCGCAAAAGGGCACCGACCCGTACTTCTTCCTCCTGCGCACGTTGAACGGAGCCGGGCTGTCGCAGGCGGACATCCAGTACGTGAACCTGCCGCATGCCGACGGACGCACCGCCGTCGAGCGCGGCCAGGTCGACGCCTGGGCGGGCCTCGACCCGCACATGGCCGCCGCCGAGCTGCAGGCCGGCGCGAAGCTCATCTATCGCAACAAGGACTTCAACACGTACGGCTTCCTCAACTCGCGCGAGGAGTTCCTCCGGAAGTACCCCGAGACCACCAAGAAGGTGATCGCGCTGTACGAGAGGGCGAAGCAGTGGGTCATCGACAACCCCGACAAGGCCGCGCAGATCCTCGCCGACGAGGCGCAGATCACGCTCGACGTGGCCAAACGCGAGCTCAACGACCGCATGAACTTCAAGACGAGCGGCATACCGGGCGAAGCGCACGTCGCGGTCCTCAAGGCCGTCGTGCCGATCATCACCGCCGAGCAGCTCGCGAACCCCGGCGCGAACGTGGACAAGGCGGTCACCGACCTGATCGAGGGCACCTACGCGAAGGCGGTGATCAAGTAGCCGCTCCCGAGATCGCGGTGAGCGCATCGGCCGCGTCGCGCGGGCGGCGGCTGCCATCGGCGCTGCCGTGGATCCTGCCCGTCGCGATCGTCGCGGGGTGGTGGGGATCCACGGCGTTCGGGATCTTCGAGGTCCACCAGATGCCGCCAC
>Ga0070706_100006310_pt1 | contig 11203 bp, 12 predicted proteins | sample KBSK5501metaG_FD_65476 | JGI IMG/M metagenome (GOLD analysis project Ga0070706, IMG submission 65476) | Corn, switchgrass and miscanthus rhizosphere microbial communities from Kellogg Biological Station, Michigan, USA - KBS K5-50-1 metaG | ecosystem: Host-associated > Plants > Roots >...
ACGTGGACATCGGCGATCGCGTCACGGCCGGCCAGCTCCTCGCCGAGATCGACTCGCCCGAGATCACGCAGCAGCTGCGACAGACGCAGGCGGACCTTCAGCAATCGGAGAAGACGCTCGACCTGCAGAAAGCCTCGTTGGAGCTGGCGCGGACGACGTTCGCCCGGTATCAGGCCGCCGACGCGGAAGGCGCGGTCGCGAAGCAGGCGCTGGATCAGAGCGCCGCGGCCTACCGGACGGCGCAGGCCGCGGTGGCCGCCGCCGAGGCGAACGTCGAGTCGAATCGGGCCAACGTTCAGCGGATGCGGGAGCTGACCTCGTTCCAGCGCGTGGTCGCGCCGTTCGACGGCACCGTGATCCAGCGGACCGTGGACGTCGGGACCTTGATCACCGCCGGCAGCCCGACCAACAACACGGCCGTGGCGCCATCCAGCGTCAGCGGGGCGCCCAACGGGCTGTTCGAGATCGCCCAAGTGGACGCGCTCCGCGTGTTCGTCAACGTTCCGCAGGCCTACGCGCCCACCGTGAAGATCGGTCTGCCGGTCAGCGTGGTGGTCCGCGGACAGCTCATGGAGCCCGTGGCCGCCACGGTGACGCGCACGGCCCGTGCGCTCGATCCGGGGACGCGGACGCTCCTGACCCAGGTCGACATCCCGAACGCCCAGCACCGGCTCCTCCCCGGGATGTTCGTCTACGTCGCGTTCAAGATCGGCCCGTCCGGCACACGCTGGCGGGTGCCGGCGACCGCCGTCGTGTTCAACGCCCAGGGCACCCGGGTGGTGATCGTGGGACCGGGAAACAAGCTGCACTTCCAGGACGTGGTGCTCGGTCGGGACTTCGGCACCGCCCTCGACATCCAGGGCGGGTTGCGGGGCGACGAGACCATCGTGAAGCAGCCGACGGTGTCGCTCCAGGAAGGCCAGGTCGTGACGCCGGTCGCGTCGCCGAAGCCATCGGGCGGCTGATCCCGTGCGCCTCCAGCGACGTCCGGCACGGCTCACGGTCGCGCTCGCCACGCTCGCCGGCGTGAGCGTCCTGGCCGCGGGCTGCATGGTCGGCCCCAACTTCACACGGCCCGAGGTCGAGCAGCCTCAGGGCTTCAAGTCGCGGACGGACGGCGAGACGGGTCCGCCCGTCCCGGCGGAGTGGTGGCAGCTCTATCGCGATCCGGAGCTCGACCGGCTCATCGCGCTCGCCCAGGAATCGAATCAGAACATCCGCCTTGCCGTGGCCCGGGTGGACGAGGCGCGGGCGCTGGCGCGCGTGTCCGGCAGCTATCTCTTCCCGACGATCGGCGCCAATCCCAACTTCTCGCACACCCGCTATTCCGCCAACCGCGACAGCACGGTGACCGGCAGAAGGGTGGCGAGCGGCGCGTCGCGCAATGACTGGCTCATCCCGATCGGCCTCTCCTACGAGATCGACGTGTGGGGCCGCGTGCGTCGCTCATTCGAGTCCGCCCGGGCGACGGCAGCCGCGACCGCCGCCGACGTGGGCGTGGTGCAGCTGACGGTCGAGACCGACGTGGCGCGGTACTACTACACACTGCGCTCACTCGACGCCCAGGTGCAGATACTGATGGACACCGTCGTCGCCTACGCGGAACAGGTGCGGCTGCTCTCGGCCCAGCTCAGGGCCGGCCTCGTCAGCGCGATCGTCGTGTATCAGGCCCAGGCCCAGCTGCAGACGACGCAGGCGCTCCTGCGGGACGTGCAGCGCGCCCGTGCCGACCAGGAGCATGCGCTGGCGATCCTCTGCGGACGCCCGGCGCCCGCGTTCGCCGTCGCCGTCAATCCCCTGCACGCGAGCGCGCCGCCCTCGGTGCCTCCCGGGTTGCCCGCGCAGCTGCTGACGCGCCGGCCAGACGTGGCCGAGGCCGAGCAGAACGTCAGGGCCGCCAACGCCCAGATCGGCGTGGCCACCGCGGAGTTCTATCCGAGGTTCACCCTGACCGGCTCGGCCGGCTTCGAGAGCGCCGACGTCTCCACGCTCTTCAACTGGCAGAGCCGCGTGGCGTCGATCATGCCCAGCATCTCGATTCCGATCTTCCAGGGCGGCCGGCTCCGCGCCAACCTGGCCGCGAGCAAAGCACGCTACGAGCAAACTGTCGCCACGTACGTGAATCAGGTGCTGATCGCCTACGGCGACGTCGAGGACGCGCTGACCGATCTCCGCGCGCTGAGCGACGAGGTGGGCTGGCTCCGTGACGCGGTCGCCGCGTCGCAAGAATACCTGCGTCTCGCCCAGGTGCAATACCGGTTCGGTCTCGTCGACTATCTTCTCGTCATCGACGCCGAGCGGACGCTCCTCGCCAACCGGCTGTTGCTCGCCCAGGTCGTCAATCGGCAGATGGAGTCCAGCATCCATTTGATCAAAGCGCTGGGCGGCGGCTGGAGCCCCGCCGAGGATCGCGTCCAACCGTAGAACTTCCTTCGCTTTCGCATTCTTGCCGAAAAGGTGTGGCGGACGTCGTCCGGCGCCGAAAGGCGTAACCGCGACCTCCGCGAAGCCATCGCAAGGCCAAGGAGGAAGTCATGAGACCAACACAGTTCCGCGGTTCGAGGATGATCGGCATGGTGGCGCTGGCGCTGCTGCTGGCAGCGACGCTGGCGCCGGTGGTGAGTGCACAGGGTGCGCCTGACGCCTACGCCGGAGTCGTCGGCAAGTGGGCGGGGTATGTCACCGGGCCGAGTGGTTCGGCGACCGAAACGGTCTGGACCATCAACCCGGACGGGACGTTCTCCGTCCAGACCGATGCGTACACGGCGATCGGCTCGTTGCAGGCGCGCGGCCCGGACTACGCGTTCTCGTACGAACGCAACGGGGCGACGGTCACGGGCGCCCTCATGGCCCGGGCGTCGAACGGCCGCTCTCAGCTCGTCGGCCGGGGGGAAACGCCCGACGGCCCGATCAACGTCACGCTCACCCGCTGATTGACAGGGAGAGACCGCGCCGGGGTTGCCCGGCGCGGCCTCGCTCTCATGGAGAGTTGAGTCCATGAAGACCACACAGCTGTTGGAGACCTACCGGGAGGTCGTCGCGCGACTGCGCAGCGAGGCGGCGGTGCCCACGGCCGATGCGTCGAGCAGCGACTTCCTCGACATCGCGCAGAGTGTCGAGCATCAAGAGCTGGCGCGCCTCACGGCCACGCGACTGGCCGAGCGGGCCGCGCGGCTGCAGATCGCGCTGACGCGGGTGGCGGAGGGCGAGTATGGGCTCTGTTCCGAGTGTGGCGCGTCCATTCCGCCCAAACGCCTTCTCGCGATTCCCGATGCGACCACGTGCATGCCGTGTCAGGCGCGGCTCGAAAGGGCCGGGGGCGATCGTCGTGAGCTGTAGGCTCGCGAATGGCAGGGGTGTACGCTAGCGCCGGACCCCTACCGACGAGCAACGTCTCCGACCTCCGGAGGACCGACATGGGTGCAGTCGTGCCGGCTTTTCCCATCCGCCGTCTCTGTCTGGCCGTGATCGCAGGCGTGGCGCTCCACTCGCTGTCCTTCGTCCACGATGTGCCTCGCGCGTGGGCGCAGTCCAGTCAGGCCGCGACTGAGCCGAAGCGGCCTGCGTTGCAGCTCGGATCGGCCGGGCGGTTCAACGAGGACTGGTCCGTCCTGCGGGGGGTGGATCTCGGCGCGACGGACGACTTCTGGGACCGCCTGAAGTTCATTCCCCTCAGTCCCGACCAGAACGTGTGGCTGACCATCGGTGGGCAGGCGCGCGAGCGCGGGGAGTACTTCAGACAGTACCTGTTCGGGAACTCGCAGCCCGAGCAATCCGACGGCTATCTGCTCTCGCGGTTTCGACTGAGCGCTGACCTCCACGTCACTCGCTACTTCCGCATGTTCGCCGAGGGCAGGAGCTCGTTCGCGCTGGACCGCGACCTGGTGGGGGGCCGGACGACCGCGTACGTCGACGAGTTCGACATGCAGAACGGCTTCGCGGACATCATGATTCCGTTCGGCCATCCGTTCGGCCAGGAGGCGAGCGTGACGCTGCGGGGCGGGCGTCAGGAGCTGATCTTCGGCTCCCAGCGGCTGGTCGGGCCCGGGGACTTCACCCAGGTCCCGCGCACCTTCGAGGGCGGCGCCGCGATCGCCCGGATCGCGGGCTGGACCATCACCCCCTTCTGGACCCAGTCCGTGGTGGTCGACAAATATCGCTTTAACAAATCCACCTCGGACCTCCAGTTCTTCGGCGTCTTCGGCACCGGGCCGCTCGGCGTCCTGCCCGCCAACCTGGATGTCTACTGGCTCGACGCCGACAACGCCACCGCCGTGTTCAACGGCACGAGAGGACGAGAGCGGCGGCACACGCTCGGGGGACGCCTCTGGGGCAAGGTCGGCGACACCGGCCTGGACTTCGAGGTGGAGGGGGCGGCCCAGTTCGGGACGGTGGGCGGCAACAACATCGCGGCGTCGATGTTCACCGCCGTGCTCGGCTACAGCCTGCCGTTCCCGCGGCTGTCACCCCACGTCTACCTCGAGTTCGACTACGCGAGCGGCGACGACAAGCCCGGCGGAAACGTCGGAACGTTCAATCAGCTCTATCCCAACGGCCATTCGTACCTGGGATACATCGACTACATCGGGCGACAGAACGTCATCAGCCCTAACGCCGGGGTCACCGTCACCCCCATCCAGGGGCTCACGCTCTCGCTGCAGCAGTACTTCTTCTGGCGGGCGTCGGATCGTGACGCGGTCTACAACAAGAGCGGGGGCGTGCTGCGGGCGGGGCCGGCCAGCCGGGCCCGCTACGTCGGCGCGGAGACCGACGTGTACGCGACCTACAACTTCACCCGCCATCTCCTGGGCTATGCGGGCTATAGCCGCTTCTTCGCCGGCGAGTTCATCGACAAGACGGGACCGCACAAGGACAGCGACTTCTTCTATACGGCGCTCCAGTACACGTTCTGAGCGAACGAGCGCCGCGCGCCCCGGCCGGGTAGGCTGGCCGCATGCACGAGACGACGCTGGAGCGCACGATCACCCTGGCGGTCTTCGCCGCGTCCTATGTCGGGCTGGGCCTCGGTCGGCTCCCCGGATTCCGCGTCGATCGCACCGGCATCGCGATCATCGGCGCCTCGCTCATGGTCCTCAGCGGCGTGCTCCCGTGGAACGACGCCGTTCTCGCCGTCGACGCGCACACGCTCGTCCTGCTCTTCGGGATGATGATCACTCCGTCGGCGAAGCCGGCATGAGTTATCGCCCGGCCGGGCGAATGCGAGGTCAGGGCATCCCGATACCGTTCATGACGATGTTGATGATCACCTGCGGCAGCTGCACCCGGTCCGCCAGGACATCGGGTAACGCCGGCGTCAGGTCGATCTCCAACGACGCCTGATGGTCGCGCACTTCGGTGCGCACCAGCGGCACCAAGTCGCGGATGACGTCGTTGATGTCCACTCGTGCTTTCTGGAGATCGGTCTGCCTCGCGAGCGGACGGATCCGCTGGATCACGTCCGCGGCCCGGTGGGTGTCCTTCACGATGGCGGTGAGCGTGTCGCGCACCAGATCGAGGTCGGGAGTGGCCGTCGCCAACCAGGCCGTCACGCCGTGGCGAGGGCCGTCCGTACGGCGTCCACGAGCGCCGCGCTTTGGAAGGGCTTCTCGAGAAACACGGCCGCGCCGGCCTGGAGGCTTCGCTGGCGCGTGTCTGCGTCGCCGTGCGCCGTCAGAATGATCACCGGGAGGCGCGCGTCCGTAGCGGCAAGACGCCTCAGGAGCTCGAGACCACTCATTCCCGCCATCCGCAGGTCGAGCACCATGCAACCGGTGCTCTGTCGATAGCTGGACTCCAGGAAGGCGTCCGCCGACGGGAACGTCTCGACCCGGAAGCCTACCGACGTCAGGAGATTCTTGAGGGACCGACGCAGTGAGGCATCGTCGTCTACGATGCAGACCACGCGCCCTCCGTCTTCGCGCATCATCGCTTCTCCCCAACGACTACCTTGGTCACCCGCATTGCCTCCGGCGCTCACTCGAAGAGGATCTTCGCCATCATCCCCTTGTCCTCGTGATTGAGGAGATGGCAGTGGAAGACCGACATCCCGCGGATGGCGGGATCGGTGAAGTCCATGATGAGGTCGACGGAGCCGCCGACCGGCACGTTCACCGTGTCCAGCCACAGGGGGTCGGAGTGGCGCGTTCCATTTTCTGCGTACGCGAGGAAATGCGCCTGATGAATGTGAAACGGGTGGACTTCGCGCGTCCGGTTCAGGACGCGCCAGCGCTGGTAGGAGCCGACGGCGACGCGAACGAGCGGCGGCATCGCCGGAGAAAATGCTTGTCCGTTGATGTAGAAACCCTTCGCGTCTTCGGTGAACGTCACGACGAACCGTGGCGCCGATGCTTCCAGGCCACCGATTGAGGCCTGCCGATACACGGGTGGACGCGCAGGGACCACCGGCGAAGAGGCGGCGGTCGCGGTCCGCGTTGCGGGCACGACGTCGGCCACGATCATCTCGGGATTCGAGTCGCCATCGGGACCGGTGTCGACGCAGCGGGTCTTCAGGACGGTGGGCGCACCCGCCGTCGGAGCGGTGACGATCGCCTCGAGGCGCCCCCCCGGTGGCAGCAGCACGTGGTCCATCGACATCGATCGCCGTCGCGGATCGTGGTACGCGAGCGGCACACCGTCGAGGGCCACGACCTCCCACTGACGACCCCCGATCTGCAGGTCGGCGTACTGATCGGCAGCGGCGTTGACGATGCGCCAGAACTGTCGCTCGCCAGGCGCCATCGCAAGCGCCGGGCGCACGATACCGTTGACGGTAAAGACCCGTTCCGGTGCTTCGCCGCCGGCGCCGCATCGCCCGCTGGGAATGGCCACCCGGAGCTTCAACGAGGGCGCCTGTGGATCATGCTCGATATCACGACCACGAAGCACGAGGACGCGCTCGCGCAGATTCATGACCTCGGGCACATATCGCTCGATGCCATCGATCACGATCGCGCCGGACATGCCGTTGAGCGCCTGGCGGTGGCTCTCCCCGTGCGGATGCGTGTGGTACCAGTACAGGCCCGGCGGATGGTCACGAGGGACGCTCACCGAATATTCCAACGTCTGGCCGGGCATGGCCATCATGCCGAGCACATCGTCCTGCGGGGCCACCGGCGACACGTGTAACCCGTGGAAATGCAAGTTGGTCATGTTGCCGCATGGACCGGTCGCGCAGCGTTCGTGAGAGACCGGTGAGAGATTGTTGTCGTACCGCACGCGAAGCGTCCCGCCCGGCTCGACGTGAATCACAGGTGGGATCGTGTCTCCGTCGCCGACGAGCGCGCCATGACCGTGCTGGTCGGTGATGGCCTTGAGCGTCACCGTAGTGAATCCATCACGCCCACGTACGGTCGGCGCGTCGGGGAGGTCACGGCCGGTCCCGAGGCTCAGCGCCCCGAGCGCGGCGATCAACACGACGCCCACGAACAGGCCAACGTACGCGCGATGCGTCATCGCGCCCAACCCTCACGCGCTCATCGGCTCGCACTCGGCCGCGGGTAGGGCCGATGCGCTGGTCATGGACGCGGTGAGCCGCTTCCGGAGAAAGAGCCGCGCGCGGTGCGCGCGGGTCTTGGCGATCGCGACGCTGATGCCGAGCGCCGCGCTGATCTCGTCGTTCGCCAGCCTCTCGACGTCGCGGAGGAGGAACACGGCCCGATAGTCCGCCGGGAGCTCGCTGATGGCCGCGGTCAACATCATCCGGAGATCCGTCTGGATCGCCGGGTCCTCCACCCGAGCGGACCAATCGGTCCCGGGATCGCCGTGCTCGTCGAGCACCGCCGATACCTCGTCCAGCGAGACCTCGCCGTGCGCGCGGCGCCGTCCGCGGATCTTCTGGTAGGCGGCGTTGACGACGATCCGGTAGATCCACGTGCCGAGGGCCGAGTCGCCCCTGAAGGTGTGGATCTTTCGAACCACGATCCAGAACGCGTCCTGGACGACTTCCTCGGCATCCGCCGTCCTGCCCGTGATGCCGGTCGCCAGGCGATAGGCGCGGTCGCCGTAGGTGGCGATGAGGCGCTCGACGGCCGTCGCCTCCCCGCGGCGCAGCGCTTCCACCAGCGGCGTCTCCCGATCGACTCGTAGGGCGACGGCCTTCGGCTCCCGATAGGTCCGCTCTTCCGCGATTGCAGTGCCATGCATCTCACCCTCCATCTCGAGACGTCAGAGATGATCGAACGTGATCTCGAGGCCAGAGTAATTTCCAGGGAGGAAACCGTCTACCCGACGTTGGTCGGATGCGACTCCCACCCACCTTTGGTAGGGTTCGATCCCTCCTGGAGTCGACGTTGTTGACAACGGCTTCGCCCCATCACACCATTTGGTACTTTGGGAGACGTCTTCCGTTGAGCGCCGAAATACCCGTCGTGTTCGTCGTCGACGACGACCAATCCGTCCGCGACTCCCTGCGCCGTCTCATCACCTCGTTGGGAATGACGGTCGAGGTCTTCCCGACCGCGCAGGCGTTCCTCAGGACTCCCCGCGGGGGGGCTCCGGCGTGTCTCATCCTCGACGTGCGTCTGCCCGGGCTGAGCGGTCTCGACCTCCAGCAGGAGCTGGCCAAGGCCAACGCGACGCTGCCCATCATCTTTCTCACCGGTCACGGCGACATCCCCATGTCGGTGCGCGCCATGAAAGCCGGGGCGGTCGAATTTCTCACCAAGCCGTTTCGCGAGCAGGACCTCCTCGACGCCATCCGACAGGCGATCGATCGCGATCGCGCCGCCCGGATGGAGCGGCAAGAGCTCGCCGAGCTTCGTCGCCGCTACGACACCCTCACCCCGCGCGAGCGAGACGTGATGGCCGGAGTGGTCGCCGGGCTCCTCAACAAGCAGATTGCCAGCGAGTTCGGAACCGCCGAAGCCACGGTCAAGGAGCAGCGCGCGCAGGTGATGCTGAAGATGCGAGCGGGGTCGGTGGCGGAGCTGGTCCGGAGCGCCGCACGCCTGGCGATCGCGCCCCACGCCAGCGGCGGAACCCCGTGAGGTCGAGATGAGCGCATTCGACGAGTACGCGAACAAGTACAAGACGGCGCGGATGGAGCGAAGAAACGGGGTGCTCCAGGTCACCCTGCACACCGATGGACAGTCGCTGCGCTGGGGATTCCTGCCTCACGGGGAGCTGCCTGAGGCGTTCCACGACATCAGTGCCGACCGCGAGAACCGGGTGGTCATCCTGACCGGGACGGGCACCGAGTTCTCGGGACCGCGGGCGACCTCGGGCACCTCCTCGTTCCCGACACGCCCGTCGATCGACCGGATCGATCGCATTCATTGGGAGGGCCGGCATCTCCTGATGAACCTGCTGAACATCGAGGTGCCGGTGATCAGCGCGATCAACGGGCCGGCGTGGCGGCATTCGGAGATTCCCCTGCTGTGTGACATCGTGCTGGCCTCCGAGACCGCGCAGTTCCAGGACTCCGCGCATTTCGCGTCGGAGGTCGTGCCGGGCGATGGTATGCACATCGTCTACCCGCTCCTCCTGGGCATGAACCGTGGGCGATATTTCCTGCTCACGGGGCAGACGCTCGACGCCGTGGAGGCGTTGCGCCTCGGACTCGTCGCCGAGGTGCTGCCGGCCGAGCGGCTGCTGGCGCGTGCCTGGGAGCTTGCCGAAGATCTGGTCCGCAAGCCGACCCTGCTCCTGCGCTACACGCGCCTGCTCTTCACCGAGTACCTGCGCCGGCAGATGCACGACCTCCTCGGCTACGGGCTCGCCATGGAAAGCCTGGCCCTCTTCGAAAAACCGGAGGCATGATCCGGGCGCGCCCGCGTGCCGCGCTCGTAGGCACGCGAACGGCGTCTGCCGCGATGATGAGCAGCGCCGCGTCGCCATCGCGGCGATAAGTCGCGTTGGCGCGGCTCTTCGGCCCCCGCCTCGGCGTGGCATGGTCGCTGCACTCACGCCCCGCCGTGGCACTCTCTCCCCGCGCCCGCGACCTGGCTATCGCGCCACGATCCACGCTGCTCGAGGTGGCGGATCTCTCGGTCAGATTTCCGATCCACGGCGGCGGCGTCGAAGCCGTGAGCGGCGTGTCCTTCACGCTGGCCCGCGGGCGCGTCGTCTGCCTGCTCGGTGAATCGGGGTCCGGCAAGAGCGTCACTCTCCGCGCCATCGTTCGTCTGAACCGCGGCGCCCGCACGACGGGAACGGTCGTGCTCGATGGCCGGAACGTGCTGACGATGTCACGACGCGAGATCCGTGACAGCCGGCACGGCGCCGCCGCGATGGTGTTCCAGGAGCCGATGACCGCCCTCGACCCCGTCTATACCATCGGGGTGCAGATCGAGGAGACGGTGCGGCGACACCGCAACGTCAATCGCATCGATGCGCGCCGTCGCGCGCTCGAGCTGCTCGAGCTGGTCCAGATCGCGTCGCCCGCTCGCTGCCTCGCCGCCTATCCGCACGAGCTGTCGGGCGGGATGCGGCAGCGCGTGATGATCGCCATCGCGCTGGCGTGTGATCCCGCACTGCTGCTCGCCGACGAGCCGACCACGGCCCTCGACGTGACGGTGCAGGCGCAGATCCTGTGGCTCCTGCGCGACTTGCAGCGGCGTCTCGGGCTCGGCCTGATCATCGTCACGCATGACCTGGGCGTCGCCGCGGAGATCGCCGACGACGCGCTCGTGATGTACGCCGGGCGCATCGTCGAGCAGACCACCATCGACCGTCTGTTCTCGCAGCCGGTCCACCCCTACACGCGCGGGCTCATGGCGGCGACCGTGCGACGGGGGCAGCGCGGCCGCGCGCTCGTTCCGATCCCGGGGGCGCCGCCGAACCTCGCCGCGCTGCCGCCGGGCTGCGCGTTCACGCCGCGCTGCGAGCTCGCGATCGCCGACTGCCTTTCGACCCGGCCCGATCTCGTGGAGATCGAGAGCGACCATCACGCACGCTGCCACGTCGCGCTGAGCCGAGGCGCATGCGTGGCGGCGGCCGCCACGGGATAGTCCGGTCTACCCTCGACCGCAGGCAAGGAGCCTCTCATGCGACACACGGCCACGGGTATCACGGTATTCTTCCTTCTCGTCGCGGCCCTCGCCGGGACGGCGCTCGCCCAGGGGGGCACGCTGCGCATCGGAATGACGGCGAGCGACATTCCCTACACCGGTGGCCAGGCCGACAATGGCTTCGAGGGCCTGCGCTTCGTCGGTTACCAGATCTACGAGCCACTCATCAACTGGGACCTCACGCGCGGCGATCGTCT
>Ga0070706_100006311_pt1 | contig 11202 bp, 8 predicted proteins | sample KBSK5501metaG_FD_65476 | JGI IMG/M metagenome (GOLD analysis project Ga0070706, IMG submission 65476) | Corn, switchgrass and miscanthus rhizosphere microbial communities from Kellogg Biological Station, Michigan, USA - KBS K5-50-1 metaG | ecosystem: Host-associated > Plants > Roots >...
GGAGGGCACCCCGAAACGCAACTGATGGCGGCTCTGCTGGCCGCAGCCGTCGTCATTCGCGAGACCCTCGCGAGCCGGCGCTTCGATGCCTGGCTCCCGCCGGTGGGCGCGGCAACTCTGGGTCTCGGGCTCGCCGCGCCGCTGTTGCTTCCGTTTGCCGAATACTTCCGCGAGAGCGCGGCGCGTCTGGGCTTCGGACGGTCCCCTTTTACGTTGCCGGCCCGCGATCTTCTCCGGTTCGTTCTTCCGAGTGTTCCCGGCTCCAACGCCATCGAGGCGGCGGCTTCGGTGTCGATCGTCTTACTCGGACTTGTTCCGATCGGACTCGCTCTGCGCCACGACGGCGAAACGCGATTTTGGGCGGCGGCAGCTGGCGTCATGCTGCTGGCCACATACGAGAACCCGCTCTCCCGCGCCCTCGCGTTTGCCACGCCGGTCCATTGGACACGGTTGCTTCTCTTCGTGCCTCTCGGATTGGGTGTTGTGGCCTCCTCGGGGTTGGACGCCTTGCGAAAACAGCTAGCGGATCGGCGCGGAACGCAGCAGGCGACCGCTCTTTCGGCTTGCCTGCTCCTGCTCGCTTTCGTCGAGTTAACGCTGCGGGCGCGGGGAGTCCACGCGGTAACGAGCGCGGCCCAGATCGCTCCAGCCACTCCGCTTCTGGAGAGGCTCCGCGCGGATCATGGTCTCTTCCGGATTCTTCCACTCCATACGTTTCTCCCTCCCAACAGCGCGACGGATTACGGTCTGGACGACGTCCGTGGATACGACGCGCTCGACCCCGCTGGCTGGCTCGCCGCGCGCCGAGCCATGGGCCGTTTCGGACCCACTCCGACGACCACAGAAGGAATCGAGCCCGGCGATCTCGAGATGGGCGGCGCCGCGCTCGACTTATGGAACGTGCGATACCTGCTGCTCGATCCGCGATTCACGTTTTCGATCGAGGAGTGGAACGCCCGGCGGCGGCTGGACCTCGAGGAGATCTATTCGGGTCCCGACGGTCGGATCTTGCGCAACCGCCGCGAGCTCGCCCGCGGACGGCTTTCTGTCCCCGGATCCGTGACTCTGCGCGAGCGGCGCGCGACGTTGTGGGATTTCGACATCGACGCGGCCCTTCCCGGCGTGTTCACTTTGGCCAACCCGTTCTTCCCCGGATGGCGGGCGAGCGTGGACGGCCACGACGCCCACCTGGATCTGGCCCCAGGCACTCCCATCGAGCTGGCGGTTCCCGCGGGCCGTCACCGAATTCGGATCGATTACCGCCCGCGTTCCTTCCTCCTGGGCATCGCGACCATGATCACCGCGGCCCTCGCGCTCCTGGCTCTCCGACTCAGGCCGGGCGCGGCGTCGGCAGGAGCTCGCTGAAGAGGGCTTCGATCCGTATTCGCAGATCGTCGCGCGTTTCACGGAAGCGCTCGAGCCGCCGGACCGGGTCCGGCTCGAAGGAAGGGTCTTCGATCGACCAGTGCTCGATCCGTTTCGCGTTGGGCCAGCTCGGGCAATCGAGAGCTGCAGCGTCGCAAACGGTCACGACGGCATCGAAAGTTTCCTGCTCGAATTCGGAAGCCGGCTTGGACCGCGCGTCCTGGATATCGGAGCCGAGCTCTGCCATTGCGGCCACGGCGTTGGGATGGACGCCGCCTGCCGGCCGCGAGCCCGCCGAAAAGGCCTCGACGGCCTCCGAGTGATCCAGACGCGCGAGCGCCTCGGCCATCTGGCTGCGCGCGGAGTTGCCGGTGCAGAGGAAGAGGATCTTTTTCTTCACCCCGATAATCCTACTGGTTCCGAACGCCGAGAACGACGGGAACGAGCGGGAAGTCAGAAGTGGAACGCCGTGAAAGCTCCAAAGTTCGAACTTCGTACTTCACTTCCCGGCGTTCTCGTCGCGTGCTCGGCGTTCTCGTTGCGTTCGCCTTTCAGGTGTTTCTGCCCCATAATGGATTGGATTGAGTCAGGAATCGTTTTGGCGGAGCCGGCTCGTCAGCGAAGCGCTCGGCATTCTTCTCCTTTTGTCGGGCCTGCTCGCCACGCTGTCTCTCGCTTCCCATAGCCCGCGCGACGCGAATCTGTTTTCCGTCACGACGGGCGAAGCCGCTTCTCCCGCAAACTGGATAGGAAGGTTCGGGGCGGATCTGTCTTCGGCGCTCTACGCGATCCTCGGTCTGGCGGCCTGGGCCGTACCCGCCCTGCTCCTTCTCTGGGGTTGGCGGCGCTTCTGGCAGCGGCCGTTTCCCAACCCGGGAACCAAAGCGGCGGGCTTTGTCCTGCTTTTTCTCTCGATTCCGGCCCTGCTTTCGCTGACTCTCGGGCGCCGGACCCTCTTCGGCGAGGAGTCCGAGGCCGGCGGAATCGTCGGGCGGGCCGTCGCGGACGCCTCCCGGGCGCGGTTGGGCACTACCGGGGCGCTGCTTCTGGCGGGAACTCTCCTTCTCCTGGCGATCCCTCTGGCCACTCAGGTCTCGCTGGCGGAGACGTTTCTGGGACTCCGGGTGCGCCTGGCCGGCTTCTGGAGCCGGTTCAACGTCTCCTGGGTGCGCCGCCGAGACCGCAAGACCAAGGACCGGTTGCGCAAGAGCGTCGTCTCGAAGCATCTGGAAAAAGCGCGCCGCGAAGGGGTCTCGCTCGACGAGGTTCCCTTCGCGGCGGAGGACCCTCCGTTTCTCCGCGAGGTGCCGGGTCCCGGCAAGTTCTCCTTGACGAAGACGATGTCCCCGATGAAGAAGGCGGAACCAGCGGCCGCTTCCTCTCGGAAGAAGGCGAACTCGCAGCAGAGCCTGCCGCTGGTTGTCTCGGGCTACACCTATCCGGACGTGTCGCTTCTTCAGAAGCGCGAGCATGTCAACGTCGTCGACCAGAAGCTTCTCGCGGAGACGGGACGCCTGATCGAATCCAAGTGCGCCGAGTTCGGCGTCGAGGGGGAGGTCATCGAGTATCACCCCGGCCCCGTCGTGACGACCTATGAGTTCCGGCCCGCGGCCGGAATCAAGGTCAATCAGGTCATGAACCTCTCCGAGGATCTCGCCCTCGCGCTGTCAGCCGAGGCGGTCCGCATCGAGAGGCTCCCCGGACGCGCCTCCGTGGGAATCGAGGTGCCCAACCCCGGCGGAGGCGAGGTTATCTCGTTGCGCGATGTACTCGAATCGGAAACCTTCCAGCGTTCGCCGTCGCTTCTGACGCTCGGCCTCGGAAAGGACATCCACGGCGAGCCGGTCGTCGATGACCTGAGGGGAATGCCCCACCTTCTGATCGCCGGCACCACCGGGTCGGGCAAGAGCGTAGGCATCAACGCGCTTCTGACCTCGATACTCTTCAAGGCTCGGCCCGACCAGGTCAAGCTGATCTTGATCGACCCCAAGATGGTCGAGCTCGAAATGTACGAGGACCTGCCGCATCTGCTGACGCCGATCATCACCGACCCGAAAAAGGCAGCCAACGCACTGAAGTGGGCGGTCGGAGTGATGGAAGACCGTTTCCAGACGCTCTCGGAGCTCGGTCAGGTCCGCAACGCGGAGCAGTACAACGCGGCGATCCGGGACCCGGAGACAGTCGCGCGTTTCCGCGCGGAGCATCCGGAAGACCCGGACCTGAAGCTCGACCCGATGGAGCTGATCGTCATCGTCATCGACGAGCTGGCTGATCTCATGATGACCTCCCCGAAGGAGGTCGAAGAGGCGATCGTGCGGCTCGCGCAAAAGGCCCGCGCCGTCGGGGTCCACCTGGTGGTGGCCACGCAGCGTCCCTCGGTCGACGTGCTGACCGGCCTCATCAAGGCGAATCTGCCTTCGCGCATCGCGTTCAAGGTCTCTTCCAAGATCGATTCCCGCGTGATCCTCGACGGCAACGGCGCGGAGAGGCTGCTGGGTCGCGGGGACATGCTCTTCCTGGCGCCGGGAACCTCGCGCCTGCGCCGCGTGCACGGCGCGTTCGTCTCGGTCCAGGAGACGGCAACCCTGGTGAAATTCCTGAAGAAACAGGCGAAGCCCCACTTCAAAGAAGAGATCACGCGGGAGCCGGTCGAGGCGGCGCGGCGCGACGACTCGGGAGACGAAATGGACCCGTTGTACGACGAGGCGGCGCGCCTGGTCGTGAAGGAAAAGATGGCCTCGATCTCCTTTCTCCAGCGCCGCATGGGAGTCGGCTTCTCCCGGGCCGGGAAGTTGATCGACATGATGTCGCGCGACGGGCTGCTCGGGCCCCAGCGGGGATCCAAACCGCGCGAGGTCCTCGTCGCGGAAGACTATTTCGAGGAAGTGGACCGGCAGCCTCGATGAGCCGTTCCGCGCTCTGGTTGCTCGTGACGGTTCTCGCCGCACCGGCCGCCGGCTACTTCGTGTACCGCCTGGCGCGCGGCCTGGGCTTTCTCGACCCGCCAGTCGACCGCCAGCACGAGCTGCGCCGGACGATCCTCGTCTCGCTCTACTGCTTTCTTCTTTTCCTGCCCGTGGCAATTTACGGCTTTGAAAAGGGCTGGCCCCGAGCGTGGATCCTCTTCGGGATCCTCCTGAGCCTGACTCTGGTCTTCTTCGCGGCCGGAGGGATCCTGGCGGTGGTGCGGCTCTGGAGAATCCGGCATCCGGATGCGGGACCCGGAGCCGTAGCTCGAGTCGAGCCGACCGAGGATTCCTTGGAGAGCGTCGCTTTGGAGGAAGACCGAGCTTCTGAAAAAGTTCTCTAGCCTGCAGTCGTCGCCTGGCGCGGGCGGCCGCGAGGGCCGCCCCTACGGGCCCCAGCACCGCGGTCCATCTTCCCGGGGCAGGAATCCGTCGCCTTATCCTTGTAGGGGCGGGGGTGAGCGGCGGCGAACCCGCCGGTTAGCGCCGGTGAACCCGGCGCTGGTCGCAGCCCTGCGGCTGCTCCGTGCGTCGCGCTCTTCGAGCGCTCGGGGCGTCCCCGCTCGGCTTTGTACTTCCGGGCGCCTGTGGTGCGCTCACTGTATGTTTCCGTTATGGCCCTGAGCGTCGTCTTTTTCGGAACGCCGGAGTTCGCCGTACCGGCCCTCTCCCGTCTGCTCGAAGCCCGCACGGCGGTTCCGCTGGTCGTCACGCAGCCCGACCGCCCGGTGGGCCGGCACGCGGTCCCTGTTCCCTCGGCGGTGTCCCGGCTGGCCGCGGTTCGCGGAATTCCCACGGAAAAGCCGGAGAAGCTTCGCGGAGACACGGATCTCGCCGACAAGATCCGCGGGCTCGCTCCGGATGTCGGCGTCGTGGTGGCCTATGGACGGCTGCTTCCACCCGAGTTCCTCGCGATTCCCCGACACGGCTTCGTCAACCTGCACGGCTCCCTTCTTCCCCGGTATCGCGGCGCTTCCCCGGTGCAGGCGGCGCTGCTGGCGGGAGATCGAGAGACGGGGGTCGTCACGATGAAGGTGGTTGAGGAGCTGGACGCGGGTCCGCTCTATCTCGAGCAGCGGGTCGAGATCGGAGAGAGGGAGGACGCGGGAGCTCTTTCGCAACGACTGGCACGGGCCGGAGCCGATCTTCTGGTCGAGACTCTGGCAGGCCTCGAGCGGGACTCGCTCATCCCGCGGCCACAGCTGGGGACTCCCAGTTTCTGCCGGCCGATGCGGCGCGAAGACGGCCGGATCGACTGGACGCGTCCCGCGACGGAGATCGATCGCCGGCTGCGAGCCTACACGCCCTGGCCAGGCGCCTACACGTTCCTGGGTAAGGAACGCGTGAAGATCCACGGTCTCGAGCCGGGGCCCGAGACCAACCGGGAGCCGGGCACGCTCTGGCTCGAGGAGGATCGAGCGCTCGTGGCCGCCGGCCAGGGGCAGTCGGTCATTCTGACGGGGGCGCAGCGCTCGGGCCGGCGGCTCGTCGGAGGAGCGGAGTTCGCGCGCGGAATCCGGGCGCTGCCGGCGAAGTTCTCGTGACGGCCCGCGGAGTGTCCCCGGCTCGCGCCGCGGCGGTCGGAGTCCTGAGAGACGTTCTCGAGAAGGGGAAGCGGGCCACGCCGACTTTGACCGATCGCTCCGCCGCTCTCGGGGCGGCGGACGCCAACCTCATGCGGGAGCTGACTCTCGGAGTTCTGCGCTGGAAGTCCGCCCTGGACCTCGAGCTCGCTTCCTCGATTTCTTTTCCCCTCTCGAGGCTGGCCCCCAATCTCCGAGAGATCCTGGAGGTCGCTCTCTACCAGATCCGTTTTCTGGACCGCGTTCCGGATCATGCGGCGGTCGATGAGGCCGTGCGCCAGGCGCGCGAGAGCGGCGGCGTGCGCGCCGCGAAATTCGCCAACGCCGTCCTGCGCAACCTCTTGCGCTGTTCCGGCGCGCCCGTAGCGCGAGCGCCGGCGCAGGAACTCCCTCTCCCCCCGGGAGAGGGGCGGGGTGAGGGGGCGCCTGTGGGCAGTCCCGGCGCACGCAAAGCGGGAGCGCCGGCGCAGGGACTCCCTCTCCCTTCCTCCTTCGCGCTTCGCGCTTCGGAGGACAAGCCGGGAGAGGGGCGGGGTGAGGGGGAATCCCAGGCCGCAAAGTCACTCGCTCTGGCCTTCTCTCACCCCGAATTTCTCGTCGCCCGTTGGATCGAGCGCTTCGGCCTCGAGGCGACGCGGGCCATCCTGCAAGCCGACAACCAGCCCTCCGATCTGGACCTGCTGACGAACTCGCGGCAAGGCGATCGCGAGGCGCTCGCCCGAGCCCTCGAAGCGGAGGGAATCGAAACAGAGGTTTCCTCGGTCTCGCCGCTGGGACTCTCCGTTAAGCGGGGGAATCCCCTTCGCTCCCCGCTGTTCGCGGCGGGCCGGTTCACCGTTCAGGACGTCGGCTCGCAGGCGCTGTCGTTGTTGATGCCGTCCGGCGACACACTGGTCGATCTCGCGGCGGCCCCGGGAGGCAAGTCATTCGCGGCCCTCCTGCTCGGCCGGGCCCGGCGCGCGATCGCGCTCGACCGGTCCCCGGGGCGGCTTCGCCTTGTCTGGGAGAACCGTCGGCGGCTCCAGATCGGCGACGTGCATCCGGCAGCGGCAGACGTGAAGAGTCCCCCTTTGCCGGCGAGTCGCTTCGAGCGGGTTCTCTTCGACGCGCCCTGCAGCGGAACTGGGACGCTCCGAAAGAACCCCGAGATTCGCTATCGCCTGACGCCGGCGGCCATCGATCGCCTGGCCCTGGCGCAGCGCGACGGCCTCCGCTCCGCCGCGCGGTTGCTGGCACCGGGGGGCTACCTTCTCTATTCGACCTGCAGCTTGGAACGGGAAGAAAACGAAGCGGTCGTCGACGATGTCCTCTCGGCCGACCCCACCCTGGAGCTCGCTCCGATCGTGGCCGTGCCCGGTCTGGCGCCGTTTGTCGCCGGCGCGCGCTTTCAGATGCTGCCGGGCTCCTCCAGCGACGGATTCACGGCGCACTTGCTGCGAAAGAGGAAGGCGGGACACTTCGCTCCGACCGCGCCGGGGAAATGAGCTTGCGGGAGCGAAGCTCCTTCTCGATCTCCTCGCCCTTGCGGCGGCCCCATTCCTGTCCGATCGCCATGCTTTCGCTCAACACCTTCGGCATCGTCGACAGAACACGCTTTCCGAGGGGAGACTGGTAGAACTGGACGATTCCCTTGAGGTCTTCGGCGGAGTAGTACTTGTCGTAGATCGGGACGAGCTTCTCGGTGAGCTCGTTGACATCGAATCTTCGCTCGAGCTCGCGCCAGATGTCGTCTCCCGCGCTCGGGGCCATCTTTCGGAACGAATCGAAGATCTGGCGTTTCATCTGTTCCATCAGGTCGGTCGTGCCCACCGTCTTCAAGAGGTCTCGAATCAACGCTTCCTTCGAATTCGAAGGCGTCGGTCCGGGCTTCGCGGCGGCTACGAAGAAAGGCATCAGGAGAAGAAGAGAGACCCAGACTCCCGACCTCATGCGCATAGAGACTCCTTTCGTTCTCGCAGCGTCCCGACGGTTCCATATTAAGTCGCTTCGGTCGAGCGCCGGAGCCGGAGCGCGCGGGTACAATCCGCGACCGATGGTTCCCGCTCCTCCGATCCCGATGCTGGACTTGACACGCTCCGACGAGACGTTGAAGCGGGAGATCGCGCGCGCCGTGGCGGAGATCTTCGCGACGGGCCGATTCATCCTGGGACCGGCCGTCGAGGCTTTCGAGAAGGCCTTTGCGCGTGAGGTCGGAGCCGACCATGCCATCGCCGTCTCCTCGGGCACCGACGCGGTGCTGGTCTCACTCATGGCGCTCGGGATCGGGCCGGGAGACGAGGTGATTACGTCTCCGTTTACCTTCTTCGCCTCGGCGGGGGCCGTCGCGAGGCTCTGCGCGCGCCCCGTCTTCGTGGACATCGAGCCGGGCTCGTTTAACCTGGATGTCTCACGGCTGGAAGGGGCAATCACGTCGCGCACGCGCGCCATCCAGCCGGTCCACCTCTACGGCCAGTGCGCCGACATGGACTCGATCCTCGAGGTCGCCGACCGCCGCAAGATCCCGATTCTCGAGGATGCCTGCCAGGCGGTGGGAGCTGCCCACCAGGGACGCGCCGCGGGATCGATCGGGCGCCTGGCCGCCTTTTCCTTCTACCCGACGAAGAATCTGGGCGCGGCCGGGGACGCCGGAGCCGTCACCACGAACGACGACGCCCTGGCGGAGTTGCTGCGAAGTCTGCGGGTTCACGGTTCGCCGCACACCTATCACCACGAGCGCGTGGGGGGAAACTTTCGGATGGACGCGCTCCAGGCGGCCGTGCTGTCGGCGAAGCTGCCGTGGCTCGCGGTCTGGAACGAACGGCGCCGCACCCTCGCAGCCCGCTATGCCGAGCTGCTGGCGGGCGCCGCGACGGAAGGACGCCTGCGGCTGCCGGCCGAGGCTTCGGGGAACCGGCACGTCTACCACCAGTACGTCGTGCGGGTTCCCAACCGCGATGCCGTGCGCGCGCGCCTGGCCAAAGACGGCATCTCGAGCGCGGTCTTCTACCCGGTGCCGCTGCACCTGCAGGAGTGCTTCCGCGATCTCGGATACCACGAGGGGTCTTTTCCGGAGGCGGAGCGGGCGGCCAAAGAGGTTCTCGCACTGCCCATTTTTCCCGAGCTCGGCGACGAGGAAATCGAGCGAGTGGCCGCGAGCCTGCTCGCGGCGCTCGCCTGACTCGGTAGACGGTAGACGGAAGACGGGAGACGACGAAAGCGAGGCCTGATCGTCTACCGTCTCCCGTCTCCCGTCTCCCGGCTCTCGGTTCGCTCCCGCACGAGGTAGCCCTTGCGCGCCCGCGCGGCGTCCAACGTGCGCCACAGGTACTCCCCCAGAACTCCCAGGCAGAGCAGTTGGACGCCCGAGAGGAATGCCAGCACGACCATCGTCGTCGTCCACCCCTGGATCTGCTGGCCGTGAAAGATCTTGAAGACGACGAGAAAGAGAGCATAGGCGAAGGCAACGAACGCGAGCAACGTGCCGGCAAGGGACATCCAGCGAAGAGGGGCGTACGAAAACGAGATGACCGAGTCGATGAAGTATTTGATCTTTTTCGGAAGGGTCCAGCGCGAGCGGCCCTCTTCGCGCGCCGCGCGGTCGTACGGAACCAAGATGGTCGTGAATCCCGACCAGAGGAGCAGACCCGGGAGCGAAGTATGGACCTCGCGATTTTCGATCAGGAAGTCGATGGCCGGCCTCCCGATCAGGAAACAGTCGAACCCCCCTTCCGGCATCTGGGCGAACGCGAGCCGGCGGAGAGTCTTGTAGTAGAGACCCGACGCGGCGCGTGCGCCCCACGGCTCGGGACGGCTCTGGCGGACGGCGAGCGCGGCCACGGCGCCGCGGCGCCACGCTTCGACCAGCCGCGGCAGAAGCTCCGGAGGCTCCTGCAGGTCCGCAGACAGCACGGCGGCGGCGTCGCCCGTGGCCTCCCGCAATCCCGCGAGGATCGCCATCTGCGAGCCGAAGTTGCGGGTCAGGCGAATGCCGCGCGCAGCAGGCCACTCCCGCGCGATCTCCAAGATCCGCTGCCACGACTCGTCGCCCGACCCGTCGTCCACCAGCAGGACTTCCAGATCCCAGTCGGCGCCGGCCGCCGCATCCCGGAGACGCTGCACGAGCCGCGGGAGCGTGGCGGAGTTGAAGTAGACCGGGACGACGACGGTGATTCGGTCGCGGCTCACGCGCTGAAGAACTTTCGCACCGCCGCGATGACGGTGTCCTGCTGCTCGTGCCGGAGACCCGGATAGATCGGCAGGGAGAGGATCGTCTCGCAAGCCCGCTCCGAGACGGGGAAATCGCCGCGCCCATGCCCGAGAAAGGCATACGCGGGCTGAAGGTGGAGCGGGAGGGGATAGTGGATCGCCGTCTCGATGCCGTCCGAGGCCAGATGCTGCGCCAGCGCATCACGCCGCTCCGTCCGGATCGGATAGAGGTGGCGGGCGGGGACGGCCCCGGGGCGGCCCGCCAGGAGCTTGATCGGCAAGCCCGCGAACGCTTCGTCGTAGGCCCGGCCGATCCGGCGCCGCCGCTCGTTCTCCTTTTCCAGCGAGAAGAGCTTCACCCGCAGAATCGCGGCCTGCAGCTCGTCCAGACGCGAGTTTCGCCCCTCCGTTTCCGCGAAGTCGCGCCGCGTCCATCCGTACTGCCGGAGCCGCTTGACATGGTCGGCCAGCAACGCGTTGCCGGTTGCAACCGCGCCGCCGTCCCCGTACGCGCCGAGATTCTTCGTGGGATAGAACGAGAACGCCGCCGCGCGCCCGAAGGCGCCCGTCTTCTTCCCGTAGTAGGTCGCTCCGTGGCTCTGGGCGCAGTCTTCCATCAGCGTCAGGTTGTGATCGGCCGCCAGCTGAGCGAGCCCCTGGAGGTCCGCGACCCCGCCGTAAAGATGAACGGGAAGGAGGAATCGCACCGCCGGCGTCAAGACCCGCTCGACGCTTTCGGCATCGAGCGTCAGGGTTTCCTCGTCCACATCCGCGAGACGCGCCTTCGCCCCGGAGAGCCGCACGCCGGCCAGAACAGGCACACAGGCGTTGGCGGGGACCACGACCTCGTCGTGCGGACCGGCGCCGGCGGCGATGAGCAGGAGCGCGATGGCCTCCGTTCCGTTGCCGCAGGAGACCACGAACTCGATTCCGAGATAGCGGGCCAGCTCCGCTTCGAACGCGGTCACTTCGGAGCCGAGAATGAAACGCCCGCTCGCAAAGACACGCAGGGCCGCGGCATCGATCGCGTCGCGCCGGGAGAAATAGTCGTTCTCCAGGGCCGCGAAAGGCACGCGCATTTCGACTTCGGTCGTCACGACTGT
>Ga0070706_100006313_pt1 | contig 11197 bp, 9 predicted proteins | sample KBSK5501metaG_FD_65476 | JGI IMG/M metagenome (GOLD analysis project Ga0070706, IMG submission 65476) | Corn, switchgrass and miscanthus rhizosphere microbial communities from Kellogg Biological Station, Michigan, USA - KBS K5-50-1 metaG | ecosystem: Host-associated > Plants > Roots >...
GGACTTCATCGCCAATGTGAAGCGCGATGGCAGAATCCTCTATCAGCGCGGAGAGCTTCCTGCCCCTTTCGCCGCCTGAAACATCTTCCTGTCACTCCCACAGCGAATCCCGCTCCAACGGCTCGCGCACAGTCGGCCACCGAACTTCTAGAATACCGCAGGGAATGTGTCTTGGTCCTGGTCGGCGCTGCTACTCAATGACGCGAGCTGTTTCTATGTCTGAAAGGACGATTCGGAGCTTTTGAGAGAGGATAGAAGTGGGAATTTGGAAGAGATACAAAATTGGTGACAGAGAACTCGACACCCGTCGGTTCCGGTCGAGTATTTATGCATTTTTCTAGTAGTTATAGAACATATGTTCTTTCGCATTCGAGTCCCTTTCTAGCAACGCTCATCAGTGAGGCCCTATTGAGTGCTCCTCTGCCTACTCATGCTGAAAGAATGGGCCTTGCGTGCGTACTTTTCTCTCTTCACCCAAGCACAGCCATTATCAATAGAAAGCAACGTTCAACTCCCAAAAAACACCAACCGTATTTTTTAACGATTAACTGTCAAATAAACTGTAATAGACTCGCTCAAAATAAGTGTGGTGTTTCCCAAGCAAGGCGAGAAGCTAATAGAGGCTCACCCTCCTATATTTCTGTGCCGAAGAGTATGCTCCAAACTCCTTGAGGAGTCACTTCAATCAAGCTTGAACAAATTGGCTAGATAGGAGACTGCAAGAATCATCAATTCTGTAGTAGTAGCTGCGTTCTGATCCCTCTTCTGTCAAATCTGGAAGGATTAATAGAGGCAAGTTGCTAGAAGCAACGCTTGGTAGAGCGTTTATATCTTTCGTGACTTACAGAAATCATCACGATATTCCTGGCTTCAAACTCGATTTGACAGAAGAGGGATGACATCCCGTTCGATCGCGCTGCACCGTTCTCTGCACCGTTTCCTCGTACGAGGAAACGGTGCCCCATGCTCTTAATGATGCGGTTCATAGCCTGCCCCCAATTTGCAGGGATCGGTGATCCCTTAGCTGTAGGTCAGCACCGGTTCGATGGTGGTGCGCCAATCACGGCACAGGTGCCCAGCGGGGCGAGCGCCTGGATGGCCTGGCCCAAGACCCGGGTGTTGCCTGTGGCCTCAATGGTGTAGTTCACGCCCTGTCCTCCGGTGAGTGCCATGAGGGACTGAGCAGTGTCAGTGGTACGGGCATCAATCGTATCGGTGGCCCCCAACTCCAGGGCCAGCGCGAGTCGCTCATGAACCAGATCGATCGCGATGATCCTGCCAGCAGCCGACAAGTTTGCGGCCATGATGGCTGACAGCCCGACCCCGCCGATGCCGAACACCGCTAGAGAACTGCCCGGTTCCGGGCGCAGCACGTTGAGCACGGCGCCTGCTCCGGTCTGGATGCCACAGCCCAGTGGGGCGAGCAGTTCAAGGGGTGCATCGCGGTTGACCTTGACCAGGCTGCGCTCATCTATCAGCGCGTGGCGAGCGAGTGAGGACTGGCCAAAGAAGTGGGCGTTGAGCGGCATTCCGTTCTGCTCGATTGTGTGGCTGCCATCGGCGCGGCTGCCCCCCAGCAGGTTGAGTGGGAACCAACTGAAGCAGTAGACCGGCTGCCCGGCCTGACAGTTCGCACAGGTTCCGCAGGAGGTGAAGGAGGCTAGGACGTGATCGCCGGGCTGGACCCGTTGGACCGCGGATCCCACGGCTTCCACCACTCCAGCGCCTTCGTGCCCGATGACGCCAGGCAAGGGGAAGGGGATCGCCCCGGAGCGCACCGACAGGTCCGTGTGACACAGACCTGTCGCGACCATGCGGACAAGTACCTCATTGGGGCGCGGCTCGTCCAGCTCCACCTCCTCCAAGGAGAAGTGGGCATCTTTGGCATGGATGACGGCGGCGATGGTTTTGGTCTTCATGTATGATCTCCTTTCTGATTCAAGTGATGAGACGTGGGAGAACCCGCTCCCCTTTTGCCAAAAAACTATCCTGTTATGCGATCCCGCATGGGTGTAAGCAGGCTCTTGTCCACGTACTGTGCCCGCAGCACGCCATGCCTTACAAGTCCTCCTTTCTCCAAATATCGTCTGCTGGCTCACACTGCATGCGCTCAGGGCCGAGCCTCAAGAGGGGCACCCATCAAGGAAGCGGCCTCTCATCGACGAGCACCACCAGCTTGCCTGTGGCCCGATTCTCCTCCATATAGCGATGCGCTCCAACAATCTGCTCGAAAGGGAAGACTTTATCGAGGCTGAGCCGATAGCGACCAGCAGCCACCTCATCCACGATCTGTTGCAAGGCCTCGGTACTGTTGGCCGCTGTCACACTCTCGGTGCTAAATTGGGTCAGTTTGACGGTGGCGGGAATGGCGGCCATGGGCTCAAAGTCGTGCAGCACCCAGGCATTGCCGAGCATCCCGGTGAAACAAACGATGCCATGGGGTGCGCTCGCCTGCAAGGAGTCCAGTAGCGTCCCCGTCCCGATCAGCTCAAGCACGCCATTGACCCCACCAGCGCTGCGCTGCTTCACCTCGTCGGCAATCTGGCCGCTGTCGATGACGACCTCATCGGCCCCTTGCTCACGCAAGGCCGCAGCCTTCGCCTCGGCTCTGGTGGTGGCAAGTACCCGTAGTCCCCTGTCTTTGGCGAGCGTGATGGCCGCCATGCCTACCGAGGAGGTGCCTCCGCGGACCAACATGCTCATGCCCTGCTCCATCTCCATCGCCGTAAAGAGCGAGCCGTGGGCCGTCAGGTAGGTCTCCGGGATCGCGGCCAGAATCTCCCAGGCGAGCTCGGTGTGAAGTGGCATCACGAAGCTTTCGGGAACCAGGGTATATTCCGCATAGCCTCCATCGTATTGGCGGCCCATCCCTCCCATTACTGCGGCCACGGTTTGCCCGACCTGCAAGCTGGTGCCTGGAGCGGCCTGAACCACCCCAACGCATTCAATGCCCAGCACGCGTGGAAAGCTGACACCGGGGGAATAGCCCTGGCGGGTAAACAGTTCGGAGCGGTTGAGTCCGAAGGCTTTGACCTGGATCAAGACCCACCCCGGACGCGGTTCCGGACGGGGCACACGGCGGATTTCAAGTACCTCAGGTGGTCCGGCACGCTCAAGGACAATGGCTCTCATGAAAAATCTCCTCTCTCCATTCGACTCCTCTTCTCTTCTTACTTCGAGCGATTCCTCGCTCGTGGAGGTGTCATCCTCCATGCTACGACTGACTCGATATCGAAGTGCCCACCCGCGATAAGGGCAGTTCGTCCAGGATTTCCAGCCGTTCGGGAAGCTTGAATTTGGCAATGTCCTTCTGCAGCAGAAAATCGGCGAGCTGCTGAAGGGTGAGCGTCCCGCCTGGCCGCAGCACGGCAAAAGCGCACATGCGCTCTCCCAGCTGCGAGTCGGGCATCGGCACACAGGCCACATTCAGCACGTCGGGATGCGCCAGAATCAGATTTTCAACCTCTTCGGCGCTGATCTTTTCTCCTCCCCGATTGATCAGGTCTTTCTTGCGCCCCTCCACGATGTAGTTCCCCGATTTCTCCTTCGGGTACGTCATTGCCCTGCTCGTCTACGAGTCGAAGCTCATCGCTGGGTGAGACAGGCCGACCGGCAGTTTCGTAGCGCACCTCATCAGGGTCATCCAGGCGCACATAGCAGAGCAGTCCCTCTGCCATTCCGAATACTTCCTGCACCTTGCACGTCGGGATCACTGCTTCGGCCCTGCGTTTGACCTCCGACTGCAGCTTTTGACCGCCCGAGTTGATGACGCGCAGCGAAGAGAGGTCGTACTCCTTGAGGGCAGGATCATTCAGCAAGCGGATCAGGAGCGTCGGAACCAGCTCCGCATGGGTAATGCGCTCCCGCTCGATCAGTTTGAGCAGATCCCCTGTTCTGCTCGACGTGCTCAGCACAGTCCGGGCTCCATGCATCAGGAACCCCTGCAGACCGGGGCACGCGAGCGGGAAATTATGGGAGAGCGGCAGCACAGCCAGCAGCGCATCATTGGCGTGAATATCGTTGATCGCCGCCGCCGCTTTCGAGTTATAGAGGTAGTCGTTATGGCTGCGGGGAATGAGTTTGGGGACACCTGTTGTTCCGCCGGAGAGTTGAAAGAGCGCCGGAAGCGCTGGATCAATCTCGATCTCGCTCAGCCGTTCGCGGGGAAGGCCGCTCTCCGTCTGTAAGAGGGCAGGAAGAGATACCCAGCCAGGTTGGTCTGTTTGTCCCGCGACGAATACCCAGCGGAGGCTGTCCTGCTCGCGCTGCATGCGTGCGGCGAGCTCTGGAAAAGAAAAATCCCCCAGGCGCTCGGAGATGGCGTACCCCACTGCCTCGCTGCGCGCGACGAAGTGCCGGATCTCGGTATAGCGCTGGGCAGCCAGGGCCATGACGGGGATAGCTCCCACTTTCTGCAGCGCAACGTAGAGATAGACGAATTCCGGGATATTGGGCAGCTGCATCACCAGGCGATCGAGCGGGCGCAGCCCTAGCTTGAGCAGGTGCAGTGCCAGTCGCTCTGCCCGCGTGGCCAGTTGCCGGTACGTGATCTGTTCCCCGTTTGTCACAAGGGCGGTGCGGTCCGCATATCTTTCGCAGTCCTCATCAAAGAACTGCGCCATCGACCGATCTTCCCAGAAACCGAGCGCGCGGTAGCGAGCAGCGAATTCTGGCGGGCAAGGCGTTACGCCATCTAAGGTTGTCATTTCTCTCTCTCCTCTGCCTGAAGGACATTCAGGCACAATCGCTGTCATAAAGCAGGCTCTCATAGCATGTTGCATTGCTCCACCCTCCTCGGGTTCAGCTTCGCAAGATGATGAGCGCGTCGAGGGCATACAGCCCGGCACTTGTGTTCAGCAGTGGGTTGATGTCCAGTTCGACAATCTCGGGGTGCTTCACCAGGAGCTGACCCACCGTTACAAGCACCTGGATCAATTCGGCGCGGTTCACCCCAGGCTGCCCCCTGTATCCGTCAAGCAATGCATGTCCCGCTAATTCGTCAAGCATTTCGGCGGCATCGGCGATGGTTACTGGTGCCAGCCTGAGTGCTACATCACCCAGTGCGTCGGCGAGCACCCCGCCCAGGCCCAGCAGGACTGTCGGTCCAAAGGAGGCATCGCGCGTTCCCCCGACGATCAGCTCAAGCCCTGGCGGAAGCATCTCCTCAACAAGATAGCGGGGAGGGCGATCTGCAACGAGCAGGTCGATGGCATCGAGCGCAGCCTCCAGGTCTTCCGCCGTATCGACGCCAAGATACACCCCACCGACGTCGGACTTGTGCATGATCGATGCATCGAGCACCTTCACCACCACAGGGCGGCCCGTGGCCCTTTTCACTTCGGCCATTGCCTTGTGACACTCACGCCGCGATGAACAGGCACGGCGCAGAGGCGTGCGGATGCCAACCTCTTCCAGCAGCGCGAGGGTCTCGTTTTCGTCCAGCGGACCGGGACCAAGGACTTCCCTGGCGCTCTGCAGAACGGAAGGCGCTGTAGAAGGAGGGGCGCTGCGACGACGGGCCTGAGCGCGTGCGTCGGCGACCAGGGCGCGCATCGCTCGCGCTCCCCGCTCTGGCGAGGTGTAGGTCGCCACCTGTAGCGCTTTGAGGTTACGCAGCACCGGTGCCAGCTCTTCTTGTGGCCCCCCGGTCGCGAAGATGACCGGTACGGGTCCACTGTCGATCCCGTCACATGCAAGACGTGCGGCTCTGATGGCCTCAACGGGATCGAGCGTGTCAGGCTCGTGCAGCGCGTAGGCAATGATGGCATCTATCGAGGGGTCAGAGCCGACTGCCGTCAGCACCTTCCCCAGCGGCTTGCCGGGCCGGCCCGTATCGACCGGGTTTGCCTGCAAGGTAAGCGGGGGAAGCAAGACGCTCAGTTGCTCGCGCGTCGCCTCAGATAGGGCGGGGACGCTCAGGCCGGACAAGCGCAGCAGATCGGTGATGAGCAGACCCGGTCCCGCCTGGCTGGTGACCACAGCAATACCCGGGTTCGACGAGGGAGCAAGCCGAGCTTTGATGGCGTAGCCGAAGCGCCAACGACGGCAATCGCTCGGGGGGCGAACAGCGCATCAAGAGGCCGCTGCCCCTGCTGCTGATCTCCATAGAGTGGTACATCTTGTTCCATCGGTACCTGCCTGTCCGTTCATAGGGGAACCGGAGCTAGCAAGCCAGGTTCCCCGAAGGCTTGATGCTATTTTCCCTGCTGCTGAGGCGTGAAGTCGCCCATAATCGGCTGATGCCCACCGTGCTCTTTGAAGGCCTCTTCTCGATACTTGTTGAGGGCCACGAGCGTCGGGGTGTCGCGGATCGAGAAGAGGATAGCCCGTTCGCTGGCGGAGGCGTTGTGGTGTTCGTGCCAGGCCCAACTGGGAACGACGAACATATCTCCCTGTTGCCAGGCGAAGCGTGTACCGTTGATGATGGTCTCGCCGCGTCCCTCATGCACGTGATAGACCACGCTGCCGACGTGTCGGTGGGCCTGGGTCTGGATACCGGGCCGCAGCAGTTGAATCCAGCAGCTAAAGGAAGGCATCACCGACCCGCCGGTATGCGGATTGGTATACTCCAGCGCCACATCGTCGAACGGGCTGGCGTCCACCTGCGCCAGGTTGCCCAGCGCCTGTTCGGTGGCCACCCATTTGTAGGTGTGCATGGGCGGATACTCCAGCGAGCGCGGCTCCCAGGCCGGGCGCAGTTGCCCGAACCCGTATTTGAGCACGGTCGTACTCGGGGCCTTCGTCACCGCCTGCGCCTCCTCGGGATATGGCTCGAAGAAACTGGCGTCCAGGTAGTTGTTGAGCGGGATATCCAGCGCATCCACCCAGACCGCTGGCTCGTCCGACTGGCTGCCGTGATCGTGCCACAGCCAGGCCGGGGTCAGGACAAAGTCGCCGCGTTCCAGAAACACGCGATCCCCCTCCACCGTACTCCAGGAGCCGCTGCCGTTAATGATGAAGCGCACCGCCTGGGCCGTGTGACGATGAGCAGGGGCGACCTCGTGCCCGTTGAGCCACTGAATCGCCGCCCAGAGGGTGGGTGTCGCAAAGGGTTTGCCCTGCAGGCCGGGGTTGGCGAGCGCGATGGCTCGGCGGTCTCCGCCACGTTCCACTGGCACCAGGCGTCCTGCGCGCTTGGCCACGTCGTACAGCTCGGCCCATTTCCACAGCCACGCGAGCGTCGCGGGCCGCGGCTGCGGCGTCAAGGTCGCCTCTTCGATGCTCCACAGGGGAATCAGGGAGCGCGCCCGCATATCCTCGTATAACTGGACGACTTCTTGCTCAAGTGCCTGTACGTCTTGCTCAATCATGGTTCTTTCCTCTTTCTGTGGGAATACACACTGCTTCTCATTCGCAAAGGCATTGCGCAACCGCCGCCCGTGCTTTAGTCGCACACGCTACTACAACGAACATCTACGGACTCGGTGGTGTTGCTGTCTGATAAGCCTCATAGGCAGCCATGAAGCGCGGCGCTTTCTCTCGTAGTGCCTGTGCATCGAGCCGCCCACTGCGCGTCATGTAGCTGTAGGCCAGCGGCAGCGCATCCAGGTTCATTTTTTCGTGGAAGGTTTCATACCACGTATAGCTCTGCCGAGCAATGTCGAGTAAGCGCTCCATGCCGGGTCGGCGTATGTCTTCAAAGCTCTGGAAGGCAGAGCGAACATCCCCGGTCAGAGCAAAAGCTCTGGCGAGGGTGATGGCGTCTTCGAGTGCCATGCGCGTTCCAGAGCCGATGGAGAAATGCACGGTGCGCAGCGCGTCTCCCAGCAGGATCACGTTCTGATAGCTCCAGCGCCGGTTCGTCACCACCCGAAAGTTGATCCATGCCGGTTTGTTAGGGAGAAGCGCATGACCTGCGAGGTCCTCGGCAAAAATGCGCTGGCAGTAGTCGATGCTCTCCTGCTCCGACATGTGCGCGAAGCCAGCCCGCTCCCACGTCCGGCCATCGCATTCCACGATGAAGGTGCTGGTATCCGCGCTGTAGGGGTAGCAGTGGGCCACAAAGGCACCACCCTGGTAGCTCCTGAAGATCAACGAGAGCGTGTCGAACACTTGATGGGTGCCATACCAGATAGACCTGTTGGAGAGCAGGCTCATCGAAGGCTGAAAGTGCCCGGCGTACTGCTGCCGCACCACACTGCCCACGCCATCGGTCCCTACAATCACATCGAAGTTAGCGAAGCGTGAGCTATCAGCCAGGCGGTTGGTGAAGTGCATCTCGACCCCGTGCCGCTGGCAGTGTTTTTGCAGGATGCGTAGCAAGGTCAGGCGTGCGATCCCTGAGTAGCCGCTGCCATCGATGCGGATGGCCTCGCCCTTGTGAACAATGGTCTGGTCGTCCCAGGTTTTGAGCGCTGCCTCAATGTCGGCGTAGGACTCCGGATCGCTCTCCTTGAGGAAAGAGAGCGCGCGGTCCGAGAAGACGACGCCCCAGCCATAGGTTGCGCCTACCGGGTTTTGTTCGACGATGGTGATCCGGTGGGTTGTATCGAGCTTTTTCATAAGCAATGCGAAATACAGGCCTGCCGGGCCACCGCCAACGATACCGATGTTCATGCCGTTTCTCCTTCCCACCTCATACGAGCAATATCATGATTTGTCCAACATGCGCCTGGTCATGCTCGACGATGAAATGCTGGATAAACTCGGTCAGTGTTTGCGGGCCATACTTGATGTGCTCAACTTTCGTTCGCAGGTCGTCATCGTGCATCCGCTCGAGCGTCGAGATCACCTGCTCATAGCTTTCGGCGAGTTGCTTGGCGATGGTATCACGAGGATCCTGACCGTGATCGAGGACGTTTTGTACGCGCGCGGGATCGGTGATAGTACGCCCCACGCTTGACCTCGGCATCGAGAGAGCTCGCCTCACCTCGGCAGTAAAAAACAGGCGGGCCTCTGAGACGTGGACCAGGTTTTCGGCGATGGTCCACTCCTGTTCAGCATAGCGCTGGTAGAGCGTAGCGTCGTCAGCTTGATCGAGGCTGTCGAGGAACGCCTGCTGGCTCTGCTGGATATCCGCCAGCATCTCGGACACTGTTCGGTGTTCAACCACGATACATACTCCTCCGAAATCTTCTTTTATCGTGTGCTCCACATTCCTGGTGCAGCGAGCTTCTAGCCAGACGATCAAGTGCCCGGGAACGCCACTACAGGGTTTTCCAACAGACCAAGTTCCGAAATTTCTACCTGCACCACGTCGCCGGACTTGAGGAAGACCGGTGGTTGGCGGGCGAAGCCAACACCGCTTGGGGTGCCGGTCGCAATGATATCCCCCGGCTCGAGCGTCATGATCTCAGAGAGATACGAGAGTATGGTGGGAATAGGGAAGATGAAGTCATCGGTCGTGGCGTGCTGCATCACCTCGCCGTTGAGCCGCAGCGTGACCTCAAACGCATAGGGGTTTTGCACCTCGTCGGTCGTAACGATGGCGGGTCCGATTGGGCCAGTGCCATCGAAGGTTTTTCCCTGCAGCCATTGCACTGTACGTCTCTGGTAGTCGCGTACCGAGACATCATTAAAGATGGTATACCCCGCCAGGTACTCGAAGGCTGCCTCCGTCGCCGGAACGTCTTTGCCGCGCCGCCCGATCACCAGGGCCAGTTCAGCTTCGTAATCCACCATCTGTGAGGCTCTCGGCAGCACAATCGGCTGGCGATGACCAATCAGCGTATTGGCGAATTTGGCGAAAATCACGGGATACTGCGGCATCTGACTGCCCATCTCGGCGATATGGCGACGATAATTATGCCCAAGGCACACGATTTTTCCAGGGCGCTGGATGGGCGGAAGCAGGGTCACCTCGTCGATGGCATACACTATTCTCGAGCGCCCAGGCTGCGCGAAGTGTTCCTGCGAGGCGGCATATGCCAGGACCTCTGTGGCGAGAGCTTTCGCTGCATCACCCGCCTCTAAGAAGGCGAGGACGTTCTCGGGAAAACCCAGCTGATTGCCGGAATGCAACGCCGCACCCGGGTTCGCCTGCAACCAGTCAGTGTAAGCCCCAGCTAGATCAACGATCTGCTCTCCGACGAGGGCTCCCATACGTGTCACATTGTTGGCGGAGAACGTTACGAGCCGCATTGTCTCCTGGTCCTTTCTCTAGATGCGCCCTTCCTTTGGGCAGGACTCCATTCCATACCGGATTGGACGGATAGTAAGCAAGATGGAACTTAATCAGTACTGGCTTCAATAAGTGCATTGGTTCAGGTGAGAGAAGGCTAAAGGCGAGACGAGCGGCCTCCTCTCCACTATCTTGCATAAATGCGCCCCGCCAGACCTCCCAGGGCAGACTGACTGTGTAATCAGGACTACTGTCGGCCAGGTGTTTGAAAAGAGCGACGTAGTCAGGGGGAAGAGCGTCGAGAATGGATTCTCCATCATCGAGGACGAAGGCGCTCCAGAAGATAATCCGCTGGAGGCGGTCAGCGATGCGAGGAGCAGCACCACACAGCATATTGCCGCCCCAACTATGTCCTACAAGGATGATGTTGCGGAGATCGCGCTTTTCGATGTACTGCACTAAGGAGTCAACACAATCTTGATGGGTTACTCCCACACGCTCAACATCGAGGCCGTGACCTGTCAGCGTCGGTGCATAGACCTTGTGTCCTTGTTCTACCAGGTGCTTAGCAACCGCCGTCCAGCACCAACCTCCATGCCATGAGCCATGAACCAATACGTACGTATGTTTCATAACAGCTCCTTTGTCTGGAATCCCTGGTGTCAATATGACGACAAAACATGTCTACTCATCATATAATGTATACCATCAGAGGTGGCAAGTTGTCAAGATATCGCCGGACAAACGCAGGAGCTTCCCATGCTTGCCGCTATCTGATCGGCATGGCAGCCTGCGTCTGCCGCACCAGGGGGCAGACGCAGGCTGCCCCCTGGTGCGGCAGACGTGAAACGAGAATTGGCAAGCCCTGGGTTGCAGGCGCAGCTTGACAATTTGGCTGGCTCGGGTACAATCTCTGTCAAGCAAGCATAGTAGCGTTATTTAAAGGAAGAACAAGAGAGATGTCCACAAAGCACGTGATTCTGGCACTGTTGAGCATAGAGCCAATGACCGGTTATGAGCTGACGCAAAATATGAAGATTTCGGTCCAGTCTCTCTGGGCGGCGACTCATAGCCAGATTTATCCCGCACTCCATAAGCTGGAGGAAGAGGGGCTGGTCACGAGTGAAGATCACGTGC
>Ga0070706_100006314_pt1 | contig 11197 bp, 9 predicted proteins | sample KBSK5501metaG_FD_65476 | JGI IMG/M metagenome (GOLD analysis project Ga0070706, IMG submission 65476) | Corn, switchgrass and miscanthus rhizosphere microbial communities from Kellogg Biological Station, Michigan, USA - KBS K5-50-1 metaG | ecosystem: Host-associated > Plants > Roots >...
GGCTGGTGCGGGTGCTGGGCTGAGCTGAGCCACCATTCGTTCGCGCCGCAGAGGCAACGGCAGTGCGACAGTGAAAATGTCACTCGCCAGACGTCGCCGGATTCACTGGGACACCCAGGCCCGGGGGCCTACTCTTGCATCAGCAGGGGCGCCGACCACAACGCCCCGCGGCACCAGCCAGGAGGCCATCATGTCCGCTCGCCGTCACGCCCGTCGCCAGGTGCGGATCACCTATCACGCGCAGGTCGCGCGATTGATGGCGCTGGCCAGCATCGCGATCGTCGTGATCCTCTCGCTCGCCTCGACGATGTGGCTCACGGTCGCGTGAGCGGGCCGCTCGTCAGCGGCTGGTCTCCCGCGACGGCGGCGTCGGCTTCTTCATCTTCGGCGGATCGAAGCGCTGCGGCGGCTTCGGCGCGCGCTGGTACAGGCCCTCGACCTTCGGGATGTTCGCCTCGATGTCGCGGATGCGGGTCGGGCCCGACGGGTGGGTGCTGATGAACTCCGGCGGCGCGCTCTTGCTGGCCTCGGCCATCTTCTGCCACAGCGTGACGCCGGCGTGCGGGTCGTAGCCGGCGCGCGCGGCGAGCTCGAGGCCGACGAGGTCGGCCTCGGACTCGTCCGCGCGGCCGAAGCGCAGTGTCAGCAGCTGTCCGCCGATGCCGGCGACGCCGCGGCCGATGTCGCCCAGGCCGAACAGCGCCGCGCCGAGCTCGATGGCGCCGCGCGTAGCCATGCTCTTGCCCATCTGCTCACGCGCGTGCTCGCGCAGCGCGTGGGTCATCTCGTGGCCCATCACCATCGCGACTTCGTCGTCGGTGAGCTGCAGCTGCTGCAGGATGCCGTCATAGAACGCGATCTTGCCGCCCGGCATGCAGAACGCATTGACCTGCTTGCTGCCGATCAGGTTGACTTCCCACTTCCAGTTGCGCGCGCGCTCGTTCCATTCGTAGGTGAACGGGATCAGGCGCTGCGCGATCGCGCGCAGGCGGATCAACTGCGGGTGGTCGGGCGGCGCCAGCGCGTCCTTCTGCGCGGCGCCCTGCTGGATCTGCCGGTACTGCTGCACGGCAGCCTGCTCGACCTGCTCGGCCGAGATGAGCTTCGACAGGCTCGACGGCGGGCCGACGTCGACCCCTTCGCGCGCCCACGCCGGCACCGCGCCCCCCAAGCCCGCGGCCGCGCCGGCGAGCAGCGCGCCGCCGAACAGCCGGCGCTGCGGCGAGCGCAGAGCGCAGCAGCCGCACGACGCCAGAAGAAAGGGCCGGGATGATGTTTCGATCTCGTTCATCGCACCGTCTCAACGCTTCTCCGCCGCGATCAGCATACGCCGCACGTGCGGCAGCAGCAGGTACGCGGGAAAGCTCAGAAAGAAGGTCAGGAAGAAGTACGCCGCGTAGCCCATCTCCTGCGCGCCGATGCCGCCGGCCCAGCCGGCCACGGCGCGGCTGAAGGCGAAGATGCTGGAGAGGATCGCGTATTCGGTCGTGGCTCGCTCGCGGCTCGTGATCGCCATCAGGAACGCGAGAAACGCACCGGTGCCGAGCCCGGCGGTGAAGCTCTCGGTCGCGCTCGCGAGGTAGACCAGCCCCTGGTGCGCCCACGCGATCTCGGTGCCCTGCGGCGCACGCGGCACGACGTGCGCGGCCCACGCATAGACCAGGCTCGCGGTCGCCTGCCACAGCCCGAGCACCCACAGCCCCCGAAAGATGCCGTGCTTGTCGACATAGCGGCCGCCGATCAGCCCGCCGGCGACCGACAGCACGAGCCCGATGTTGACGCTGACCAGCCCGATCTGCTGGTTCGTGAACCCGGAGTCGACCCAGAACGGCCGGATCATGAAGCCGATGGACGTATCGCCGAGCTTGAACAGCAGGATGAAGACGAGGATCGCGAGCATCCCCGGCCGCGCGAGCAGCTCGACCCACGCGCCGAACACCGGGCCCTCGCGCATCACCTGGGCGCGCGGGTGCCGCGCCGCGACGATCATCAGCGCCGCGCCGAGGAACATCAGCCCGACCGGCAGCGCGCCGCGGAACCACCACGTGCCGGCGACGCTCGCGATACCGCCCCACTGCGCGGCCTTCGCGATCGGCCCGAGCGCCGGCCACAGCAGCCCCACCAGCACGAGCCCCAGTGCCACGGCCCACACCGGCTGCTCGCGCAGCAGCGAGAACTCGGTCGCGAGCGACGTCGGCGTCGACACGCGCGCCTTCTCGGGCGGGGCGAGCAGCGCCACCAGCCCGTTCAGCGCGAACACCACGCCGCCGAGCAGGTACGCGCCGGTCCAGCCGAGCCAGCCCGACAGCATCAGCACGACGCCCGCGAAGATCATGCCGACGCGATAGAAGCCGATGCGCAGGCCGTTGGCCATGCCGTACTCGTCGCGCTCGAGCAGCTCGATCGTGTAGCCGTCGGTCGCGATGTCGTTGGTCGCCGAGAGGAACGTGAACGCGCCGATCGCGATCCAGGCCCATGGGCCGAACACGTTCGCGCTGCCGCCGGCGAAGAACCACATCACGCAGGCCATGCCGGCGTTCGCCCCGGCAATCCACCAGCGGTGGCGGCGCGCCCAGTCGATCGCCGGCGCCCACAGGAACTTCACGGTCCACGCCAGCCCGAGCAGGCTCAACAGGCCGATGTCGGCGAGGTTCACGCCCTGCTGGCGGAAGTAGACCGGGAAGATGTCGTAGAAGATGCCGAGCGGCAGCCCTTCGCTGAAGTACAGCAGCGCGACCCAGAACAGCTTGCGGCGATGCACGGGCGTCACGCCGGCTGCGGGAGTCGTGGGCGTCATGGGCCGGGATTCTAGGTGGCTACTTTCGCGTCTCTTTGCCTACCTCTTTGCCTGCCTCTTTGCCTGTCTCTTTCCCTGTCCCCTGGCTGGACGGCGGCTCCGCTTCCTGCCGATAGATCGCCTCGGCCAGCGCCAGCAGCTGCTCGCGCGGCAGCGCGCCGACCAGCGCGTAGCCGATCGGCCCGCCGCTCGCGCTCTTGCCCTCGACCCAGTAGAACAGGCCCAGCTCGCCGCGCCGCTCGTAGCGGAACGCGGCCGGGGTCGCATCGTCGGGCTTGCGCAGGTAGACAGTGACGCGCGCCGGCTGCGCCGCCGTCGCAGCGCGGCCGCCGCTCACATCGCCGGTGACGCCGGGCGCGATCGCCTGGTACATGAGCTGCGCGCTCGGGCCGGATGCATCGGGCAGCAGCCGACCGCCGACCAGCTCGAAGCCTTGCGCGCGCAGGTCGAACAGCTTGACCGGCACGTTGCAGCGCCGGGTCAGCCAGCGGCTCAGGTGCTCTTCCTGCGCGCGGACCTCGACCGGGTGCCGCACCTCCGGCACGTAGACGCTGTGCGCGACCGCGGCGCGCTGCACCCACGCGCCGCCGGGCGCGGGTGTCGTCGCCGTCGTCGTCGCCACCGATGGCGGCCGCTGCAGCCGCCCCATCAGCGCTGCCCCGACCGCGCCGCCGAGCACGAACACCGCGAGCACCGCGGCGGCCCGCCGCCAGGTCGACGACCCCTCGATGAAACGGGCCGATGCCGTCGGCGGCCGGCGCCAGACCGTCTGCGCAAGCGCCGCCGGCACCGGTTCGTCGAGCACGCCGTCGAGCGCGGCGCGCAGTGCGCGCGCGTCGGCGCCCCAGGCGCGCACACGCGCCGCATCGTCCGGATGCTCGCGCAGCCAGGCCTCGACCTCGGCGCGCTGCTCGGGCGTGAGCTCGCCATCGATCCAGGCGGACAGCAGGGCGTCGTCGAGGGCGGCGTTCATGTCGATCTTCGCGGATTCAGACGACGCGGCGCAGCGTCGCGCCCTGCGGCGGCGCGGCACCCTGGCCGTCGCCTGCGCTGCCGCCATCGAGCAGCGCGCGCAGCGCGACCCGCGCCCGCGACACCCGCGACATCACCGTGCCGATCGGAATCCGCAGCGCCTCGGCGCACTCGGCATACGAGAACTGCTCGAGCGTGACCAGCAGCAGCGTCTCGCGCTGCTCCAGCGGCAGCCGGCCCAGCGCGCGGGCCAGGTCGAGCTGCAGGCCGATGTCGGGGCTGACGGCCGGGTGATTCGCGCCCGGGTCGTCGTCGCGTCCCGGGGCATCGGGCTCGACGCGCGCGCTGCGCGCATGGCGGCGCCGCTCGTCCAGATGCGCGTTGTGCGCGATGCCGATGGCCCAGACGAGGATGTCGCGGCGCTGGTCGAACTGGTGCCAGTGCGCCAGCGCGCGTTCGAGCGCGGTCTGCACCAGGTCGTCGGCGGCGTGGCGGTCGAACACCAGCGAGCGAGCGTAGCGCCGCAGCCGCGGGATCACGCCCAGCAGCTGCTCGCAGAACACGACCGGGGCAGGGGCGGCTGACGAAGCGTCCACGTCCGGTGTACGCCGGGAGTGCGCCCGCTATTCCGCCGCAGCCGGGCGCAGCCGGCCGGGCCAGATCGCCGCTTCATCGAAGCCGAGCGCGGCGAAGTCGGCGGTGCGCAGCGGCGCGTCGCTGGCGAGGAAGAAGTCGTCGAGCTGAGGGGGCGCGACCGCAGTGCCGGCGAGCATCGCGTGCACCTGGCCGCGGTGGTGGACCTGGTGCTGGAACAGGTGCGCGAGCACGCGCACCAGCGGCTCGGGCATCACGCCGGTGCGGCGCGGCACGCCGACGAGCGTGCGCTCGAGCATGGCAGCGTCGGCCGTGCGGCACAACGCGATCAGCCGCGCGTCGCTCTTGGGCTGCTCCGCCTGCAGCTCGGCGCAGCTCGCATACGGCTCCTCGGGATCGAAGAAGGCTTCGGTGTCCGGGTTCGCCGGCCGGCCGGCGAGGCTGCGTTCGGCCGCGTCGAGGTAGTACCAGTCGACCGTCAGGATGTGGTTCAGCGTCGCCTTGATCGACGGGAAGAAGCTCGTGCGTGTCGCCTCGAACTCGGCCTGCGAGAGCCGCGCGCAGGCCGCGTACAGCCGGTGATTGGCCCAGGCATTGTTGTGCGCCTGCGCGAGCATGAGCTGGGCGAGAGCGTCCATGCGCGAAGTCTAGGCCCGGTCGACCACCTGCATGGGTGCGCACCGGCGCCAGCGACGAGTCTGCCGATCCGGGACAATGCGACTCCATGAACCCGCCCCGCCGCGCGCTCGCGCCGAGCTTTTCCGCGCAGGAATTCCGCGCGGCGCTGGGCATGTTCGCGACCGGCGTGACGATCGTCACCGCGCGCGGGGCGGACGGCGCGCCGGTCGGACTGACGGCCAACTCGTTCAACTCGGTCTCGCTGGCGCCGCCGCTGGTGCTGTGGAGCCTCGCGCGCACCGCCGGCTCCATGCCGGCGTTCGAACGCGGCTCGCACTACGCGATCAACATCCTCGCGGCCGACCAGCATGCACTGGCCGAGCGCTTCTCGAGCAAGGCGGTCAATCGCTTCGCCGATGTCGCGTTTCGCGAAGGTGCGGGCGGCGCGCCAATTCTCGAAGGCGCAGTCGCGGTGTTCGAGTGCTTCAACCGCAGCCGGTACGAAGAGGGCGACCACGTGATCTTCGTCGGCGAGGTCGAGCGCTGCGAGCGCCGCGCCGGGGCGACGCCGTTGATCTTTCACGGCGGGCGCTACTTCACCGAGCTGCCGCTGTAGGGCCTTGCCCAAGGGCTTGGACGAGCTCAGCCCGAACGTGGGGCGCCGCGCCGCTGCGCGAATTCGACGAACCACGCGACGCAATCGGCATTGGCCATCGCATCGAGCTTGAACACCGCGTCGGCCGGCGTGCCCATCAGCAGCTTCTTCAGCGGCAGCTCCATCTTCTTGCCCGACAGCGTGCGCGGCACCGCGCTGACCTGGAAGATCTCGTTGGGCACGTGGCGCGCCGACAGCGCGGCCTTGATGCCCTGGCGGATGCGCTTGGCGAGCGCGTCGTCGAGCGCCACGTTCTCGCGCAGCACCACGAACAGCGGCATGTAGCTCTCGCGCCCGAGGTACTCGAGGTCGACGACGATGCTGTCCAGCACCTCGGGCAGCACCTCGACTGCGCGGTACAGCTCGGCCGTGCCCATGCGGATGCCGTGGCGGTTGATCGTCGCGTCGCTGCGGCCGTAGATGATCGCGCCGCCGCGCGGCGTGATCCGGATCCAGTCGCCGTGACGCCAGATGCCGGGGTACATGTCGAAGTAGCTGTCGTGATAGCGCCGGCCGTTCGGGCCCGCCGGCTGGTCACCCCAGAAGTACAGCGGCATCGACGGCATCGGCTTCGTGCAGACGAGCTCGCCGACTTCGTCGATCAGGTCGCGGCCGCGGCCGTCGGGCCCGGGCTCGGACCACGCGTGCACGTCGGCGCCCAGACAGCGGCACTGCATCTCGCCGGCGACGACCGGCAAGGTCGGCATGCCGCCGACGAACGCGCCGGCGAAGTCGGTGCCGCCCGAGATCGGGTTCAGCCAGATGCGCCGCTCGCCGTTCGGCCCGCCGACCTTCGGCAGCACGCGCCAGATCCACTCGTAAGACTCGATCGCCAGCGGCGATCCGGTCGAGCCGACGGCACGCAGGTAGCGCAGGTCGGCCGCCTTGCTCGGCTCGATTCCGGCCTTCTGGCAGCTCGCGTAGTACGCGGCGCCGGCGCCGAAGAACGTCGTGCCGGTGGCCGCGGCGAAGCGCCACAGCGTCGTCAGGTCGGGCGCACCGAGCGCGGCGCGCGGGCCGGCCGGGTGGCCGTCGTAGATGCAGACCGTCGTGCCGCCGAGCAGCGCCGCGAGCTGCGAATTCCACATGATCCAGCCGGTCGTGCTGTACCAGTGGAAGCGGTCCCAGGTCTCGATGCTGGCGCCGACGTTGTCGTGCAGCGCGCCCATCTTCAGCCCCTCGAGCATCACGCCGCCGTGGCCGTGCACGATGGGCTTGGGCAGCCCGGTCGTGCCGCTCGAGTAGACGACCCACAGCGGGTGGTCGAACGGCACCCAGCGCGGCGCGAACGACGCGGCGTCGGCCGCCGTGGATGCGGTCGTCAATGCGTCGAAGTCGTGCAGCGTGCGGCCGGGCGCGGCGAGGCGCCGGGCAGCGGCCGCGCGGTCCTGCGCCGGGTTCTGATACTGCAGCAGCACGACATCGCGAACGCTGGTCAACGCATCGAGCAGCTCGTGCACCACCGGCAGCCGGTCGTGCGCGACGCCACCGTAGGCATAACCGTCGCACGCGATCAGCACCTTGGGCTCGATCTGGCGGAAGCGGTCGAGCACCGCGACCGGCCCCATGTCGGGCGAGCAGACCGACCAGATCGCGCCCAGGCTCGCCACCGCGAGGAACGCGACGATCGTCTGCGGCACGTTCGGCAAAAACGCGCAGACCCGGTCGCCCGGCTGCACGCCCATGCGCTCGAGCGCGGCCGCGAGCGCCGCGACGCGCGCGCGCAGCTCGGACCACTCGACGCGCTCAACCTCGCCGCGCTCGTACAGCGCCTCGTTCTGGAACAGGATCGCCGGGTGGCCGGCCGCCTGCGCCGCATCGGCATGCGACAGCGCGTGCTGCGCGTAGTTGACCTGCGCGCCGGGGAACCAGACCGCGCCCGGCATCCGCGTCTCGTCGACGAGCACCGTCTCGAATGGCGTCGGCGACTCGATGCCGAAGTAGTCCCAGATCGAGCCCCAGAACGCGCGCAGATCACCGACGGACCAGCGCCACAGCGCGTCGTAGCCCTGGACGGTGCTCGCGTCGAAGGCGAGACCACGGGTGTCGCGCAGGAAGCGCAGGTAGCGGTCGATCTGGGGTTCGGGCAGCGGCATCGTGCTCAGGCTCCGGTCATGCGTTCGCGCATCTCGACGTCGACTTCGACGTACTGCCAGATTTCATGGCGGAACAGGCTTTGGCGAAAGCCGGTGATCCACGGATGGTTGAGCTGGATGTAGATGCGGTGGGTCTGAATCCGGTAGGGCATGTACGCCATCACGAGTTTGCTCGCTTCGGCAAACAGGCGTGCACGCTCCGGGCTGTCGGGCATGACGAGCATGCGTTCGTATAGCGCGTCGAAGGCCGGCAACTTGAAACGCGCGAGGTTGCCGCTGCCCGATGCCGGCCCGTACATGTACTCCAGGACCGGCTGCGCGTCCGGCGTGGTCGCCGTTTGACCGAGGGACCACATCTGCAGGCGCCCTGCGTGTGCGGCCTTGTAGTTCTCGGACCACTGTGCAGTCTCGAATCGGATCCGGATGCCGACCGCCGCGAGGCTGGTTTGCCAGTTCTCGTCGAACTGGCGTTCGATGTACGAGGCCTGCGTCGCCATTCGCAACATGAGTGGCGAACCGTCGGGCAGCTCGCGCCAGCCGTCACCATCGCGGTCGACATACCCGTACAGGTCGAGCAGCGCCTTTGCACGCGCCGGGTCATAGGCGCTGTTGTCGCTGCGATAACGCGGGTCGTAGCCGAAGCAGCCGGGCGGTATCGGCGCCTGCGCGGCGACCGCTGCTCCGCGCCGCGCGATCCGAATCTCGCGATCGACGTTGTACGCGAGCGCGATGGCACGCCGCAGCGCGACCTTCTCCGGCGTGTAGCCACCGACGACCGGATCTTCCATGTTGAACCAGCTCGTGATGATGTCGGCGTTCACGTAGTGGTGGGCCTGGACGCCGCGCTTCGCAAGGTTCGGCGCGAGCTTCCAGTTCGGCATCGCCTGGGTCGTGAACTCCGGCGGCACGCGCAGCAGATCGATCTGGCCGTTCAGGAACGACAGCCAGCGCGGCTGACCTTCGTCGAGCACGGCGATTTCGATCGCATCGTTGAACGGCAGGCGCCGGCCCTTGAATCGCGCGAGCCACGCTTGGCCCTGCAGATCGTCGGCAGCCGGCTCGGCGTCGTACAGCACCTCGCGGTATCGCGGGTTGCGCTCGAGGGTGATCAGGGAACTGCGCCGCCAGCTCTTCAGGCGATACGGGCCGGTGCCGACCGGGTGCGCCATCGTGTCGGCATACGCCTCGATGACTTCGCGCGCGACGGCGCCGAGCGACGCCGAATCGCACAAGGTGTAGAGGAACCTGGGCCGCGGCGACGCGAGCGTGATCTGCAGCGTGTAGCGATCGAGCGCGCGAACGCCCTCGACCGGCACGTCATAGTCGAACGGCCGCCGGTCGCGCAGAGCCTGCGCCCGCAGCGCCTCCAAGCCGACGAAGCCCTCCTCGCTGATCGTCGAGTATCCGGGGCTCAGATTCGCCGGGTCGTAGTAGCGCTTGATCGAATAGACATAGTCTTGCGCGACCAGCTCGCGCGGCCGGCCTTTGAAGGCCGGATCGTCCGCAAAGTAGATGCCGCGTTGGAGCGCAATGGTCCAGACCCGAAAGTCACCCGAAACCGCCGGCATCGCCGCGGCGGTCAACGGCCTCGGCTTGACCGGCATCGCGAGCGGATCGTAGCGGTACAGCGCTTCGAAGATGTGCGCGTTGACGCGCGCCGAGTACAGGTCGCCGACCTTCGCCGGATCGAAACCGGTTTCCGCCGCCTCGGAACTGACCCGCAGCGTGCCGCCAGGCGTCGCTTCAGGCGTCGCGGCCGCGCCGGCCCACGCGGGCAACGCTGCCGCGCCGAGCATCGCGGCCGACCAGGTACGCCGGTCCATCGTCATCGCCTCATCGCCGGCGCAGCGACTCGTCGATGTCGACGTACTGCCACCAGTCCTTCCAGAAGATCGTGCGCCGGTAGCCGATCACCTGCGGCTGCGTCATGTCCAGCGACGTCCGCGTCATCGTGAACTTGTACGGCATGTAGGCCAGCGCCATGCGCTCGGCTTCGCGAAACGTCGCGAGGCGCTCGGGCCCGTCGGGCAGCATCTGCATCTGGTCGTACAGCGCGTCCAGGGCCGGCAGCTTCACGCGTGACAAGTTCTGCCCGCCGGCCTGGCGGCTGTCCAGCCGCGCAAAGGCGCCGGCCGAATCGGGCTGCGACGACGAGCCGCCCAGCCACCACATCTGCAGCTTGCCGGCGCGCGCCGCCTTCAGGTTCTCGGGCCATTGCGAGACCTTCATCTGCACGCGCAGCCCGAGGGTCTTCATGTCCCGGGTCAGCACTTCGGCGATCTTGCGGTCGCGCTGGATCGGCACCGTCGCGACGTTCAGCACCAGCGGCGAGCCGTCGGGCCGCTCGCGCCAGCCGTCGCCGTCGCGGTCGACGTAGCCGTACAGGTCGAGCAAGGCGCGCGCACGCGCCGGGTCGTGGTCGCTGAATTCGCTCTTCAGCGTCGGGTCGTAGGCGCTGGTGTACGGCAGCGCCGGCCCCTGCGACAGCGCACCCAGCCCGTTGAAGGCATAGGCAATGATGTTCTTCGTGTCCAGCCCCAAGCCGATCGCGCGGCGCAGCGCCACCTTGTCGGGCGTGTAGCCGCCGACGACCGGGTCCTCCATGTTGAAGTAGTAGTAATAGCCGGCCGACTCGACGACCGGGTATCCGCGCACGCCTTTCTTCGCGAGATTCGGCGCGACCTTGCCGTTGGGCATCGCCTGCGGCGCGAACTGGAAGCCGACGCGGTAGGCGACGTCGGCCTCGCCGTTGACGAACGCCAGCCAGCGCGGCTGTTCCTCCTCGATGATCGAGATCTCGACCCGGTCGACCATCGGCAGGCGCCGGCCCTTCAGTTTCGCGAGGATGGCCTTGCCTTCCGCGTCGTCGGCTGCCGGCTCGGCGTCGTAGACCATCTCGCGAAAATCCGGGTTGCGCTCGAACGCGAGGAACGAGCTGCGCCGCCACTGCACGAGCCTGAACGGCCCGGTGCCGACCGGATGCGCCTCGGCCCGATCGCCGTAGAACTCGATCACCTCACGCGCGACCGCGCCGTAGGTGTCGCCGCCGGCGAGGCTTTCGTGGAAGCGCGGCCGCGGCTCCTTCAGCACGAAGCGCAGCGTGTACCGATCCAGCGCGCGCAGGCCTTCGATCTCGCGGTCGTAGTCGAACGGCTTCTTGCGCTCGAGCGCCTCGCGGCGCAACTCGGCGAGCCCCAGCATGCCTTCGGTCTCGAGGCTGGACCACACCGGGCTCTTGTTGGCCGGGTCGGCGAACCGCTTGATCGCGTAGACATAGTCCTGCGCGACCAGCTCACGCCTGCTGCCCCTGAAGGCCGGGTCGTCGGCGAAGTAAATGCCGGGGCGAACCTTGATCGTCCAGACGCGGTAGTCGGCGGAATGCTGCGGCAGCGCCTCGGCCGTCAGCGGCTTGATCTTCACCGGGCGCGCCAGGTGGTCGTAGGTCAGCAGGCCCTCGTAGACATG
>Ga0070706_100006315_pt1 | contig 11196 bp, 8 predicted proteins | sample KBSK5501metaG_FD_65476 | JGI IMG/M metagenome (GOLD analysis project Ga0070706, IMG submission 65476) | Corn, switchgrass and miscanthus rhizosphere microbial communities from Kellogg Biological Station, Michigan, USA - KBS K5-50-1 metaG | ecosystem: Host-associated > Plants > Roots >...
CGATGGCCGGCGGGTTCACCTACCGGGCGCGCAAGAACGACTTCTACGTCAAGCGCCTCGACCAGAGCGGCAAGATGGTTCGTATCGAGGCAAAGGCCGGCACCGTGCTGCGGCCCGGCGACACGCTGGAAGTTCGCGAACGGATGTTCTGATGGCTTACGCATCGGACCACTCCTCGTCACTGGTGCGTCGGCGCACCGCCCTAAGGGCAGTGCCGCCGACGCCCCACTATGTCTCTGCCGAGCCGGTTGTCCGGATGACGCCGGCCGCCGAAGAGGAGGGCTTTCTCGAGACCCTGCGCAAGCTCTGGCGGCAGCGCGGGCTGATCGCGCTATGCACGCTGCTGCTCGGCGGGGCCGGCATCTTCGCGGCATGGGCCCTGCCATCGTATTACGTCTCCGAGGCAAGAGTGCTGGTCGGCGTGCAAAACCCGCGCCTGCCAAACGTCGAATCGCTCGTCGCCGATGTCAGCCCCGACGCCGAACGCGTCCAGAACGAGGGCTTCGTGCTGCAGTCGCGCAGCATCGCCAAGCTGGTCATCGATCAGCTGAAGCTGCGCGACGATCCGGAATTCAACCCCGCGCTTCGCAAGCCGTCGCTGTGGTCGCGCCTTGACCTGCGGCAGTACGTGCCGCCGGCGGTCGAAGGGTGGATCGCCCAGTTGATGCCGGCGAAGCCGGCAAGGCCGATCGATGCCGACAGGGAAGCCGCCAGCCGCGATGACCGGATGGTCGACCTGCTGCTGTCGCGCGTCGACGTGTCGACGCTGGGCCGTTCGCATGTGCTGAGCGTCAAGGCGGAGTCGCAGAATCCGGAGACCGCCGCCGCCGTCGCCAACACGCTGGCCGAGCGATATCTCGACTACCAGCGCCGCGACAAAGTCGAATCGATGGACCGCGTCGACAAGTTCCTGCTCGGCCGGATCTCCGAACTGCGCGAACAGGTCGCCAAGTCGGACCAGGCGGTGGAGGACTACCGGCGAAGCCACGGCCTCTACAAGAGTGGCGGCAGCGGCGTCACCGCCCAGCAGCTCAGCGAGCTCAATTCGCAGCTGCTCGCCGCGCAAACGGCCAAAGCCGAAGCCGATTCGCGGCTGAAGGAAGCCCAGGAGTTGAGCAAGGGCGGCCTCACCACCGAGAGCGTTCCGGAAGTTCTTAAGTCGCCGCTGATCGCCTCGCTCAAGCAGGCGCAGGCCGACTCCGAGCGAAAGGCCGCCGAGCTGTCGGCGTCCTACGGCGCACGCCACCCCTCGATGGTCAACGCCCGCGCCGAGGCCGGCAACATCCAGCGGCGGGTCGGCGCCGAAATCGCCAAGGTCGTCGACGGACTGGCGCGCGAGGCGCGCACCGCCCAGGCTCGCTACGACGCGCTGGCCGCCAACTTCGAGACTCTGAAGCATCAGATGGGCGCGGTGAACGAAGACTCGATCCAGCTCGAATCGCTCGAGCGCGACGCGACGGTCAACCGCAACCTCCTGCAAGCCATGCTGCTGCGCGCCAAGCAGAGCACGGGCGCCGAAACCATCCTGCAGGCCAACGCAAAGCTGGTCTCGCCGGCCGCCCCAGCCGGCGGGCCGACCTATCCGCCCAAGGCGCTGATTGCCCTGCTCGGCGTCGTCGGCGGCATGATGGTGGGATCGGCGATCGCGCTGCTGCGTGAGGGTGGCGACCATACCTTCCGTCGCGCCGAGCAGATCGAGTCGGCGACCGGCCTGCCGGTGATGGCGATGGTGCCGCAAGTGGCCGGCCGCACGCCGCCCGCCATGCAGGTGCTTCGCCAACCCACATCGGCCTATAGCGAGGCCCTGCGCCGCCTGCACATCGGCGTCGAGCTGTCCGAGGCCGCGACCTCACCCAAGACCATCCTGTTCAGTTCGGCCACGCCGTCGGAAGGCAAGTCGGTCATGGTCGCCTCGCTCGGCCGGTTGCTTGCCAGCAACGGCAAGCGGGTGCTGTTGATCGACTGCGACTGGCGCAGCCCGCGCCTGCACCAGATCTTCCGCTTCAGCAATCGCGACGGCTTGGCCAGCCTGCTGGCGGACAAGGAAGCCCAGCTCGACAACGTGATACATCACGATGCGTTGTCCGGCGTCGACGTGATGCCGGCAGGACCGTGGAGCCCGAGATCCGCCCATTTGCTCGGTTCGGAGCACATGCGCCACCTCCTCGAGGCGCTCGAACCGCACTACGAGTTCATCATCCTCGATACGCCGCCCGCCCTGGTCACGGCCGACGTGATGGCGCTGTCGCGCCTCGTCGAGAAGGTGGTGTTCGTGGTCCGCTGGGGTCATACGCGCCAGGAGGCCGTCCTCGAGGCGCTGAAGCAGATCATCGACGCGCAAGGCGACGTCGCCGGTGTCGTGATGTCGCGCGTGGTGTCCAAGCAGTATCGCCAGTACTCCTACGGCGATCCCTTCTTCGAGAGCAGCCGCGCCGCGGCGAGCCATCCCTCGTAGGCCATGCACGATCCGTCTCGCGTTCTGTTCGTCAGCCGTTACTACTGGCCGGAGCTGATCGGTTCGGCACCCTTCAGCACCGACATCGCCGAGTGGTTGACGGTCCACGGCCGGCAGACCACGGTGGTGAGCGGCCTGCCGCACTATCCCGACACCGTCGTCTTCCCGGCGTACCGCGACAGGCAGCGCCCGCGCGAGAACGTCTGCGGCGTCGGCGTCGAGCGCCTGCGGAGCGGCCCGCCGCGCGGGCCGTCGGCGGTGTCGCGGATCGCCAACGAAGCCGAATTCCTGCTGCGCGGCCTCGGCGCGCTGGCGAGCGGCCGCATCCGCCGGCACTCCGTCGTGCTCGCCCTCTGCCCGTCGATTCTCTGCGTCGCGCTGGGCCTGGCGGCGCGCCGGCCCGACGGGGTCTGCGTCGCCGTCGTCCACGACATCCAATCGGGCCTCGCCGAGAAGCTTGGCATGATTGGCGGCGGCCGGCTGGCGACCCTCATGCGCGCCTGCGAGCGAGCGGTGCTGAACCGGACCGACCTGGTCGTGGTGCTGTCGGCGGAGATGAAGGGCCAGCTGCGCCGCATCGGCGTCACGGCGCCGATCGAGGTTGTGCCGCTGTGGGTCGATACCGACCACATCCTGCCCGCGCCGGCGACGGCGCGAACAGGCGTAAAGGTGCTCTACAGCGGCAATCTCGGCCGCAAGCAGGGGCTGGGCCAGGTCGTCGAGTTGGCCCGCGAGCTTGCCGCCCGCCGCTCGGATATCGAGATCGTGCTGCGCGGCAACGGCAGCCAGGCGACCGAGCTGACCGCCGAGATCGCCCGGCTCGGCCTCACCAACATCCGCCTGAGCGAGCTGCAGCCCAACGAAGCGCTCGGCACCGCCCTGGCGGCCGGCGACATCCACCTGGTGCCGCAACGTCCCGATGCCGCATCGTTCGCCGTGCCGTCGAAGGTCTTCAACATCATGGCGGTCGGACGGCCGTTCGTCGCCACCGCGCTTCCCGACAGCGCGCTGTGGCGCCTGCAACGACAGAGCGGGGCTTTCCTGTGCGTGCCGCCGGACGATCCTTTGACCTTCGCCGAAGCGGTCACCAAGCTCGCCGACGATAGCCGCCTGCGCCAGGAGCTTGGGCAGCGCGGCCGCGAATTCGTCGAACGGCACTACGCCAAGCCGCGCATTCTCGGCCATCTCATGAGCCGCCTCGATGCCTTCGCGATGGCCCGATAGCGCGCCGTCGTCGCGCGAAGTGCTGATCCTCGAGCCCGACGCCGAAGGTCATTCCCAGGAATGGCTGCAGCACCTGGCCGAATTCGTCGCCAAGGACGCCAGGGGCGTGGCGATTGCCGTAGCGGCGCCGCCGGCGCTGTGCACGGCGCTGTCGCGGTCGATGCCGCCCGCCGCCGAGGGCCGCATCCGCTTCATTGCCTTGGGGCCGCGCGAGCTCGAGCTGTGCACCCACCGATCGCTGCCGGTAGCGGCGTTCGCGCGCTGGTGGACGATGCGCCGATATCTCAGCCGCAGCGGCGCCGACTTCGGATTCTTTCTCTCCCTGGACCTGCTTTGCCTGCCGTTCGCGCTCGGACTGGGCATGCTGGGCAAACCGATCGCCGGCATCTTGTTCCGCCCGTCGGTGCACTATGGCGCGCTCGGCGAATACCATCCGAACTCGGCCGAAAGACTGCGCGACCTGCGCAAGGACCTGCTCTACCGCCTGATGCTGCGCAATCCCAGCATACGGGCGGTGCTGTCGCTCGATCCGTTCTTCCCGGCACACGCCCTCTCGCATTACCGCCATGGCGTCAAGGTGCAGGCGGTGCCCGACCCGGCCCAGCCGACGGTCGAGGCCACCGGCGGTAGCACCGCAGGCACCGATTTCGTGCCGCCCGGGCGCATCGGTCTTCTGCTGTTCGGCTACCTGACCGAGCGCAAGGGACCGCTCGCCGTGCTCGACGCGCTCCGACTGTTGCCGAGCCATATCGCCGCCCGCGTCGCCTTGCTGTTTGCCGGCCGTATCGATCCCGCCATCCGTCACGCCATCGACAGCCGCTGCTCGGCGCTGGCGCACGACCGACCCGAATTGTGGTTGCGCATCGAGGACAGGCGGCTCGACCGCGCCGACCTCGCGGCCCTGGTGGCGCGCAGCGACATCGTGCTGGCGCCCTATCAGCGCTTCGTCGGCTCCAGTGGCGTTCTGCTGTGGGCGGCACGGGCCGGACGTCCGGTGCTCGCCCAGGAATTCGGCCTGGTCGGACGACTGACGCGCGACCATCACTTGGGCGCGGTTGCCGATTCATCCGATCCGGCCCGCCTCGCCAGCGAGATCGAGCGCATGATCGTTCGCGGGCCACAAAGTTTCATCGACCTGTCATCGGCCACAACTTTCGCCTCGTCGCGCACGCCGCAGCGGTTCGCATCGGCTGTGCTTTCCAGCCTGATCGAACGCACCGCCGCCTGACATGGCGGTCCCAACATGATCACAACATCGCCGGCAAACGGCGTGGAGAATCGGCCCATGTAATCGACGACCGACATGTCGTCAGGTCATCCGTGAGGAGAGACCGTATGAAACACGACACGATCGAGCGGGCGACGACGATGCGGCTCGAGCAGGCAATCGCTGGTGGCCATGGCGCCGCGACGGCGGCATCGGGCACGCATCGACCGCGGCGGGGCCGCGTCGTCTCGGAGGCGATCGTCAGCCCGTTCGTGGCGGGCCTCGACGCGGTCACCATCTTCGCCGCCGGCGTTGTCGCCATGCGTTGGGGTCCCTCCGGCATCGATTGGCGCCTCGAAGGCCTCGTCATCCTTCTCGGCGCGTTGCTCGGCATGAACTTCCTGCATCTTGCCGGCGCGCATCGCTTCGCCCAGTTCGCCGACCTGGGCGGCGCCATCGGCCGCGCCTTGCTGGGCTGGCTGATAACCTTGAGCACGCTGGTTGTCGCCAACTCTGTGGTCGAGCCGGTGACCGCCGCGAATGGCCCGTGGATTGCCCTGTGGTTCTCGGGCGGCGTCGTGCTGCTTGTGAGCGGCCGCGTCGTGCTGCATCACCAGATGAAAAGCTGGAGCCGCGCCGGCCGACTGGGCGAGATCGTCGCCGTCATCGGCGCGGGTCCGATGGCGCAGCGCCTGCTGCGCAGCATGAATGGCTGCGCCGACGGGCCGCACATCTTTGGCGTCTACGACGATGAGGCGGCATCGCTGCCGCGGCGCTGCATGGGGCACGCCATCGTCGGCTCGGTCGACGATCTGGTGCGCGATGTCCGCGTTCACGGCATCGACACCGTCATCGTGGCGCTGCCCTCGACCGGCGAGCACCTGCTGGTCGAGACGCTGAACAAGCTCAGTCTGGTGCCGGTCGACGTCAAGCTCTGTCCCGGCGAATTCGCCATGCGCCTGGGCACTGTCCAGGTGAGTAACGTCGGCGGCATGACGTTCCTGAACGTCATCGATCGTCCCCTGCGCGACTGGTCATGGATCGTCAAGTCGGTCGAGGACCGGCTGCTCGGCCTGCTCATCCTGCTGTTGATCTCGCCGGTCATGATGGCGATCGCACTGCTCATCAAGCTCGACAGTCCGGGGCCGGTGCTGTTCCGGCAGAAGCGCTACGGCTTCAACAATCAGCTGATCGAGGTGCTGAAGTTTCGCACCATGCATCACGAGCTGAGCGACGCCAACGCCGAGCGTTTGACGCAGCGCAACGACCCGCGCATCACGCGGGTCGGCGCTTTCCTGCGGCGCACCAGCCTGGACGAGCTGCCGCAGTTCCTGAACGTGGTGCGCGGCGACATGTCGATCGTCGGTCCGCGGCCGCATGCCCTTTCTGCCAAGGCCGGCACTCTGCTCTACCAGGACGCCGTCAGGCATTACGACTCGCGCCACCGCGTGAAGCCCGGCATCACGGGATGGGCGCAGGTCAACGGTTGGCGCGGCGAGACCGACACTTTGGAACAGATACGCAAGCGTGTGGAGCATGACATTTACTACATCGAGCATTGGTCGATTACCCTCGACCTCCGGATCATCGCGCGCACCGTTCTCGGCGGCTTCACCGGTCGCAACGCGTTCTGACGGCGAGCGGAGGTCGTTGGTGCGTTGCCTGTGGCTCACGCTCGCCGATCCGGAGCCGCGCCATAATGGCCAGTTCGTCTATTCCGGCGGATTGATCGACTCGGTCGCGCAAGCTGGCGGCGACATCGAGGTGCTGGGCCTCGGCCGTTCCGATTCGGCCGAGGCCAATGCCAAACGCGGCCGCCATGTCGTGTGGTGGCTGCCCGACGATTCGCCCTACTCCCACTGGGGCAGCCTCGCTTCGAGCCTGCCGCACACCGCCTATCGCTGCCGCACGACCGGCATGCGGCGCATCCTCGACAAGCTGCTGCGGCGCGGCGGCTGGGACGGCATCGTTTTCGACGGCATCTCGACGGGATGGGCGCTGCCGCGCGTGCTTGAGCACTATTCCGGCCGCGCCGACCGGCCGCGCCTGATCTATATCTCGCACAACCACGAGGAGAGCGTGCGCGCCCGGATCGCCGAAAGCCAGCCGCTGTTCCTCAAACGTCAGGCCGTCCGTCTCGACGCCCGCAAAGTATCGCGGCTGGAGCGCGAGCTCGTCGACGCCGTCGACTTCGTGACGGCGATCACCCAGGAGGATCTCAAGCTCTACCACGGGCGACGCTGCGACAAGCCGATGGACGTGCTGAGCCCCGGCTATTGCGGCCGACGGCTCGGCATGCGCCGGCTCTCCGACGCCTTGCCGCGCCGTGCGGTGATCGTCGGCAGCTTCGACTGGATCGCCAAGCGCATGAACCTTGCGGAATTCGTCGACATCGCCGACCCGCTGTTCGCCGATGCCGGCGCCGAGTTGCAGGCGGTCGGCAGCGCCGATGAAGCGTTCCTCCAGCAGCTGCGGCACAGGACCGTGGCCACCCGGTTCACCGGCACGGTGCCCGACATCGAGCCCTATCTCGACGAGGCGCGGATCGCCATCGTGCCGGAGCGCAACGGCGGCGGCTTCAAGCTCAAGGTCCTGGAGTACGTCTTCAACCGGGTGCCGATTTTCGCGCTGAACGGCTCGTTCGCCGGCGTTCCCCTCATCCACAACGACAGCGCCATGCTCTATCCCGACCATGCCGCCCTGGCGCACGGCGTGCTCGAGGCGATCGACGACGTCGACCGGCTGAACCGCCTGCAGGAACGCGCCTTCGCCGCCTGCTCGGGGCGTTTCGAGTGGTCGAGCCGCGGCCGGCAGATCGTATCGGCGATCGCCTCATGAACCCGCCGTCGCCTGCCTCGGCGCCGGCCACGCGGCTCGATTTCCTCGACACGGCGCTCGTCGCGCTCTTCCTGCTCGGTCTCTATCTCGGCGTCGCGCTGCAGATCAGCTCGAAGGTCCCGCTGACCTGCGCGCCGTCCGGCGCGGCCGGCCTGATCATGCTGTGGCGCCGGCGCGACCAGATCAACTCCCAGCACCTCGCAGGCCTGCTCGCCGTCGTCACGGTCTATCTCTGCTCGATCCTCGCCGCCAGCGACTACGCCTATCTTAGTAAGCGCTTCACCGGATTGCTGCAGCTCACCTACTCGCTGGTCATCGCCTACGCCATCTTCCTGACCCTGGTGCATGGCGAGCGCCGGCAGATCGCCGGCATCCTGCTCGGCTTCTGCATCTTCATCATCGTCGGCTGCCTGCTCGAGACCTACGCCGGCCTGCGCCCGATCAGCGACGCGGTGCGCGAACGGCTGTACGACGCCGGCGTGGTCTACGACGCCGACCTGCGCGACCAGATCCTCTACGGCCGCATCCGGCCGAAGCTCTTCACCTCCGAACCGTCGGCCGTGACCTTCGCCTATACGCACTTCTGCTCGGTCTGGCTGGTCGTCAGCCCATGGCGCTGGAAGCTGCCGGTCTATCTCGGCATGATCGGCATGGCGCTGTTCGTGCTGCCGGGGCCGACCCTGGTGCTGATGCTGCTGCTGACCATTCCGTACCTGATCTTCCTCGCCGGCGCGCGGCCCGGACGGCGGCCATCGGCGACGCGCCTGGCGAGTTCGCTCGCGATCTCGATTCTCCTGATCGGCGTGGCGATCGTGCTCGGCCGGACAATCTTCGCCGAGCGGCTGGACGAGCTCGCAAGCGGCCGCGACGCCAGCTTCTTCTACCGCTTCACCGGCCCGATGCTCGTGGCCTTCGACATGTTTCGCCACTACCCGTGGGCCGGCGCCGGGTTGACCGGCGAGCCGTTCATCGCCGACAAGGTGATGGACGTCTACATGAACTCGCCGTCGTTCCAGGCGGCGTGGCGCATCTCGCGCATCGGCGACGTGCTCACCAACTATTTCTGGCTGCATTGGATCTACCTTGGCCTGGTGTGGGGCGTGATCTGCCTGGTGGCGGTTTCGCTGTGGCTGCGCCTGCTGGGCGCCCCCAATGTGCTTTATTGCTGGACCGTATGGCTCATCCTGGGGCAGGCCTCGGGCTCCTATGTCGGGCCCAAGACGTGGAGCGTGCTGCTGATCGCGGCGGCCGCCTCGATCCTGAGAGTCGGCGCCCGCCAGCCGCGCGCTGCGCCGGCGCCGGCGTTTGCGTCACGCCCGCAATTGCGCTTCATCAATCCTCCAGGGTACCTCCGAACATGATCCCACCCGATGCACGGCGGCGCGGCCTGATGGCGGGCGCGGGCATGGCACTCGCCGCCCTGCCGGCCATCGCCGCCGCCCAGCAAGCGCCCCGTCAGAGGTCCGACAGAAGCGACATGCTGTCGGCGGCCCAGTTCGGCGCCCGCGGCGACGGCGTCGCCGACGACAGCGCGGCGCTGCAGGCCGCCCTCGATGCAGCCTTTGCGCCGAACGGCCCGGGCTTTCTCGCCATTCCGCAGGGCACCTACAAGGTGACGAGGCCGCTGCGGGTGGTGACGCCGGTCGGTCAGAAAGGCGACGTCGGGCACCGCCACGGCATCATCGGCCATGGCGCGCGGCTGGTCTCGGCGATCGCCGACGGCGGCAACGTCCTGGAGTATGTCAGCAACGCCACGGTGCGTTTCCTGCAGATCGAGGGGCTCGACATCGTGGGCGGCGGACGCGAAGGCCACGGCATCTCGCTCGAGTGCGAGCACAAGGAGCACTATCTCTACAATTTCTGCCTGCGCGACATCACCGTGCAGGGCGTGGGCGGCGACGGCTGCCGCATGATGGGCAACGTCTTCGAAGGCCAGGTGATCAACACCTATCTGCGCGACAACAAGAAGAATGGCATGACCCTGGGCCACGGCGCGCGCGCCGGCATCCTGTCGGCCATCCACGTGTTCGGCTGCGTCTTCGGACAGAACGGCCAGTACGGCGTCGAGATGGTCAACGGCTGCTACGATGCCGCCTTCCACGGCTGTTACTTCCTGCTCAACGGCAAGCACGGCCTGGCCGCCCTGAACGGCTGCACGCTGCTGTCCAACTGCGGCTTCGAGAACAACCACGAAGGCGCAGCCGGTTTCGACAAGGGCGGCGCTGGCATCTATCTCCAGAACTTCGGCACCCTGGTCGGCTGCACCGCCTATTCGATGTTCAATCAGAAACGGCTGATCGACGCCTATATCGTGAGCCAGCTCGTGATGATCGGCTGCGCCGGCAGCGGCGACGCTCGCGCCAAGGCCGCCGGCCTCGCCCGTCTCGACGGCGAGAAGAAGCGGGCGCGCGCCACCATCGTAAGCTCGCAAGGTGCCGTCGAATACGCCAACGGCTTCGAAGGCCTCGAGATCTCCGGCAAGGACGGCGGCGCCCGGTTCGGCGCCGACTGGCAGAGCCCGAACCTCGTGCAACTCGGTTCCTACCGCCTGTGGATCGACCGCCGCGGCCGCCTGCGGCTGAAGAACGGCGCGCCGACATCGGACGAGGACGGCACGGCGATGGGCGCCGCGTAGGGGTCCTTCCGGCCAAGCGGAGTCATCCGCCCGTGACGGGCCCGGGAAACATTAGTCAGCGAAACTCTGGTCACCGGCGGCACGGCGTCCAAGGTTTCGCGGCCAAGGGGGACTTCCCGCAGGTTTCCGCTAGCCCCAAACAGTCGGCGACAGGGCTGCAAAAACATCAGTAGAATCGGCATCGGAGGCGGTTTCCGCACTTTCCGCTACCCTTTTGGCCGCTACCCTTTTGACGGCGTGGCGGGTGCATCATGGCGCAAGAAAATTAGGTTCGCGGCGTTTCCGGGGGCCGCGCAGGATATCGCAGGCCAGCGTCTCGGAGTGCCGTATCGAATTGGAAGCTGTTCCAAACGCCAGGGGTTCTTTTTGCATGGCCCGATCCTTTCCAAGGTGGCGCATCAGACCACACATTGAGAGGTATTGAAAGTAACACTTTGTGATATCGTAAGTATGACTCTGGGCGTTTGGCGGTGCCGTCCGCTGCCGACGGCGCGGGCCAGGTTTGGCCGCGAGCGAGCGCTTCGTTGCTGATGCTCAGGGCGGCGGGCGCGCCGCTTCGGCGGCGCCACCGGGATGGCCCGTCCCCAGCAAGGAACGGCCGGTGTCGCGCAGCTCGCGGCGGGTCTCCGGCCAGGCGAGCACGGCCAGCACCATCGCGGCCAGGCCGCCGGCGCCGACCGCCAGCACGCCCGTCACTGTCGGCATCGCATCGGGGAAAGCATAGTGGCGCAGCGCCGAGGCGGCGGCGGCGGCAAGGGCGGCGCAGACGGCGGGCGCAATGGCGCTCAGGATGTGGCCAACCGACACCGGACCGCGCCGGGTGGCGAGCCAGAAGGC
>Ga0070706_100006316_pt1 | contig 11195 bp, 7 predicted proteins | sample KBSK5501metaG_FD_65476 | JGI IMG/M metagenome (GOLD analysis project Ga0070706, IMG submission 65476) | Corn, switchgrass and miscanthus rhizosphere microbial communities from Kellogg Biological Station, Michigan, USA - KBS K5-50-1 metaG | ecosystem: Host-associated > Plants > Roots >...
GATTACGGAGTCGGATCACCCGAAATCAAAACCGCTTCTCACCACAGCGAGCGGTCATGATCCACGAATTAACACGAAACCGCACGAAAATGCGCGGTTTAGTTCGAGAGTTATTTCATGTGATTTAGCGGATCGTCTTGTGGGCCCTGAATAAGTGCTCCTCTTTCTATGCCATAACTCCAATGCTGAATGTCTTTTTCACCAGCCTGCTAGAAGTCATTTTCAGTTTCCTCGAATTTAAGAAGGTGCTAATCTCCGCGGCTGGGAATTCAGCGAGTTAAGAGGGGAGACACTTATGGCCCGCGATGCAGCTTTGACTGACCGACTAAGAATGCTGGTTGCGCAACTGACCTCAATCACAGAGGAGGGCGAGCTGCATTGGGAACGTCAGGTTGGTTCCGCCCACAGGTATGCTCGGTGGAAAAACAATCTGCTGATCCTCGGACCTTCGGAGGCGGTCAGCGATGCGCAAATACCGCGCTACCTTTTTATCACGCCCTTTGACTCACCTTCTTATGTTGAGATCAATTCAGATGACGAAGAGTTAGGTCAGGGTGTGTTGAGACTTGTTGCTACAGTGGAACAAGCGAGCAAGAGCGAACCTCCGACTGATCCCTTTGCCTTGACCGACGACCTCCTGAGCCGGCTGATTAACTGAGTTGAAGGATAACTATTCGCAGCCGCCGCGAAGATAGGAAGGATATTAACCCATGTCCATTGAGAACCCGCTTAGTCATGAAGCTGAAAGTCTTTCTCGCGTACCTCTGTTTAGACGACTGACGCCCGGCGAGCTTGAACAGCTCGCCCAAGAGGTGGATCAGGTTAACTTCGGAGCCGGCGAGACAATTTTCAACGAACAAGACAAAGGCGACGCCCTCTATGTTGTTGATTCCGGGTCAGTGCGTATCTGGGTCCTGGATGAAGACGTGCAGCCGGTAACGCTCGCCGAGCTTAAACCGGGTGAATTCTTCGGAGAGCTTGCGGTGCTCGATCGCGGCGCACGCTCAACAAATGCCACGGCAATAGAAGACACAGAACTGCACCGGCTGAGCAGTGACGACTTTCAAAAGTTCTTAATGGCCCACTCGGACGTGGCCATTGATGTAATTTGCGAAATTGGAGCTCGCATGCGGCAGACCAACATGCTCGTATCGCACCGCGCCACACGCAACATCAATCAGGAGATGGAGGAGCGATCGACGCTCGGGCAGCGAGTGGCGGACAAAGTTGCATCGTTCGGCGGATCGTGGACGTTCATCTTTCTTTACAGCGGCGCTCTCATCCTGTGGATCGCGATCAATTCATTCGCGCTCGCTCACTACGGACATGGTGAGAACGGCGCCCAGTTTGATCCGTATCCCTATATCCTTTTGAACCTCATGCTCTCAATGACGGCCGCGCTGCAGGCGCCAGTCATCATGATGTCGCAGAATCGTGCTGCTCAAAAAGATCGCCTGGCGGCGGAGCAGGATTTCAAAGTAAATCTGAAAAGCGAGTTGATGCTGGAAGAACTGATGCGCAAGAGCCAGGGCCGTGAAGCACAAATTGGACACTTGATTACTCTCGTCCGACAAAAGCAAGGCGGGAAGAGAAACGATAGCGAAAATGTTCCTTCCTAAAAAGTTATCGCTGGTAGTGGCGTTAGCGATTTTGGCCATCTAGCAGACATCTGAAAAAGTAGTGGAAATATGCCGATGCCCAGGAGGGTCGATTGGAGAGCAGTAAGGCGATCCACGCGCATCACACGAACTGACCCCACTAAACCCTCTATTTAGTGCAGTTTCGTGTGGCTTCGTGGATCGTAATTTAGAAGCCTAGTCAAGGAGTCTTGTTTGTGTTAGCCGCACGTTTGGCGGCCGGCAGTCTGGTTGGCGGCGGTTTTGGAGTTGAGGTCCCTTCCCGCGGCGCGATGCGGCCATTACGGGTCAGAGCAATACGTTTATTCTCCCCTGGGCCCTGGTCCACAGCGACTTTGATCGCGCGGTAGGAGCCGTCTCGCGCCTTGTTGGTCGGATTGTAGGCCAACACATATTGCGTTCGTAGATCACGTACGATCGCGTTTGCGATTTGTGGCAGTTCGGAGAGCGACTGTGGAAAGAAAGCACGTCCGCCGGTTTCTGTCGCCAGCTTGTTAATCAGATTGACTGCCTTGTCGTGCGGACTTTTGCGGATAAATCCGCTTTCTTTATCCAGCTCGTTTACAAAGCCGATCACGTAGATCTGCACGTCTTCTTCTCGCAGCCGAGCGAAAAGCTGTTCCTGTTTATAAAAGCTTACGCGATCTTCCCCGTCAGTGATGACAATCAGTGCGCGCCGTCGGCGATCGTTATCATCACCCTTTTTATATTCAGCGACGTGTTCCGCGGTTAGATAGACAGCGTCGATGATTGCTGTCTGGCCTCCTTCTATGTAAAGGCTTTCGAGGCCATCCATCAACAGATCTTTACTCGCTGTAAAGTCCTGAACCGTCTCGATCTTATCGCTGCTGATGAACCGCACCAGGAATGTCTCATCACCCGGCTTGTTGCTGTTGATGATGTCCTTTGCGGCGTCGATGACACTTTGCAATTGCGTGCGCAGCGATCCGGATGTGTCCACTGCCAGACCATAGCTAATCGGTACCTCTTCTCTGGATAACGACTCGATGGGTTGCGGCACGCTATCCTCGAATACGTGAAATTCGTCCTGCCGCACGTTACCGATCGGGCGGTTGTTGCGATCGATTACGCGGACGTTAAGCGTCACCAGCTCCGTGTTTACCCGGACAATCTCACCCTCGCCAAATTCTTCGGGAGGCGTTGGTGTGGGTTTTGGTTTGAGCTTCGGAGGCGGTGGAGGCTCACCCAGGTGGGGAGCGATTCTGTCAACTGGTGGGGCTTGTGTCGTCGGTGTAGGGGTAACTGTTGGTCGACTGAGAGGTGTCTGGGTAGTAGTTGTAGCTAATGGAGTAGCTGTTGGTGCCGGAGAAGCCTGTTCGCTACGCCGTGGCCGCGACTCCTGAGTCTGGGTAGCAGTGTGACCAACTGGTGCGAAATTTGGGCCGACAAAAAACACAACAGCTACGGCGAGCATAGCCAGGAGAAAAAAGCCTCGCCCTCCAGAGCTCTTCAGACGACATTTAAGAGCATTCATCACTAAATTAGTCCTCATCAAAATAAAACCCTTAGCAGATACAGATGCCTGGTATCAGGTGATGGTTTGTCCAACAATCGCACCTGAGCGTGCGAAACGCCCCGCCAACCCCTTTTTGAAACCTGGGGGCGGGGCGCTGAAAGGTACCGTTCGCAGCCATTTTCGCCGCAGCTGGAGCAAACAGCATCGCGACCAACTGCGTCCACTGCCGACTCACTAAAAAGATGCTTCGGGAGACTTTGTTCGTTGCCGAACCGACTGAAAACCGAAAGCATCATCGCGACCCTGGGATTGCGTAATAACCCTCCTTGGAACGCACAAACAGACGCGGCAGACCACGCGGGGGCGTAACTTTGACCTTAACCTTATGCCACCTGCTATCATTGGTAAAGTTGGTTGGCTTATAGCCGATAGAATACTGATGTCGGAGCTCCAGCGCGATCTGCTCAAAGATATCGTCCATTTCCGCGGGACCGCGGGGGAAGAATGCTTTGCCTCCTGAAACGTTCGCCAATTCATCCAGAATTCCCTGGCCCTCCATGCCCAGTGAGCTGCCGGCGTCATTGCCGCTGAGAATTCCGATCGCGTACAGCACCACATCCGACTCCTTCAACAGACGCCTAACTTCATTAAAGGTATACCGTGAATTGTTATCCTGGCCATCACTAATCAGAAGCAGCGCTCGCTTGGGATGTGTTCCTCGTTGAACCTTCTCAACACCCAGATAGCAAGCGTCGTAAAGAGCTGTGTTGTTTCGTGTCTGAACAAATGTGAGCTTGTCGAGCACCGCATTGCCGTCGCGAGTTTTATCGAGCAGTAACTGTGCCCGTGAGTTGAAAGCGATCAAAAAATATTCGTCCGAGTTATGGCTCGTCTGGATAAAATTGGACAGAGCATCTCGGGCCCGTTTTATCTTATCCCCACTCATCGAACCTGATACATCGAAGATAACTCCGACCGACACCGGCGCGTCGTCGTCACTGAAAAACGTAATGTCTTGTGGCTTTTTATCATCGAGCACCGCGAAGGCGTTCTTGCTCAAGCCTGAAACGTACCGACCATATGTGTCGGTGACTGTAACTGTCAGCGTGATGAGATCCGTATTGACGATAACCGGTCCGTCGAGTTCCGTGCCGAGCTTTTGCTGCTGTGCATTATCAGATCTTGCCGCTCCCGATGTATCCGAAGGCGGGGTGTTGTTTGTAGGTTTTTCTTTGGGTTTTTCCTGAGCGAGACAGTTGCCTATTGAAGCGACTATGACAAAAACTAAGACCAAGCATGAGTCGACCGCGATTCCAGGAGCGTGTTTCGTCGGTAAGTGCATTTGACCCCCGCTTCTCTCGCGAGCATTCAGTTATGGAACAGGCTTAGAAGGGCTGCCAACACAGATGCTAGAGAGAGGACGAGTGATGCCCGAGAGTCTTAAAACTTTTACAGATCCAACCCGGAATGGCTTGCTGGGAGACGGTCGCGCGCTACTTCCAATCCAGTCTGTGTCGACCGAGAGTCATTGTAGGACAGGCTTTCGGGCGGCGCAAGAACTAAAGAGCGGCACGCCCGTTGGATTTCTGCGTTCGATCGGATCTCGGCGGAAACTCTAGCCTACCACACCGTCAACAATGCTGAATGGCAGGTCTGTAGGTACTACCCGCGTTACTTGAAGCCAGACGCTTGAAAGAGCTTTTGAAACTCATCCTCACGCGCTCCTTACCTCCGGTCATCACTAGCATGTTGAGATCTATAAACTTTCCAAAGTGTGGCTCACTACCGGCGGGTATTAGTGAACCGGGGGCACATCCGTTTGCAAGGGTCTCCGAAGCGGAGTGAGGGCGAAGCGACGTCCACTATACAAAACGGTGATGTGGTGGTGATTCAGGAATGCCCCGAGCCGACCAACGGCACGGTAGTTGTTGCGGAAGTCGGTGGGGAGGTAACACTAAAGACCTGGAGTCAGAAGGGCAACAAGGTAAGGCTCATTCCCGCCAACCCGGATTACGCAGAAACCGAGATTCAGCCCGATCAAGTGAAGTGTGTTGGCGAAATGATCGGCTTGCTTCGATAAAATAGTGCGGCAATTGGCTACAACTGCTTGCCAGCGCGCACTTGCGTCGGAAAGGAAGCTACTCCCACATGAAGAAATCGATCCTCAGCCTTACCATTTTGCAGCAACCTATATCAATCGCGAATTCCAGAAACTGGAAGTCATCTGGAGCATTGCTATTGAAGGTGGTAATTTAGACGGGCCGATTGGACTTTGAGTGACTCTCGCTAGTTTTCTCCCTAAATATTCGAATTTTTCCTGCAAATATATGAATTGGGCCTGCATTAACTCTTTTGCTAAATAGCGTGCGCATTTTACATCAGAATGTTTTCTCCGTTGCGCGGCACAGACTCTTGCCTGAGCGCTAAGAGCGTTTAGACTTAAGCTTGTGCTGCTTGTGCAACTATCGACCTTAGGAGGCGTGTACGCAGAGTGCGCTATTGGCGGTAGTGTCTTAGTTAGCGTTACAAGATTTCAAATCAAGACACTACCCTATTGGCCGGTCAGGGCCGCCGCCGGGAGAGCACGTGTTATACTTGGAGATCGACTGAATTGCGGATTCTGAAACAATGGCTGAGTTTATTTGTCGATTGGGGACCCCCGCAGGCGAGATTGTGACGCGAACGGTCGAAGCGCCGGGCTTGATTGAGGCACGTGCGCGACTGGAGCGAGAAGGCTTCAGGGTTTTCAACGTCACTCCTCCGAAGACCAGTGGTGTCACCGCTCTCACGCGATTGGGCGGCGCTGGTGCACATGCGCGAGTAAAGGCAAACGATTTTCTTCTTTTCAACCAGCAACTAGCTGCGTTGGTTCGCGCCGGTATTCCGATTCTGCAAGCCGTCTCGATGCTGCGCAAACGCGCAGCTTCTGCGCGACTAAGGGCCGTGCTCGGTGATGTTGAAGAACAGATCCGGGGCGGCGCCGCATTGTCAGAAGCATTTGCTTCCCAAGGGAACATCTTCCCAAGGATTTACACCGCATCAATACTTGCGGGCGAGCGTTCCGGGGCGCTGGACGAAGTTCTGAATCGTTACGTTACCTACATGCGACGCAATGTTGCGCTGCGTCGGAAGATTCGCGGCGCTCTCGCGTATCCGCTGTTTCTCCTTTTCGCTTCAGGTTGCATGGTCACGTTTCTGACCATTTATGTTGTTCCCAGAATGTCCGACCTGTTTTCCGGCTTTGGTAATGAGCTGCCGACGGTTACGCAGATCGTGGTGGGACTGTCGAGATGGCTTTCTTCAAATGTGATCTGGTTTGGGCCGCTGATCATCGGCGGCGCCGTGTTGCTCTTTCTCTGGTCGCGCACTGAGCAAGGCCGCCTGAAACTGGACACTTCAGTGCTGAAAATACCGCTCGCCGGCAGTCTCGTTATTCAATTATCAGTTGCTCAGGCTACTCGCTCGCTGGCCACGCTGCTTGCCGGTGGTATCACGCTGGTTGAGTCTTGGGAAATTGCCGCTGAATCGATAACAAACCGAGAGCTGCGCCGCCGCAGTGCGGCCATCCTGCCAATGATTCGTGAGGGTCGTTCCTTCACGGAAAGTCTTGAGTTAGCGGGTTGGGTCCCCGCACTGGGCGTAGACATGATCGGGATTGGCGAACGTTCAGGCAGCCTGCGGGAGATGCTTGATGAAGTGGCGGTCTTCTACGATGCCGAGTCGGAAGTTCGGCTTGAGCAGTTGACGACCACACTTGAGCCTGCGATCCTTGTAGTTATGGGCGGGGTCGTCGTCACTATCCTGCTGGCCATCTACTTGCCGATCATCCAATCTATTTCGAGCGGCGCGGGAGTTACTGGCCACCACTAAGACCTAATCGCTCTGAACAACTCCTCAAACTCGTTATGAAGCAGTTAACTGAAGAAAACACTACGACGCTGTCCTCCGATACGGCAGCTGGGTTAGGGGCAGAACCACTACCACGAGTTGAAGAGGATCACGAGCCACCGGAGATGCGGGCGGCAAAGGAACTCGCGCGTCGGTATCGCCTGGAGTTTGTTGATTTGCTTCCTGCTAACCAGGAGTCGCCCATCGATTACGATCTCTTTCATGAGATTCCCGTCGATCTGATGGTGCGCCACCAGTTTCTTCCGCTCAAACGTGACGGAAAGGGTTTGCACATTGCGATGGCAGATCCTACTGACCTGGATCGTCTGGACGAACTTGCGACCGCTCTTCGCGCTCGAATCGTGCCTCACGTCGCGACTGCCGGAGCGCTCGATGTCATTTTGCGCAGAGGCGATGCAACTCAGCGAGTGTTGCAGGAGGCAGCGTCCGGATTCCGGATCTCGCTTGTCCGAGAAACTGAGCATGGTGAAGAAGTACTGGACCTCGATCGGTTAGCGACCGATTCCGAGATGTCGCCGATCATCAAGCTCGTTGACACGATCATCTACAACGCAATGGAGTCGCGCGCCTCCGACATTCACATCGAGACGCGCGACACAGAGGTACAGGTCAAGTATCGAATTGACGGCGCGCTTTACGCCAAAGTGGATCCGATAGATCTTGCTTACCACCAGACGCTAATTTCGCGCATCAAGGTTATGTCCGAACTCGACATCGCAGAGCGTCGCGTGCCGCAGGACGGAAGGTTTAGAGTCCGTTACAAGGGCCGCAACGTCGACTTTCGCGTCTCGATAATGCCGACCATTCACGGCGAAGACGCAGTCATTCGTATCCTCGACAAGGAACAGATCAATGAAGCGTTTCGCAATCTGAATCTGGATGTTGTCGGATTCACGGAAGAAGATCTAAGGAAGTTTCGCCACTATATCGCCGAGCCTTACGGTATGGTGCTAGTGACGGGTCCTACCGGTTCCGGTAAGACAACGACGCTTTATGCTGCGCTCAACGAGATCAGAAACGAGGAAGACAAGATCGTTACAATTGAGGACCCGGTTGAGTATCAGTTGCACGGCATCACGCAGATTCCGGTCAACGAGAAAAAGGGGCTGACCTTTGATCGCGGCCTTCGTTCAATTCTGCGCCATGACCCCGACAAGATAATGGTGGGCGAGATCCGCGACACTGAGACGGCTCAGATCGCCATTCAATCTGCGTTGACCGGCCACCTCGTGTTCACCACAGTGCACGCAAATAACGTCATTGACGTGATCGGGCGATTTCTCAACATGGGCGTCGAGCCATACAACTTCGTTTCGTGTCTGAACTGCGTTCTGGCGCAGCGCCTGGTAAGGATGTTGTGTCCCTACTGCAAACGTCAATATCGCCCCACTGACGACGAATTGTTGGAGTCGGGCCTTAGACCTGAGGACCATCGAAAAAGCATTTTGTACATGAACGTTGGCTGCGATGCCTGCAACCACACCGGCTACCGGGGCCGCACCGCAATTCATGAGTTGCTCGATCTTTCAGACAACATTCGCGAGATGATTGTCGAGAGAAGGCCAGGTTCCGAGGTGCGGCGTGGTGCAGAGGCCGAAGGACTAACCAGCCTGCGCGAATCGGCGCTTAAGAAGGTTTTCAGCGGAGTTTCGACTCTGCACGAAATCAATCGTGTCACTTTCGTAGAAGAAGTTAGCTTAAAAAAATGACAATTCAACCGTTCGGGCCGGTTTTAGGAACCGAATTTTTTGCTTGGCGTGTAAGAAAATGGGTCAGGAGCTATTGCATCTTGGCTCTTTCAGCGGCATTATTAAGACCGCTCCGCGTGTCAACCTTACATCTGAAAGAGACGGCCATGAGAATGAATATACAAATGCGCGTGTTAGTTTCGTTTTCGCTCACCTTCTGCTTGTTACTGCTGCCCATCACGGCTTTGGCCAAGAAGGGTGATAAGAACTTCAAAAGGGGCATGGAGTATGAAGCAGCTCAGCAGTGGGAGAGAGCCGCTCAGGAGTTTACGCTGGCCGTTGCTGCCGATCCCGCGAACATGGAGTATCAGCTCCATTTTCGGCGCGCCAGCTTCAACGCCTCCCAGTCGTTCATGCAGCAGGGACGAGCACTCGCCGAACAGCGCGACTATGTCGGGGCCTACAATGCCTTTCGCCAGGCCTACGGCTACGACCCGGTGAATGAGCTTGCGGTTTCTGAAATGGAACGGATGCTGCGGCTCCAAAGCGTGAAGGAGGGAACTAACGGCTCGGGCAATGGAAATGGAACCAAGAGCGAAGGACTGCCGGAAGGAGGCACTCTAACCCCAACGAGTGGAGAGGCCCAGGAGGCCGCACTGCCCTCAGCGCGAACGGAACAGCTTCGCGTAATCAGCTATAGTGGAGATCTCAAGGCCTTCATTCGCAGTCTCGCTGAACAACTCACCCTCAATGTTGTCTTCGACCGGCAATCGTTTGCCCAACCGCGAACGATTGACATTAATTTGCGTGACGTCACGACAGCGCAGGCCCTTGACTATATCTTCCTGCAAGAGAGTCTGTTTTTCCAGAAGCTGAGCCGCCGAACTATTCTTGTTGCCGATCAAACCAGGCGTCCGCAGTATCAACAGCTAGTGCTGCGCACGTTCTTCCTTTCGAACATCGATCCCAACGATGCCCGGCAATTGGTGCAGCAGGCGATTCCACCATCCGTAGGTCGTCCGCAGACGATCGTAGTTCCAGATAAATCAACCAACAGCCTGACTGTTCGCGATACGGCGGAGAATGTACGGCTGATTGGCGAACTTCTGCGAAGCATCGATAAAGATCGTGCGGAAGTAGTAATGGACGTGAACATCTACGAGGTATCGAAATCGAGCCTGCTGCAGTTAGGCAATCAGATCGGAACACCCGGTACTAATGGAACATTCAACCTTGGTGGCTCGCCAGGCCTAGCCGTTCTTAGCGGAAATGGCACTCTCAGCAGTACCCAGACCGGTGTAAATCTGTCAAATATTGTTGGCGGCGTTCCCACCGCGCTTGCGGCTGCGCTAGTTATTCCGTCTTCGACGCTTACGGCGTTCCAAAGCAAAAACAACGCGAGGCTGATTGCTTCTACTCAGGTTCACGCTTTCAATAATGAAGAGTCTACGGCCCGCATCGGCCAGCGCGTTCCGGTACAGACGGCGCAAGTCTACGGATACAGCGCAACGCCAACTACGGGAACAGGAACAGGGGCTGGTGTAAATACAGGAGTGTATGGCAGCAATGGTTATCCGGTGATCAACTACGAGCCTACGGGTTTGACGCTCAAGTTTACGCCGCAGGTTTTCCCGAACTTTGACGTGCAGGTGAAAATGTCAATCGAGTCGAAGGACGTAACCGGCGCCAATACACTGACGCCGACCTTTACCGAACGCACGATCACCGGTACTGCCCGTGTGCAGAACAATCGCACGATGATGCTGGCCAGTGTTTCCCAGGATATTCAGTCTAACGGGCGTCAGGGACTGCCGCTGCTGGGGCTTATTCCGGTGCTGGGCCGGCTATTTAGTTCGCCCACTCGGGATAATCGGCAGATAGACATTGTGATCGCGGTTACACCACGCGTGCTCCGCGCACCCGCAGTAACGCCGCGTGATGAAGAGATGCGTCCGAGCGGAACTCTGAGTTCGCCGACTACTGGCTCCCTCGAGGCGATGATTCGTGAGTCAGACCGCGAAGATCAATTGGCCGCGGCGCGTAAGCTGCCCAGAAACGCTAGCGTACAACTTCCGGATGTGGAACCTGCGCCCTTCAGCCCGGCAGTGAGAGACGGAGGAGTTGCAAAAGCCACCCAGGCGAACACCCAGCCGATCACTTCAGCCGCGAGTGTTCCGACCGTTGCTGAAAAGACAGGCGTGAACAGCGCCGCTGCAAGCGAAACAGCGACTGCGCAGGTGCAGAGTATGAAGAGACAACCTCCTGCTGAGGAGTTGCCAGCATTCGTGCCCGCACCAAAGTCGCTTGTGAGTAGTCGTTCGGCTGCCGAAGTTGCGGCTGTCAACACCAGTGCTGCCGGAACAGCGAATGCTGTGCTGACGAGCTTGCCAAAGCCGATCGATGCAATGGCCGTCTCCAAACCGAATGGGTCCAGAATTGCGCGGTTACGTTTGACGCCCGCGGATGAGGTTCTTAAGGTCGGCG
>Ga0070706_100006317_pt1 | contig 11195 bp, 16 predicted proteins | sample KBSK5501metaG_FD_65476 | JGI IMG/M metagenome (GOLD analysis project Ga0070706, IMG submission 65476) | Corn, switchgrass and miscanthus rhizosphere microbial communities from Kellogg Biological Station, Michigan, USA - KBS K5-50-1 metaG | ecosystem: Host-associated > Plants > Roots >...
GGACCTCGTGCACTCGCTCAAGTACGCGCGTGTCTGGGGCAAAACGGGCTTCGACGGACAGCACGTCGGGCGCGAGCATCCCGTTACCGACGGCGACGTGGTCGAGCTCCACGTCTGAAACGGCCCCCAAGGGGGGCGGCCAACGTTAGCTACTCAGCGGGGGCGCGCGGACGATCGGCGCAGCGCGACCGTGAGCGGTTCCGCCCGTTCCACGAGTGACCAGCGGTAGTGCCAACAGAGGCACTGAAAACGTGCGGTGCAGCGAGCAGCGTGGGAGACGTTGAACGCCTTCACCTGCGCACCGTCGACGATGAGCTATCGCCCACTCCCCCCGACGTTCGGGATCGCCAAGTAGGCGATTTTGATTAGGCGCAGGTAATTCTCGTAAATCGTCGTCGGGGCGATCGGTCTGGGTCTCGTCATCGCATGGGCCTGCGACGCGGGCGGGCTTTTCATCTTCCGCACGCGGATGCGTTTGAAGGGGATGCCGCACGAGGTCATCGACGCCATGCTGGACGCCGAGCTACCGAAGCTACGGACCGCCTTGACGAAGCGGGCCGGCCTGCTGATCGTGACGGTGTTTGTGCTGACGGAGGTTCTCGTCTTCTTGCGCTAAAAGGCCTCAACGCAGGAGTGTCGCCATGCAAGCGAAGAAAGAAAGACTAACAAGCGGAAAAAAGCGATTGAAGAGTGGTGGATCGCTTACATGGACGCCGAAGGATCGGCACGACAAGGCCATGCGCCTCGCGCTGCTTAGGCTCAGGTGGGGCAGCGAGCCGGCAGACCCGCCACTGGTGGGAGCGCCTGGTGGACCGCGACGGCCCAGCAGACCGCTACGGCCCAGACCGCGACGGCCCACTCCTACGGTGAGAGAGCGGCCTGCGCTGGCATTTGGACCGCACCGGCTTAATGAGCGATAAGGACGACGTCCAAGGGAGGGCGGGAGCCAATGTCTATTTACGCGCGGCGACGCGACTACACCAACGTGAACCCGTACCTGGTCGATGCCGTGATGCTAGTCAACACCGCCGGGGTCGTCATCCCGGCCGCTATGCTCTGGGGGTTCTGGGGCGGCCTGGAGGCCTTCTTCCTCCTCCTGTTCATCCTCCTCTCGACGAACTAACGATCGCTACGAGGAGATCAGAATGAACCTGGCTTGAGGTCGAGTGAAAAATGAGAAAGTCGGCCGCGCTCGCCGCGTGGATTCTGTGGGCGGGATCGTCGTTGCAGAACCCAGACAGTGGCAGGTTCGCGGAGTACCCCTATAGCGCCGGGGGCGCGTACGTCTCGCGCGAGGCCTGCGTCCGCGCCCTGGAGTCCTACGACAAGGTCAGAATGTTGGATGCGTGGGGCAGGGATCACGGGGGTATCGACCGCGAAGCTGCGAAAGCGTGGTCGTGGTCGTTCGCGAAAGGCGGCGACCCCTTCGACGCGATCATGCTTGAATGGAAATGCCTGCCGGAGGGGACTCATCCATGAACTACCTTCTGCGGCGCGCGGTCCCGACGGCGCTCGGCGGCATCGCCACGATAGGTGCTACGCTGGGGTCCGCATGGACAGCATAGACGCGTTTATAGAGTGGATGCGTGCGGTCATGCGAGGCTCCAACGAGGACCCGCACAAAGCGCCCGGCGCCGCACAACCGCACCCCGGAGGGCAGCGGCCGCGCGATTTGCCCGGCATCCGCTTCGAGCCGCCGCGTCCGCCCGGAAAGGGCTCGCGGTGGTACAGGTCGCTCGTCGAGCGTCACACTACGCGCGCGCTGCCGAACGGACCCGTGTGCCCGACCTGCGGCAAGCGCCACATGGGCCGCTGCGCGGCGAAGAAGTAACGCCGAAACTGCTTCGTGAACTGCGTCGCTCACGATGTCTCAGCCGGCCGCTCGATCCGCGCGCCGCACGCGACGCACGCGAGCCACACGCGGTCGTTCGACGCGTCGCCGTCGAGGTCGCCGCTCGCGTAATCGCTTCCGCCGTGTCGGTCGGCGAAGTGTTGAACGCGATCCGCGCCCCCAGGCGCCGCCTCGATCACCACGGCTTGTGGAACGGCGTCGTGAGCGTCGGCGACATCGGGGTGATCGCGGGGAGGCCGGACACCGCCGCTCAGGGTACCATTGCGGTCCCATGGCGGAGCCGACGCTGCTCGCGGACTTGGAGGAGTTCGTCACGCTGCATCGCCCGCACGGCGAGCTCCGCGCGGCGGCCAGCCCGCCGACAACGAACGGATACCGCCTCGAAGTCGTGTGCCCGTGCCGCGTCGTATTCGAGCGATGGGTAACGCCAGACGACGCCGCGATCGACTTGGCGTTGTTCGCGCGGTGGAACTGATCGCGTTGTAAACAACGATCGGCGGCGGGCGGACGCGCCCCGGCTATACGGCGCGCTTCCCGGCCCGGTGCCTCTGCGCGCCCTTCGTAGCTCGCCCCCCTCGGCTTTCGCGGGCTCCTTTGTGGTGTTCTACGGGGCCGTTCGTTTACCTTCTATCGGTGGGAGGGCTCATGTCCTGGCGCTGGCTGATCGCCTATGCTCGTGACCAGTGGCTCACCGCCATGCTGTCGCTCTTCTTCATGCTCGTAATGGGCTTGCTCGGACTCCGGATTGCCGACGTGGATCAAGCGCCATGGCAGGTGCAGTTGGTGTTGTTCCTCTGGCTCGGCTACCTCGGCCTCGTGGTACCCAGGGCCGCGCGGCGCGCCTGGATGTATCTGCGTGGTCCTCGGTCCACTGACGTGTTAGCGAACATGCACGCCGAAGGTGTCGCGCTCCGCAATCGGGGGTTCGCCGCGAGCGCACCGGCGCAATTCGCCCCGTGGCATGACGAGTGGGAAGCCTGGGATAAACGTGTGCTCGCCGAACTGCAGCGGGTGCGTGTGCCGCCCGGTGACATCGGAGTTTCAGACGCTCGATGCGGTGCCGCCGCTCGGCTTCGTGGAAGCCGCCTTGATCAGTAAGAATCCGCTGCTGCTGAAAGACCTCCGCGAGTTCTCAGAGAAGCTAAAGCGACTGCGGGAGATCATGCACCGGCATGACGCACGGTCGTAGGGGGAGCGATGCCATATCAGTTCGTCAAGTGGCTGTGGGCGGTGATGAATCACTGGGAGGTATTCGTCACCGGCGGGATCATCACCGCCATCCTGGAGGCGTGGAACCGCCTCGGCCCGGCGCAATACGAGTTCCCCCGGAAGTGGTACGTCGTGCTAGTTCTTCTCTATATCTTTTTCGCGGCCTTCTTGGCGTGGCGGGACGAGTACGTTCGCGCCCAGCATGTAAGCGATCAAGTGGCCGAGCTCGCCGCCATGCAAGACGACTTCTACAGCCGGATGAATGATTGGTGGACGATCTGCGAGGACAAAGAGAAGTCCCAAGCTGCTGAGGTCGCTGCTGAGGCGGTGAGAAAGAAAATCTACGACAAGCTCGCGAGCATCAATATCGTCGAGGCGAACTACTTCAACACGCAGCGAGCGGACGAGCGGTTGCCGGAGGCGATCACGCTGAAGTCGTCGCGATGTGTCGCTGCCGGCAGGATCAGTGTGTACTGGCATCGTCTGGACCGTCTCGGCGCGATCATCTTGAGGCTTCGCGCGGACTCGGGATAAATACGCGTGCTTCGCACATCGTCGCCCGCTTCTACCGCGGCCGCGGGCAGCGACCTCACGACCGCTTGCAGGCGGCGCTGCGCGCTCTCACAATGCGTCCATCTCCACGGGAACGAGGTGATGACTCTCGTGGCGAAGGCCAAGAAGCGCGCGAAGCCCAAGAAGCCTATCAAGGCGAAGAAACCTGTTAGACCGGCCCCCAAACCGCAGCCGCCGCGGCCGGTGCCTCCGGAGGGACTACCGCCGGCCTGACGCCCGGGAGTGCGCACCATGAGCACACTGTCTACTCAACGCTGCGTCGCCTGCCGTCGAGACTCGCCTCGGGTGACCGAGGCTGAGATCGCCGAGCTTAGGCCTGAGGTCCGGGACTGGCGTCTGCTGGAGCGCGACGGCATCGCTCGGCTCGAGAGGGTTTTCCAGTTCGCGAGCTTCGCCGACGCGCTGGCCTTCACCAACCGGGTTGGCGCCCTCGCTGAGGAACAAGGCCACCATCCCGCCCTCCTCACCGAGTGGGGACGCGTCACGGCGACCTGGTGGACCCACAAGATCCGCGGACTCCACCGGAACGACTTCATCATGGCGGCGAAGACAGACGCGCTGGCCGCCGAGATTGGGTCCGTTACGCACGGCGAGGTTGGGGGGAATGATGAGCCGTGAGCCCGCCTGCTGTACGGCGGCCGGACATGCCTACCGCCCAGCGGACGGTGGCGGCGATCTGAATGCGGCCAACGACGTGTGAATCTAACCTCATAAAGCCGGCGGGGGCCGCTGTGGAAAAGGACGTGATCATGCCGACTCGAATGGAATACGCACGGCAGCCTGTTGTTCGATGCCTCGCACGCATGAAAGATACGGTCGACGAAATCGGTATTGCCATCCGTGGGCGGGGTGACTTGAGTTTGTCTCGTCGTCCGGCGCCAGAGGGCTGGGCGGCGAAGGAAGTCATCTGTCACTTGCGCGACATCGAAGAGCTCTTCATGCTCCGCTTCCGGACGATGCTCGCCATGGACGAGCCGAAATTCCTCGTGCTTGGCGAGATGCCCGACGGCCGCGCGGCCTGGGGCAACGATTGACGACCCCGACGCACCCGGCATCGTCCCTGCGTTTACGCCACCGAATTTGGCTGCTGCCGTTGCTCATGGCCGTTGTCGGATGTGTGGGCTGCGCCGCGCCTCGGGTTCGGACCGTTTATACCGAGCATCTCGGCCAGCTGACCGGCACCGCCATCAACCCGACACGCCAAGTCGGCATTACGGGAACCGATCTCGGGGTAAGCTTTGTCGAGCCAGCGCCTTCCGGCCGCCTGATCTTCCTGTTCGGCGATTCGTGGACGCCGGACGGGCGAAGGATCAATCAGGATTCAGCGGCGTGGACGCAATCGTTCGTCGTGCCCAGCAAAGACCGGATGACGAAGCTGATCTGGTTCGCCGACGACGAGTTCACGGAACTCCGCATTCCTGGCGTCGACCTCGGAGGTATGAACGTGCCGGTCGAGGGTGTCGCGGCGAACGGACGAATCTACATTTTCGCCAGTACGGGCTTCGATAAAGAAGTTCAGGCTCATTGCTGCTCCGCGCTCGCACATACGCCGGGCCTCGCGCCGGAATTCGACTCGCTGGTCTTCGACAGTGTCGTGCCCACACAGAAATTCGTAAACATCAGCGCTTTCGTCGAAAACGACACGGTCTGGATCTTCGGGTCCGGGCGGTATCGGGCCAGCTCCGTGTATCTTGCGCATGTCCCGGCGGCGGCGATCGCCGATCGCAGCGCGTGGCAATACTTCGTGCACCTGCAGCCCAACGGTGCACCGTTATTCATGGCGGGTGAGGACAATGCTCAGCCGGTCGTCGTCTCGCTTTGCGTAGGCGAGCTGTCGGTGCGTAAGCACCCGCATCTCGGATATCTGATGCTCTACAACTGCGGGCCGGAAGGAACGGCGCCGCGCGGGATTCATCTGCGTACGGCTGACAATCCGTGGGGCCCCTGGGATCCCCCGATCACGATCTTCAACCCAGACACCGATCACGGCTACGGCTATTTCATGCACAGGTCGACTCACGACGTCGGCTACGACGATGGTCTCGCCGAGCCCGGTATTCAGCGCAATCTCCAGATGAAAGAGTGTCCCGGCGATACGTGGCGCGAGGGCTGCGGGGGCGGCGAATACGGTCCGTACCTCGTGCCGCAATGGTTCACGACGACGCACGACGGGGGCTACTCAATCATCTATACGATGTCGAGCTGGGTTCCCTACCAGGCACACCTGATGCGCACCGTTCTCGCCAAGCGGGGCGATTTGCGACCGCAACCGCCCCCGCCTGCTGGCGTCGGGCTGCCCCCAGCGCATCTGGTCAATCCGAATTTCGAGCAAGGCCTGCAGGGGTGGCAAGGCCTTGGCGATCCGTTCGTCACCTTTCGGGGTGACGACGGCCGCTTTCGCATGACGACGTTTACGCCGAGCAAGGGTGACGCCGCGGTGGGAGCGCTGTTCCAGGACTTCACCGTTGATGCCAAGACCAAGGCAATCCGCTTTTTGGTCCACGGCGGCGATGGCACGGTGCGATTGCATCGGGGAGAGGAGATCGTCAGGGAGACACGCGGACGCAGCGGGCATGAACCGCGCAACTCGCCGGACACGCGCGTGTGCTGGAACCTCAGCGATTACGCCGGCGAGTCGCTGCGGATCGCGATCTTCGATGACAAGACCGGTCCCTGGGGATTCATCGGCGTCACGGGATTCGAGTTCCTCGACCAGCCCTGCTCACCGGGATCAGCGACGCGGCAGAACCCCGTAGACAACGAGTTTGCTAGGACACGCGTCCGCTGAGCAGTCCTGCTTCTCCGCGAACGTGGCAACGTAGACGCGTCCGTGTGCGACCGTGGCCGGCGCGAACTTGCCCAGGTTACCGAGATGATCGTCAGCATTGTGCTTCCCGAGATAATCGTCAGCATTGCGCTCGCTGTCCCATAGCGCTTCGAGCGTCAACGCATGGTACGCGAATAAGCCCGCGGGCGCCGGATGCTCCTCGGCATTACAGGAGCGTGCGACCTCGTTTTCCGGGCCGGGCGGTTCGTCGGAGCGACAGTTGAGCGGTCGCGTCGCCCATACAATGCCGCTGCCCGGCGTCGCGCCGTCGGCAGATAGTGACAACACGCCGCCCGGCATGCTGTCCTGCGGGGCGGGAAGAGTGCTCTGAATGGGAGCGAACGCGAATCGGCCCCCCTCGTAGGTTAGCGCTTTCAAGACGTCTTGTTCGGCCCACACATAGAGAATCTGCATCGCCGGCGGCGCGAGTGGCCACACGATAGGCGAGCCGTGGACATGCGGATACGTGCGGACGACGAGGAGTCGCTCCTCGAGATTCGTGTCGGTCGGCGACGGGCACGTACGCGGAGTCTCTCCGAACTGATTGACGGCGACTTGTACGACCTGCACCGCGGGACGCATCCTTGCCGTATCGATCAGATACAGCATTCCCTCCTTGCCGGCGCCGGCAAGCTGATTGGTACCCGGCAGCAACACCGGTCCTGCGGATCCTAGATCGACGTCGCACGGATCGAGGAGCCTTTCGCGGTTCGGCGGGGTGAACCTATCGACCTCGATGAGCGCGTTGCTTGTCCGTCGAAGCTTGACGAAGCTATTGCGCGCGTCATCCGGTGGCGACGCTTCGCGATCGAACGGTGACCGATTGCCGGTCATGAAATAAACCGAGCCGGTCTCGTCGCCCACGAGGCCGTTTCCAGCCTGCCAGATCCCGCCGCCGTCGCCGCTGGCTCGAACCAGGTACGGTGCAAACGGCCGCAACGTCGTGGCGTCATACGCAAACACCCAGCCTTGCCAGGGAGGAAAGTCAGCGTGAGCCCCGAACGCAACATAGATCGTGTTGTCCTGCAACAGGAGGCCCGGGCGATTCAGATGTTGCGCCGGATCGAACCGCTTGCCTGAAGACGACATCCCCTCGATTTCGACCACCTGTTCGTGACGACCGGGCGGGGGGTGCAGCTTCACCTCGCCAGTGGCGATGTCGAGCGCATAGAGACGCTGGTGCATCACCAGGCGATGAATTCGCCAATGCGTTCCGGTGAAGATGCCGCCGGTCGACGGCGCCAGACTTACAGCTGCGGCGGCGGTGATGCCATCCAGCCATCGCGGCCCGTCGAACTCGCCCTGGTTCTCGAAACCGATTTCGCCAGGCGCGAGCTGGTGCAATCGCCAGCTCGTGCCGCTGAAATCCGGACCGGTGTTCGGCGCGAGCCCTACGGATGGATCGCGCGTGCGACCGTCGAGAAATCGCGCGGGCGGCGGAAGATCCACACTGGCGCCGAGCGTCTCCAGCGTCACCACATCGCCGGAAACGTCGGGTCGATGGACCATCCATACCGTGCCGGTGAACGGCAGCTCGGTGTTGTCCTGCAATGCAACGCGGCTCTGATCGGTTATGCCATCCAGCCAGCGACTGCCCGGTGTGGTGCCGAGGCATTCGATCAATACGCGATCGCCGTCCTTGAGCTCGTTCACCGAGCGCAACGGCTCGATTGTTTTCGATTTCGCGACGACATACATCGTCCGCGTGGCAAGGTCGATCACCGGCGTGCTGGTGATGCCGACCGCAGGATCGATCAGCGGCCGCAGCCCAGGAGCGATGTTCGCGCGCGGAACCGGTATGCCGAGCTGGCGGCTTCGCCATAGTGGCGCATTTTGGGCGGGGTCCTCGGCGTCGAACGCATAGACGTAGTTCAACGTCGTCGCGACGAAGATCACGTTGTGGCGGCCTTTGCCGGGAAGGATGAGGTCGTTGACGTAAAGCGGCTGTGCGTAGATTTGCCCATCGACCACGCGGTCGAACAGGTGGCCGAACCGTCCGGCCTGAAGTGAACGCGGCTCGAGTAAAGTTTCGTTCAGGTTGCCGCCGGTGCGCGCGATGTCGTTGTGCTGCGTGAGCACGTGCACCGGACGCTGCTGTCTCACGCGCCATCGCGTTCCGCTGAAGGGTTCAGAGGTCGTGGGCGCAAGGCCGACCGTCCCGTCCGCCGTTCGTCCGTCAAGCCATCGCGGCCCTTCCACGGTGCCGAGGCAGCGGAACGTGTATTCGCCGGGCGCCACTTCGAAGAGCTCCCAATGCGTGCCGCTGAATTGAGGATCGGTCGATGGCGCGAGTCCGACAGTACCGTCGATCGTGTTCCCGTCGAGCCAGCGAGGGCCTTCGATGTCGCCGAGCGTTTTCAGCAGGAATTCTCGGTCGCGGACCTTGGTGAGTTCCCAGAGCGTGCCGGTGTACGGTGCGCCGAAGCTCGGCGCGAGCCCGACGGCGCGTTCGACGGTCCTGCCGTCAAGCCAACGCGAGCCTGCAGTGATGCCCAGCGATTCGATCAGCACACGATCGCCTGTCTCGAACCCTTGTGCCGCAGTGGAAGCCAGGCATTGGAAAAATATGGTGAGGAAGATCAGCCTCAGTCTACCCATGGCATGCCTCGCGCTGTGCGATCCGTCACGAAGTCGCCGTAGGTGGCCCACCGGCCTGTGCGCCGTCCCTACCTGAGGCGGCTTATTGTAGCGTAGGAAACGACTCGAGGGGCGATGCATCAATTCAAGGGGCGTCCGAGCGGAGCAGCCCGTAATGTCCGAGTGTTCGGCCGAGCTGGCCTTCGTGCACGCGCCCGAGGGAGGACGGTAAGCTCGGCGGATGACTGCCGATGTCCCACGCTTACCGCTTCTGCTCGTGTCCCTCGCCGGATGGATAAATCGCTACCAACAGCACGTCATCGAGTACCTCGTAGAGGAAAATCGCGTTCTCCGAGAGCAGTTGAAGAGCCACCGTCTGCGGTTGAAGGATGACCAGCGCCGCCGTCTCGCAGCAAAAGGGTATCGGCTCGGCCGACGGCTGTTGAGTCGGGTTGCCACGATCGTGACACCGGACACGATCCTGCGCTGGCATCGGCGCCTGACTGCGGAGTGGAGCTACCCGCGGAAGCGACCGGGGCGTCCGAGGACGATGAAGAAGATCACGAGGCTCATTGTGCGGATGGCGACGGAGAACCCGACGTGGGGTTATAGCCGAATCCAGGGCGCACTGAAGAACCTCGATCATCGGATGGCTCGAAGTACGATCGCGAGGGTGCTGAAAGAGCAGGGCATCCCGCCTGTGCCGAACCGGCCCACGTCGTGGCGCACGTTTCTGCGAGCGCACTGGGGGAAAGTCGCGGCCGCTGACTTCTTCACGACCGATGTGTGGCGACCTCGTGGGCTGGTGACCTACTACATGCTGTTCGTGTTGGACCTGCGGACGCGGCGCGTGCACGTAGCTGGCTCGACGCCGCACCCGGATTATCCGCGAGCGGCGGCGACCGTCTGCCCCATCTGCGCTACCAGCTGCGACAGTTCCGGGTGACCCCAGATCGACTCGACCGATTCGTATCGGCCCACCTGCCAGCACGAGTCATCGATTGTCCTGCCGCCCCATCCGTACTCGATCGCGAACTGCGAGGGGTTCGCCACGTAGAACGACACCATATGATCGTTCATGTGCCTGCCGAGATCGATGACGATCGGTGTCCCCTCCTGGCGGGCAATGTCGCGGGCGGAACCCACATCATCAAGCGAGTTGCACTCAAGCATGAAGTGATTGATTCGCTTGGGTCCGCTGCCGCCGAATAGGGCGATTGAGTGGTGGCGCGGGTTGCAGTGCAGGAACACCGCCATAGGACGGCCCAAGGGACCGGCCACGTCAGAGACGCGAAAGCCGAGCAGCTCCGTGTAGAACTTTGCGCTGGCTTCGAGGTCGGGCTGGTAGACGACGAGGTGCCCTAGTCCCATGGTGCCCGTTTTGAATCCGGTGATCGCCCGCGGGGGATGGAACGGCCGCTGGTTGAGAGGAGGTCCGTAGTACACCTCGGTCCGGATGCCGGCGGGATCGTCGAATTGGATCAGCTCCACCACGCGGCGCTGATCCGCCTCGTCGCGCGTGCCGCTCTTCACCTTCACGCCGGCGTTTTCCAGGCGCTCCGCGACCGCGTGCAGCGCTGCAGCGTCGGGGACCTCCCAGCCGATGACCTCGAGATCATCGACCCCGTCGTTGCGGAGCTCGATGCGGTGGGAGTGCTCGTCCATTCGTAGGTACGTCGTTGAGCGGGTGTCGCCTGACACGAGCTCCATGCCGAGCACGCTGGAGGCGAGCCCGCGCCACGCGGAAAGGTCACTGACGCCAAAAATGAGGTAGCCGAGTTGATTCACGCCTGTCATGGGACACTCCTCCGTTGAAGGGCCTCAGAATCGCGCAAGCCCGATGGCGGCGAGCATATCAGTTCAGTCGCCTCATGGCGGCGGCATGCTCGTCCGGCAATCGAGGCGGATGGCACGAACGAGTCTAGTGATGGCGCAAACCCAGACTTCGCCCAGGAATTACCCAGGAAGTTGCTCCCAACGGGAGCCAAAGAGACCCAAAGCCGATTACGCCAGAAGCGTCAATTTACGAGGCGTTGTTTGTGGCGCTTCGGCTCCAGTCTCGATTTGAAAAGGGCTCATAACCCAAAGGTCGCTGGTTCAAATCCAGCCCCCGCAACCATGAACGACGAGGGGTTAGCGGACGCAGCAGCCGCTAAC
>Ga0070706_100006319_pt1 | contig 11195 bp, 11 predicted proteins | sample KBSK5501metaG_FD_65476 | JGI IMG/M metagenome (GOLD analysis project Ga0070706, IMG submission 65476) | Corn, switchgrass and miscanthus rhizosphere microbial communities from Kellogg Biological Station, Michigan, USA - KBS K5-50-1 metaG | ecosystem: Host-associated > Plants > Roots >...
GATGGCAAAAAATATACAATCAAGGAGCCTCGCCCTGCTACGCTCAAAAAGTATGGACTAAGTTTGAATGATTGGAAGGAAATTCTTGCTGTGCAGGGATATCGTTGTCCCATCTGTTTGAATGTTCTGTGTAAGACTACTAATATAGATCATTTCCACGCTCAGGGATGGTCAAAAATGTCTGATGAAAAAAGAAAACTTTATGTTAGGGGCATCACGGATTGGTACTGTAATAAAAATGCTTTGTACAAGGGAATAAGCATAGAGAAGTTACAACGAACAGTTCAATATCTTATAGACTTCGAGAAGAGAAAACCTAAATGACTACTAAATGGAAAATATATAACGAAGATGCTGTGGAGTGGGCAAAGAATTATCAGAAGGGAAAGTTTCATGCCATGTTTTGTGACACACCATATAATTTAGAATCCATAACAAAAAGATTTGGCAAGAATGGTTCTGCTAAGGCTAAGTATGGGACAGATGGAGTATTCCAACGCTCATCAAAGGGGTTTATGAATAGTGTTTGGGATACAGATGTGGCATTTCGTCCTGAGACATGGGAAGCATTTGGAGAAGTTTTATATCCTGGGGCATTTGGAATGGCCTTTTCTGCATCACGTAACTGGCATCGTATGGCAGTAGCCATTGAAGATGCTGGATTTATTCTACATCCTACTATTTTCCTGTGGGCATATGGGCAAGGCTTTCCAAAGGCCACTAACATCAGTAAGCAGATTGATAAGCAAGATGGATTAGTTGGTGAAGTTATTGGAGAAAAGCATTTATGGGGTCACAATGCAGGAACAGGGGCAGGAAGTTTCTCTAAGAATAAGTACGAAGGTATGACAGGGCTTTCTCGTACAGAACCAATCAATGCTCCTGCTACTGAAATGTCTGCACGATGGATTGGGCATCGTTATGGTCTCCAAGCATTGAAACCTGCTGTTGAACCCATTATTGTTTTCCAGAAGCCATACGAAGGCAAGCCTCTGTCTAATATCGTTGAAACTGGTGCAGGAGCGTTGAATATTGAGGCGGCGCGTATCCCAACACAAGAAAGCGTTGTCATCAATAGGTTTACGGACGGAGCAAAACCTTGGGGGAACGCTAAAGGGGAAGAGTATGACACCGTGTTAACTATGCAGGGTAGATGGCCTTCTAATTTACTTCTGACAGAAGAAAGTGCAGAGAGATTGGATGCACAGACAGGTAAACTCACATCAGGAAAAATGTTTTCTACATCTAAGAGAACTACTGATGGTTCTCCCAATGGTATCTATGGAAAATTTGATGTGAATGCTCCCCTGCAGGAAACTATTGGAGATAGCGGTGGTGCATCTCGCTTCTTTTATACTGTGCAAGATCAGTTAGATGAGTCTGACCCTGTGTATTATTGTGGCAAGGTGTCACCCAAAGAAAGAGGAATGGGTTTAGAAGAAAAAAATAATCATCCTACATTAAAACCATTAAAATTATGTGAGTATTTGGCGAAACTTCTCCTACCTCCCATTGAATATGCTCCTCGTAGAATATTTATTCCCTTCTCTGGTGTTGCCAGTGAGATGATAGGTGCAGGGCAAGCAGGATGGGAGCATGTAGTAGGTGTGGAGTTTGATAAAGATAATGGGTATGTAGATATAGCAGAGAAAAGAATGAAATACTGGATGGAGAAAAATAATGCGTAGACAATACATTACTAATCCTCCTAACCTTCCTGCCTTCCTGTACAAGCATCGTCCTGAATATACTCTTCCCAAATTAATTGCATGGGCGAAGCAGGAGTTTGATGATCGGCTACGCTATTGTGCAGAGAATGGATACTGGTATGAGTTGAAACGATTGAACGATGAATATTCGCCCATGCGTGTGCTGGCAGAGATGTCAGGATTCAGGAGAATTTGCGCTAATGTGGTGAATAATCAAGCAGGGTGGAATAAGTTGTCTGGTAGAGATAGAGTATTTATTCGTAGAAGTTATGAGTTGAGAGATTTGTTGATGAGAAATCTTACTTAGTTAGAAAGTCTTTCATATCTCTTACAAAGTCCTGCCACGCCTCTTCCAATTCTTCTTCTGATAATTTTCTCACGGCAAACTTCATAGTTTCCTCATTCCTCAAATGAAATTTTTGAGAATATGTGGAGCGACAGTATGCGAAGAAAGCATCCTGAAGATGCTTGGACATATGTTTATTCAAACAAAACTTGGTTACATTATTCATGGATACCTATAGGGGTCAGGAGTATTCCCGTATCCCACTTTGCTAACCTTACTCAAGTGAATTCTTATTGGTTGTTTTGCTAACAGAAGAATGTACACTCTTGAACCGTCGCCCTGGGGGAATTTTCCTATAGTTATTCCTCCACTAGAATTTCCTCGTACTGTCACAGCATCAAAATATAACCAGGGATGATCTAAAACATATTTCAGAGTGGGGGCAGGTTTATTGCCATCAATGTATTCACAATACAACCAATCATCTTGAATATATTTCTGTGCTAGAAGTGTACCACCACAACACAATGCCGCTTGTTTAGGATTAGGTGCGCCCAAATTCTTCCCATTCACATAATCCACTCTGGGGTCATCATCCATCTCAAAGCCTTGATGATTATTGAAAGCAGTAGCATCGTTACCATCATTCCCTCCAAGATGTAGATTATGCCACTTACTATTCAGCATGGACTTATTGAGTTGTTTTTCCAGAAGTTGATACTGTCTAGTGAAATCCGTAAAGTGTGCAGGGGAGAAGGGAAACACTTCAGGAAGATTAGGACGCCACAATGTTTTATCGTGGTTCACTCTCCATAGTGTAGGCCAATGCTCAACATGCCCATCATTAAATATTCGTAGCTTATGGGTAAGGAATGCCATTAATTTTTATGGAGCCATCATTGAATACGGATATGGTGTTAGTAAGTGTGGATGGAGATGGAACAGGACTTATAGTTTCTCTCATCCATAGAGATGTTCCACTTTTTTCTGCTGTCCAATATTGACCAGTGGAGGATGTTACTGAAAAAACTAGTGGATTTCCATTTCTCCAAATTTTATCTATATTATGCCATGTGGTAGTACCAGAGATTATTACTTCAATAACGTGAACTATATCATTAGCAGTGAGATTGAATGTACTCAAATCATTATTTGATAATACCTCTGCACTTGAACGAATGTTCAAAGAAGTAATTGTTGGTTCTACCTTGAAATATTTATCTTCTACCATATGTACTCCTGTTGGTATGTTAGGTGGAGGAGGGCTACTACCCCACTCTACAAGAAAATCAAAATGAGAATTCCATTTATCGTGGTCTATTTCTATACTCTCAACCCCTGCATCGTGTCCGACAGGGGGAGTTCCATCCTGCCAGAGCATAGGATGGGCAACCCCTTTAGGAATGAAATTCAAAACATCATTATATTGTGCCACCCAAAATGGGTCTATTGAAAAGTCTAATGCTTCTGAAAGTGGTACTCTATCATCCCACCAAGTTTTTCTTGTGTAGATACCAAATAGAAATCCTCTACTCTTAACTCTTTCTCGAAACATTCTCCAATACTTAGTAGATTCATATGCCCCAGACCAATTGAATTCCAAGTCTAACCATATGCGCCCCTCAAACATTTCATTTCCTATGGCACTTATCAGAAGGTCAGCTTGTGCTATTGGTTCTCTAGTTGGGTCATAAAACCAGTAAGGGGCGCGAGGCAGTATCCCACGAGAATTTACTTTATGAATCTGCCAGTCTTGGTCAATGTAGTTTCCCTGTCCCACACGTATAATAACAAAAGATGCTCCATACTCTTTCATCTTCTGAAAGTCTATAATTTGTGGAGTATCGTGGGCATCCTGGTAGGTACTTAAGTCAAACCCGAACACTCCATTATCAATGAATGTCATTTTGACTCTGTGTCATTCATTCAATCCAGTGTTAGCAGATGCTTGTCTTGTCAATTCATCTGTACGTGCTTCAGATGCTTCTCTGCCCTCTTTGCGTCCCGCCGCATTTGCCGCTAATGATGCGTTTTTTATAAACTCATCTAGCCTACTGTTCACTGCCAAATGAGTTTCTTGTGCCTGTGCCTGTGCTTCCTGAGCTTTCAGATAAGACAATAGAGATGCGGTTGTAGGAGTAAGAAACCCAAATATAACTGCACTAATCACCAGCACATCTACATCAGGACGAATGGCAGAAATAACAGCAACCCCTACAACTCCAATAAGTAATACTGCCACCATCGCTATAAATGGATTGGGAGTTTTTGGCTTAGTGGCTTCCATCTTTGCATACATAGCCTTGAATTTTTGTGTTTCTGTCACTGGTTTTTCTTTCATATTTCCTACTTTACAAATAATTGCCACAACGTATTAGCAATTAGTCCAATTACAATCACCCATACTTGCCATTCTCTATCCTTGAATTTCTTTAACAGTTCCAAGTCTGTCTGTATCTGTACCCAATTGACTTTCAAAATAGATTGAACACTGTTTTCAATTCTTTGGATATCCATAGGTATGCTTTCACTATGACCATTTCCAAGCAGAGCTTTTCTGAAAGTAGTTATCTGACCATCATGAATTTCTTGGACAACTTTGATGGTAGTATTTTGACCTTCTACCGTGTGTAATCTTTCATCTATTTTATTTAGTTTTGTTTCTGCGACGGTTAGCCTTTGGTCTAACAGGGCTTGCTTTGTAGTTTCCCCCGCAATACGCATCGAATGATCTTTTAGTTTATCGTATAATTCCGTATCTTCCATATAATAAAAACTCCCACACAATTTATTTTATGATTTTGTATGGGATAAGTATAGCATGTATGGAGTGTATACGCTAATTGCTTCTTATGGACACCTGTTTGATTTTGTGCTGTTTTTTTGTTCCTCTACCTAATGAACCACACGAAGAACAACGAAAACCATTCCAAACGCCAGATGGAGTCATATATTTTTCCCCCCATACTAATTCTTCGCTTTCACAGGCAGGGCATACATCTCTATCATGGTCAGTAAATAAATTTAGATTGGGGTGAATCATCCATGAACGCATAGCAAGATAAACATCTTCCAGAAGTGGAGCAACATCGTTCATACAATAGGTAAGCATCTTATCCAAGTAGTCCTGATGTCCTGTAACACATTTTTTCCAATCTCTCATATCCATCTTTATCTTGGCATCTTCCAAATTCAATAAATCCTTACCCATTTCTTCTAAACTGTTGTAGGTATTAGCAAACTTTTCCTTGGCAACTTTTAGAGTATCAATATTCAAATAATGGGATGGTTGAGAATATCCCCACTTGATGAATTTAGTGTTCAATCTTTTTATGTCAAACTTTATTCCATTTTGGGTTATTACTATATCGGCTTTATTCATTAGTTCCCATATCCCACCCATTATACTTCTTTCTGTTCTGTTTATTGCTTCTTCTGGTGTAACTATTTCCCCCATAATCTCTGGTTGAAATAGCCATTTTGCTGACCAACATAATATACTCCAATCTTTTATCCTCTTCTCAGGACTAAGATATTGTGGGTCTTTACTCCACGAGTAATACTCCCCAGGAGATGTTTCGATATCCAGAAGAAGAATTTTTGCAGAAATGTTGGTGTTGGGTAGAGTTGAAGTTGTATATTTCCCACAATCGTTGCATTGACTCTGTGTCACTATTTTATATTGTCTATGTCTAGTTCCCCGCTTCTGAATATTATCGCTGTGGCAATGTTTACAATTCAAGTTTTATCTCCTATTGTATAAGTGTGTTTGGGTAGATAGTTACACCTATTTAAACTTTCTAAATGGATAGCTACGCTTTGCCCAAACACTTCCATAGTATACCATATATAGTATACAGAATTATGAGAATCAGATGAGTTATCTTTGGATACTATAGCCCCTAGCTCTAAAGAATCCACCATTTGTTCCTGCAATGTTTTGGTGTGTATACTTCAATTGTCTATGTGTAATCTTGATGGGCAGGGCAGGGATTTGTATATTGGATGCAGTAGCAGATGAATATCTTGAAAGACTTTCTTGAACTGCACTATTATCTCCTGGGGTCACGATAGATACATCATCTGATATGGAGATAACGTTATCTCCCCCCGCCACAAGTCCATGAACCGTTTGAACTGCAATTTCAGTTATCAGACCAGCAGTGGGAGGCACAATCCAAGGAAGATTGATTGAAGTGGGGGTAGTCACCGTTCCTGATACATTTGCAAATTGAAATGGGAACGCATTAGCATTTTCCAGCCAATTTGTTTTCCAAATATTACCCCACACATCAGAATTGAATCTATATAAATAACCACCAGTATCACAATATACACTCCCCAAATATCTCATGGAAGTGTCACCAGTTTTTGTTTTTGCTACGCCAGAATAGGGAGTAGATGGGGCAGTACCCGTTACTTGAATAGTTGGCACTCCTGCCACTTCATACAAATATACATTTTGCCATGAGCCAGAAACATTTGTAGAAACAATTGGAATATTTTGATTGATCGTTCCTGTTACATAACTTAATCTATTGAGAGATGGAATAAATGCCGCCCCAGGTCGCACAGAAATTGTGCCTGACGTAGAATATGAAATATTCAGTCCATCTATATAGGCGGGTTGGAATGTATTGAATATTAGTGCTGTTCCACCATCATTAACTTGTACAAGTTTCCCCCCTGAGCCTATTAAGGTTGATGGGACATCCGTCAAATTTGTAAATCTATTTGAATCTGGAATCCATCCATTGTCAGAATCGAATCTTGCTATGTCTCCATTGGTAGGAGGAAAATCAGTATTTATTGTCCCACTTACAAAAATAGTTACATCCCCTGTACCACTATCTACACCAGTAGAGATTAAAACAGTTGAATTCTTTCCTGAAATTAGTCTTCGTATCACGGCTTGTCCAGGAAAATCTACATTCAATTGGCTTCTTCCAATTGAGCCAGTAGCGATTTGTTGTAATCCCACTGCTTGTTGTTGTGGTTGATTAGGCATTAGTAAACTCCATATAAACGAATCACACTTCCTGCAGTAAAGTTTCCACTAGTCAAAGATAAATCTACTCTTGTGATTGCTACCGTACTTTCCCACTCTATTGCCCCATAAAAAGACAACTCTTGAACTGCGCTTGCATCCTGCCTTTGTGTACCTCGTGAGTATGCTTTTTTATTAAAACTTGTACTATTGTAATAAGGAATATCTATTGTTCCCATTCCAAACGCATTAGCAGGAGAATTTGCTCCCTCCACAATTCCAACTTTTCTGGCATCTGCCCCTTCCCCCGCCACTGTTCCTGCTCCATAGGTATATCCTAACGCTTCTCTGTAATTTGTGTCAGTAGTGTCGTTATTGAATGAAATCAAAATATATTCTGCCACAGAAGCATTTGTACTTCTAACGGCATATTCAACAATCAATTTTTTATAGGAGGATGAAATCCCTGTGGCAAGAGTGATAGTGCTTACTCCACTTGGAGTTACTTCTGCAATAAGCTGTTGTCCCACAGTCTGTGGAGCAGGATTGAAATACGTTCCCATCTCTACCGCTGTCAATGTACCCGATTGTGGAGTAAACAGGGTATCTAGAAATGTGCCACTCACCGTAAAATGTGTGCCATATCTTTGAGCAATTCCATTGTATAGAAGTAGTATCCCACCAGATTGAACAGACTGTGACAAAATAAAATGAGTGTTTGTTCCACTAACTTGTGGAGTCAAATCTTCCACAATTGCGGACTGACTTCCAGTAATGAATAATCTCGCTACTGAGCCACTAATGCTGATGTTTGCTGATGGACTTACTACATTCAGAGTAGTGGCACTTCCAAGGGTCACACCCTCATCTTGTACTACAAACGTTCCTGTCACTGGAACGGTCACACTTCCACCTGTTGAGCCTGTAATGAATACTCTTACAACGCTTCCACTTATTGAAGCATCCACATTTGGGCCAACAAAATTTAGAACTGTTCCTGTACCAAGTAATATACCTTCATCCCATGCTACAAATCCCATTCCCCCACCCCCTCCACCAGCATTTCCAATCGTAAAGAAATCTCTTACATCGTAAATATTATTCCACAACAACCCTGTAGTGCCTGTCACTAAGCGTACAGCGGCAATAGGTATTCCAACACTTCTATCTATGTCAGGAATATATTGTGCAAGTTCAGCAGAGCCAGTAATGGAATTTGAAAATGGAGAACCCGCTATAATTTGTAAACTATTATCCGATGGCTGAATATAAAGTAATGTCATCACAGCAGAGCCAGTAATGGTGGGCAGATAAGGAGTGAAATCTGGTGTACCTGTTGTCTGTGCATAATAGTATTGACCCTGCCACGAATAAAAGGCAGGAACGATGGATAAATTCATTGAGCCAGCAGAGCCAGATGGATATCCTAGTAAGGGCATGAATTGTTGTGAATAAACCCACGTAATATCTGCCCCTAATCCCAATTCATGATTGAAAGAGTGTTGAGTGCCATGACGAGGAAGATATGGAATATTATTCCAATCCCTATACAAATCCAGATTTCTACCAATAATTCGATAAACATTATTTTGTCTTGCCAACAATACAGGCAATCCGTAAATAGCAGAAACTTCAGAGTTGTATGCCTGAATCACTTCGGACATATTTCCACTGATACGAACAAATACATAACCCTTGCGATTGGGAACTTCTACTAATTTACTTCCATTCAAGGGAATGCCAAGTTCTCCAGAAAAGGTAATAAGTTTATTTTCCTTCTTATTGAGTGTCTTTTTGAGAGACTTATCTAATCTTTTATTTGGCATTAGTAATTATTTGTAGTGATACCTGGGATGTATATCATATCAATATCAGGGAAGGGCATGATCGTAGTAATATTACCTTCCTTATTAATCCAAGAGTTTCCACCATCAGGAGAATATCGTATCACTCCCCATGCGGCAATCCAGCGAGAAGTAGTAGGACTTGTTCCTCCATTGCCAGCATATCCAAACACATACTCCGACCCAGGAGGAAGATTAGGCAGAAATGACCATGTTGCTCCTCCATCAAATGATTTCCCCTTATCCCCTGGTTGATATCTAGCCATCATGAGCATCCCCGTTGTATCTACTGCCAATCCCTGTGTTCTTACATTTGGGTCTGTGCTTAGTGTGATAGTTTTCATACTATCATGACCTATAACTAAGGCATCACCAAAGGGTAGTTTTTGAAAAGTAAATCCTGTTACTCCCGCACGAACATGCTCTCTCCAAGGGTCAAATTGGTTAAGGGGGTCAATCCCTACTCCACCCCCTCTTCCAAGAGTAGAACCATCTTGACTAATTAATCCATATGCCACAAATCTAGTATAAAGCCACCAATTTACTCCACTTTCATCTGGCCCAAAAGACATACCACCCCTAAAATTAGATGCAATATCTACATCTGCTCCTGCTACAAACGATGTATTTGCTCCCACATAAATTTTTTTATTTACATTAGTTTCTCCCATAACAATAGCAACTTGTTCAGGAACTAGAGGATTATATGCTACTGCAAATATACCCCACGCATTAGTAGAAACAGGAGATGGACGTATGGATGGCTCATTGTAAAGAACAGTGAATGTGCCACCAATATAGGGCGCACGAGCTACAAAAAGGAATCCATCTGCATCTGCTGTTGAATAGTTATCTAAACCCACCACTCTCCTATTTCCCACATAGAATGCACCATTAGGACACACGAACATGAAGTTGATTTTTTGATATTGATTCTGTGTCAATCCTGCATTGACTGTATAGTAGTTAGGACTGACAGCATCAAAATCCTCACAATAAATAATTCCTTTATCGTCGTCATGAAGTAATACAGTCATAGGAGCATTGGGGCCAGGGGTGTTTGGAGTGTTAAAAATTGGAAATGGAGGCAAAGATAATTCAGGAAACGCATAACCCACATCAGGAGGAGTAAGGGGAATAAGAAGGGTCTGTCCGATTGTGCCTGTTACCATCTGTTCCAAAGTAATATCAGGGTGGAATGATTGTTTGGTGGAATCATATGTCCAATTCATTGATGACATGCGGTATGGCATATCTCTTAGAGATATATTTCGTACAGTATCTTCTCGATTGATAATAAGATAAACTTTTTCCTGTGGAGCAATGTCAAAGTTGCGATAGTCTCCATTCAGGGACGTGGATATTTCTGGATACGGAGAATTCTTGTGAGCAAGATAGTTCCCACCAATTTGATTGAGTTGCAATTGACTAAGAAGTATCAAGCCTGACTGTCTCTCACTCTTACCACGATATAATGGGGCATTGCCTGGGGCATTGGTAAGTAGTGCAGAGAACGTATTGGATGTCACACCATAATAGGCAATACCTCCCAATTCAACAAACGAAGCATCTGAAACTCTGCGCTCTGTGATGTTAGGCTCATTCATCCAGTCTTGTTTATCTAGTGTGGGGTTAGTATCAGGAATGGTTGTGAATGGAGCTACGAGACCATAAGGAGCAATTTCAGCCCAAATCTTTCCCTGTCTATCTACAACAGTTTCCCCTAACAATCCATTACGTACAAAATTATCTACGCTATCCCATAGACTTTCTCTGTCAGCATCAAAATATTGAACAAATCTATCATCCCCTGTGTATTGGAAATCAGATATATTCAGTACAGTAGTATGCCATCTTAGATAATGATACAAAGCCTTCTGGACTGTCATTTCAGATAATTCATACCACTTATTAGCGGCAGGAACACTCTCACAAGAGACAGAAAATCCTTCCGCTCTTTTCAGCACTTCAGATATGCTTCCCAACTCAAATTCTACTGTGCTTTGTTTATAATCAAAGGATATACTGTCTGATAGAACATATCCAACAAACACGATGGAAGAATTATTTTGAGAGTTTCCACCCAGACTTGTAATTGTGCCACCATACTGATCTTCTGCAAATATAACCACCAAGGCATTAGGCTCAATTAATCCAATATCCTGCATCAACCGAACACCAACAGTATATCCTCCCTCTCCTCTACTACCAGAGAAGTTAGTTAATTCCCATTTCAAGATAGGAGTATGTGTTCCATTTTCAGGACGTTGATATACAGACACATAGCGATACGTTGTATCTATTGCACCAGATGAAGATGTGATGATTAGACGTGTTCTATAATCCCCTGGGGATGTGTATTGAACTAA
>Ga0070706_100006323_pt1 | contig 11191 bp, 12 predicted proteins | sample KBSK5501metaG_FD_65476 | JGI IMG/M metagenome (GOLD analysis project Ga0070706, IMG submission 65476) | Corn, switchgrass and miscanthus rhizosphere microbial communities from Kellogg Biological Station, Michigan, USA - KBS K5-50-1 metaG | ecosystem: Host-associated > Plants > Roots >...
TGGCTGCGCAACAGCGACAGGCGTCGCCATCACACCTAGTCGCCGTCACACGTAGGAGGCGTGTCGGCCAGGACGTCCGCCCGGAGCGATCGCTCCGGGCGGACGCTCGCGGTTCTCGGGTGGCATCGCTGGTCCGATCTGTCAGCCAGTCTGACTCGGTGTCGCTTGGTAGCGGCGGCGCTGGCGCCTGCGTGCCTACATCATGGGCCTCCTAGGAAACCTGCTTGATGATCTCCGCCAGTTCTTCCGGGCGGTACCCGTACTTGCGCGCCACCTCCACGAGCTCTCGTGCCTTTGCCAGCACAGGGCTGCGTCGCTGTGCGATCCCTGTCACGGACACCCCCCGGCCGCGCCGGAACTCCACTAGCCCCTCGTCCCGGAGTGTTCGCAGCGCCCGGAACACCGTGTTGGCGTTGACGCCGAGCACCGCGGCGAGATCCTTGGCCGGTGGTAGCCGTTCGCCGGAGGACGCCTCGCCTTCGGCAATGGCCCGGCGAACCGCCGCAGCCACTTGCTCGTGAAGTGGCACTGGGCTCGCGTGATCGATCGATACTATGCGATTAGTGCTATGCACACTAGCATCATAGCGCGAGCGATCCGCGCTCGCCACCTAGCCAGGCTCTTGGGAGGAGCCCTAGCCCGGGTACGGAACGCTGCCGCCTGGCGGGTCCTCCCCGGTGAGCCCGTCGACCGACTCCCGGATCAGGTCGGCGTGGCCGACGTGCCGGGCGTATTCCTCGATCAGGTCGATGAGGATGCGCCGAAGGCTCGGCGACCGGCCGTCGGGCCAGCTGAACCTCGCCATCTGCTCGAGGCCGCCGCCAGTCAGTGCCTCGGCGACCGCGGCGCGAGATCGGGCCACGGCGCTCTCCCAGAGCTTATAGAGCTGCTCGGGGGAATCATCCGCAGCCGTGTGCCATTCCCAGTTCGGATCGGCGTCCCAGTCCACCGTGCTCCATGGCGGACCAAGGTCCCGTCCAAGCAGCCTCCGGGAGAAGTAGTCGTCCTCGACCAGAGCCAGGTGCTTGACGAGGCCGCCCAGGGTCATCGACGAGGTGCCGGCCGTTGCCCGCAGTCCGGCAGCGTCGAGTCCCCCGGATTTCCACGCGAAGGTCGCGCGCTGGCGTTCCAGCGAACCCAGCAGGGTGGCGGTCTCGTCGCCTGCCATGGGAGGTTCCAGATAAGTCATGGCCACCGAAGCTACTACCCGCCGCCGACAGCGCGATCGGACCCCTTCTAACATCTGACCGCATGCGCGTCGTAGTGGCGGGAGCCGGGTTCGCCGGGCTGATGGCGGCGGACCGGATCGCGCGATGCGGACATGAGGTGATCGTCCTCGAAGCGCGCGACCGGGTCGGCGGCCGGGTGTGGTCGGCTGAGCTGGTTCCCGGCGATCCGAGCACGATCGTCGAGCGCGGCGCCGAGTTCGTGCTTGACGGCTACGACGTCATGCGGATGATGCTGGCCGAGTTTGATCTGGACCTGGCCGGTACGACCATGTCGTACTACGAACGCGAGCCGCGCGGTGGCGACCCCACAACCCTCGCCGAGGTAGCTCGGTGCGCCCAAGAGGTTGCGGCCGCCGCGGCGAGCGCTCCGCCGGGCACGACAGTAGCCGAGGCTGCATCGGCGTGGCAGGACTCCCCCGCCGCGCTGGCCGCGTTCATGTCCCGGGTAGCCGTCACCCACGGTGTCAATTGCGACCGCCTGTCAGCCATGTCGGTGGCGGACGTCGCCTCGGACTTTACCGGCGGCTCGACCTGGCGAGTCGCTGGCGGCAATCAGCAGCTCGCCGAGGCGCTGGCCGCCGGGCTCGGCCAGGCCGTCAATCTTAGTTGCCCTGCCCGGTCGATTGAACATGACGAGGAATGCGTCCGTGTGCTCACCGATGACGATGCGGTGTCCGCCGACGCTGTCATCGTGGCCCTGCCAATGGCAGTGCTGCGGCAGCTGCCGTTCTCGCCCGTGATGCCCGATCATCTGGTAGCCGCGTGGCACCGCGCCGGCCTCGGGCACAATGCCAAGCTGCACCTGGCGCTCACCGCTCCGGCACCGGCGACGGCAGTTCACAGCGTGCCCGATCTCTTCTGGACCTGGACGGCGACCGACGGATCCGGCCTCGTCCAGCCCGTGCTGCACGCATTCGCCGGCACCGAGGAGGGTCTGGCGGCGCTGGAAGTCGCGCAGGGCCCGGCGACCTGGGTCCGCCGGGTTGCCGCCCTGCGGCCGGAGCTGGTGATGGACCTTGACCGGGCCTTGCTCACTGTCTGGAACGACGATCCGTGGGCCAGGGAGTCATATTCGGCACTAACCATCGCGCAAGTACCCGGGCACGACGAGCTGATCGGCGCTCCGGTCGGCCGCGTCCACTTCGCCGGCGAGCACACCGCGGGAACCTGGTCGGGCCTGATGGAGGGAGCGCTGCGCTCCGGCGTCCGTGCCGCGGATGAGGTGCTCGCTCGCTGGGCCTAGTCAGGAGCACGCCAGCAAAGGCGCGGCCACCGCCGGCAATTCGCACTGGCATCGACGACCGACCCGGGCACCCGCGCGTTAAGATCGGCGCGATGCGCATGCTGTGCCCCCGGCCGAACCTCGGCGCTTGCCGTGCGATGACGGCCGATGCCTGACACCGGCTCCAGCCAGGCCGTCGCGGACCCGGTTGCCCAGCCAAGCCAAATCAGCCCGTTCGACCGCCGCGTCATCGTCGTTGGCGGGGTCGTCTTCGCCGTGGAGATGGCGCTATCGGCGCGATACGGGTTTCACCGTGACGAACTCTACTTCCTGGACTGTGCCCGGAACCTGCAGGCCAGCTACGTCGATCAGCCGGTCTTCGTGCCGCTGCTGGCGCGGGTGTCGCTCGCCCTGTTCGGTGTGTCTTTGCCCGGGCTGCATCTATGGCCCGCGCTCGCGGCGTGGGCCACGGTGGTGGTTGCCGGGCTGACCGCGCGCGAGTTCGGCGGAAGCCGGCGCGCCCAGGTCCTGGCCGCGGTCGCGGCGGCCACGATGCCGGCCCTGCTCGCCATTGACCACTTGCTCGGGCCGACCGCGTTCGACGTGCTCGCGTGGGCGGGCCTGGCATTCATCGTTGCCAGGATCGGACGGACCGGCGACACTCGCTGGTGGCTTTGGGGCGGCCTGGTGCTCGGCCTCGGGCTGACCAACAAGCACAGCGTCGGCCTCTTCGCGGTCGCGTTGTTCGCCGGCGCCCTGCTCACCGGAGGTCGCCGGCTGATCCTGAACCGCTGGTTCCTGGCCGGCGCCCTGATTGCGGCGGCGTTCACGATTCCCGACCTCTGGTGGCAGGCCCAGCATCAGTGGGCGACGATCGAGATGACCCGCAGCCTCAACCAAGACAACGGCGGCCCCGGCAACATCGGCAACTGGGTGATCGGCCAGCTGATCATGAGCGCGGCGGCGTTGGTTTGGGTATGGATCATTGGGCTGCGTTTCCTGTGGCGTTCCGGGCGGCCGCTGTGGCGGGCGCTCGGGTGGGCGTACGGGCTGCTGTTCGTATTCTTCGCGGTCACCACCGGCGCGAAGATCTACTACCTGGCCGGGGCTTATATCTACCTGCTCGCGGCAGGCGCGGTCGCGATCGACGGCTGGCTGGCGGCGCGCCAAGGCCGGACGCGCAACCTCGTGCTGGCGACCACGATCACCGCCGCGGTCGCACTGCCGATCGTCCTGCCTGTCCTGCCGGTCACCGACATCGGCTGGACCTACAAAATCAATCAGGTTCAGGCCGAGTCAGTCGGCTGGCCGCAGCTCGTCGGCACAGTGCGGAGGGTGTGGACGACGCTGCCGCTCGCTCAACGAGCCGGCGCGGTGATTTTCACCGCGGATTATGGCGAGGCCGGAGCCATCAACGAGCTTGGATATGGCTTGCCGACGGCCGTCAGCGGTCATAACAGCTACTACTGGTGGGGGCCGGGGAATCCGCGCGCCACAACCGTGGTGGCCGTCGCGCCGGGACCAATCGACGTCACCGGCTACGCCGCATACCTCAGGCAGTTCTTCACCAGCGTGCGGGTAGCTGCCACGCTGTCCAACCCAGATCAGATCCACAACGAGGAATGGCACGGCCACGTCTACGTATGCACGGGGCCGCGGCGCCCGTGGGGCACACTCTGGCCGCAACTGCGTCACTACAGCTAGCTGCGCGATGGGACCGGCGGGATCGCGAGCTTGGTCCAGACGGCCGTGAGCCAGTTCTGGTAGGTGTCGAGGTCCCAGCCGGTGAGGCGAATTATCAGCAGGTAGGTCTCAGCGGCGGCAAGGATCGTCGTGGTGTCGATCAGCCAGTCGATGTCGATTGCCGGGTCGAGCAGGCCGTCATCGGCCATCCGGGTCCAGAACACCGCATTGGCGTGGCGGGTCTGTTCGCGGCCCTCCTGCCAGTACCCGGCGATCAGCGGTTCGACCGCGGCGGCCTGCTGGGCGACAGCGAACAAGGCGCCGGTGCGCTCCATAATCTGGCGCCCGGCAGCGGCGCTGGCGGCGAGTCGCTCGGCGGCGGTCGGGGCGGTCAGCGCGGCCTGCATCCAGTCGCGGCCCAGCACGTCGATGGGCTCGGTGTCGCCAACGATCGCTATGTCGACGACGCGCTTGAACAACGCGGCCTTGGTACCGAAGCGCACGTACACCGTGCGCGCGCCGACCTCAGCGCGCCGTGCCACAGCCTCCAAGGTTGTCGCCACATATCCCTCGGAGAGGAACAACTCGGTCGCTGCGGCAAGGATCCGCTGCTCGGTCTGAGCCACCTGGGCCTGCCGCAGCGTCGGGAGCTTCCGCACGTGATTGACATCGTCGGCCATAGGATGCAGTATAACTGCATCGAGTGCGCTCACGCTGCATTGGAGAGGTCATGACTGACGCACCTGCGCTTGCCGGAATCCACCATGTCAAGCTGCCGGTCACCGACCTAGCGCGATCGGCCGAGTGGTACCGCAGCCGCCTCGGCTATCGGGTGCTGATCGAGTTCGTCGAGCAAGGGAAGCTGATGGGATACGCGCTCGAGCATCCCCATGGGGGGCCGCCGCTCGGATTGCGGCTTGATCCGGCGCGGGCCCGTGCCGCGGCGGGATTCGACTACTTCGCCATCGGCGTGCCAGACAAGGAGGCCATCGACCAGCTCGCCGCCAGGCTAAACGCACTAGGTGAGCGGCACGCCGGGGTGCACTGGGCCAGCATTGGCTGGATCTTGCCCGACCTGCACGACCCTGACGGCCATGAAGTTCGCTTCTACACCCACCAGCATCACACCGATTTTTCGTCCGGCCAGATCACTACCATTCGCGACCCGCGCGAGAGCGCCGAACGACACGAGCAGGCGACCAGCTTCACGCACGCCACCTGAACCCGCTCAAACCCGCACCGCGCGATCGGCTGCCGTCTTCGGCTCGTGCCGCACGTCACCCGGCTGGCCCATCACGCGCCGCCAGGATGCGAATTCGAGCAGGATGCCATCGGGATCCTGGAAGTAGAACGACCGGACGAAGACACCCGGATGCAGCTCAGCAGCAACGCCGAATTCGCTGTCGTCGTGGTCGATCACCGGGCTGACCTTGACGCCCTTGGCCTTGAGCTTGGCCCGGTAGTCGAGGAACTTCTCCTCGGGCACGTCGAAGGCCACGTGGTTCATCGACCCGATGGCACTCGTCCACTCGCCGAGGCCTGGCACCGTGACCGGGGCGGCGACGCCGGGCACCGGGTCGGGCGCATCGGGGAACCAGAAGAACGCCAGCGCGTTGCCGCCGCCCATGTCGAAGAAGAAATGCTGGCCGGAACCGCCGGGCAGGTTGATCGTCTTGATCAGCCGCATGCCGAGCACCTCGGTGTAGAACTCGACGGTTCGCTTCATGTCCGAGCAGACCAGCGCCAGGTGGTTGACGCCGCCCAAGTCGAATTCCTCGTTCCGCCACTCCATTGGCCGGCCTCCCGCAAGTCAGGGCCCAAATCTAAACTCAGTTTCACCCAAAGCGCCAGCGGGTCGTCATCTGCGCGGTGCGGAACCTCGAAGGGCACGATGAGCGCGATCGTCAGGGAATTCGTCGGGCTGCCGTCGCCGGTCGTCGGGCGGGCGGGGGCTGGCGGCCACCCGTGCCAGGGCATTTATCACCGCCCAGCCGGGCAGGCAGCGAGCTGGCCGCGGACCGCGTTCGTCGCCGTCCACTACAACGTGGATTTCTCCGAGCACTACCTCGCGTCGTTCCTCGCCGAACGCGAATACGGCTTCCTCGGCTGGAACACGCGTTTCCGCGGGAACGAGGCCCATTTCCTGCTCGATCACGCGCTGGCCGAGATCGCGGTCGGGGTGCGCTGGCTGCGGGAGCAGGCCGGAGTCGAGTGCGTCGTGCTGCTCGGCAACTCCGGCGGCGGATCTCTGATGGCGGCCTATCAGTCGCAGGCCACCGAACCGAACGTCACGCCGGCCCCCGGGATGCGGCCGCTGGCGGCGATCGAGGCACTGCCGGCCGGTGACCTCTTCGTCGCGCTGGCAGCCCACTCGGGCCGGCCCGAGGTGCTGACCAACTGGCTTGACCCGTCGGTGGCCGACGAGTCGGACCCGCTCTCGGCCGATCCGGAGCTCGACCCGTTCAGCCCGGAGAACGGGCCGCCATACAGCGAGGAGTTCCAGCGGAAATACCGGGCCGCGCAGCGAGCGAGGAACGAGCGGATCACCGACTGGGCGCTCGCGCAGCTCGCGGCGCTCGATAGCACCCGCGCAAGGGACCGGCTGTTCACCGTGTACCGCACCTGGGCCGACCTACGGATGATCGATCCAGCCATCGAGCCGTCCGACCGCCGGCCGAACTGGTGTTACCTGGGCGAGCCGGTCAAGGCCAACTACGGTGTGTTCGGCATCGGGACGCTGAGCACGCTGCGCACCTGGCTGTCGATGTGGGGCCTGCGCACCTCGCAGTGCACCGCTGCGCCGCACCTGCAGCGCATCGCAGTTCCGTCGCTGGTCCTGCACGCGACGGCGGATGCCTGCGTCTACGAGAGCGACGCGAGAGCTCTGTTCGACGCGATCGGTACGACTGACAAGCGGCTCGAGTTCATCAAGGCGGACCATTACCTGCTCGAGCCGGAAGGCTCTCGCGCGCAGGCCGCAGACCTGATCGCCGCGTGGGTTGCGGACAAGAGCTAGACCAGCACCGACGCGAGCTTTGCGCACAGGTAGTCTCGACTCTCATGACCGCGGGGAAGAGAGTTCTTGTCACTGGGGGAGCCGGCTTCGTCGGCGCCACCCTGGTCCGCCAGCTCGTCGAAGCCGGCCACTCGGTCCGGGTGCTCGACAACTACTCGACCGGGGACCCCGCCCACCTTGATGGCGTGCCTGCCGAGCTGGTCGAGGGCGACATCCGGGACGAGGCCGAGATCGATGCGGCGGTCGCCGGGATGGAGGCGGTCATACACCTCGCCGCCGCGGGATCGGTGATCAAGTCGATCGAAGACCCGGTCACCAATTTCGAGGTGAACGTCCTCGGCACGTTCCGCGTCCTCGACGCGGCGAGGCAGGCGGGCGTGGAGCGGACTGTGCAGGCGTCTACCGGCGGCGCGCTGATCGGCAACGCCACGCCTCCGGTGGACGAGACCTCCCTGCCCAAGCCGATCTCTCCCTACGGCGCTAGCAAGCTCGCCGGGGAAGGCTATGCGTACGCCTTCTCCCAGTGCTACGGGATGCGGACGATCGCGCTCAGATTCGGCAACGTGTACGGCCCGTGGAGCGAGCGCAAGCAGGGCGCGATGAACATGTTCTTCAAGGCCATCCACGGCGGGGAGCCGATCGTGATCTACGGCGACGGCACGTCGTCGCGTGACTACATCCATGTCGACGACATCGCCACGGCGCTGCGGCTTGCGCTCGAACGCGACGTGGATGGCGGCACCGTCCTGCACATCTCCTCAGGCGTCGAGACGACCGTCCAGGAGCTGGCCGACCTGTGCCGGCGCGCCGCCGGGGTGCCGGACCATCCCATCGAATACCGGCCCGGCCGACCGGGTGAGGTGGACCGCAACTTCGCCTCGTACGAACTGGCCGGGAAGCTGCTCGGATACGCGCCAACCATCAGCCGCGCGGACGGTATCCGCCGCACCTGGCAGTGGTACACCGAGTCGGTCTTCGGGCCGGGCGGGGGCCGATGCGACTAGCGTGCGTTCATGACGACTGCCCATCAAGATGACGCCGCAAGACACCTGCGCCGGTTGCGCATAAGAGCAATCCGCGACCGGCTGCGCGAGAGCATGCTCTTTCTTCCTGGGTTAATGTTGCTTGCGTCAGTGATCATCGTCTTCGTGCTCGCGGCTATTGACAAGGCGCATCAGGCGCGGCCGCTGCCCTGGACGTTCGCTTTCACGCCGGGAACTGCAAGCACGCTGCTCGGTATCGTAGCTGGCGCGGTTATTACGACAGCAGGCGTTGTCTTCTCGCTGCTCGTTGTCTCGCTCCAGCTTGCCAGCGGCCAGTTCTCGCCTCGGGTGCTGCGCGGGTTCCGGCGGGACAGGTCCGGCCAAGTGCTGATCGGCCTGCTGCTGTCTACGTTCGCGTTCTGCGTGCTGGTCCTGGCCCAGATCAACCCCAGCGCCAAACGCGCGCCCCCGCTCACCGTCATGTTCGCGCTGCTGCTGACGCTGGCCTCGGTCATAGCCACCAGCAGTACGTCGGAAATATCGTGGCCAACATCGCCGGGGAGACTCTTGCCCTGATCCGTGAACTGCCCTACGGGCCTCATGTCGGCATGCCCTTCGGCGAGGCGGTCCCGGCACCGGATACGGACAGCCTCGGGGAGCGGCTGATTGTCCGAGCGGTAAGCGATGGCTGGGTGCAGCAGATAAGCCGGAGGGCGGTGATCGCGGCGGTGCCATCTGGCAGCGTCGTGCGACTGGAGACGCGGGTCGGAGCCTACCTAGTGTGCGGCACCCCGCTCGCGTCGATCTGGCCGCCGCCGCCCGACCATGCGGTGCAGAGCACGTTGATACGCGCCGCCGTGATCGTAGGTCCTGCACGAACCATGCAGCAGGACATCGACTTCGGGCTGCGGCAGCTCTGTGACATCGCGGCGCGCGCGCTTTCCCCGGCCGTCAACGACCCCACCACGGCGATCGAGGTCGTCCTGCGCATCGGCTCAATTCTCCGTCCGCTGGTCCTTGCCGAGCTGCCTGCGCAGTCACACCGCGACAAGGCAGGAAGGATCTTTCTCACGCCCTTCGACCTGGATCATGGTGAGTACATCGGGCATGCATTTGACCAGATCAGGCTGTACGCGGCTGACCACCCGCAGGTGCTCGTCGCCATCGAGGGCACGTTGCGGATGTTGCGTCGTGCCTGCCGGGAGCGAGTCGAGTTGGCCGCCGCGCTTCATGAGCCACTTCGGCAATCGCCTTCCACCGTCCGGGTCGATGAACCGGCGTGAATCGCGCCGTCAGGCCGCCGCTTCGCGCTGCCTTGGCGGGCCGCCTCTTGGGGCCGTCTGAGCCGCCAGCCAGGCGAGGGAGGTTCGGAGCGACGTCTCGAGTACAGCCTGCCGACGCCGCGGATCCATCAGGTTGACTCCCATGACAGCCAGATCTTGAGGTCCGGGTGTGACGACCGTCACCTTGACTCCCGCCGCGCGGAGTTCCCTGACTTCACGCATCAGCAGGTAGGTGAGCAAGGACCTGACGCGTCGCTCTAGCTGCATGTGCGGCGCGTACCTGCGGTCGGCCACGAGGCTGGCCATCGGTGCGAGCACGCAGATCTCATCGACGCCCTGGCCGGCCAGCAGGCCAAGTGATGTCACCGAGATGACTCCGCCGTCCACGTACCTGCGGTCGCCGATAACCACAGGCTCGTACCAGCCGGGCACCGAGCATGAGGCCGCGACGGCCTCGGCCAGACTGGCGGGCGGTGCGCCCGGCCGGCCGAACACCACTCTGCGACCGGAGTCGTAGTCGACGGCGACGACCCAGGTCTGCTCGTCGACCCAGCCGACCCCCGCCTCGGCACATGGCGCGGCCGCCGTGATCGGTGCGGCCGGCGCAGCCTGCGCGGCCGCAGCCGCTGCTGTCGCTGAGGTGGCGGTCAGGTGTGCGGTGGCGGCCTTGGACGGGAGCCGGGACTGTAGCACGTGGACCATCGCGGACAGGTGGTCGTGGTTCTCCCTGCCAATCGGCAGCCATGCGCAAGCCTGGACGGCGGGGTGAACCCGGTGCGGCGCTGTCAACGCCGCCAGCGCGAGCTTCGGTGATCCCAGCCTTAGTCTCGGCGGTCGCGGCCACGGACCGGCGTGCACCTCGCCGAGTCCAGCGAGCGCGCCTATCTGCTCGCCGCGCTGATACGCCACCAGCTCTTCGATGCTGACCCCGCACCGCAGCGCGGCGGCGAGAACACTGCCCGCGCTGGTGCCAAGCATCAGGTCGACGTCACCGAGCGCACACTGAAGCACTTCCTGCGTAGCCGCGAGCGCTCCGGTCATCCAGGCCGCGCCGAGGACCCCTCCAGCCCCGAGCACGAGTGCCCGGCGAGGGCCGGAGCGCGGGCCACGGCGCTGCTCAGAGCGCGGACCGCTAAGCCCGCTGGACGCCGGATCCGACTCCGCGTCGGACTCTGCGTCTGACTCTGCATCAGCCACGAGGCTGATCTGATCCCGCGCCGAGCGAGAACGCCCGGCCTGTTCGGCCTTGGCGTTCCCGGCCCTGTTGTCGCTCATATCGCTTTATACGCCATTCGAAGGCAGATGTACATCGCTGAGTAACACCAGTATCAGTAATACCAGCTTCCCGCTCCCGTTACGGCCGCTTTCCGGTGCCGTCGACCGACTTCCCCGGCGCGAGCGCCCGAACTCCAGCGATAAACAGGTCCACGCCGAACCTGTAATGAAACTCGGGGCCGTCATCGCAGGAAGTCATCGGGACCGCCGCCTCGACCAGCCTCGGGTAGCGGTCGCGCGGCAGCGAGGCGAGCTCGACCTGCTTGCGCCACTGCAGCTCGGCTCGCTCCTGCTCGGTGAGAGCCGGGTCGTAACCTGGCTCGCTCATCACGAGCGTCAGGCCAGTCCAGAGCGCGGACTTGGCGATCTCGCTCGCTTGCTGGGCATCGAAGCCGGCGCTGCGCAGGATATCGAGCGTGATCTCGGTCGCCTCCCAATGCGACGGGCCGAGTTTCTCGCTGCTCATAAGGAGCGCGGATGCGGATGCGTGCGCGCGGAGC
>Ga0070706_100006324_pt1 | contig 11191 bp, 8 predicted proteins | sample KBSK5501metaG_FD_65476 | JGI IMG/M metagenome (GOLD analysis project Ga0070706, IMG submission 65476) | Corn, switchgrass and miscanthus rhizosphere microbial communities from Kellogg Biological Station, Michigan, USA - KBS K5-50-1 metaG | ecosystem: Host-associated > Plants > Roots >...
GCGGCGCAAGCCTCCCAGGTGATCTCTGGCTGGGGATTTACGCTAACGCCTGAGGTAGTTGCCCAGGTTGCAAATGATGTCGGCGAGAAGACGATACTATCCCGCGCGGGAGGCGCTCCGACGCTTGCTGTAGGAATGGCGCATATCCTTTCCGGAGCATTCGGCGGAAAGGCCTTGATGAGCCTCTGGTACCATTTCGCGATTCTTTTCGAGGCTCTTTTTATACTCACGACCGTCGATGCCGGGACACGTGTAGCCCGATTTATGATTCAGGACCTGATCGGCAACGTCGTCCCAAGCTTTCGCGAGACGAGGTCATGGGCCAACAATGTCATCGGTTCAGCTCTAGCCGTCGCTGGCTGGGGTTATTTTCTGTATCAGGGCGTCGTGGATCCGCTTGGTGGCATTAATACTCTCTGGCCGCTATTCGGCATCTCTAACCAGATGCTCGCCGGGATTGCACTCACGCTTTGCACCGTCATCCTTTTCAAAATGAAACGGCAGCGGTTCGCCTGGGTAACGATTCTGCCGACCGCCTGGCTGCTTATCTGCACCGTTACCGGCGGGCTGGAGAAGTTATTTCATCCTGCCCCAAACATCGGATTTATTGCCCATGCACAGGTTTTCGGCAGCGCACTGTCCAGTGGCAAGATTCTAGCCCCTGCGAAGTCGGCGGCGGAGATGCAGAAAATTTTCTTCAATGATTGTGTCGACGCTACGCTCGCAGCACTCTTCGTTGCGATCGTACTTGCCATGCTGGTTTACGGGCTGATCAGCATTCGCAAAGCGCTCTCAAGCCCGGTTGTTACTGCGATTGAAGTGGCGCCAGAAGGATTAACTCCCGGGGGTGCACATGCGTAAGGTTCGATTACTTAGAAAGTGGGTTCTGGAACTGGTCAAGCCGTTCAGCTTCGCTAAGGCTTCGCTAGACAGGACAGCGCAACAAGTGGTTCAGGTCGCTCGATTGATGGTTGGGATTCCGGACTACCAAACCTATGTCTCCCACCGGAAAGAGCACCATCCGAATGAACCGGTCATGTCGTACGAAGAATTCTTTCGGGAACGCCAAAACGCCCGGTACGCCTGCGGCAACGGCAAATTCCGAGGCTGTTGTTAGGTAGGTGGTTGAGGTGGCTGCCGCAGGAGGGGTCGCGCTTCCGACGTCGCCAAAGCTATGTCGGACAGGTCAGCGCGACCTCGTGCGTTTGCCACTCCAAGGCGCTTCGAGCGGCCCCCTTCAAAAACCCAACATTCTTAAGAAAAGCCGCCGGCTGGCGGAATAAATCCCCAAGGCTGGTGTCTATCTCTTCGTAGAACGCATCCATTCTACCTGTTGGTAGGAATTGGCTGCTTTGAAGGTTTGGTTTGCCAATTGCGTCCGAACCTATGGTTTAACCGTTACCAATCAGCCGTTTTATGACCCGGCTTGCGCACCGGCAGTTGAGGGCGTTTTCGGAGGCTTTGCTCGAGCTTTATGCTCCCGCGTCAGGCGCAGATTTTCCTGCGCACCTTTTTCGCGTCATTCGCCGATTTCTCTCCTGTGATTTTGTTTGTTACGCCGAATATGTACACGGCCAGAATAAGAAACGAATCACCGACCCGGCGACACCTGAACCGACCAATTTCGACGTGTTCGACAGGTATCTGGATCAGTTACCGACTCTGAACGCCTTCTTTTCTCATCGGACAGAATCGGCGGCAAAAATATCGGATTTCACCACGCTCCGACAATGGCATCGCACTGAACTTTATAACTCCGTTTTCCGCCCCAAAAAGTTGTCTTACCAGCTCATGTTCATGGCGGTGCACGAGTATCCGCAAGCCGGTATCGCCGTGAATCGGTCTACGCGCGACTTCACAGAAGATGAGCGGACTATGTTGAATCTGCTGCGGCCGCATTTCGTGCAAGCGTACCGCACTAGCCGGTTTACCGCCCAAGTCGCCAAAAGCCCGGCGGCTGCCGGCCAGGGAGTAGTAGTAGCAAACGGAGAGGGACGGATTCTGTCGGCGACGCCGCTGGCGGAACTCTGGTTAGCTACTTATTTCGACGGTTTTACGGCTGGCTGCCTTCCAGCGCCGGTTCTGTTGTGGCTAAAGAAGCGGAGCCGCCATTTGCTGAACTACGACGAACTGGGAAATTCGCTGGGGTCGTTAGTTTGCGGTAACAACGGACGCCGGCTCCGTATCTTCGCTGAATCTGAGTCGCAGGCCTCGCAGCATCGTCTCGTTCTCAGTGAAGAGCCGGCCAAACTGTCTGCACAACCGCTTGAATCCTTGGGTCTCACCCGTCGAGAATCGGAGGTGCTGCTTTGGATGTCACAGGGAAAGAGCAACGGAGACATCGGGAAAATTCTCGGAATGAAAGAACGCACGGTCTGCAAGCATTCGGAAAGAGTTTTCTCGAAGCTTTGTGTCGAAAACCGCACGTCGGCCGCGAACGTTGCGCTGGCCAGGTTAGGCCAGGAAGCTCGATATAAAGAATGGAACGAGGCTTGGTAGAGGGCATCGCTGCGTTCTGGCAATAAGGTCGGATCGTGGTGAGGGACTTTTTTGGGCGATTCACAAAACTAGCGAGCCCTGCCAACTAACTCTACCGAATGCGTTCGCGGACCCTACTATCCGCGTGCATCCTTTGCCCTGATCGTTTGAGGCGGCAGGCGCTTTATCGATTCCTGATCCCAAGTTCCTATTTCGGTCTGAGCATTACGGCACGTTGCGAACCGCTCGAGTTCGTGGCGGTACAAAGGATCTCACCCAAGTCATTAATGCCGGCCACATCCGTGATAGTGAAGCCGGGGTTTGCGGGCACAAGCGTATCAAGATCGACGAGGGCGCCGTTACGGTAGACAAAGCCTACATGCTTGCCAGGTCTAAATGGGTGATAGCTCTTAATCGGAAAGATCGCGGTGCCTACGACCACTCCCGAGCTATTGACTCCCGTCGCGGAAGTTCCCGAAGCTCCAGGAAAAGCTCCTAAATCAGTCCAGACGCCATCGTGATAGAGAGCAGCATGCGATGGGCCGTTACTGAAATAGAGACCGCCGGCTATCATCTTGCCGGTGCTATCAATAGCAAATGCGCTCGATCCGTCAGAGCCAGAGGGTATGCCAAGAGAAACCATTTTGCCGTTTGAGTATAGGAATGCTCCGGGTGTCGTGCCGTTGCCCACTATTTGGCCAGCATCGTTGATAGCAGAGGCTGAAGCTTGATAGCCGCCGCCCAAATCCATCATTTTACCGCCGGCATATAAGAATACGTGAAAACTGGAACTGGTGACCCAGCCTTGTCCCACCACCATTCCGGAGCTATTTACTCCGTGCGCCTGAGTTCCGGAAGGAAATAGCGAATCCGATTGGATATCGGTCATCCGGCCATCGCTGTACAAGAAAGCACGAGGAACGGGGCTCGGATCTGAATAAAAGAAGTTGTAGCCTACGACTGCCGAGGATCCGCCGATTGAGGTCGCGACGGATACGTTCGCGTTAAGCGTATTTAAGTTCGTGACCGATCCTTTGTTGAACAGCACCGCGATTGCGGCGCCACCCTCTGAAACCCCTACCGCTTGTCCCAGATTGTTGAGACCATAGGCTTTACTAGCGCTGTTACCGGGCAAAGCCCCGAGATCGGTGATCGTATAGCTCTGCGCCTGTAAATAGTTTGCGCTTACCGCAAGAACAGCCGTAATAGCGAGAACAGAGAGGGCAACCTGATTCAAAAAACACGATTGTCTGAGACGCCTCCAACTGAGCTGGCCGGTGCGTAGCTTAACCGTCTTTGTTAGCGCGGCGCTCGTCGCTGCAAACGGCGGCCCTCCGATTGGCGGTCTGTCTAGAAACAAACACCGACTCTCGCTGCTATTGTCAGGGTACTCCATGTCCTGATTCGCCCAGGAAGGAAAACGTGTCGCGCAGGACACAACAATCGGAGCATGTTTAGCTTTCATACAGCCCCTCCGCGTCTTAGTTAGAGCCTTGCTACGACAAAAAACTCCTTTGTCCCGTCAGGCCTTTACTTTGTACAGCTTCGGAAGCTCCAATTTATTCCCGAAATCTTTCTCGCACGTACCACCGATAGATTCGGCGAAGCTTGTAGACGTTATGACGTTTCTGTGAGCTAAATTGACGGTGAACACCGGTTAGCGTACGTTTCCGGTGACCTTCTTTCGGCTTACTCCCAAACGAAACAGATCTAGCTCTGGTCGAGCTACGACTGTGCTGTCTACGTTCTCGGCGCCACATTGCTCGGCCAGGTGCAACTCAGTGGAGCAACTATATGCAACACCAAAATCTCGAGCATGCCCAGATCAGCATGGTCTACAATGCAGTCGTAAGCGGTAGGTTAACCGCTGACGAACGCAGTCTTGGATTGCGCATCGGCAGGGAAAGATTCATACGACGCGCTTTTTACTTTAGTTTGGTTGGAGCAGCTGTAACGCTGCTTTGCATTCAACAACTGAAGGCGGACGACGAAGATAGGGATGGCAGATTCATACCGGCCATCATCGAGTCGTCTGCAGTCCCGGCAAGCGGCGATGGGAATCCGTACGGGATGGCTTTCGTGCCGCGCGGCTTTCCACAGGGCGGACCTCTTAAACCAGGTGATCTCTTAGTCTCGAATTTCAACAACTCCGTGCCCACCCAGGGAACCGGCACCACAATCATTAAACTGAGTCCTGTAAATGGTCAGGTGGTCGCTGCGGGATCGGCATCCGTCTTTTTCCAAGGACCGAAAGGGCTGGGATTAACTACGGCTCTCGGCGTCCTGCGAAAAGGATTTGTAATTGTAGGCAGCGTTCCGACAACCAAGGGCACGTTCGACACGATTCAGCCAGGATCCCTTCTCATCCTGGACCGGAACGCCAACATCATTCTGACGTTGACGAAAAAGAACCTGCTCGATAGCCCCTGGGATTTAACCGTTGATGACGATGGAGACGTCGCGAAGGTGTTTGTCTCGAATGTAGTAACCGGGACAGTTACCCGTCTGGACTTGGCTATTATGAACGGCAAGCCAGTAGTCATGGGAACAACGCATATCGCTAAGGGCTATACTGTCCAGCCCAATGCCGCTGCAGTTATACTGGGACCTACCGGGCTTGCTTACGATGAAGACAAAGACGTTCTTTATGTGGCCTCGACTGCCGACAACGCGATCTTCGCAGTCCCGAACGCCGGACAAAGAACATCTCCGCCGTCGAACGGCACTGGTGCGGTTATCTTTCATGGCAACCACTTGCGCGGACCGCTTGGCCTGGTGTTGGCGCCTAACGGAGATTTAATTACCAGCAACGGAGACGCCGTGAATCCGGATCCGGGTCAGCCCAGCGAGATCGTCGAGTTCACCATAAGCGGCGAATTCGTTGGTCAGTTTAATGTCGATCCAGCTCAGGGCGGAGCCTTTGGAATTGCTGTCGAGAAATCGGGCGATGATCGCGCAAAGCTGGCCGTAGTCGACGACAACACCAACGACGTGATCGTATACACGCTGCGGAAACGAGACCGCCACTAATGACCTCGGTATTATTCTTCGCTGCTGAAAATAGGGTCCTTGGATGTGACTTTTGGTTGCCAGCAAGCGGTTTTCTTCAGGTCCAACAGAATGCTGGGTGAGCGCGATCCGTCGCACTCACCCTCGCATCCTGACTCAGTTGCACTCTCCAGAAAGCTAACCGTTACTCATCGTGGTCATCGTCGCTGTCATCGTGATCGCCCTCACGCTTTGCGCGATCAGCATCTGCGGCAAGGTCCGCCAAAAGCGTGAAGAATTCGTTGGTCTGGCCGTCGAACAGGTTGTCACCGATAAACGCGTTCGCTGCTCGCATTGCCGCACCTTTTGTACGGGTCGGCCGAATAATTGAGCATTTCGGGAACGAGCGATTCAAAAACGGACACGGTTCCGGCATGATGAGGTTAGCGATCAGCAACGGGTCAGTTGACGCGTGGAGGTCAGTAAACGTTACTTTTGACATCGTCCTCGGATCCGTATCCGATAGCGGTGTCGCATTGCCTGCTTTGTCCTGCCAAGTCTGGAAGTGCTGCGTTTCGGTCGGGCCAATGCTAAGCAAGATCCGTAAGACCTCCCTGTTGGTTACCCTCTGCGCCAGCTCGGGATAAATGCTGGTGCCTCCTCCTTCGATAAATGCGAAATGGAATCCGGCAGTAAAAGCGATGGCCTTCAAATGGTCTGTTTGGGTCGTGCCATTGCTGCCTGCGGTGTCCATGTTATCCTGGGGAATGCCTTTCCGATTCTTGATTCCTCCGGGGCGATTTTGCGCCTGTGGGAACACAAAATTCGTATCAAGATCCGGGTTATGAGCGTCGTCCCTGTAGCGGGTCCAGTAGCTGGTGTCTACGTTCAGATTCAGTAGGTTCGTTAGCCTCCCTTTTTTGGTAGACCCATCAGCTGTACTTCCTGGCAAGGTTCGGAAATGTGTCCCTTTCAGAAGGTCGATCTCGGAGGTTGAAGCTCCTTTCGAATGGAGGTACGCCCGAAGGAACGCCGCATGAGTGAATTCGTCATCGGTGTTATCCGTTATGTACTGCGGCATATCGCTGTCCAGAATCGTGAGTGCAGCAGTATATGGCACGTTTCCAAACGGGGAAGGGGACGGAGCGAACTCGTTTGATGGGGTCCCGCCGAGTTCCCAGTATTGTTCCCAGAGATCGCTCTCCAGAATTTCGGCAGCGCATAAGAATCGGAGGATTGCAGCGTCACCTTTGGTAAGGCTTCCACTGCGGTCCCCGGCGTCTGCCAGGACATTACTGTTCAGGAGCGCGCTGGCTGGAGCCAATGAGACTCCGGTTAACGCTAAACCCTTGAGGAAAGACCTTCTGCCGTACGTATGAGGTGTTTGATTTTCTTTCATGGCATTGGGTTAAGCTCCTGCCCGATTAGTTCTGAAGAGTAGGCGGGAGTCATCGTGGCCAAACCGTAAGTTCAGCCCAGCATCCAGGAAATACGCAGAACAGCGTATATCGCTGGCATAGGCGATGCTCGTAGCCCCGAATGCTTTCGGGGCTGTTGACCGTCCACAGTCAACCGTCGACCGTTCACCGTTCAACGATGCGACAAGCCATATGATCGGTAGGGCCGAGCTTCCTCCTTCGCCAAGGCTGCGGCGGACAGGTTAGCTCGGCCTCGTGCGGCTGCCACTTCCACGGCGCCGAGTGGAGCTACGCCCGCGCGGACCGTCCTGCAGACAATCAAAACGCGAACCCGTGGGCCGGCAGAGTCAGCTCGACCCGCAATTGCACGTACGGTGCGCCTTTTGAGCGGAAGATTGGCCCGCGATGGCAGTAGTCAAATTTCCGCTCAAGAGCGTATCCAGAAGAAAGGTTGAGCTTCACGCCTTGGTGCGGTTGAAAAGAGATCCCTGCTCCGACTCGCGATTCCTGATAAGTAAGAGCTGCGTTGTTCGTCCTCCGGTCATTGGTTGATCCATTCCGAAACGCGCCTCCGATCACGTCAGCGCCCAGGAACAACTTGGTAGAATCATTCAGCGCATAGCTTATAGCTGGATGTGGGAATAACGCCCTGAGCTCCAGCCGATCGTTTATTTCCCAAACGAATCCTCCCACCGGACCAATATGGTTTTCGCTCAAGAGGCTTCCACCAAAGCCAAGGGCTACGGAAAAAGTCTTGGTTAGAGGAATCCGGTCGACGAGGGAAAACGGCATATCAAACGAATTCGCCGTGATATGGTCGCGCGTGTAATAGACACCTGGGTGCAGTGTTAGCTGTAATTGTCCCAGAGGACTCCGCCATTGCAATCCGACCTCTGCGGCTAGTTTGTTCAAGGAATTGGGAAGGAAGGAGTTCGACTTTGAGAAATGAAATTGCTCGTTCTCGATGCCTAACGTTAAGCGCCAGGTTTCGGACAGCTCAAACCGGCGTCCGAATCTTAAGCTAAAATGATATTCTGACTGACGGCCGAAGTCGCTCTCCCGTTTGAACTTGCTGCCGAACGTATAGCTGAAATCGGTGTCCGCATACCAAAGGTCCCGGTTCGAGCTTGTTTGTGCCGGGCCGAGAGGCACCGGAGCAACAACTTCTTTTTCACCGGCCAAGCAAACAAGGTTAGGCAGGCATAGTGCGCTTAGAATGAGCAAAGTTCGCGTGGTCATTTCGTGTTGGGTGTTGGAGCAGGGTACGGGATCTTCGGACGGATTGGTGTGACGCCCATCGCGCTATGGGCAGGAAAGGATTCTTTTGGAGTCGCGCGACTCACTATTTCGGATCGAAGCAGCCATGCGACCGGTCTCAGCGCTTCGGTACTGGCTTCGAGCAGGACCGAGCAAACTGCATCGGTTAGGAACCAGACTACCGCGCAAGCGCTGAGCGCGGACACCGTCATGACGAGCCACAGCCGCGATCGTTTTTGTGAACGGGCGGTTTGGTATAGTTTTTCCGGGTTCGAATTCAGCTGGCAGACTTCCATCTTGAGACAGGCGCAGAGTTGCGCTTGCGGACTCTAGGCAGAGCATAGAGAGGTGCCTTAAAGACAGCTTGAGCGCGGAAACATCGGTTCCAAGCGCGGGAAAAAGGGTGGTGACTACGGAGGCCGTCCTGGCAAGGCTATCGGCGGCAAAAACCAAGCGCGCAGTCGCGATAAATCGCGACCCTACCAGTTACGTGACATGGTCTACGACAGGTAGGTCAGGATTTATCGTGACTTTCCAACGCTACTGAGTTCGTTGAGTTGCTATCCCGTGGGTTTGGCTCTTCTACTCCAGATCGACGGCGAGGACGAGAGTTTCGACAGCGATCGCAGCCCATATAAACGCGTTTACCAGCCGATATCGGCGCTCGTGCGGCCCCGAACTGCGTTCGATGGTCGACCTTTGCGGTTTGCCGCCCCTACACTACAATGTGCCCACGAATGAACGAGGCCGTTGGAACTGAGAACGCCAGTCTCCTGGATCCCGCTGCGGATGAGCTGCTAGCTAGTAATGTCATCTCTGCCGGTATAGGTATCGCTCTTTCCGCTTTGCTTTTGTTGTTCATTCTGCGCTCTTCGAGACCAGGCAGAAGTGCCAGGTTGATTTTTCCGTCGTGCGCCCTTGTCTGGAACCTCTTTACGCTCGTCAAAGGGTATGGCTTGGTCATCGGTTTACCGCAGGGATCGCTGGCGGTCGGTCTGATAGAGGCGTTCTCAACCAGTGTGGCAGCGGTTTGGCCTCTTAGCATCCTGATGTGGCGGAGCGATCGCCTTTCGCCCCTTCGGAAGCGGCTTGGAAATTGGCTAATTGGAATTGGCGCCGCAATAGCCCTGTATTATATCGGTGCTGCTTTCTTGTCCGTTGGGCTTGCTCATTTTGGAGGTGCAGAGCACGCGTTCTTTTTTTTACGCGAAGATTTAACCGCGTATAGCGGGCTGGCTATCATGGCAGCCGGAGCAATTATCTTTTTGCCAGGGCTCTCTAGAGATCGATCATCTCGGGTTTCGATCTTAATTATGTTTTCCGGTCTAGGAATGGCCTGCGCAGGTATGCTCCTCCACGACTATGCGCATTTGCCGCCCACTCTCGAGAGACTGGTAGGGATTTTCAAAACAAAAGGATTGAACGTCACGATCTTGGGCGTTCTCTTTTATTCGGCTCGCTTTCGCGCATCCGATATTTTTGTGCGCCTAAGCCTGCGCGTTCTGGTCGGGGCTGTGATTGCCGTTGCAGCGGCCCACCTCTTTGAGCACGAGTACGCGTTCTTTGCCAGAGGCGTCACGGGCCAGCAGACGGCATTTATCGTCAGCCTTTCGGCACTGGTTATCTTTTCAATTCTTGCATTTGGGAAGATGTCAGTTTTAACGGATGGACTGATCGAGCGATGGGTTTTTGGGAAGATAGATTACCGGCAGGTTTTGAGAGATTTTCAGAAGTCTGTCGGTCTCTTGTTTGAGGAGTCCCAGATTCTCGGAACTACCGAGCGATTTCTTGCACAGAGCTTGAGACTCCAGAACGTGCGAATCGTACCAGAAAGCGCAGCCACAGATCGAGCTGTTCTCTCTAGCGGAGAAGCGGAAGCTCAGCGGAACAGCAATCAGGACAAAGATCTTTCAGTTCCGATCCGTCAAGGAGATCGAATCAGACATTTCATTTTGATTACGACCGATGTCGAAGAACGGATTCTTGTCAGTACTGAAGTCGAGTTTGTGAGAGAGGCTGCCCGCTATGTTCAAAGCCGATTAGAAGAAATCGCCCGAGAAAAAGAACGGCTGGAACGAGCGAGCAGAGAGGCCCGCTTGATTCATCAAGTTGTGGAAGCCGAATTGCGGGCATTGCGCGCACAGGTTAATCCACATTTTTTGTTCAACTCTTTGAACACGATTGCTGCTCTAGTCGTTCCTGAACCGGCCAAGGCCGAGGAAATGACTCTGCGGCTCGCCAAGATTTTTCGGCACGTATTGATTCACGCTGATCGGCCTTTCAGCTCGATCGAAGAAGAGATTTCATTTCTCAGGACGTACCTGGAAATTGAAAAGGTCCGATTCGGCGAGCGATTAAGAATCGAGTTTGATGTCAATGAATCGGTGACCCAACTGGCCGTCCCAACGCTCATCTTGCAACCGTTGGTTGAGAACGCTCTCAAGCATGGATTGGCTGCGAAGCTGGGTCAGAGCGAATTGACTATCCGCGCCAACCGGAAAGAGAACTTGCTGTTACTGAGCGTGGAAGACAATGGCGTCGGAATGAAAGCCAAATCCAACCGGGGTCAATCGATAGGAATGGGCCTGCGTAACGTCAAAGAACGGCTCCAGACGGTTTATGGGAACCTTGCCACTTTCTCGTTCGAGAGCAGGCCCCAACTTGGTAGCCGGGCGCTAGTCGAAATACCGATCGGTCGCTCATGATGCGTTTGAAGAGTCTTCTTATTGATGATGAGCAAATTGCCCGCATGCGCTTGCGGCGTCTTTTGCAGAACGAAAGCAAAATAGAAGTCATCGGCGAGGTGGATAACGGCCTTGACGCAATCGCTGAAATAGAAAGGCTTCGGCCGGATCTCATTTTTCTCGATGTTCAAATGCCGGGCTTGAATGGGTTTGAAGTTCTGAAAGCATTGCCTGAATCAGCCGCGTTGCCGCTGGTGATTTTCATCACGGGGTTCCATGAGCATGCGCTCCAAGCCTTTGATGCGAACGCGTTAGCGTATCTTCTCAAGCCGGTCGAAAGCGAGCGCCTGACGGAAATGATCGATC
>Ga0070706_100006326_pt1 | contig 11190 bp, 12 predicted proteins | sample KBSK5501metaG_FD_65476 | JGI IMG/M metagenome (GOLD analysis project Ga0070706, IMG submission 65476) | Corn, switchgrass and miscanthus rhizosphere microbial communities from Kellogg Biological Station, Michigan, USA - KBS K5-50-1 metaG | ecosystem: Host-associated > Plants > Roots >...
CCGGAAGATCTTGCCCGCCACCGGCGTGAAGCGACGGACCCGCAGATCGCTGCTGAGGATGACGATGGGGATGTTGACGGCGTCGAAGAGGTTGTTGAGGTCGTTGTTGAGCACCCCCAGCTCGGTGTTCCGATGCTGCAGCTCCTCGTTGACCGTCGTCAGCTCCTCGTTGACGGACTGGAGCTCCTCCTTGGCGGTCTCCAGCTCCTCGTTCGTGCTCTGCAGCTCCTCGTTGCTGGACTGCAATTCCTCGTTGGCCGAGCGGAGCTCCTCGTTGGCGGCCTCCCGGTCCTCGATGATGGCCTGGAGGAACTCCTTCGCCGCCGTCAGCTCTTGCTCCAGGCGGTCGATCTCACGGTCGTAGGCGATGCGCGGCGTCGAAGAACGGTTCGCGGACGCGCTGGCGGCGCGCACCCGCGGCGGGTTCTCGAAGAGCACGAGGTAATGGGTCTCGCCGACGGAGGTACGGATGGGCAGGACCTCGATGTTGACGATCAGGAAGCCATCGTCCTGTCGCACCCGGATGCCCTCACGGCGGGCCGCGGTCCCGCGCTTGCGCGCGGCCCGCATGGCCTCGCGCAGCTCCATGAGGAGCCCGGGACGCGCCATCCGGATGAGGTTGAGGCTCGCCTGACCGGCCGCGGGCTCGAGGTAGGCGCTCGTGTGCCCGCGGAACTGGAGGATCTCGAAGGCGTCGTTGACGAGGACGCCCGCCGGCGCATAGCGCCCGAGCAGGATCCGATCGATCTCCCGCTGCAGATCGATCCGTGGTCGTCCCTCCTCCGGCGGCGGCACGACGGTGCGGTCGCGCTGTCGCGCGTCGGGTCCCGGTGCGATCATCGTCGGCCCGAGCACGAAGTGCGCCGCGCCGGGCTTCTTGCCGTAGACCTTGTGTCGCTTGTCGAGCAGCGTGAAGGCCTCGCCGAGGGGACCGACGGTCTCCGACCCGCCGAGCATCAACACGCCGCTGGGACGGAGCGCGTAATGGAACGCGCTCATGATCCGCCGCTGGATGGCGGCGTCGAAGTAGATGAGCACGTTCCGACAGGTGACGACGTCGACGGCCGAGAACGGTGGGTCCTTGGTGAGGTTGTGACGCGCAAAGATACACAGCTCGCGGAGGGACTTCTTGACCTGGTACTGGCCGTCCAGCTTGGTGAAGAAGCGCCGTAGCCGCGCCGGCGAGACGTCGAGCTCGATGTTGGGTGGGTACACGCCCGCCCGGGCCCACGCGACGGCGACGTCGCTCACGTCCGTGCCGAAGATCTGGAGCGGTGGCTTGATTCCGGTCTTCTCCAGGGCCTCGAGGAGCACGATCGCAAGCGAGTACGCCTCCTCGCCGGTCGCGCATCCGGGAACCCAGGCGCGGATCGGCTGATCGTAGACGCGCTGGCGCTCGAACCGCGCAGCCACGGCGTCCGAGGCGGCATCGAAGGCCTCCGGGTCCCGGAAGAAGCGGGTGACGTTGATCAGGGCATCGTTGAACAGCGCCTGCACTTCCGCGCGGTTTTCCGTCAGGTGACGCCGGTAGCGCTCGAGGGTGTCGATCTTGTGCACGAGCATCCGGCGCGCGATGCGGCGTCGGATCGTCGTCTGCCGGTAGAGCCGGAAGTCGACACCGCTTTCCTGCTGCAGGATCCGGTAGATCTGATTGAGGGCCTGTTCGCCGTCCGGCTCGGCCTCGACGGATGGCGCCGCGGGATCCCGCAGATACGGATGGCGACCGATCCGGACCAGCTCCGCGGCGATCGCCGTGGGCGACAGCACGAAATCGACGGCACCGGACGCGATGGCGGCGCGCGGCATCCCATCATAGGCCGCCGTGTGGGGGTCCTGCGCGAAGGTCACGCCCCCGTCGGCCTTGACGGCCTTGATGCCGAAGGCCCCGTCGGACGCGCTGCCGGAGAGCACCACGCCGATCGCCCGGTCGCCGAGGTTCTCGGCGAGCGATCGCAGGAACGTATCGACCGGCATGTGAGGCTCTCGTGTGGGCGACCGCGGGGTGAGGTGGAGCCTGCCATCCGCGATTGTCATCGTCGTATCGGGAGGGATGACGTAGACGTGGGCCGGCTCGACGCGCATGCCCGGACGGACCTGGACGACGGGCATCGGCGTGGTGCGGGTCAGCAGCTCGCTCAGCAGGCTGGGATGCTTGGGGTCGAGGTGCTGGACGAGCACGATCGCCATCGAGATGTCGGGCGGCAGGTGCGTGAGCAATTCGGAGAACGCCTCGAGCCCGCCCGCTGAGGCCCCGACGCCGACCACCGGAAAGCCGTCGGGACTGTCTCGGGACGGCTCCCGTGTCGGCGTGACGCCGTCGGAGCCGCCGGGCGGAGGAGTCGGATCCTTGGAAACCGCCGCGGGCCGCCCGTCGCGTCGCTTGGCTTTCTTCGTCGTCTTCTTCCTTGCCACTAACCCCTCTTGGGCGCGTGACGCCACCTGCGCCCGGGCGGAGGCGCCTCCGTTCGGTGGTAGAGGCATACCACCGAAACTCCACGGTGTCATGCGCCGATTGTGCAAACTCTTGCGTGTCGCGACATCAAAGAGTCAACTGCATGGTTCTTGCCTTAATGGTTCTCGCCTTATAGGTCAGCAGATGTTCGCGCTGCCCCCCGATCTGAGGCCCGGCACCGGCGACCAGGTGAGCGGCATCACCTGTCCCACCTGTCACGGCTCGCTGCGGGTGCGTGCCGAGGGCAACGGCCATTTGCACTTCACCTGTCGAGTCGGCCATGCGTTCTCCCTCAAGGAGGCCCTGGAGGCGCACGAGCAGTTCTTCGAGGACACCGTCTGGGCGGCGATCAGGGCCGCGGAAGAGCTGGAGCAGCTTCTCGCCGACGTGATCGACTATCGACGCCGCGGTGCCGCCGCCGGCCCCGACGGGACCTACGAGGAGCGCCGTAGACGGGCCCACGAGGATGCCGCCAGCCTCCGAGCAGTGCTCGACGACGATCAACCCATCGCCTTTGGAGGGGACGCGCCTGCGGCCACAGGAGGGCATGACGTATGACGCCTGGCCCACGCCGGGACATGATCGTCATCGGCGCTTCGGCTGGCGGCGTCCAGGCGCTTCGGCGGCTCTTCGGCAGGTTGCCGGCTGACCTGGCCGCGACCGTAGGGGTAGTGCTCCATCGCTCACCCTTTGCCGAGTCGATGCTCGCGGAGGTCCTGCAACGCAGCAGCCGGCTGCCGGTATCGGAACCGAAGCACGCGGAACGATTCGCCAAGGGGAAAATCTATCTGGCGCCGCGCGATCACCACCTGATCGTGGAGGACGGGCGTCTCCTGCTCACCCGCGGCCCCAAGGAACATTACACGCGGCCCGCCGTCGACCCGCTCTTTCGCTCGGCGGCCAAGTCGTGGGGCCCCCGCGTCATCGGCGTGGTGCTCACAGGATCGGGTGACGACGGCGTCAGCGGGCTGATCGCCGTCAAGACGGCCGGGGGGATGTCCCTCGTGCAGGATCCGGCGGAGGCGGTCCACGACTCCATGCCGGAGACCGCTATCGAGCAAGACCACGTCGACGGGATCCTGACACTCGACGAGCTGGCCGACGCGCTGCCGAGGCTCGTGGCGGGCGGCAGCCTGCCCTCACAGTCCAGACGCGTCGACGTGGTCCGCTGACCTCTCAGTACACGAGCGCCTCGTCGACGCGTCCGACCAGCTTGGCCGACGGCGTCAGCGTCTTGTCGCCCTCGTCCTTCCACTTCGACGGGCAGCCGAGCTTCTTGGGATCACTTCCTTCGCGGCGATGAGCGGCTGGAGCAGGTCATCGAGTACGTTTTGAACAATCCCGTCCGATCCGGTCTCATCGCGCGTTGGCGGGACTACCCGTTTTCGGGATCCCTGGTGTTCAACCTCGGTGAGTCCGGCGGGGGGACAAGCCCCGCCCTACAGATCGAGTAGGCCATTGCGATGCCGCCGGCGCGCCATCCCGACGTTCCTCGGAGGGCGGGGCTTGTCCCCCGCCGGACTCACGCCAGGTCGGCGGTCAGCGCTGCGCGCTGGTCCGCCGTGAGGATCGCCTCGGCCTCGAGAGCGGGGAGGTCGGCGCCGACGGCAAGAGGGACCACGCCCTTGACGGAGAATTTCAGGTACTGCACGGAGGACAGGCGCCCGTCGCCGCGCTGGGTGTCGTCGAACGCGGCGCGGATCTTCCCGGCGTCCGGCGTCCGGACGTAGACGTGCTCGGGGAGGGCGAACCATTCGGCCAGGCGCACCGAGCGGACGAGCGGGTCGTCGATCTCGGTCAGCAGCGTGCAGCCGAGCTCACCCGGCCCCCCGAGGAGCGCGTTGTAGGTCTCGAGCTCGTGCAGGATGTCGCGCTCTCTCACGATCCGCTCCGCGCGGATCATCTCCTGGATCTGGTACCGGATCGTCAGCGTGTTCTCGAAGAGGAAGGTCACGTGCTGGCCGACGTGGATCCGTCGCGCGGCCTTGGCCGCCATGACCTCCTCCCGGAACGTCGGCCGGATCTCCTCGTAGGTCTGATAGTCGAGGAGCTCGGTGCGGAGCACCGGCTTCACGGCGCCGACGGGAGCTTTCGGGGAAAGCCGTCTTCGCGATAGGCGCGGGCCAGGATCGTCATCGGGTGCAGCGCTTGCACCCCCGCGTGCTGGGCGAATTGCAGCGCGGCCAGCGGACAGTCGGTGGCCCAGACCGACGCGCCCGCGTTCTGCATCCCGGTGAACGCCTTGCCACCGATGCGCCGCGAGGGCTCGAAGCCTTCCGTGGTCATGGCATACGTCCCGTCGTGGCCGGAGCACTCGGTGACCAGCACCGGCGTGACCCCGGGGATCTTGCGCAGGAGATCGCGCCCGCGATAGCCAATGGCCTGGGCGCGAAGGTGGCAGGGTGCGTGATAAGCCACGGGCCCGTCGGGTGCGCTCCGGAACCGGGTATCGAAGCGCGGCTCGTCGCGGATCGACCACAGGAACTCGCTGGGATCCACGGTCGCTGCGGCCACGCGCCGCGCCGCCTCCCGGTCGCCCGCGGCCACGAGCTGCGGGTACTCGCGACGCAGCATCATCGAGCACGTGGGATTGATCGCGAGCACCTTCGCGCCGGCGGTCACGAACGGATCGAGAATGCCGAGGTTGTGAGTCACCGCCGCCTGCACGGTCTCGAGATCCCCTTTCTCCCACGCCGGCATGCCGCAGCAGCGCAGGCCCGCCGCGCACCGGATGTCGACGCCGTTGCGCTCCAGCACGGCCACGGTGTCCTGGCCGATCGCGGGCTCGTTGCTCTGCACGTAGCACGTCTGGAAGAGGACGGCTTCGCCCTCGGGCGCGCCGCTCAGGCGGCCTGATCGACGGGCCCAGGCCTCGAAGGTCCTGGCGGCGAACGGCGGGAGCCACTTGCGGCGATCGATGCCGAGGACCTTCTCGAGGAGCCACCGGTTCGGGCGCAGCCGGTTCATGATGTTGGCGAGTCCGAGGCTCGCCCGGGCCACCCGCCCCGTCCAGTCGGGGTTCGCGAGGATGCGGTCGCGAAGCGGCAGTCGGCGGGAGCGTGCTCGCACGGCGCGCTGGCGATGCACGAGCTTGGGGAAGTCGAGCTGGTACGGGTGCTGGTCCCGCACCGTGTACGGGCAGTTGACCTCGCAGAGCTTGCACTGAAAGCATGTATCGAGGACGCGCTCGGCCGCCGCCGCGTCGACGGCGCGCACGTCGCCGTCGCGCGCGTCGACGAGGGCGAACAGGCCCGGAAACGTGTCGCAGAACTTGAAGCACAGCCGGCAGCCGTGACACAGCTCGAAGGTTCGCAGCAGCTCCTTGTCGAGCGCGGCCGGCAACCAGTAGACGGGCTCTCCCGGATCGTAGGAGAGCCCGTCGGTCGGCTGGTAGGAGATCGCCACCCGGACTAGCTGATGGACTTCAGCATCTGGGTGAAGCGGCCGGCGTGCGACTTCTCGGCCTTGGCCAGCGTCTCGAACCAATCGGCGATGTCGACGAAGCCCTCCCCACGGGCTGTCTTCGCCATGCCGGGATACATGTCGGTGTACTCGTGGGTCTCGCCGGTGATGGCGGACTTGAGGTTGGCGTCGGTGCTGCCGATGGGCTGGTCGGTCGCGGGATCGCCCACCTGCTTGAGATAGTCGAGGTGGCCGTGGGCGTGGCCGGTCTCGCCTTCGGCCGTCTCGCGGAAATTGCCGGCCACTTCCGGATAGCCCTCGACGTCCGCCACCTTGGCGAAGTAGAGGTACCGCCGGTTCGCCTGCGACTCGCCGGCGAACGCCGCCTTGAGATTGTCGTGGGTCTTGGAGCCTTTGAGCTGGGGCATCGTCTCCCTCCGTGTGTGATGTCGAGCGAGCTGAGTCAGCGATTACAGAGGATCAAACCAATAATAATTATTGTTAGGCGGTCGGCGAGAGGGACGGTCGGGTCAGCGCCGGCCGCAGGCCCGACAGTGCCCGAGGAGCTCGAACCGGAAGCCGATCGGTGTGAAGTAGCGTGGCCGCAGCCGGCGGAGCCAGCGGGACGCGGGCACGGCCTCGACGTCGACGACGCGCCCGCAGCCGAGGCAGCGCGCGTGCGAGTGGGCGTCGGTGCGGACGTCGTAGCGGGCCGCGCCGTCGCCGTACGTGAGCTTGCTCGCCAGGCCCGTCCGCACGAAGGCCTCGAGCGCGTTGTAGACGGTGGCCAGGCTCACCCGCGGCAGATGCGGCCTGACCGCGAGGTAGACGTCCTCGGCCGTCGGATGGTGACGGACTCGGGCGAGATAGGCGTAGACCACCTCGCGCTGGGCCGTCGTCCGTTGCCCCGCACGCTGGAGCCGGTCACGCAGCGTCGACTTCGCGACCTCGGTGGCCCGGGAAGCTCGCGCCATGCTTCCACCCTAGCGGAACCGCCGGGCCACGGCAAATCCGCGCCGCCGGCGGGGCTTGTCCCCCGCCCCGTCCCGGCGTACGGTGCGTCGAGAGACAAGGAGGACTCCATGGCCGACAACGTCATCCCCGCATGGATCAACCTGGGAACCCTCGTCCTGCTCGCCGCGCTCGTCGCCGATTTCGCGTGGGTCTTCACGACGGCAATTAACGCGCACTGACTGCGGTCACCTGGACCTTCACTGCGGTCGCGGCCGCGACCGTGCGGTAGAGGGGTCAGCGGCCGCGGTAGGTCTCCACCAGCGCCTCGGCCTGCGCCTGCGTCACCCCGTCGATCTCGAACGTCATCGTCACGCTAGCGAAACGCGACGGCTCGCTGGCCGCGCGGACGCCCTCGATCGTCACGTCCATGTGCGTGAGCGGAACGCCCGTGTCCCGGGCGTGCCCCTCGATCAGCGTGACACCGCATGACGAGATGCCGGCAAGAAACGCCTCGCTGTTGGTGAATGCGTCCGGCTGCGGACGCGACGACGAGTCGAGCACGAGGCGGTGCCCGCGCGCCGCGCTGTGCGCCCGCCCCACGGTCCCGCTGCTTGACGACCGGATCGTCTCGATCACGTCGGCCATGCTAGTCTCCTTTCGATCATTCACCGCTCGCCTTGGGGCGCTCATGCCTGCGGCAATTCGGCCGCCCCTCGGCTCGCACGACTGTCGGTCAGCTTCGCGAGCTCGCCCCGTGGACGCGTGGGCGCAGGTATGTTGGCGGGCCGCCCGCCGTCGTGTCGCGCCTCGTCCTCGGTGGCATAGCAGCGTTCCGGGCTCGCCTCGTCGTAGAACGGATGCGCCGGCAGGAAGTACAGGCGCCGCCCGGCCTCCGCGGAGATGTAGCCCTTGATGGGATGACTCGCCGGACAGCTCCAGGGATCCTGCGCCGCCAATCCCGGACGACCGGCCACGGCGATCCCCGCGGCCCCGCAGACGATCAGCCCGGCCAGCGCGATCCCGAGCACCCCCCAGGACATCGAAGGGTCTTAGGCGGGCAGCTTGTCGTACATGCCGTGGACGTCGGCGGCGTGGAAGCGGGCCACGTGGTTCGTCGGCGGCAGCGCCTCCTCGTAGAAGAACGCGGGCAGCTCGTCGTCCTTGGCGGTGAAGCCGGCGCGCTTGTTGAACTCCCACTCCAGGCGCAGCGCCTCGCGGCCGAGGGGCTCGAAGAACTCCTTCGTCAGATCCGTGCCGTGTGCGGCGTTGATCGCGTTGGCCAGGAACTCGGTGTTCGGGTTCGTCACGCTCATGCCGAAGATGCAGAGCCCGAGCGAATCGTTCGCCGCAACCCGCGCCTGGTGCGCGAGGCTCTGCTCGACGATCGCGGCCGTGTCCATCTCGCGTGTCTTGAGCCGCGGCAGGTTGCCGGCCGTGTGGTCCGCGCCCTGGGCGGTCGCCATCATCGTGATGCCGGTGGCCTCGACCACGCGCGGGTCGTAGGCGCTGATCGCCTGCTTCTTGATGACGGGCACGCGGCGGACCTTGTAGTGCTCACCGACCCGGGCCGTCCCCTGCGCCCAGAGCTTGCCCTTCTCGGTGCCCTGCCGGATCTCGGCCAGGCAGTCGGCCATGAACTGCACGTCGCCGAAGGCGCCCAGCCCCGCCTCCATCAGGACGGCCAGCGTCGCGCCCGTCTCGATGGTGTCCACACCGAGGTCGTTGGCGATGTAGTTCATCTGCGCCAGGTCGTCGGGATCGCCGAGCCCGCAGTTCGTGCCGAGCAGGCCGAGCGTCTCGTACTCGACCGGGGAGACGACCTCCTTGCCGTTGGCGTCATGGTAGACGTTGCTGCACTGAATCACGCAGCCGGGCATGCACGCGTGCGTGTGGTCGCCGCCGCGCGAGACGTTGAGCTGGCTGATGTGCTCACCGCCCATCTTGAACTTCTCGCCGCTCGCGACATCCACCATCTGGCCCGCGCTGAAGTTCCGCACGGGCAGGCCGCCGAGCGTGTTCTGCATATCCGCCATGCCCATCGTGCCGATCTTGGCGTAGAAGTTCACCACCATGGAGTCGGCCTGGAGCATCTTGGCGTAGTCCTTGATCGCGGCGTTGACCTTCTTCGCTTCGTTGAACGGCGGAATCTTGTCGAGATCCACCACGATGGCCTTGACCTTCTTCGATCCCATGACCGCGCCGACCCCGCCGCGGGCGGACAGGCGCGCGGGCCGGCCGTCCTTGTCGCTGAAGGAGATGCCGGCGAGGAGGCCCTGGTACTCCCCGACCGGACCGCACAGCCCGATCGTCACCTTCTTGCCGTAGCGGGCGTGGAGCATGGCCTGGGCCTCGAAGTTGCCCTTGCCCAGATAGGGCGCGGCATCGTCGAAGTCGATGGCGCCGTCCTTCTTGAAGTGGATCACCGTCCAGTCCGGCGAGGCGCCATGCAGCGTGAAGCCGGCGATCTTGAGCTGGCCCAGGCCATAGCTGAAGCTCCCGCCGCCGTTCGCCTCCTTGACGCCGCCCGTGAGCGGGCTCTTGCAGCCGACGCTGGTGCGGTTGGCGTTCGAGAAGCTGGAGCCGGCGAACGGTCCCGCCGAGAAGATCAGCGGGTTCTGCGGCGACAGCGGGTCGACCGTGGCCGCGCCGAGCTCGAGCAGCGTCTTGGCGATCAGGTACCGGCCCGCCCTGACGATCTCCTCGCCGTGCAGCTCGCGCTTCTGGATGCTCCGGTCGCCCAGGTGGATGTCGTAGTACGTGCGCATGAAGGCTCCTCGTCGTCGTTTGGTCGTCAGCCGCTCCGATCGTGCCACGTGGCCGGGCGCTCGTCAAAGCGCGGCCCCGGGTCGCCGGAGGCGCCCATCGGTGTCATAATGCGCCCACCCAAGGACTCTACGGGAGGAATCATGGCCACTAAGAAGCTCTTGTTCGTCGGCGCGGGCGCGATCGGCAGCTATCTGGGCGCGTTTCTCTCGCGCGCCGGCCACGATGTGACCATCGTCGACCCCTGGGCGGAGCAGGTCGAGACGATCCAGAAGCGCGGCATCACCGTGACGGGGCCGCACGATCCCTTCGAGGCGCGCCCGACGGCGGTCCATCTCAACGAGGCCGCCCGCCTGCCCCGCGACTTCGACATCGCCTTCGTGGCCATGAAGGTCTACGACACGGCGTGGGCGACGCAGCTCGCGATCCGGCACCTCAAGTCGGGGGGTTATGTCGTCGCCTCCGAGAACTGCTGGCCGGATCCCATCGTGGCCTCCGTGGCCGGCGCCGACCGTTCCGTCGGGCTCATCATGTCGAAGATCGGCGTCGCCGTGTGGAAGCCCGGCCAGGTCGAGCGCGGCATGGAAAAGGGCGGCAACAAGGGCCACGACGTGTTCCGAGCCGGCGAGCACGACGGCAAGATCACGCCGCGGACCCAGGAGCTGGCCGAGATGATGTCGGTCATCGACGGCGCGCTGGCCACCGACAACCTGTGGGGCGAGCGGTGGTCGAAGCTGAGCGCCAACTCCATGGGCAATCCCGTCCAGGCCATGTCCGGTCTCGGCTCGATGGAGATCGCCTCCAGCGAGGTCGGGCGCGCGATCACGGTCCATCTCGGCGCCGAGTCCGCCCGCGTGGGCCTGGCCGCCGGCTACAAGATCCCGAAGTTCAACGGCGCCGCCGCCGAGCAGTGGGCGGACGCCGGCAAGCGCGAGACTTGGGAGGCGCTGGACCGGATGCTGACGCCGACCGGGGCGAGCGGACGGAACTGGCGCGCCTCGATGGCCCAGGACGTGGCCAAGGGGCGGCCCACCGAGATCGACTACATGAACGGCCACGTGCTCGCCCAGGGTCGCGAGCGCGGCGTGCCGACGCCCGTGACGGCGGTGGTGGTCGAGACGGTGCGGGAGGTCGACAGCGGGGCCCGCAAGCAGGACCCCAAGAACATCGAGCACGTCCTGCGCCGCGCGGGCGTGTAAACATCGAGGGGGGCCTCGACGGCCCCCCTCGAAGCTCCCCCCAGGATTCGGTTGCGCGGGCGAAGCCCGCGCTCGAAACTGCGCTGCAGGAGGGCCGACATGGCAAGTGGGAAGATCAGCGTTCTCAATCCGACGGGGTTCGCACCTGTCGTCACGCGCAAGGAGCTCGCGCCCCGGCTCGACACGCTCGACGGCAAGACCGTGTATCTCGTGGACTGTCGCTTCGACGACTCGGACGTCTTCCTCAAGCAGATGCAATCGTGGTTCGCCGAGCACCTGCCCGGCGTGCGCACAGTGTTCAAGCCGATTTCTAGCGTTTACCTGAAAGACGATCCGACGACGTGGGAGGAGATCCGCGCCCGCGGCCACGCGGCCATCGTCGGCGTCGGCCACTGAAGCACCTGCGCGCCGGCGGTCGCC